>JAEEGL017076313.1_pt1 | contig 22469 bp, 23 predicted proteins | sample 9134231 | NCBI WGS metagenome assembly JAEEGL01 (sample SAMN16246548, study PRJNA631951) | gut metagenome | biome: gut microbiome; feature: rumen; material: fiber-attached | host: Bos | place: Iran: Karaj | collected 2018-10
CTACATGCTTGTCATCAAAATCTACCGGGATACCCCATTTAAAAGATGTCCTGGATACACAAAGATCCTGAAGTCCCGGAAGCAGGAAGTTGTTCATCATCTCATTTTTACGGGATACGGGCTGTATGAATTCCGGATGAGAATTGATATGCTCGATCAGCCTGTCGGCATATTTGCTCATCTTAAAGAAATAGGCTTCTTCCTTGGCAGGATGAACTTCCCTTCCGCAGTCGGGGCACTTACCGTCCACCAACTGTGACTCTGTCCAGAAGGCTTCACATTCGGTACAGTACAGACCTTCATAAGCACCCTTATAGATATCGCCCTGCTCATAGAGCTTCTTGAATATCTTCTGTACCTGTCTCTCATGATCCTTATCGGTAGTACGTATAAACTTGTCATAAGAAACATTGAGGCTGTCGCATATGCCCTTAACTATACCGGCAATGCCATCCACATATTCCTTGGGTGAGATGCCTGCTGCCAAAGCTTTATTCTCTATCTTCTGACCGTGCTCATCTGTTCCGGTCTGGAAGAATACGTCATAGCCCTGCTGCCTCTTATATCTGGCAATGGCATCTGCCATTACGATCTCATATGAGTTGCCTATATGAGGCTTGCCTGATGTATAAGCTATCGCTGTTGTTATATAATACTTATCTGCCATATTATCTCCAATCCGAAGTGTTAAACGGTTCATGACACTTCGGTCTTATTCCCGTCACACTTCCTGTAATATCTTCATGAAGTCCCTTGTATTGGCCTCTATATCGCCTTTGAATATGGCGCTTCCGGCCACGATCACATTGGCTCCCGCCGAAAGGACTTCTTTAAGATTAGTTAATCTGATACCTCCGTCGACCTCAAGGTCTATATCACGACCCGAGGTCTTTATCATTCGTCTGACCACTTTTATCCTGTCCGTGGACTGCGGAAGATAAGCCTGTCCTCCGCTTCCGGGTTCAACACTCATGATCAGTATCATATCAACCTTATCCAGATACGGTTCAACCTCTTTAACAGGCGTATCAGGATTGATCGAAAGCCCTGCTCTGCATCCGTTCTTGCGGATGGCATCAAGCGTAGCTCCCACATCCTTGCATGCTTCCACATGCACCGTGATCCCGTTGCTTCCCAGGCGGGCGAATTCTTCCACATACCTGATCGGCTCTTCGATCATCAGATGCGTATCGAAAAACATATCCGTACACTTGCGGATACTCTGCTGAACACACATACCAAAACTGATGGCCGGCACAAACATACCGTCCATCACGTCTATATGGAGCCATTTTGCTCCACCCTGCGCTGCTGCCTTGATATCCTGCTCCAGATGGCAGAAATCAGCAGCCAAAATCGATGGTGATAAAATGTTCAACAAGATAATTTCCTCTCAAGTCTGGTCACGCCCATTGAGAGCAGTGACACTATCAAAAGATATATAAGAGCCGCAGCCATAAGCGGCATGAAGGGCTCATAAGTCTGACTTCTTATCACATTTGCTCCGTGCGTTATATCCGTCAATGCGATATATCCGCATATGGATGTCTCTTTGAGCAATGTGATAAACTCATTTGCCAATGCCGGCAGGATATTACGGAATGCCTGAGGAATGATGATATGCATCATCGTCTGAATATATGTAAGACCCAGACTCCTTCCGGCTTCCAACTGACCTGCATCCACCGACATGATACCGGATCTGACGATCTCGGCAACATATGCACCCGAGTTGATGCCGAAAGCCAATACTGCTACCAGCCTCTTACTGATATCAGGACTCGTAAATATGACATAGTACATGATGAGCAATTGGATCATCGTCGGCGTACCGCGGATCACAGTCAGATAAAATCTGCAGATCGCATCCGCCACGGTAAGGATAACTCCTTTATCGCTTGTCTTTCTGTCAGCGGTGGAGCGGATGACCGCCACGATGAATCCCAGTGCCACACCTATGAGGGCCGCACATATAGTCACTATGAACGTTGTGCTTAAACCCTCGGTTATATACTTCCATCTCTGGTCAGCTATGAAATTGGTATAGAATTTAAGTTTCAGATCTTCCATATCAATAATTCAGGCAGATTATTTACGTACTACGATAACCTGTGTTGCTGTTGTGTAAGGAGTAGTGAAATCAACGCTTAAGAGTCTGTCCTCTGTAACAGTCATTCCTGCAGCACCAAAATCTGCCTTGCCGCTTGTTACTGCATTGATGATCGCGTCAAATTCCATATCCTCGATCTTAAGCTCATAACCGAGCTTATCACATATAGCCTGTGCAAGTTCTGCATCGATACCGACTATCTGCTGGTTAGAATAGAACTCATAAGGCTCAAATGCTGCGTTTGTAGCCATTGTCAGTGTACCCTTGCTTCTGTCAACTCCTTCGGGAGACACATAAGGACAGGTTCCCTTGGTATCATCTCCGATATAGTTGGAAATGATCTGATCGATCGTTCCCTCTGACTTAAGCTCTGCCAAAGCACCGTTTATAGCCTCTGTAAGATCAGAATTCTCCTTGGAAAGGCATATTGCATATTCCTCAAGCGCGAACTCTTCATCAAGGATAGTAAGATCGCTGTTCTTCTCAACAAAAGCCATAGCCGGCTGCTCGTCTATGATGACACAGTCAACCTTGCCCTGCTTGAGTGCCTGAATGGCATCGGCACCCTTGTTATATCTCTCGATGGTCGAGCCTTCTTCCTCATAATCACTGGCATAAATGTCGCCGGTTGTTCCAAGCTGAACACCGATAGCCTTGCCAGGAAGATCGTCTGCCGAGAAGACCGAATTAGGAGCTACCTTGCTCCCGCCGCATGCTGCAAGTGCAGCTGTCATAATGATCGCTACTGCCACTGCTGTAAATTTTTTCATATTAATCCTCCACATATATATGATATTCTATATTAACGACATGCATTATTTTACCACCAAACCGCACATTTTCAAACTTTTTTTGGTGTTCGTGGTCAATTTTGCCCCTGTTTGTGCGCTAAATTGGCCTGATATACTTCCCTTTTCGGAATTCCCCTGTCCACAGCCACCGCTTTAACGGCTTCTTTCTCGCTCATTCCCTCGTTGATATATTTTTCAATATGCTCCTCTATGGACATATGATCAAAAGCTTCCGTTCTGAGTCTGTCGGCCTCCTCAATGCTCATTCCCTCTATAACGAGCACATATTCCCCTCTGGGTTCCTCATCCGAATATTTACTTCTTGCACCTTCGATAGTAGTGGGGATCACTTCCTCAAACTTCTTGGTCAGTTCTCTGCAAAGGGTCAGTCGTCTGTCTCCGAGAGCTTCCGATAATTCGGCAAGTGTATTCTTAAGATGATGAGGTGCTTCATAAATGATAATTGTTCTGGTCTCTCTTTTAAGCTCCTCAAGTATTCTCCTTCTTTCCTTTTTGTCCGAGGGCAGAAAGGCTTCAAAGCAGAACCTTCGCGTAGGAAGTCCTGATAAAGTAAGAGCGACTATCAACGCAGCCGGACCGGGAAGAGAAGTGACACGGATATCATTTTCAAGACACATAGCAACAAGGACTTCACCGGGATCCGATATGGCCGGTGTTCCTGCATCTGTTATAAGAGCTATGTTTATTCCGCTCTTAAGCTTATCGATCAGTTCCCTGGCTTTTTCCACCCTGTTATATTCGTGATAACTCGTCATGGGTGTATTGATATCAAAAACATTTAAAAGCTTAATGCTGTTACGTGTATCTTCAGCAGCGATAAGATCGACCGATCTCAAGGTCTCTATTGCCCGGGGCGTCATATCATTCAGATTACCTATGGGCGTAGCACATATATACAGGATCCCACTCATGCGCTTTTCCTCCTTTTCCCGAGGATAAAAGGAAAGAACCTCTCAACCACATACCCTGCGATACACCCGAGTATCAGAGTGATCGTTACGGTTATAACGGTAAGGACATATGTGACCGGACATCTGTCATATACAAATAGTCCGACCTGAAGACCGGCCCACAGTACATAGAGATCCAGATGAACCGCCATGATAACAAGAGAGTATCTTCCGATCATCTTAAGAGGTTTTATCGGCGGTATCACACTGCATATGCATATCACAGACAGGCTTCCCGCAAATCCCCCAAGATAATATAAAAGTGGATTATTAAGGATCATATTGTTGGTATCAACCGACCAGTTGGTAACTGCCGTGAAGATGCACAGAGCAAGCAGAACAAGACCCGCTGCCAGTCTTATGACTGTCTTATCAGCGATCTTTTTATATGTATCATACCATTCCCTGCCATAAAACCCTGCTGCCGTAAACGGAAGGACTATCCCGGCTCGTATCGGTGTCTTTAACAGATCCAATCCTATCGTAACAGGAATCGATTCCGGATAAGTCTCATACATTGTCCTTATCCAAAGAGAACACGGATAAGAGATCGTTGCAACGATCAACACAATGATTATGACATATCTGTCATCCAGCTTGCTCTGAAGCAATATAAGAAAAATCTGGGAAACCAACAATGCCGTCAGAAACCACATTACAGATTTACCGCACAGAGTAACAGATGCAAGGGCATTGAAGATAAAATCATGCATCGTTATCTTGTTAAGATAAAGATTGCCGATATCTACCACAAAATATATGAGCGAAAACCACATATAAGGTATCAGCAGCCCTCTGACCCTTTTACTTATCCTTCCCCCGACATCACTTTTATCCCGGGTCCCTATGGACAGCGTAATGCCCGCAAGCACAAAGAACAAGGGCATGTGAAAAGCAGATATCCAGACTCTGACATATTCATTTGTATATATGAGATGACCAAAGAGCACCAGTATGATGCCGACACCTTTAGCCATATCAATGAAGTCCAATCTGTTATTCTTCATGGCTCTCCTCTGTTATCGACGGATCTGCGTTATAGAACCTTAACAGTTCCTCTGTATATACCCCGGGGCTGTCATAAACGATCAGCGGTTTCTCTACGGTTATCCTTGACTTGGCATCCCTCTTGGCTTCGATCAGTACCATACTCGGTTCCTTGTCCACATACGGATATACAAGTCTCATCTTCTTAGGCTCTAACTTATATCTGTTAAGAGTCACCATTATCTCTGTAAGCCTGAACGGCCTGTGTATCATATAGAAATTGCCGCCTGTCTTAAGCAGCGCCGATGCCGTTCTGACCACATCTTCCAGGGTACACATGATCTCGTGTCTTGCTATCGTCTTATCATCCGCTTCATTATGCAATCCGTGTGTCTCGATCATATAGGGCGGGTTGCAGGTTATAACATCCACACTCCCCTTCGGGTAAAAATCAGGGAGCCTGCATATATCTTCATTCATGATCTCAACCCTGTCTGCAAGATTATTAAGCTTTACACTTCTTGATGCCAGTTCCGCACTTTCTTTAAGTATCTCTACTCCGATGAGTTTAGCAGCCTTAGTCTTACCGGACATAAGGATCGGTATGACACCGTTTCCCGTACACAGATCCATGACCAAAGACCCCGGCGCTGCCTTGGCATAATTTGCCAGTAAAACGGCATCTATCCCAAAACAGAATCTGTCGGGATCCTGTATGAGTCTTAATCCCTTATATTGAAGATCGTCTATGCGCTCGTTTGCGCCAATCAACACTTCCAAAATGATCCTCCGTTATCAAGATCAGGTCTTCGAATAGAAAAAGAGCACGAAATACCGATCCTGTTCCGTGCTCCCTAAAGTCAGCTAAGATCAATCATCATCCAGACCCTGCGTCTTATCCTGTTTCTCCAGTTCCTTAAGTTCTTTTAACTCTTCCTTGGTCAGCTGCTTCTCCTTGCGGTGACGTCTCTTGAATTTAAGATCCTCTGCCTTATATTCATGTATCTCCTTCTCATCACCGGATTCCACGATAACCTTGACGAGTTCTCTGAGAACATTGACGCTCGTTACTTCTCCCTTTAATCCGTCAGGAGTAGTCACATGATCACCCACACCGGGGAGACGTTTGTTTATCTCTTCGTATGTATCTTCCTCATGCTTAAGGCAGCACATAAGTCTTCCGCACACTCCCGATATCTTAGTGGGATTAAGAGAAAGATTCTGTTCCTTGGCCATCTTGATGGATACCGGTATGAAATCGGAAAGATGAGAATGACAGCAAAGAGGTCTTCCGCATATTCCTATTCCGCCGCGTATCTTGGTCTCATCTCTGACACCTATCTGCCTTAACTCTATACGGGTTCTGAACACACTGGCCAGATCCTTGACAAGTTCTCTGAAATCCACTCTTCCGTCAGCAGTGAAATAAAAGAGGACTTTATTGTTGTCAAATGTATACTCCGCATCTATGAGCTTCATCTCAAGCCCGCGATTGGCTATCTTCTCAAGACATATCTTAAATGCTTCTTTTTCTTTATCTTTATTCCTGGCCTGCTGCTCATCGTCCTTCTGAGTAGCTATCCTTATGACTTCTTTAAGCGGTTGTACAATCTCTTCATCCGGAACTTCTCTCGGTTCCCCGACAACCGTTCCGTATTCTACGCCTCTGGCGGTCTCAACTATTACATGATCTCCTCTTTTTACCTCATATTCCTTGGGATCAAAGTAATAAATCTTACCCGCAGTACGGAATCTTACACCTATTATTTTTTTCATCTATAAACCTCCATCTATAAACCACAAATAACAACATCTCTGTTGTATAATACCGTTTCCGGCAAATATATGTAATACGGATCAATTATCCGTATTCTCCTTGATAGATAACAGCAAGAGTTCCATCGTCAGATCAAAATTAACATTGGCTCCGATCCTCTGCTTGGCGCTGTCCAAAGCCTTAAGTATGTTCTCGATCCCTTCATATGTACTTCTGGATGCCGTACGTTTGATGTTCTGGAACTCATCCCTGAATATAAGATGATTCGCATCATTGGTCGCCTTAAATAACAGAGCGTCTCTGTACCATACGGCGATGATATCAAGAAAATCGCTTATCTCAAGCTTATACTCATTCATCTGTTTGATGGTCTGATTCAGCTCACTGATATCCATCTCATGAATATGCTTAAGCATAGCAATGGCATCATCCTTGATCTTGTCGAACTCTTCAGAACGGGCTAAGATCTTGGCCTTGCCTATATTACCTCTTGCAAAAGCTGCACATATCTCCGCTCTGTAATCCGGTATGCCGACTTCTTCCATGAGGAATTTCTTGACAAGTCTGTCATCTGCCGGCTTCATACTAAGAACAACACATCTGCTCTGTATCGTAGGAAGAAGTGCTCCGAGATTGTCTGTAAGAAGGATGAGTACCGCATACTCCGGCGGCTCCTCCAGAGTCTTCAGCAAAGCATTCTGTGCGTTGTTGTTCATCTTCTCTGCTTCGCTTATGATATATATCTTACGCTTGGCGGCATAAGGCTTAACTGATATAGTCGCACTTACCTGTTCTCTGATATCATCCACGGAAATAACATTGGGCTTCTCATGCGTAAGGTAAATGATATCCGGATTATTCTTCGTCAGTGCCTGTTTGCATGAATGGCATTCATTACAGGGTTCTACTCCTTCTGATTCACACAAAAGAGCCATAGCAAATACATTTGCTATGAATTCCTTACCGGCATATCTCTCTCCGGATATTATATATGCATGCGATACCTGATCATTCTCGATCACATTCTTCATGTGATCCACGATCATCTTCTGTCCGATAATATCTGTAAATCCAGCCATCTATAAACCTCCAATAACATCACGTGAAAATATCCAAAAGCAGTCCTCTTATCTCTCCTATCTTGCCAAGGATCGCGATATTGTCTTTCTCGTCCTTCATCAGTTCCTGAGCCAGTTCATCAAGCGTCTCATCAACAAGTCGTATTATACCATATACTCTGTGGCGTCCGCGCCTGTCTAAGAAATTCTCTCTTGAGAACTCATGAGATCTTGAGATTATCTCATTCATGAAGTCCTTGATGAGTGATCTGTACTTGCGCATATCCTTGATATCACGATGTTTGGCAAGCTTGTCACCCTGCATGGTTATCTCTTCCATCATGGCAGCAAGCCTCTCCTGTAACTCCGTCTCTTCTATCTGGCTTGCAAGCATGAACTTGAATGTCCCGTCTGCCTGGGTCACTTCTTTGGGAGTTTCTACCTGCTGAACCGGTGTTAAATTGTTGACCTTAATATCCATAGGCTGCTCCGAAGATCATGCTGAATGATACACTCTGTAGCTACTTAACGGATCCTGCTAATATATTCTGAAATATTCGAAATACAAACCGCCAGATCGTCATTGGGAAATCTGTTGTCTGACTCTATCCCCGCTTCGGACAATCTCTCTGCACTGAAATCTTCGGCATCAGCCAAGAATCTTCGGCACATCTCCTCATACCTCGGTTCCTTCTGCCCGTTCTCCCTGTTAAGAGCTCTCTGCAGTCTGACTCCGTCATCTAACTCTATATATATCGGTATGACTCTGTCCGCACCATAATAGTCCCTGGTGGAGATAAAGGATTCAGGGGTTCCTATTATGAGATAATCATTGTTATCAAGATCCACCTGATCATCCGCTACGGTAAAATAATACCATACGCCATGTACGGTATTATATGATCTGCACTCTATGATCCTGCCTGCTGCCTTAAGATCGTTAAGCTTCTGTTCATCCACAAAGAAGTATTGTACTCCGTCCTTCTCACGCTCCCTTATCGGGCGGGTCGTATAAGGAACTATCTTCTTAAGCTTAAGATCTTCAGACAAAAGCAGTTGTCTGTATATAGTGTCCTTGCCCGATGCACTCTTGCCCATCAGGCAGAATATCTTGCCCATATATTACCTCTTAAGTACTTATGCACGGTGCATACAGCTCTCTCTTATCCGATAAAGACCTGTTCTGTGCCCGCAAAGTACTGTCTTCATTATAATATCTAACACCTAATCTGTCATCTATTTCTGACAGCGCTGCGGCAAACCTCTCCAGTCCCTCTCCGGTATCCATATAAGTCGTTATACCCAGAACATAGTCATCTCCGGCCATCTCTGTCTGTATATGGTAATCCTTAAGGAGAATGTTTAAAAGAGTATATCCGTCTATATATGTATTAGCGGTTGAAACCAAAAGCTTATACGGATCAAGCGCTATGCAGGTATCATATCCTGACAGATCATCACTTGTAAGAAGCCGGAGTTCTTTAAGATCCTTAAGCCTGTCCTTTATCTCGCCAACCAAGTTCAGATGTTCCCTGACCATATCGGGATGTTCACTTATATGATGAAGAGCATTGTCGATACTTGCCATAAGAACATAGGACGGAGAAGATGTCTGAAGTATTGTCCAGTATCTCTCGATCTGTGTTATGTCAACTAAATTACCCTGCACATGCAAAAGTGCCGTCTGTGTCATGGCCGCAAGAGTCTTGTGCGTACTGTGAATGACTATATCCGCCCCGTATCTCAGCGCTCCGTTCGGATAAGCTCCGTTAAGGTCAAGATGTGCTCCGTGTGCCTCATCTACCATAAGGATCGTGTCATACCGGTGGCATATATCGGAAATGACTTCTATATCGGAAATGATCCCCTCATATGTCGGAGATGTAAGTACTACCGCCGCATAATTCTGCCCTTTGCTTTTTGCCTCAGCCAGTCTTTTTTCCAGGGTGTTGGGTGAAACCGCTCCGTATATCCCGAAACCTTCTATATGCACCGGTTCTATGACATCAGTGTCAAGCCCTGACAGTTCAGCTCCGGCCTTCACGGACCTGTGACAATTGGAAGCGATCAGGAGCCTTCCGTTTTTATGCATGGACGCAACTGCATGTATCGCTGTAAGGATTCCGGCAGTAGAGCCGTTAACAAGAAAATATGTATGAGGACAATCATAAAGAGCTGCCGCATGATCCATGGCTTCACGGAGTATTCCGTGTGCATCATAGAGATTGTCATAACCTTCTGTCTCGGTTATATCAATGTGATATGCAGGATCCAAAGCACTGCCCGTATCCTGTCTCTTGTGTCCGGGCATGTGCAAAGGATATTCATCAGAATTATAGAGTTGTATCAGTTCTTCGTATAACATGCTCATCAGATATCTATATCCAGTTCCACCGGACAATGATCAGAACCGAAAATGTCCGTATGTATCACTGCATCCTTAAGCCTGTCGGAAAGTGACGCTGATGTCATAAAGTAGTCTATGCGCCAGCCGGAGTTCTTCTCTCTCGCATGAAAGCGATAACTCCACCATGAGTAGATCTGTTCCTTATCGGGATAAAAGAATCTGAACGTATCAATAAACCCGCTGTCGATGATATTCTGGAATTTGCCGCGTTCTTCATCGGTAAATCCCGCATTGTGTCTGTTGGTCTTGGGATTCTTAAGGTCTATCTCCTTATGTGCTACGTTAAGATCTCCGCAGTAGATCACAGGCTTGTCCTTCTCAAGACCTTTGATGTATGCAAGGAAATCATCTTCAAACGTCATCCTGTAATCGAGTCTCTTAAGTTCATCCTGAGAGTTGGGAACATAGACAGTGATAAAGTAGTATTCCGGATATTCCAGAGTGATGACCCTTCCCTCATGATCATGGACATCCACTCCTATTCCGTAGGTCACACTCAAAGGTTCTTCTTTGGTAAAGATCGCCGTGCCTGAGTATCCCTTCTTATCCGCATAGTTCCAGTAGTCCTTATAACCATCGAAAGCAATATCTATCTGTCCTTCCTGCAATTTGGTCTCCTGCAGGCAGAAGATATCCGCATCAAGTTTCTTGAAGGTCTCTTCAAACCCTTTTTCTCTGCAGGCGCGCAGACCGTTTACATTCCAGGAAACAAATCTCTTCATATACTAAATACCTCGTCCTATTCCGGATCGACTCTGTTGCGTCTCTCGCCATTTATAAATGCTTCTATATTGCGATATACCTCATCCGCACATCTCTGTCTTGCTTCTACACTGGCCCATGCCATATGCGGAGTGATCAAAAGCTTCCTGCTGTCCTTGATACGGTGAAGAGGCGAGTCCGCCGGCATCGGTTCCTTTGTCAGAACATCCAGTCCTGCTCCTGCGATTATCCCCTGCTCCAGAGCCTGCGCAAGATCTTCTTCTACAACGACCGGTCCTCTGGCCACATTGACAAGGATCGCTGAATCCTTCATCTTTTTAAGAGCTGTCATATCAATAAGACCTCTTGTCGAATCATTCAGCGGACAATGAAGCGAGAGTATATCGGATCTTGATAGCAGATCATCAAAACTAACCTGCTCATAACCATCCACTTTGTTTTTGCCTGTAGTGGAATAATAGATCACTTTACAACCGAAAGCTGTTGCGATCTGAGCAACCTTACGGCCTATATTACCCATGCCGACTATACCCCAGGTCATGCCTTCAAGCTCATTGTATTTCTCGTCAAAATTACAGAATCCGGACTGTGAACTGTACTTGCCGGACTTAACATAGTCATCATAATAACTGATCTTCTCAAGCACATACAAAGCAAGTGCAAAAGTATGCTGTGCCACAGCCGGAGTCGAATACGCCTTTACATTGGCCACAGCTATTCCGCGGCTCCTGGCATAATCTATGTCTATATTGTCATAACCCGTTGCAGTAACACATAAGAGCTTTACATTGGGGGCATCCTTAAGCATCTCTTCGTTGAACACAGCCTTATTAAAAATAACAACATCTGCATCCTTGATATAAGATCTGTTATTCTCCGGAGTGTCCGAATCATGCTGCTCATACTCACCAAAATCCGCAAAGACACTTGTATCAATGTCATAACCCAATGTATTACGATCCAGTTCTACTATCTTCATTCTTTCTCCATTTCCCGCACTATAAACTCTATCAGCCGTATTATATGGGACGGCCTATGACTCAACTCTCTCCACGATCGTCAACTTATCTGACGGAAGGTATTTCTTAAGCATCCTCTCAAGTACTTCACTGCCTATAGGCTTGGTAATATAATCGTTAAATCCCTGCGACAGATATCTCTCCTTGGCACCTATCACAGCGTCTGCAGTCAGACATACAACGGGCGTATCGACATTAAGTCCGTTCGGATCCTTTCTGATATTCTTCAAAGCCTCCACTCCGTCCATCTGCGGCATGCGCTGATCCATTAAGATCACATCATAAGCTGTCTCTGATGCCTTTTCCACAGCTTCAATACCGTTTTTAGCCGAATCTATATGCAGCTGAGTCTCTTTAAGGAATTCAGTGGCAACGATGATATTCATCCTTGTATCATCAACAATGAGGATCCTTGCATCAGGCGCCTTAAATGTCTCTTGGTACGATGACTTTTCGCCAAGATGCTGCTTAAACTTCTCTTTATAATCCCCGATCGTCTCATCGGATAATGCTCTCTGAGGAAGAGTGACTGTAAACGTTGAGCCCTTACCGTATTTACTCTCTACGAAAAGATCTCCTCCCATCATATCTAAAAGTCTCTTGGTTATGGCAAGTCCCAGTCCGGTTCCTTCTATCGTGCTGTTCTTCTCCATGTCGATACGTTCAAACTTGTCAAAAAGCTTGCCCATGTCCTCATCTTTGATACCTCTTCCGGTATCCGTTACAGAGATCACAAGCCTTATTGCCTTACTGTCATCCGGATCTCTGTAGGATCCGTCTTTTCTTATCTTGAGGATGACACTTCCTTCGTCCGTGTATTTAACCGCATTTGTAAGAAGATTCATGATTATCTGACGGACTCTTACCTCATCTCCCCACAGATTCTCCGGAAGATTGCCGTCTATATCCGTCGCATACATTAAGCTCTTGGCCTTTGACTTAAAGACGATCATATTGTTGACATCATTAAGGACCGAACTGAGCTTATACTCAACATCAACTATATCCATTCTGCCTTCTTCGATCTTCGTGAAATCCAGAATGTCATTGATTATTGCCAAAAGGTTATTACCTGCACTGTCGACATTATTTGCAAAAACTCCGATATTCTCAAATGCCTTCTTATATCCGGCATTATCATCTTCCGGCAGTTCCAGAGCCTTGGAGCTCTCTCTTATTATCATCTCATTCATGCCCAATACGGCATTGATGGGAGTACGTATCTCATGGCTTGTGTTGGCCAGGAAATCCGTCTTGGCCTCACTTGCCTTCCTGGCTTCTTCAATCGCCATATCCTGCTGGATCTTGGCCTTATCGGTCTCATACTGAGCTATGGCACACATGATGACCTCTACAAGATACATTATAGGAAGGCGCTTGTAATACATCTCCGGGAACTGATATCCGAGGAGATGAAGCGAAGTGTTCATATAGATGACCATTCCGATGAAAAGTACACCGCTGAATATGGAGCCGTATAAAAGATTAAAGAAAAAGAATGCGACCGGAGCAGATGCAAATATCAGAAAGATACTTGTACCCCCGGTTCCGCCGGTATACAGAAATTCGCCAAAGGTGAACCAGAAAACAATACACTGGATCGATATGGCGATATGCATAAGGACCTTGTGTCGTTTTTTGTCGGATCTGCAGACATATAAAAACGACAGAGCTATTACTGTCATGATCGCGCAGAACAGAGCCAAAAGGCTGATCGTGTTACTGCCCTTAATAAAATTGTCTATGCTCAAATAGACACAATACAGCGTAATGACCGCAAATATGATGATCGTTCTTGTGAGATTGACGTCAACGTATTTCGGATCGATCTTAATCTTCTTCACGTTACTTCCGCTCCTTTTACACATAATGACGAAATATAACCGTTCTTATTATATACTATATTCTTTTGCCTGCACATATATGTTGGTAAAAGAATGGGCGATTTTATGCTCTTTTAATCTTTGATCATTCCAAAAGTACCGTATTTTGGTTATACTGTAAGATAAATAAGCCTATTAACGCCCTTTTTACTGTGTTTGACGGAGGACAGTTCAATGAAAAACAATTCCAAGGCTTCAGGAATTCTTTGGACAATCAGATATACATTGTTAAATGCCGCCTATTTTGTCGCATTCTGTACCGTGCATGCATATGCAGCGGTATACCTGCTCGCCAACGGTTTTACAAATACCGAAGTCGGGATCTTGCTTGCTCTTGCAAATATATTATCCGCAGTTTTCCAGCCCCTGATCGCCGGTGTGATAGACCGCCCCGGACCGCTCACCAACAGGCGTTTTATACTCATCTCAGTCGCTGTCATTTTTGCAGGGTCCCTGTCATTATGGCTCTTACCCTGCGGCAAGGCTGCGATCTTCATAATCTATGCGATAATCTATATGATCCAGTTCGCTTACCAGCCCGTGATGACGGCTCTTTGCTTCGAGTATCAGAAGGCCGGATGTGATATCTACTACGGCCTGGCAAGAGGTTTGGGTTCGGCATCATTCGCCGTAACAGCAGCCATTATAGGCGGGATCGTCGAGCGAAACGGCGAGACCGTACTGCTGTATGTCAATATTGTTACGATGCTCATATCTGCTCTGCTGATCATCACCTTTGTACTTCCGAACAGTGAAAAAGCGTCTGCGACTGACACTGCTGTCATTACAACCGAATCCGCAGAAAGGGCGATACATAACAGTCTGTCGTCTTTTGCGAAAGCATATCCTGCATTCATGGTTTTCCTTATCGGCACCATATGTTTCTACTTTGCCCATAACATGATCAATGATTTCATGATACAGATAATACGTAATCTCGGCGGCGGCGAGACTGAACTCGGATATGCCAATTTCCTGCAGGCGATACTGGAGCTGCCCGTAATGGCACTTATCGGATTTGTTCTTAAGAAGATCTCATCAGACAAGCTGTTGATCATATCCGGATTTGCATTCTTTGTTAAGATCCTGATACTGGTATTCACCGTCAATATGGCCATGATGTATGTCAGCCAGTCCTGCCAGCTCTTTGCCTATGCGGTGTTCATCCCTGCAGCAGCCTACTATGTGAACAGCACCATGAGCGAATACGACCAGGTAAAGGGACAGGCCTATGTCACAAGTGCCATCACGATAGGCGGTGTGTTCTCGAACCTCATAAGCGGTGTGATCTTAGATCATGCCGGCATTAAGACCATGCTGATCACAGGAACTGTTGTCTGCGCGATCGGAGTCGTGATCGCATATATCGCCATGACGAGATTGCCTCACAGGGCGGATGCAGAGAATTAAGATAACTGAATTATCTCGCTTGTATTGACGGTCACAAGAATTTATAATGAAAAAGGATAACCCGCAAACAGAGAGAGGGAATACAGATGGAGTATAAGAATTATATATTTGACCTGTACGGAACATTATTGGATATACATACTGACGAGCAGAGTAAGGAATTGTGGAAGATCATGCGTGACTTCTTCAATGTATACGGATGTGAGTGGAAACAGAAGCCTCTTCGTGATGCTTTCTTCCTCTATGATGCAGGCGAGCGACAGAGACTCGCCGTATTGACAGGTGTTAAGAAGCCTGAGATCAAGATCGAGAGAGTATTCGCAAGGCTGCTTTTTGAAGGCGGCGGACATCATTCATGTGCACTTACGATAGGCGGAATCGATATTGACAGTTTAAGGAGAAAATACAAAGAGGATATCGAAGGTGTGATCTCATCTGTTGCAGAGAGCGAATGGGCTGTGGCATGTGCCAACCTCTTCAGGACTGCATCTAGAGAATATGTTCGTCTGTATCCCAATACCATGGAGACACTTAAAGCACTGAAGGAAAAGGGCTGCAAGCTCTATCTTCTGTCGAATGCTCAGAAAATATTCACTTATCCTGAGATCGAGGCCTTTGGCTTGCAGGACATCCTTGATAAGATCTATATCTCTTCAGACTACGGCATGATGAAGCCCGAGAAAGATTTCTTAAACAGGCTTATGAGTGAAGAGAACCCTGTGCGCGGAGAGACTGTCATTGTAGGCAACGAGATAGAGAGCGATGTCTCAGTTGCACTTAAATGCGGCGTTCACAGTATATGTCTTAATACCTTCGGACTTAAAAAAGGTGAGATCAAGAAACGGGTCGCAGATGTCCTTAAGGCTGAGAAGGCCTCTGACGAACTCTCTCCCGTGATCATCAAATCCGGAGATATCGGAGAGATCCTTAAATAAAAAATATTTACAACACTCTTTTTCCGTGTTATCATTCGGAAAGAATAAGACGAAAGGCACACATAAGTGTGTAGGTGAGCCGATGAAGAACAGATGATCAAATTTGGTAAATGCAAACTTTAGTTTATTGGGCCGGAAGGTCTGTTTGTGTATGCCGAATTGGATTGTCGTGATTCTTTAAGCCTCATTTATGAAGCCTTTTTGGCATATATTGGTTTAAGTTTACGTATGATCTGCTTTCGGTATTACCGATAGCAGTTTTTTTTTGCGCAGGCCCGCGTAATGTAATATCCCGGCTATGCCGGGCGCGGGCCACGCGCGAGCAGGGTTCGATCTCATCTTCCCTGCTCGATGGCCCATTTCGGGAGGTGATAGATAATGTCACAATTACAGGTAAATGATCTTACTTTTTCATATGAAGGCAGCAGCGATAATGTCTTTGAAAATGTGAACTTCAGTATTGATACTTCATGGAAACTCGGACTTATCGGTCGTAACGGCAAGGGAAAGACAACTCTGCTCAATCTGCTTATGGGCAAGTACGAATATATAGGCAGTATTTCGGGAAGCACAGCATTTGACTGCTTCCCATACCCTCTTTCAGATAGCGATCTGAATAAGACAGCCGAGGAACTGGCATCCGAATGGAAGCCGCAGGTTGAGTCTTGGCAGATACTCATTCAGATGAATCAGATACATATGGACTCAGAATGTCTGTACAGACCGTTCGGAACTTTGAGCTTTGGTGAGCGGACAAGAGTCATGCTGGCGGTGCTGTTTGCAGCGGATGATGAAATGCTGCTCATAGACGAACCAACCAATCACCTGGATGCCGATGCCAGGGAGATAGTTAAAGAATATCTGGCATCAAAGAAAGGCTTCATACTGGTATCTCACGACAGGGATCTTTTGGACGCAGTAGTCGATCATGTGCTGGTCCTTAATCGTAAGACCATTGAAGTACAAGCCGGTAACTTTTCTTCTTGGCAGGAGAACAAGGAAAGAAGTGATGCTTTCGCCATGGCTGAGAATGAGAAGCATTTGAAAGAGATAGGTAAGCTTAAGACAGCAGCCGACAGAAGCAACAGGTGGGCTGTAAAGAACGAGAATACCAAGATAGGTTTTGATCCGCTTAAAGAACCGGAGAGAAATATCTCAACAAGAGCCTACATCGGCGCCAAGACCAAGAAGATGCAGGCAAGGGTCAAGTCCTTTGAGAAGCGCATGGACAGAGAAATCGAGGAGAAGGAAGGACTGCTTCAGGATATTGAGACAGTAGCTGACCTTAAGATCAATCCGCTTAAGTATCATAAGGATACGCTCATTGAGGCGAGGGATCTTGCGCTTTCATATAACTCAGATGCCCCTCTTTTTTCTGATATGACGTTTAAGATATGTCAGGGAGAGCGGGTATTCTTATCCGGCAGGAACGGGTGCGGCAAGACAAGTATCATAAAATCGATCCTTCGCGAGGCAGGAATGCCGTTTGCAGATGAAAAAGATAATGCTCTGACTGTTTCGGGGGAATTGCATGTTGGCTCGGGGCTTAAGATATCATATATCAATCAGGACACTTCTTTTCTTAAGGGGACTTTGAAAGAATATGCCAAAGCAACAGACCTGGATGAGAGTCTGTTCCTGGCAGTATTAAGACGTCTTGATCTTGAGAGAGAGCAGTTTGCAAAGGACATGTCGGAATTCTCTGAGGGTCAGAAGAAGAAGGTGCTCATAGCAACAAGTCTCATAACACCGGCACATCTCTACATCTGGGATGAACCGCTTAACTATATCGATGTGTTCTCCAGGATGCAGATAGAGAAGCTTATTCTGGAATACCGGCCTACGATGTTACTTGTAGAACATGATGTGAGATTTAAGGAAAAAGTAGCGACCAAGGATATTGCAATATAGTCATTCTACGGATTGTAGGTTGTATTCTACGGACTCTACGAATAGAATATGGTCATAAGATATCTTATTTTCGGAATTCCGTAAGAAGCCTGCCAAGGCGTACATAAGGAGATGACATTATGAATCAGGATAAGATCGGAGTATTTATTTCAGAACTTCGTAAGGAACAGGGGCTGACCCAGAAGGAACTTGCGGACAAGATCGGTGTGTCCGATAAGACCATATCCAAATGGGAGACATGCCGCGGCATTCCCGATATGACTTATATGGAATCTCTGTGTACATCTCTTGGCATAACCATGAATGAGCTGATCAGCGGTGAGAGACTCTCCGATGAGGCTTATTCCAAGAAAGCGGAGGAAAATATCATGACACTTATGAACGAGAATGAGAATAATAAACGCGGCAATATCATCGCTACCGTTATCGGGATAGTTTTGCTTGTCGCAGCATTTTTCATAATGATCGCATTCGGATACGGCCCCGGAAATGTTCTGAACGGTTTCCTGTTCTATCTGGATCTGCCCACGCTTATCATTTTGGCCCTGATGTCATTCGGATGCGTATTTGTATCGGGAAAAAGAGACCGGACTTCGGTACTGGAAGTTTTAAGGAAGGTTGCCCTTCCGAACGGAGTCATCGTGACCTTTATCACTGTTGTATTGATAATTGCAAATCTCGGTGATCTTACGGCACTTGGGCCGAATCTGGCGGTGGCCATATTGTCGATCATCTATTCATTTATCGAATATCTCATAGTCACATTGATACAGATACGGGGCGGTAATTGACCGCCCCGTTACTTTTCTTATATTCAGTTATCCTCAGATCAGTCTTTGGTATTGATGAGTGATTCACCGATAACACGGATCAGTGCGAAGAGCACACCGGATACCGCCCATATGATCCATGTGAGATCCCAACGTCCTGTGATAAAGCTTACAGCCAGGAATATAACAACTATAGCGAGCCAGTATATCCTTGAAAGAGGCTCAAGCTTTTTATTCTTCTTCTTATTCTCATATGTATAATCATCTGTCTGCAGAAGTATTTTATATGAGCTATGCACTCCGCATATCGAGATGAACATATATACAGCACATCCAACCGCAAGCAGAAGCAGGTCTACCATTCCGACGATCACTACGCTCGGAGCCCCAAGTACGCTTGTGATGACAAGCGGTACACAACCAAGGACACAGAGCAGTACGCCCGTAGTAAGAGCACGTCTGTTATAAGGCTCTGATGCTGCCATTCTCTCTCTGGCCATACCGTCTACACCGTATTCCGTATCAAAAGCTTCATTTTCCAAAAACTCATATTTGCCGAGCATTCCGCCCTTGGATATGAAGATCCATACTGCTGTTCCGATCTGTGCGAATAACACCAGAAGGCCTATGGCTACGGCTACATTCTCTCCCATTCCGAAGATACCTGCACTCTGAAGCCCTGCGAGAAGGATAAGTACCACGGGGCAGGTAATGCATAAGAACACGCCGAGACCGACCTTGGGAAGGATCTCTTTTCTTAATGAGATATACTCTGAAGCTTCTTCCATTGTTACTTTTCTTAATGGAGAATAACTGTCGCTCTTTTCATAATAAGGAGTGATCTCGTTTGTTTCCGGCTCCATTTCATCTTTTAATAAGTAATCAGTACTTACACCGAATACCTCGGCCATCTTAAGGATCTTTTGAAGATCCGGCACGCTCTGTGCACTCTCCCATTTAGATACCGACTGTCTGGATACATCCAGCATGTCTGACAGATCTTCCTGTGACCATCCGTTTTTCTTTCTTTCATTGATTATCTTGTCTGCTAAGATCATTTTCTATTCCTTTCCGAAACTTTACATCCGACTTATTTTCCGATCGGATCATGTCAGCTTCTTCAAACATTTGCCTGTTGCCTCGTTCGAACAATCTGACAATACTATTTTCGGTGGTTGCATTCCATAAAGTTTGCTTTTCAATCTGTCAACCGACGGTTGCAAATGCCGTATTTTCGGTTGCATTCGGGATTTTTTGCAGTAACCGGTCCGAGACAGATCAATTTTTGAAAACTATGCTCTGAGCATCCGCATCGACCGTTGCCTCCACTCCGAAAGGTGTTATACATCTCGGCTGTGCGTGTCCTATATTGATATTATAAACTATGGGCAGATCAGGATCATCGATCACATCCGTCAGAAGCTTCTTATACTCATCATAATATACTTCGTCCTGAGGCTTGCCGACGATCACGCCTGATACTGCACCAAAGACGCCCGCATTTTTCAAATACTGCAGTGCCTTCCCGTATTTCTCAGGAGACATCTTCTCTTCACTTGATTCAAGCAGTAAGATACGCCCCTTCCAATCCTCCGCATCAGGGAAAAGGTGATATTTCTCACATAACACGGGCATCTCCGTATATCTCTCACCGTCGAAGAAATCATACATGGAGTCAATGCATCCGCCCAATATCTTACCTGAGAAAACATGAGGTCCCTGAAGCAGTTCAAATCCGTGATCCTTATGCGAGGCCGTAACGGATCCAATCGCCTCGGGACTGAAATCCGTTCTCTCCTCATACCATGTATCAGAAGGCTCTATCTTGCTGATCGTGCCTGTTTTGATCAGTTCCTCGAAATACTTACGACTGTATGGGAACATATCAGGACCCAGCTCACACACATCGGCTAGGAATGACTGCCCGTAGAAGGTCTTAAGTCCGACCTTATGAAGCATCAAATGATTGACGGTGGTGTCGGAAAAACCGAGGAATACCTTGTCAGTTACGGCATTTTTAAGCTCATCGTTCTCAAAGAGATAAGGCAGAAGACGGTATGTATCATCTCCTCCTATGGCACAGAGGATCATATCGATCCCGGGATCACTGAAAGCATCCAGCAGATCCTTAGCTCTATCCTCGGGATGATTCTCAATATGATCAAGTCCCTTAAGTGCATTAGGCAAGAATCTTACTGTCAGCCCCATATCCTCAAGCCGCTTAACTCCCAGATCCAGTTCATGTTTTACAAATGATTCTCCGAGGATCCCCCTGGAAAGGCTTACAATGCCTACTGTTTTTATCATAATTTCTCAGGCTCCGGATAATCCACACCGAATGTATCTACAGTGATAGATGCGATCATCTGCTTCTGAAGAGGTCTGTCGTTGTAGTCGGTGTCGCACTCTGCGATCTTATTGACATTATCCATGCCCTCGATGACCTTGCCGAATGCTGCATAATCACCGTCTAAGTGAGGACTGTTCTTGTGCATGATGAAGAACTGTGAACCTGCACTGTCAGGGAACATGGATCTTGCCATAGACAGTACACCCTCTGTATGCTTAAGGTCGTTCTTGAATCCGTTGCTGTTGAACTCGCCCTTGATAGAATATCCCGGACCACCCATACCGGTTCCTTCGGGACATCCGCCCTGTATCATGAAACCTTTGATGACTCTGTGGAATATAAGACCGTTGTAATAATCCTTCTTGATAAGGCTTATGAAGTTATAGACTGACTGCGGCGCGATATCCGGATACAACTCGGCCTTGATCACATCGCCGTTCTCCATTGTGATAGTAACTATCGGGTTCTGATTCTCCATTTTCTGTTCCTCCTTTGATAGGTCATTATTGTTTATCTGAAAATACTCTATTTAATTTACGAAGAAGAAGTCCGAGCAGGAAAGTAGTAGCGACTATGCCGGCAAAAATGCCGATCCCGATGGGGAGGCCCCAGGCCGTAAAGGCATAGAAGTCATTTCCTTCTGCTCCGTTAACGAGTATATTGATAAGATATCCCGTTCCGTAGAGAAGTGGCGGGATCATTGTGTAAAGATTCTCACGAAGAGTCATCTTCTGATCATTCAACAGGACAAACTCAACCATCGCTATAAGCGGGATGATCAAATGGAAATATAGATTAGACCCGTGATACATATGTGAATGACCGTATATCGGCCCTAAGAATGCAGCAATGGTAAGGAATGTGAGTCCGACTGCGGCTGCGGCGATATACTTTAGCACAGCAACTGCCTTAGACTCCCTATCTTTCACTATATATACAGCATTGATCAACGCGGCGATCCCTGCCAGAATATTGGATTCCACGGTAAAAAACTTGAGATTCTCAAATCCGTAAACATGCAACAGACCCTCGTCGTTGGGCCTGAAGAAACACAGATAACTTCCAACCAGGGTCAATATCACGATAATGCAATTAGTGGTCAGTTTAATATTCTTACTCTTCATATTCACTTTTATACACTCTTATAGTGATTATTGCAAATATCAGAGCAAATACAAAGATAAATCCCTCTGTTAATACCATAGATCCGGATACTTTCTGTATCGTAACGAACACTCCGTCCATAAGTGCATGCAGGATAACGGCAAGTAAGCACAGACTGAACTTCTTATCCTTAACTGCACGATATACAAGGTATGAGGCGCAGATATGAAAGGCTATGGCAGATATCCTCTCTGCACCCGCCC
>JAEEGL017392015.1_pt1 | contig 22469 bp, 21 predicted proteins | sample 9134231 | NCBI WGS metagenome assembly JAEEGL01 (sample SAMN16246548, study PRJNA631951) | gut metagenome | biome: gut microbiome; feature: rumen; material: fiber-attached | host: Bos | place: Iran: Karaj | collected 2018-10
ATTCTCCCCCCCTGGAAAAGATAGAACATATTATAAAACGGCTTCAAAGTCCGCCTCCCCGCCGCCATAAAAGAACCGCAAATTTGGGTAAATAAGCCGTTCTGTTTTTGTATTGTGCTATAATGAACGAAAGGCCGAGGCCGAGTGCCTGCCTCTGATGCAGCTGATAGTTAGCAGGAAAATATGTCGGAAAAAAGGTTAATCAGTGAGGTCACAGAATAATGGTAACGATGACACGGGAACAGGCAAGACGGTTCATCCTCAGTAAACAAGGACTGCTGGGGAAATATCGTTTTGTCGGAAAATCGGGAGCCTACCAGTATATCCGTCAGGCAGGCTGTATTCAATATGATCCCGTGGATGTCTGTGGTAAAAACGCCGAACTGACCCTGCAATCCCGCGTACGTGGATTTACCAGAAACATGCTTGCGGATCTTCTGTATAAAGATCGCTTACTGGTTGATTATACGGACAAGGAACTGTCTATCTGGCCGAAAGAAGACTGGCCGTATTTTTCATCTTATCGAGACAGAAGCAAAATGCACGGCGCGGGCTTTCCAGATATTCCGGAGCTGGAAGAACAAGCGGTTGCTTACATCCGGGAGAATGGTCCGGTGAGCAGCGACACGCTTCCGATTCGGGGGAAAGTGTTCTGGCATTCCTCGATGCATTGGAGCGGAAACTGGCACGGAGCATCCCCGGCGGCCCGATCGGTTCTGGAACAGTTATATACGGATGGTGTTTTGCTGATCCATCATAAAAACGGTTCGCGAAAGTTTTATGATCTCGCAGACAAATACTTCAGTCAGGATCTCCTGAATGCAAAGAATCCCTGCCCTGATGAGACCTCGCTTTGCGAGTGGCGGATCAGGCGGCGGATCGGAGCAATCGGTTTGCTGTGGAACAGACGATCAGATGCTTTTCTTGGTATTGAGATGACGACTGAACAGAGAAATGCAGCGTTTGAAAAACTGGAGGCGGAGGGGGCGATCCGGAAAGCAGTAGTAGAAGGAATCCGCTTTCCCATGTATTTTCTGTCAGAGGATCTGCCGCTCCTTGAAGCGGTTTTATCGGATTCCATCGATGTCAGTCCGCGTCTTGAGTTCCTTGCCCCGTTAGATCCTATGCTGTGGGACAGAAAACTGGTTGAGGCGATCTGGAATTATCAGTATTCGTGGGAGATCTATACGCCTGCTGAAAAAAGAAAGTTCGGATATTATGTGCTGCCGATGCTTTACGGCGAAAAGATGATAGGCCGGATCGAAGCGGCAGCAGACAGAAAAGCGGAAACACTTGTCATAAAGAATATCTGGTATGAGGCGCAGATCCGTCAGACAAAAAAACTGAATACTGCCGTTGATGCAGCCATCCGGCGCCTGGCAAAGTTTAACAACTGCAGCCAGATCACACACTAACACAAACAACATAGAAGATCCACACTGTCCTTCCTTGCTCCTTATGCTGCGTCAGGACAGTGTGGATCTTTTTATTGCCGGTTTTTAGAAAAAATGCAAGATAGAGAATCACCCGTCACTAGCGTTCCCCACCAGCCACAGAAGATACAAAAAAAGCCGTCACATCTACGAGAACAAAAAACCACACACCCCTCTCGACGCAGCATGAGGAGCAAGGAGAGAGGGGTGTGTGGTTTTTTTAAGCGAGAAAGGGGGGGTCAGCAGATTCCGGTCATGTCAAACGCATCCAGCCAATTCTTCGCGGTTTCTGCGACGTTTTTGAGCGTATCGCCTTCGAAGGGGCTCGCCATGCCGGCGTTTTCCAGAAGCTTTGTGAAAACTTCGGTGCCGCCCTGGCAGGTAAAAGCCATGTAGTGCTTCCACGCGTTTGCCTGATCTTCCTGCATCATAGCCCAGTATTCAAGCGAGACAGTCTGTGCCAGGCAATAATCGATATAGTACAGCGGGTAGGAATAGATATGGTGCTGACGCTGCCAGCCCTGTCCTTCGGAGAAGAACGGAATGTCGCCGTCAAGCTTCATCCAAGGCTGATAGATGCCAAGAAGTTCCTTCCACGCGGCGTGGCGCTCGGCCGGGGTGTAATCCGGATGCTCATAGACAATGTGCTGGAAATGATCGACCATGGTGCCGTAGGGGATGAAGGTCAGCGCTTCCGCAAGGTGGCTGTAATAGAACTTGCGGGTGTCTTCCTTGAAGAAGCCCTCAGCCCAAGGCCAGGCGAAGAATTCCATGCTCATGGAATGGACCTCGGCGGATTCCATGCCGGGCCAGATTTGAGAAGAAGGTACACGGTCCGCGTTCATCCAGTACGCGAAAGCATGACCGGCTTCGTGGGTGACAACGCTGACATCGCCTTGCGTTCCGTTGAAGTTCGCAAAAATAAACGGAACATTGTACTTGGCAAGACCGGTGCAGTAGCCGCCGCCTTCCTTGCCCTCGGTAGAGAGGACGTCGAGGAGTTCATCCGCCATCATGGTGCTGAAGAACTCTTTGGTCTCGGGACTGAGCTCGGAATAGAACTTGAGGCCGTGCTGCAGGATATCGTCAGGAGTGCCAAAAGGTTTCGGATTGCCGGAGCGGAACTCAAGCGCGTTGTCCGCGAAGCTCATCGGGTATTCCTTGCCGAGACGCTCTGCCTGGCGGCGATAGATGGAATCCGCGATCGGAACGATGTACTTGACTACAGCATCGCGGAAAGCCGCGATATCTTCCTTGGTGTAGCTGGTACGCATCATGCGGAAGTAACCGAGCGGCAGATATCCGTCATAGCCCATCTTGCGGCCCATCTGATCGCGCAGATGGACAAGTTCATCATACAAGCGGTCGAGTTCAGCCTGATTATCCTTGTACCACTGCCCGTCGGCCTTCCAGGCTGCGAGGCGGCGCGTGTCGTCGGGATCATTTTTGAAGGGGGTCATCTGGGACAAGGTATAGGTGCCGCCCTCAAAGGGGATCTGAGCGCTGGCAAGCAGCTTCTCATATGCGCGGACCAACTCGTTTTCCTTCTGCAGTTCAGGAATGATGGCAGGGGAGAAGGACTTCTTGTCAAATTCAGCGTTGATAAAGAGAACTTCATGGTAATCGCGCTCAAAGTCCGCGCGAAACGGAGAATTCAGCAGGGCTTCGGTGAAAGCCTGTTCATATTCCTGCAGTTCCGGACCGGCCGCGGACCAGAACTTCATCTCCTCATCATAGAACGCATCGCGGGTATCGATGGAGTGACGGATCTGAGCGAGTTGGCTCATGGTCCCGACTTCACGGCCGCGGCGATCTTCTTCTTCAAAGACAGCTTTGGCTTCCTCGTAGGAAGCGGCATTTTTTAAACGCTCGGTCAGATCGATCAGATTCTTCTTGATCTCTTCCGGATCCGGGCGGTTATAAGGCATTTCTTTAAATTTCAAAGTTGTGCGCTGCATGGAAAACCTCCTTAGGTATATGCCTGATAAACGAACTATTCTGAATTGTAGCACAAAGCAAGGAAAGATGGAAATGTAATTTGCGAAACTGCGCATCGGCAGACGAAGAGAGTGTGTGGATTAAAGAAAACAAAAAAGCTGCCACCAACGGTGACAGCTTGAAGTCGGAATGACAGGATTTGAACCTGCGGCCTCTGCGTCCCGAACGCAGCGCTCTACCAAACTGAGCCACATTCCGATTGCCTTAACAGCCTTTATATTATATCCAAGCCCCCCTACCTTGTCAAGCGTGTTTTGTAAAGGTGTGAAAAAAAGAAAAAGGACAGCCGATCAGGCTGTCCTTTTAACTTGTGAAAACAGATCAATCGTCCTGATCAAGGGCTTCGAGACCCTTCTTGGGCTCCGGCTTGGAGTCACCATGCTTGACGAAGAGCATCGTCACGAACGCAAGAGCGACAAAGACGAAAGCGTAAGGGAAGAGGACGGTCAGGCCCATGCGATCCATCAGGAAGCCGGAAACGATCGGGGTCGCGACCTGCGCGGCCATGGACGCGGTATAGTAAAAACCGGTGTAACGGCCTACGTCACCGCCGGAACACATCTCGACGACCATCGGGAAGGAGTTGACGTTGATCGTAGCCCAGGCAATGCCGGCAAGAGCGAAAAGCGCGTTCATCAGGAGCGTGGGGCTGCCGGCGCGCATGAATCCTGCGGAGCCAAAAGCGATCGCCAGCATGATGACGCCTGCCAGGATCGTCTTCTTGCGGCCGATCTTGGAAGCAACGATACCCACCGGCAGGTAGGCAACGATCGCAGCGGCCTGCGCGATAATGAGCGTCAGGTTGTAATCCTTGTGCAGGATCGTCTGTGCGTAGACGGAATACTTGGAGGTTACGGCATTGTAGCCGAAGAACCAAAGCACGATCGAAGCGAGAATGAACAGGAGCGAGCGGCGTTCGGCAGCGGTCAGCTTGCGGCCGGTCTGCTGGTCGGCGGCTTCTTCCTTCTCGTCGGAGATACCGTACTTGACACTGTCTTCCTGCATTTCCTTGACGAACTTCGGCTCACGAACCGTCAGCAGGAAGATGATGAGGGCGGCCAGCATGATGCCAACGATCACCGCGTAGTAGGCGGTATAGCTCATCAGCGAATTCTTCACGGCACTCGTGCCAAAGACCATGCCCATGCCCAGAATGATGATGCCGCCGGCGGATCCCATCAGATTGATGATGGCATTCGCCTTGGAACGAAGCGGTTTCATCGTCACGTCAGGCATCAACGCGACGGCCGGTGAGCGGAACGTGGCCATCGAGACGAGCACGATCAGGAGGATGATAATGAAGAGGATCAGCGAGCCGGGATGCTGATGCGTGATCGCTTTGGCAGCTGCCTGACGGGCGGGCACGACATAGCGGGTGTAATCCGGATTCGTGACGGTCTTGCCGTCCGCGTTGGTAATGGTGCTGGTAACGGCCGCGAATTCTTCCTCGGAGCAGAACTCGGAAAGAACGAAGGTGTCACCGTCAGGGGTCAGGAGGGTCTCATCCTTCTCCATGCTGTAGATGGTCTCAAGAGCAGCTGGATCGTCGATCTTGCTGACTTTGTTGAGGTTGGTGAGCTGGTGCGCGTCGACGAGCGCAAGGCACATGAAAGCGATGGCGGCACAGCAGGTGCCGATCACGATGAAGGGTGTGCGGCGGCCGTACTTGCTCTTGCAGCGGTCGGAAACAGCGCCGAACAGCGGGAGCATGAACAGGGCCAGAACGTTGTCGAGGGCCATGATCAGGCCGGACCAGGTCTGACTCATGCCGAATTTGTTGGTCAGGATCAGCGGGATCGTATTGTCGTAAGCCTGCCAGAAAGCGCAGATCAGGAAAAAGGCAAAGCCGACGCAAAGGGTCCGTTTGTAGTTCAGCTTCATGTTACTCTCCTCTCAGGAAATCTGTATAGGATGGATAAAATCATTGTACTCTTTTCATTTCGTAAGTACAACCTAAATTGAAAAAGCAAACAGACAAAAAAGGCAGGAAAATGGTTGCCCTTCGGCAGCCGAAACCCTGTCTTCTATGGTATAATGTGCGTTGAATCTATGTTAATTAAGGAGGCTTGTCATGAAAAAAGGGACGAAGCTGATTTTAGGTTGTTTGGGAGTCACCGCTTTCGCGATCGCGCCCGCGTTGGAGAACAACAAGGAAAAGGCGAAATCGCTGATTGGGCGCAACTATGCCCATCGCGGTCTTCATACGGAAGATAAACAGATCCCGGAGAACTCGCTGCCGGCTTTTGCGGCAGCGTGCGAGGCGGGCTACGGAATGGAGCTGGATGTACAGCTTTCCAAGGATGGCGAGGTCGTGGTATTTCACGATGATACGTTAAACCGTGTCTGCGGCGTGGATGCCCGGGTGGATGATCTGACGCTGGCGGAGCTGAAGGAGCTCTCCCTTTGCGGAACGAAGGAAACGATTCCGCTTTTCACCGAGGTGCTTGCGGTCGTGGACGGCAGAGAACCGCTGATCGTGGAATTGAAGAGCGGACCGCGCAACGATGAGCTCTGTGAGAAAACGCTGGCCATCCTGCGGGAGTACAAGGGCGAATTCTGTGTGGAAAGCTTTGACCCGCGCATCGTCCGCTGGTTCCGTGTCAACGCGCCGGATATCATTCGCGGACAGCTGGCGATGAGGCCGGAGCGCTACGATGAAAACTATCCGGTATGGCAGAAGTTCGCGCTTGGCAACTGCATGATGAATTTCCTGGCGCGCCCGCACTTTATCGCTTATGAGATCGGAGACTATCCGATCCTTGTCAAGCTCGAGATCCTGATGGGAGCGGTGAAGGTCGGCTGGACCAGCCACGAGGCCACTCATGAAGCAGATCATGACATGGTCATTTTCGAGTTCTACAAACCCGAACGTTTCTACCGCTGATGCTGCCTACATTTACATTTCTGGGGAAAGAATTCTCATCCTACAGCCTGATGGCCTTGATCGGCGTGATCGCTGCCGGTCTCTTTGCCTACCGGGAGGCGGATAAGCGCGGCCTGAGGCCGGTCGACATGGTGGAGCTTCTGCTTGTCGGCGCGGTTGGAACGCTCTTCGGGGCGCGCCTGCTGTATTTTCTGCTGAACATTCGTCTTCTGGGGAAAGTCCCGTTTCCGGAACTCATCAACGGAGCGGTGTTCTACGGGGGACTGTTCGGCGGTCTGCTGTTCGGCGTGGTTTTCCTCAAAGTCAAAAAGTGGGATCTGAAGGTTTACAGTGATATCGCGGCCTGCTTCATCCCCCTCTTTCACGGGATCGCCCGGATCGGATGCTTTCTGGGCGGATGCTGCTACGGAATAGTGTGTCCGATCGGCTTTACCATGCACCACGCACTGAGTGAGGGAGCGAACGGGGTGAGTCGTTTCCCCGTGCAGCTGCTGGAGTCAGCGCTGGAGTTTACGCTTTTCGCGTTTATCTACTTTGTCTTGTACAAGCGGACGCTAAAGGAAGAAAGCCGTTTGAAAGGACATCTGCTGTCGGTTTACCTGACCGCGTATGCCGTGATCCGCTTCCTGGACGAATTCCTGCGCGGTGACGATGCGCTCCGGGGCATTTTCGGTCCGTTTTCGACCTCGCAGTGGATCAGCCTGATCGTGCTCGCTGCCCACGGAATCTATTTCGCGGTGCAGGCGATCCGGAAAAGCCGCGCGCGGCAGGAGCTTTGAGACAGATCGCCTAAGACAGAAAGGAAGAAACGATATGAGATATTTCGTGTTTTCGGATGTGCACGGGGTAGCACAGGCGCTGGAAAAGACGCTGGAGCGTTTTGAAAAGGAACAGGCGGATGTCATGCTTGTGCTGGGTGACCTGATCTATCACGGACCGCGCAACGGCGTACCGGACGGGTATGACCCGATCCGCTGTGTTGATCTTTTGAACCGTTACAAGGACCGGATCGTGGCGGTACGCGGCAACTGCGACGCGGACGTGGATCAGATGATGATGGCGTTCGCGATCACGGCGAAATACATGATCCTGCCCACGGAATGGGGTTTCCGCATGGTTCTGACGCACGGTCATCACCCGGAAGAGGAGTTCTATATTCAGCCCGGAGACCTTTTAATCAGCGGGCATACCCATGTGCTGAAGGCGGAAAAGAAGCATGACTATTACTGGCTGAATCCCGGCTCCATCGCGCTGCCGAAGGAAGGCAATCCCGGGACCTATGCCGTGATCGAAGGACGGCAAATCGAGATCAAGGATCTGGAAGGGAATATCGTTAAGACATTCGATTTCTAATTATATTTTCGGAGGAGACATCTAATGAGAAAAACCAAGATCATCTGCACGATCGGACCGGCTTCGGAGAGCGAAAATGTCTTAAAGCAGATGTGCCTTGCAGGCATGAATGTGGCGCGTCTGAATTTTTCTCACGGAACTCACGAAGAGCATTTGGCCAAGATCGAAACCATTCGGAAGGTGCGCGAAGAACTGGATCTGCCGATCGCGATCATGCTCGATACCAAAGGTCCGGAATACCGGATCGGTGTGTTTGAAGACGGCAGGATCCACCTTTCAGACGGAGCGTTGTTTAGCTTCACGACGGAGGAAGTGACAGGAAGCCAGGAAAGAGTGTCTGTCAGCTATAAAAAGCTGAACGAAGAGATGCAGCCGGGAGGCAGGATCCTTGTCAATAACGGACTTGTTGTTTTTGAGGTTCTTGAGATCGAGGGAAAAGAGATCCGCTGCCGCGTTATCGCGGGCGGAGAGTTGTCCAACCGCAAGAGCATGAGCTTCCCGAATAAGGTCTTGAAGCAGGTCTATCTCAGTGAAAATGACAAGCGCGATCTGCTGTTTGGCATCCGAAACGAAGTGGATTTCGTGGCGGCTTCTTTCGTCTCCACCAGGCAGGACGTGCAGGATTTGAGGGATTTCCTCGATGAAAACGGCGGGAACAGAATCAATATCATCGCGAAGATAGAGAATCAGGCGGGCGTGGACAACATCGATGAGATCTGCGAGGTAGCGGACGGGATCATGGTCGCGAGAGGTGACCTTGGCGTCGAGATCCCGTTCGTCAAGGTCCCTTCGGTTCAGAAATACCTGATCAGCAAGTGCCGACTCCTTGGAAAACGTGTCATTACCGCGACCGAGATGCTGGAGTCCATGTGCCAGAACCCGCGCCCGACCCGGGCGGAGATCTCGGACGTTGCAAACGCGGTCTACGACGGTTCGTCCGCCGTCATGCTTTCCGGTGAGACCGCGGCGGGCAAATATCCTGTAGACGCGGTACAAAGCATGGCTGATATCTGCTTGTACACGGAAGAGAACATCGACTACAGGGAATGGTTTACCTCGACTAAGTTTAAGATCAGAAACAATCTGGACGCGATCTCCCACGCAACCTGCGCCATGGCGATCGACGTGGATGCCAAGGCGATCGTGGTCAATTCGCTTTCCGGCAGGACGGCTCGGATGGTCAGCAGGTTCCGCTGTCCGTGTGACATTATCGGGACGACGACCGATCGGACGGCCTGGCGCCAACTGAACCTGAGCTGGGGCGTGACGCCCGTCTTCTCCGAGGAGTACAACTCGATGGATGTCATGTTCTATCAGGGAGTGAAGGATGCGAAGCGCGTTCTTGGTCTCCAACCGGGCGACAATGTTGTTCTGACCGGCGGTCAGATCGGCGGACACCCCGGCAATACGAACACGATTAAGGTCGAGAGCGTCAAGTAATATGCGCTTGCTGTAATGTGACTCAAAACAACATATGCACAAAAGACCTGCGGTTTTCCGCAGGTCCTTTTTATTTGGAATCTCGATCAAATAGGGGAGAATTCGCTTAGAATCCGGCGATCACGTCCGCGTTCAGGCGCTGGATGATCTCGCAGACAAGCTGCACGGTCTTTTCAAAATCATCGAGGGCGGTGTAGGTGTGATGGCTGTGGGTGTAGCGGACCGGACAGCTGATCACGATAGTCGGGGGCGCGCCCGGAGACGTATGGATCATGGCACCGTTGGTGCCGCCGCCGCGCCTGACGGCCTTCTGAGTTTCGATGCCCACCTCGTCCGCGACGGAAAACGCGTAGCGGATGAAGCGGGGATGCGTGATCATGGAAATGTCCATATAACGCATCATGGGACCGCGATGCAGGCCGTTTTGAATATTATAGGAAGGCATGAACGTATCGTCCGCGGGGGCGCCTTCGACGCAGATGGCAATGTCCGGCTGAACGTGGAAGGCGGCAGCACGGCAGCCGCGCTCGCCCACTTCCTCCTGTGCCGTCAGCGTACCGACCACATCGACATCCAGCTCTTTCCCGGCAAGGCGGCGCAGGCTCTCGAGAACCACGGCGCAGCCGATGCGGTCGTCAAAGGCTTTGCCAAGGCAGACTTGATTCGTTTCGTTGTATTCCATCTTGACGGCCGGAACCGCGGGGCAGCCGGGACCGATGTGGAAGGTCTCCATAACCTCTTGACGGCTCGTCGCGCCGATATCGATGACCATCTCTTCGAGGCCGACCGCTTGGGTACGCTCCGCGGCGCTCATGAAGTGAGGCGGCTTGGAGGCGAACACGCCTGAAACCAGTCGGCCGTCCTCCGCGTGGATCCAGACCTTGGAGGAGGGGACATTCGAGGGGACCCAGCTCCCCAGCGTGACAAATTCCATCGTTCCGTTGTCGCGGACCGATTGGATCATAAAGGCCGTTTCGTCGCTGTGCGCATCGAGCATCAACACCGGCTTGGTGACTGTCTTTTCATTTCGGTAAAGATACAGGTTGCGGATCTTGTCTTCCTCCACGCGGGAGACCGCGCCTGGCGCGGCATTTTCGATAAAGCCGCGGGCAACCTTAAGAACGTCATCCTCGAAGCCGGAAGCACCGAAGGCATTGGAGAGATCTTCGATCAGCTGAAAGGTTTGAGAATCCATAATGACCTCCTTCTGCCAAATAGAGAGCGGGATCAGACCCCGGGATAGGTGAGCATCCGGATCTTCTCCAGACGGTCTAAAGCTTCGTTAAGGGTATCGTCTTTTTTGGCGAAATGGAAACGAATGAGATGGTTTACGGGTTCGTGGAAGAAGCTAGAACCAGGGACGGCTCCGACGCCCACATGCTCTGCCAGCCAGGTACAGAAGTGCAGATCATCCGTCACACCGAACTCGGACACGTCCACTAAGACATAATAAGCGCCTTGAGGGTCGGTAAAGGTAAGTCCCAGATCGCGCAGCCCGCCGGTAAACAGGTCTTTCGCGTGTGTATAATGGGCGGCAAGTTCTTTATAATATTCGTCCGTGAAGTTCAGCCCGACGACGGCGGCTTCCATCAGCGGCGCGGCGGCCCCGACGGTCAGGAAATCATGCACCTTGCGGAGCCGATCCGTGATCTCAGGAGGCGCGATGCAATAGCCAAGACGCCAGCAAGTGATGGAATAGGTCATGGAGAGAGAATTGCAGACGATCGGCCTCTCCCGCATGCCGGGCAGCGTGGAGATATAAACGTGACGGTGAGGTGCGTAGATAATATGCTCGTAGACCTCGTCCGTGATGACGTAGGCATCGTAGCGGATGGCCAGATCCGCGATGATCCGCATCTCCTCCGGCGTAAACACCTTGCCGGTCGGATTCGAGGGATTGCAGAGGATCAGCGCTTTCGCACCCTTTCGGAAGGCGTCCTCGAGCCGGTTCGGATCGAAATGAAAGTCCGGCGGGACCAGAGGAATATAGACCGGCCGGGCCCCGGAGAGGATCGCGTCCGCCCCGTAGTTTTCATAGAACGGTGAGAATATGGCAACGAGGTCTCCCGGATTGGCGACGGTCATGACCGCGGCCATCATGGCTTCGGTGCTGCCGCAGGTGACCACGATCTCGGAGTCGGGATCGACGCTCTGACCGGAAAAATGCGCGTGCTTGCGGGCAAGTGCTTCGCGGAAATTCTGGGCGCCCCAGGTAATGGCATACTGATGCGGGCCGTTGGGCGCGATCTCGGCGAGGCGGTCCGTGATAGCCTTCGGCGGATCAAAGTCCGGGAATCCCTGCGAAAGATTCACCGCGCCGAAGCGGTTGGAGATCCGGGTCATCCGGCGGATCACGGAATCCGTAAATGACTCGGTGCGTGTGCTAAGTGGTTTCATAGGCAGATCGGTGAGTCTGGCGGGAAAGGTTCTCAGGCTTCTTCCGGCATCGCCAGAGCCTCTTTCTTAATGTAATGCAGAGAATTGAAAACGTAGATAAAGGAGAGGCAAAGGAACGGCAGTCCGAGAAGCAGCAGGCCTTTTTTGCCGGTGATGCCGGCCAGGCAGCTGAACGTAGTCGCAACGGCGGTCACGATGACACCCGCATTGGTCATGTGGCGGGTAATGCGTTCCGCGACCGCAGCTTTTTTCTCCGGCGTATCGTAGATCACGAAGTCTTCGTGGGCGCGGAAGTAAGCCCAATACTTCGTGCGCTGGATCAGGACCGCGCCTTTTTCATACTGTTCGCGGATCAGGGCAGCGATCGCATCGTCCTTCAACCCTGCGAGGCAAGCGACACGGTAGACCCATTCGCCCCTCCCGCAATATCCGAACGTATAGACGCCCTGTGAAAACTGCTCCATCGCGCGCCCGCGCAGGGCCATCTCGGTGAGGTACTGTTCTTCCTTCTCATAGTCGAAGGTCTTGATAAACTGCTTCATAATAAAACTCCTTCTGACCGCCTGCAGTTGCATGCGGCTGTTTTGTTAAGCCGGAAAGGATTACCGGACATAGTTGACAAGAGAACCGATTCCCTCGATCTCGCATTCCACGACGTCACCGGGCTGCAGGAAGGTGGGCGGCTGCATGCCCATGCCAACGCCGGCCGGGGTTCCGGTCGCGATGATCGTGCCGGCTTTAAGGGTCATGCCCTGCGAGAGGATCGACACGATCTCATCAATGGTCGTGATGAGGTTTTCGGTGTTAGAATCCTGCCGGATCTCTCCGTTTACCAGACAGCGAAGCGGCAGGGCGGGCGGATAGGCAAACTCGTCTGCCGTGACGATGCAGGGACCCATTGGCGTAAAACCGTCGAGGCTCTTGCCAAAGTACCATTGTTTATGGCGGGTCTGCAGCGTACGCGCACTGACATCGTTCAGCACGGTGTAGCCGAAAATGTAATCTTTGACGTTTTCCGGCGCGACTTGAAAAGCATCACGGCCCAGCACGACCGCCAGCTCGCACTCGTAGTCGAGCTTCTCCACGAGACCGGGATAGGACGGAATCGTCCCGCCGGGCCCGGGCGCGGTATTTACGCGCTTCGCGAAGAAGATCGGGTAGGGCCGTTCTCCGCCGAAGGCGAGCTCGGAAAAGCGCGCCGCTTCCGCTTGATGAGACGCGTAGTTCAGCCCCAGACAGACCACATCCTGCAGCGGATGCGGGATCGGCGCGAGCAGATCTGCCTCCTCCACCGGGATCGGGGTGAAGAGCGGGTCTTTCGAGGTCTCCGAAAGCGTCTTCAGCGTTTCCATGTCCACCGGAACGCCGCGGACGATCAGGTCATTGAGCGAAGAGGCAAACGGCAGCGGGTAAAGCATCTTGCCGCGGGGGGAGGCACAGACCAGTTCCCGGCCGTCTCTCCGAATGGTATAAAAACGCATAGACAGGCTCCTTTCGGTTGATTTCCTTGCTTGGCTTTGGTATCATATACAGGATGCGCTTTTGCGCGCAGTCTCCTGTATTATATCATAATTGTCATTAAAAATACGCATAAACATGAACGCTTTAAGCAAACTCAGAAACCGTCTTTTCGGCGGCTTCCGCGAGGGCTTCGGGCGAGAACTCTACACACTCGTCCTGCCGATCGTGGTCCAGAACCTTATCACTTCCGCCGTCAGCATGATGGACGTCGTGATGCTGGGTCAGGTGGACCAGACCTCGCTGGCGGCCTCGTCGCTGGCTTCACAGGTGCAGTTCCTGCTCAATATCGCCTACTTCGGCCTCAGCTCCGCACTCGTAATCCTGGCGTCCCAGTACTGGGGCAAGCGCGACAGCAAAACGATCGCGAAGATTCTTGGAATCGGCCTCATCATGTGCGTCTTTTTCTCCACCCTCGCCACTGTGTTGGCACTTTTTGTTCCGGGCGGGCTGATGAAGATCTGGACGAACGACAAGGAACTGGCCCAAAACGGAGCCGTCTATCTGCGGTATGTGGCCCTTTCGTACTTCTTCGCGGGCTTTTCGCAGCCCTATCTTGCGATCATGAAGAGCTGCGAGCGCGTGAAGCTCTCGACCGTGATCTCGTCGATCACGATGGGCTTGAACGTGATCCTGAACGCGATCCTTATCTTCGGACTGCTCGGCTTCCCCGCGATGGGGATCATGGGCGCTGCGCTCGCGACGAGCATTTCGCGCGGGGTCGAGCTGTTGATCTGCTTCTTCGATTTTATGAAGCAGAAGATCCTTCCGAGGAACCTCGGAAATATGTTTTCGATCCCCAAAGTGCTGGTCCGCGATTTTATTAAATATTCACTGCCGGCCTTTGGCAATGACGCGCTCTGGGGACTGGCTTTCAACATGAACTCGATCATCATGGGACGCCTCGGCTCCGATATCGTGGCGGCCAACTCGGTGATGACCGTCGCCCGTGACCTGGTGACAACGGTCGGCTTTGCCATCTCATCCGCCTCCTCGATCCTGCTCGGAAAGGAGATCGGCGCGGGCGACCTGTCAAAAGCCAGAGGGGATGCGTCTTCGATCGTAAAGGTGACCTTGATGGTGAGCGCGCTGCAGGGTCTGATCCTGCTGGCGATCAGCCCGATCGTCCCGCATTTCGTCAAGATCTCGGATACTGCCAAACGCTACCTTCAGATCATGCTGATGATCAACACAGTCTATCAGGTGGGCATGATGTACAACACGGTCACGATCGCGTCACTGTTCCGCTGCGGAGGGGACACGCGTTACGGTCTGATTCTCGATACACTGAGCATGTGGTGCGTCGCGGTGCCGCTGGGTCTTATCAGTGCCTTCGTTTTGAGGCTTCCGCCCTTGTGGGTCTACGTGTTTATGTGTGCCGATGAGTTCGTCAAGCTGCCATTCTCGGTCACGCATTACAAAAAGGGGACCTGGGTCCGGAATCTGACCCGCGATTTTTAACGGAGCTAATAGAAAGAACCGTTGACTTTGAATCTGCCCTGTGTTATTATGAAAGACACGTTTTGAAAAACAACCATTTCGGAGGCCATAAAAAGTGAAAGTCTTAGCCATTATCGTTTCGATCGTACTGCTGCTCGTCTGTATCGTTCTCTCTGCTGTCGTACTGCTGCAGGAAGGCAAGAGTGCCGGACTCTCCGGAGCCATCAGCGGCGCCGGCGAGACTTATTTCGGAAAGAACCGGGCACGTACGATGCAGGGTAAGCTGGAGATCACGACCCGCGTCCTTGGCATTTCCTATTTTGTGCTGGCGCTGGTGCTGTATTTCCTGATTGCCTGATTGACGTTTATGAGAACGGTCCGGATGGATAACACTGTCCGGACCTTATTTTTTTGCTGGGTAAAGAATCGGAGGAGTTATGCCGAAAGAAACCGGAGAGAGGCTGATCGCGCAGAATAAAAAAGCGCATCATGATTACTTTCTCGAAGAATTCTACGAAGCCGGCATTTCGCTTGCCGGAACCGAGGTGAAATCGCTTCGGCAGGGAAAGTGCAGCCTGAAGGAAAGCTATATTCAGATCGATCATATGGAAGCCTACATCCACAACATGCACATCAGCCCGTATGATCATGGCAATATTTTCAACAAGGATCCGCTGAGAACGCGCAAGCTCCTGCTTCACAAGAGTGAGATCCGCAAGCTGATGGGGAAAGTGAAGCAGGACGGTTACACGATCGTGCCGGTGAAGATCTATTTCAGCGGCAATTACGCGAAGGTCCAGATCGCGCTTGCCAGAGGCAAAAAGCTCTATGACAAGCGGGACTCGCTGGCAAAGAAGGATCAGCGCCGTGAGGCGGAGAGGCAATACAAGATCGACAAGATGTATTAAGGAGTTCCCATGGAAAAGATCATTCTTGGCCGCAGCGGCCTGAAGGTCAGTAAACTCGGGCTCGAACTGAGTCAGCTGGAGAAGATGAGCTTCGCTAAAAGCAAGGAGCTTTTGGACCGCGCGATCGACAGCGGCGTCAACTTCTTCGATATCGGAATGCCGATCGAAGAGCTGCAGAAGCGGATCGGTCACGGAACGGTAGGACGCCGCTCCGATATCGTGCTGGCGGGGAGCTTTGTCCCCTGCGAGCCGAAGGTGTTTGAGAGACAGCTGCAGACGGTGCTGCGTGCGCTGAAGACCGACTATCTGGATCTTTGCCAGATCCACGATCCGGACTATCTGCCGCGGACCGGGGACGAGGAAGGTTTCTACGATGCGATGATGCGTGCGAAGGAAGCGGGCTATATCCGCAGCATCGGCATTACGACCGGGAGCGACCTGATCGCGTTTCGGGCACTGGACTTTGGGTGGTACGACACGCTGCAGTATCCCTGGAGCAAGGACAGCGCGGAGGAAGATCGGGAATACGTCCGTTTCGCGAATATGGCCCAGGTCGGCACGATCAGCGTGCCGCAGGGGGAGGTCCCGACAAGGAATACCTTGTGCGAAGAGATGAAAGTGCAGGGCAAGTGGGAAGGACACAGTACACTGTTTCTTTTGGGAGAAGATTTTCCCTTTGACTGGCAGGAAAGCCTTTAATTGAGGAGTAATTATGGAGCGGGACAAAATTAGAAAGCCGAATGGTGAACCGGAATTCGTAGAGAAAAAGCTGACGGAGGAAATGAAGAAAGAGGCGCTGGAGGCATTTGCGTTCTCGGATGATTTCGACGACTCGGACGGCGATGTCTACGATGACGAGAGAGCAAAAGCGGAAGAAGCCGCGAAGAAGGCTGAGGCGGCCAAAAAGAAGGCCGAGGAGAAGCGGTTCTTCCCGGATCCGAAGGCGGAAAAAAAGGCTAAGAAGGCCAAAGAGAAGAAGCGCAAGCGCGTGAATGCGCTCCTGAACGTGTTGATCGTGGTACTGGCCGGCGTATTCGTGTTCAGCGCTTTCGAGGTCTGGTTTATCTACAACCAGTACAAGAAGAGCGCGGAGACCGCCGTTGAGATCCAGAATATTTTCCATGTAAATGTGACCGAGCAGTCGTCCCAGACCGCGCTGGAAGGCAGCGATGTTGAGATCTCCGACGTGACCGGCACCTTTGATCCGATGGAAATGTATCGGCTCGACGCAGTCATCGCGGCGAATCCCGACACAGTCGGCTGGATCATCATCGATGACACGGTGGTGGACTACGTGGTCGTGCAGAGTGATGATAACGACTACTATCTGCGCCGCAATTTCTATGGCGAATATAACCGCGGCGGCACGCTGTTTATGGATTACCGCAACGTGATCGGCGATACCTGGCAGAACTACATTATCTACGGACACCGGATGCGCGACGGCTCCATGTTCGGATGTTTCGGTGATTTCATTGACACCGATTTCCTCGATACGCACCCGACGTTCCTGTTCATCATGGAGGATGGTGTCTACGAGGCGCAGATCTTCTCCGTCTACCGCTGCACGACAAGGACCAATTACGCGATCCCGTCCTTCGGCTCGGAGGGAGCGGTCCGGCAGTATATCGCCGAATGCATCGCCCGTTCCGACGTGGATCTGGACGTGGAAGTCCTGCCGACCGACCAGCTGCTGACCCTTTCGACCTGTGACTACAATCTCGATGTGGATCTCGGACGTCTTGTGGTCCACGCAAAGCTGGTGAAGATCTCGGAGGTTTCCGAATGAGGAGCCTCGATGAGCTGAAGCGAAAAAAGCTTTGGATCCTGGATATGGACGGTACGATCTACCTCGGAGACCGGCTTTTTCCGGAGACGATTCCGTTTCTGGAGAGGATAAAGCAGTGTGGGGCCCGTTACCTGTTCTATACCAACAATGCTTCTCGCTCAAAGGATACGTACGTGACGCGGCTTTGCGGCATGGGGATCCCCGTGGGGGAGGAAGATATCGTAACGTCCGGGGAAACGACGATACAGTTTCTGCAAAGACATCGAACGGGAAAAGCGGTGTACCTCGTAGGAACGCCGGATCTGGAAGCGGCTTTCCGGAAGGGCGGGATCGAGCTTTCCGAGAAGGCGGAGATCGTGGTCGTCAGCTTTGATACGACCCTTACCTACGAGAAGCTCAATATCGCGTGCCGGCTGATCCGCGAAGGCGCGGAGTTTTTATCCACGCATCCGGACTTTAACTGCCCGGTGGAAGGCGGATATCTGCCGGATTCCGGCGCTATCTGTGCGCTCGTGACGGCCTCGACGGGCAAGATGCCCCGCTACTTTGGAAAGCCCTACGATGAAGTCGTGAGCATGATCGAGGAAAAGTACGGCGTTGACCGCGGGGACATGGTCGTTGTGGGAGACAGGCTGTATACGGATATCGCGGTAGGCGCGCAGAACGGCATGGACTCCGTGCTGGTGCTGACCGGCGAGACGAAAAGGGAAGACCTTGCGCAGAGCGAGGTGCAGCCCGCCTTCGTCGTTGAGAGTATCGGGAATCTTCTTTTGTCAAATGAAAAAAACTCGTTTCTTCGCTGCGTTTGGCAGGGGGGAACGAGTTTTTTGACTTATGGAAACGATGAGATTCGGAAGCACCAAAGAGGTCAGGTCACAGGCTCTTCCTTTGCGGTCAGCTTTTTGCGCACGATAAAGAGGGCTGCGGCCGCGGCAACAGCAACGACCGTGATGACGATGACCCACAGCCACGGAACATTCGCGATGCCTGTGATATCGAATTCACCGGTCTCCCCGCTCTGTAGCTGCCCAAAGACGGCAGCGACGTCATAGATGAGCGCGCCCGCCAGAAGCAGACCGGCGATCGCGGCGAGAAGGCGCTGCGTGGAGGTGGTCTCCTGCTTTGCGAGAGCTTTCAGCTTTTCGGAACCGAAGTCCAGCGTGGTGCCAAGATAGTAAGCGACAACGATCAGGACCAGCATTTCCGGCAGCATGTAGGTGGCGTTATAGACAAAGGAGAAGGAAAGCGCCGCTGCGGTAGGAACGGAGAGTCCGGCCCAGGCGGTCGCGCCGCTGACAACATGGCAAAGATAGCGGAACACAGCTGCCATGATGACACCCAGAACAAGAGCGAAGGGCTGCGAGTTCTTTTCATTGCGTGCGAGCCCCGCCAGACCGATGAGTCCGAAAGCGATGATGTAGTCAAACAGAATGACCGTGACAACGGAGAGCGCGCCGGTCACATAAGAAAGGTTGTCCGTGCCGAGGGCTAGCTGGATCGCGCCGTACACAAGGCTCGAGAGAAGGCCCCAGGCAGTGCCGTAGCGGTACGCGATCAGGACGAGCGGGAACATGGAGGCAAGCGTGACGCTGCCGCCGTAGGGCATGTCCACGATCTTAAGAATACTTAAGACCGTAGCGATCGCGATCAGCATCGCCGAGACGACGAGCCGCTGCGCGGTCGAGGATTTGGTTTTTGAAGACATGATGTTCTCCTTCCAAACAAAAATTCGCACAGGATTTCCCATGCGAATGTGCTTTCAGGTATATGATTCTGAAAAAACTCCCTACGCTGGTATGATCCATTTCAGGTTCGAGGGTTTGAACGCGCCTTAAAAGCGGTCCATCTCAGCCAAACGGCACCCCTGTTTTTTAGCCCAGAATGCTGTGCGTAGTTTCATTATATGCTCCGCAGACAGATTGTCAAGAGAAAGAAAAACGCTATACTTTTGCGGCATGTTTTGTTATACTCGTGAAAAGCATGGTTTCGGAAGGAGACAGACATGAACATCAATACCGATTATGTGCTGCAGGCTCTCACGGAGCTGATGGCCAAGGACAGCCCGAGCGGCTTTACGGCCGACGTCATGGAGCTGGTGGAGAGGAAAGTGGAGGAGCTCGGCTATGGATTCGAGCTGACCCACAAGGGAAACGGAATCATCACGGTTCCGGGTCTTGATCCGGAGTACGTGGTCGGTTTCTGCGCCCACGTGGATACGCTGGGCCTGATGGTCCGCAGCATCAAGGATAACGGGGCACTGGCCTTCACGAAGATCGGCGGACCGGTCGTTACGACCTACGATTCGGAGCTGTGCCGAGTCCATACGCGGGATGGGCGGGTCTACGACGCGACCGTCTACAGCACGCATCCGGCCAAGCATGTTTTCAAGGAATGCGAAGAGGCGCGCACGGAAGAGAATCTGGAGGTGCGGCTCGACGAGGATGTTCACAGTAAAAAGGACGTGCTCGATCTGGGCATTCAGGTGGGCGACTATATCTGCATCGACCCGAAGCTCGTGATCACACCTTCCGGCTTTATCAAATCGCGTTTCCTGGACGATAAGCTATCCGTCGCGATCCTCCTGGGAGTGCTCGATTACCTGGCCAGCAATCATATTACCCCGAGTCACACGATCAAGATCCTGATCTCCACCTACGAGGAGGTGGGTCACGGCATGGCCTGGATCCCCTCCGATATTCAGGAGCTCATTGCTGTGGACATGGGCTGCGTCGGAAGCGATCTTTCCTGCACCGAGCAGATGGTCTCGATCTGCGCGAAAGACTCGAGCGGTCCGTATGATTACGCGATCACGACGCGCATGGCGGAGCTTGCGAAGGAAGAAGGGCTTGACTACGCGATCGATATCTATCCGTCCTACAGTTCCGACGTGTCGGCTGCGCTGCGCGGCGGGCAGGATATTCAGGGCGGACTGATCGGACCGGGCGTTTTCGCTTCGCACGCTTACGAGCGTTCCAGCATCAGCGCCGTTGAAAACACGATGAAACTGCTCATCGCCTACATCCGCAGCTAAAAAGCCGCAAAGAAGAAGGAGTCTTGCATGTTAACCGAATCCAAGATCGAGTTTATTGAATTTATGCTGAGCGCCGAAGTGCTGAAATTCGGCGAATTTAAAACGAAGAGCGGAAGATTGTCTCCCTACTTTGTCAACACCGGTAATTATAAGACCGGCGCGCAGATCGCGACGCTCGGCAAGTTTTACGCAAAGCTGGTTAAGGAGACTGTAGGAGACGGGTTCGACGCGATGTTCGGGCCTGCCTACAAGGGCATCCCGCTGGTGACGACGACTGCCGCCGCGCTGTACAATGAATACGGGATCGATAAGCCGTATTTCTTTAATCGCAAGGAAGCGAAGGATCACGGTGAGGGAGGCAGCCTGGTGGGCTACAAGCCGAAAGACGGAGAGCGCGTCATCATCATCGAAGACGTCATCACGGCCGGCACAGCGGTGCATGAGACGATGCCGATCCTGAAGGGCGCGGCCGATGTGGCGGTTTCCGACATGTTCATTTCGGTCAACCGCTGCGAGATCGGACAGGACAAAACGAAGACTGCGATCATGCAGGTAAAGGAAGAGTTCGGACTGAACGTTCACGCGATCGTCACGGTGCGCGACCTTTGCGAATTCCTTCAGAATAAAGAAGAATACAGGGCAATGCTGCCCGCCATGGAGGATTACATGGCGCGGTATTGCCTGTTTGAGGATTAAATCATGGTGATTTCCGGTCTGCAGAAGATGAGCCTGGTGGACTTTCCTGGTAAAGTGTGCTGCACCGTGTTTACCGGCGGGTGCGACCTTCGGTGCCCCTTCTGCCACAATTTTGAACTGGTCCTGCATCCTGTAAAGGAAATGGAGATCGAGGAACTTCTGGCTTTCCTGAAGAAGCGCAGGGGACTGCTGGACGGGGTGTGCATCACGGGCGGTGAGCCCTGCCTTCACCGGGATCTGCCGGATCTGATGCAGCAGATCCGCGATCTTGGGTTTGCGGTCAAGCTGGACACCAACGGCAATCATCCGGACGTTTTGAAGGCCGTGCTCGAGCGCGGCGTCGCCGACTATGTGGCGATCGATGTAAAGAACAGCCCGGAGCGCTACGCGCCGACCGTGGGTCTGGAGCAGTTTGACCTGACGGCTTATAAGGAGAGTCTGAGAATTCTGATGGCCTCAGGCTGCGACTATGAGCTTCGCACAACGGTGATCGACGAACTGCATGATGAAGACAGCTTCCTCGGTATTCGGGATATGCTGGCGGAGCTTTTGGAAGGCCGGAAGCTGCCACACTATTTCCTGCAGGCGTTCCATGATCGGGATACGGTTCCCTTCGAAGGATTTCACGCCCCGTCCAAAGAAAAATTGGAAGCTTACGCGGCGATCATGAGCACAATATCCGAATCGTGCGCGATCCGCGGAGTATGACAGTGGATTAACAAATGGCTTAAACAAGAGACCTTGGGCTTCCTTGGTCTCTTTTTTTATACAAAGCTAAAACGCCCCGAGATCCAAAATGTCCGTCGAACACAACATATTGTGGTTCATACAAATTCTTCGTACAAGATATTGACAAGTGTCTATAGTCGTATTATGATGAGTGTACGGCTTTTTTGAGACCCTCTGAAGAGCCGTGTGGTGAGGTTCCAACATACTATATTATAAAGATAAACGAGGAGAGAAGGACATGTACAGCGTAAAGAAACGAGATGGCAGTATCGTCGAATTCGACGTCAGCAAGATCTCAGCTGCCATTACCAAAGCATTTGATGCCCTGGACAAAAATTATCACCCCAGCATTATCAATCTTCTTTCACTGCAGGTCACCGCAGACTTCGAGCCCAAGATCACGGACGGCACCATCGCCGTGGAAGATATTCAGGACAGTGTCGAGAAGGTTCTGTCCGATTCCGGTTACGCCGATGTCGCCAAAGCCTACATCCTGTACCGTAAACAGCGTGAGAAGGTCCGTAACGTCGGATCGACGCTGCTGAACTACAAGGAACTGGTCAACAACTATCTGCGTGTCAACGACTGGCGCGTTAAGGAGAATTCCACCGTCACGTATTCGGTCGGCGGTCTGATCCTGTCCAATTCCGGCGCCATCACGGCAAACTACTGGCTGAGCGAGATCTATGACAAGGAGATCGCCGAAGCGCACAAGAGCGCCGCGATCCATCTGCACGACCTGTCCATGCTGACGGGCTACTGCGCCGGCTGGTCCCTGCGCCAGCTGATTCAGGACGGCCTGGGCGGCGTAACGGGAAAGATCACCTCTTCTCCGGCGGCGCACCTGTCCACG
>JAEEGL011068435.1_pt1 | contig 22468 bp, 16 predicted proteins | sample 9134231 | NCBI WGS metagenome assembly JAEEGL01 (sample SAMN16246548, study PRJNA631951) | gut metagenome | biome: gut microbiome; feature: rumen; material: fiber-attached | host: Bos | place: Iran: Karaj | collected 2018-10
ACATAACTATTGCCTTTCTCCCCAGTGCCCCAACAACTTTGTGGTTTTATTCTGTTCTGATGATACTATTCTGCCAAAGAAAAAGTCCTATAATCCACTCTATATAGCCGCACGAATGTTCTGATTATAGGTGATACTAACCCTCATTCAAACATCGAAGAAACCACTTCACTACAACTATTAGCAAAGCTGCCAGTAGCTTATTAGGAATAAAAACCGCTAGTACGATCCAGATTGCGAATACTGTGAGTCTCCTTCTCCACGCATTCTCTCTTACTCGGCGCCTCAAATCCTCCATATCATCATTCAGTTTCTTACGCTCCTCTGCTGTAGGATGCCAGCTTCCACCATCACTCGAACCACTATCGCCAAAGTCTGTCTCCGAACTTGGTTCGTCTAACTCTTTATAAAATGTGTCATAGATGTATGCTGCTTCATTACTGTCTATATGTCCATCATGGTTCAGATCAAATGGAGTGTTTTCAAAATTATCGTATGCCATAAGTCACTCTCCTTTTCTATATAGCTATATCCCCAATATGTTTTGATAAGTATATTCTGCCAAAAGAAAAGTCCAATAATCCTCCATTAGTGTCGCACCTATGTTTGCACTTGGCTCTCGAACCTTTTGAACCACATAGTCAAACTAAAATAGGTCAGTGCAATATACACTGACATACTAATTCCAGACTTGCAAAACAATTACTTAATCAGAACCCAAAAAGTCGCCCGAATATTTCACATAAGCATCAGAATCCCCTAGCTCCTGAACTGTTTTCAAAGCATCCTTTGCCTGTTCTTCCGTCTGATATATTCCAGCGGATACAAAATAGTACTTTTCTTTATTAAGATTACTCAAATCAGTTGTAACAAATACAGCTCCTACAATGCTAGATTAAGAACGGGCATCTACAAACTTTAGCATTCTTCTCGTCAGTTCAGCCAAAACACCATACTCCATAAACGATGTATGCCAATCAAATTCATTGCCTAACTCTTTATGTGCAATAATGGACACCGATTCTTCGTCTTGTCGGCTTTGCTCATTTAGTACTATCAAGCTCTCAATAATTCTGTATTCACAAATAGTTGCTTTGCACGACATTTAATTCTCTTCGATTAAACTGTCCAACCGTTGGACAGGTATTTCTCCTGCTTAATTCTCATCAATAGCGCATGGATTGCCCCAGGCCATACATCTAGCTTAATCCTCCCGTGTAATGTTCTACTATCATTTTTTGAATCTCTGTGGGATACATTAAAACAAAATAATGATTCCCAGCCTGACTTATTCTTTCAACTGATCTAATTCCATTATCTCTTCCTAGAGGAGTTCCAACCTTCAAATGCACGCCGTTTTCAAATACTTCATCAACCAACCCTTTAGATTCAAGATATGCAAATATCTTTGTACCGGCTATCTTTCTTGCATTAACTGCCGTGCAAATTCTGTTAAGTTCATCTCTAATTTCAGACAATGTATATAAATCTTTGTAAACGAATCTCTCCTGATCCTCCTTCTGTAAATAGAAATCTACTTTAGTCCTTTTTGATCTCTTCATATCTTTATGTATAGGTAAGGATTCATCATTATCATCAACATATTCTAGCTCACTTGCAACAATACCTGGGTTATCTGATTTATAGGCTGCAATCCTGTCCAAAAAAACTCTGCCGTACTTTGCATAATTAGCTTGGCCAACGCCATAAACGTTTAGCATCTCATTCTCATTTATAGGCAGTTTGATACACATATCTTTTAATGCCCTATCACTAAAAATAGTATATGGTGGTAAGCCCTCATTACGAGACACTTGAAGCCGAAGTGCTCTTAATTGCTCGAATAACTCGTGGCCTTCATTAGTAAGAGCGTTAATAGGTCTCTCCTTTCGATCGTTTGCCACTCCTTGAGTAGTTATGCTTGCACTGTCATTATTTCTCATCTTTGAAACAAAGATTTCAAGGCACGTTTCTACAGCATTAATGATACCCATTACTTCCGAAACTCCACATTCAGGTTCTAATATGCGCTTATCCTCTGTAAAAAGGATATTGTAAATATTATCTCCTTCTTTGGAATAGCCTACTCGTTTAGCTTGAAGTAATAATCCATATTTCTCCAATCTCCTAAGTTCTTTTGTTAAGATATACTCATCTTTACGCATATGGGTCTCCTTTTGAAACATTCCTTATGCATCTGAAATCTGCAGCTTTCTTAATCTGGCTCTTATAGCACCAATTGTTCGCTGATGTGTTCTTGCAATTTCTGTTATACTAATGCCTTTAGACCATTCATCCTGTAGTTTTTGATCTTCCGCCGTACTCCAAGATTCATATGCCTGCGCTTTTACTCTCTTGATTTTTTGCATGTATGGTAAATACTTATCATCAAGTGGAGTCTTCTCTACAATTGTCATTTGATCCCATTTATGCTCATCAAACTCCCATCCTAACAGCTCATCGTCAATATCATCATAAAAAGCCATGACAGCCTGTGACGTTCTTAATGATTTTGAATCAATCTCTCCGTTAATGCTCATTTGATCTGCTTTTTTCACTCTACTGAGTGCCACATATAATTGCCCTTTGTCAAAACAGTCCGGATAGATATTAACCGCAGAGCACGTCTGTCCTTGTGCCTTATGTATAGTTATTGCATATGCAACTTTTATAGGGAACTGCCTAAAGCTGGCTATTTCTACTTTTTCAACCTTGTCATCCTTTACAGTGTAATTAAACACTTGCCATGTAAACGGTTTGACTTCCACTGTTTTACCATTATTGAGATAAACACCAATACAATTCGGTTCTAACTTTTTAACATATCCTATTGATCCATTCTGATATCCTTCATCCGAATTAACTGTGGTCATGACCTTCATTCCAGTTTTTAGTTTTAGTTCCTGTTCAGCAAGTATTTCCTTAATGTTGACTTGTCCATTAACCTCCGCCGTATAAATCACAAAGTCTCCTTCAACCTTTCCAATCTGCTCCTGATTAATAGATTTTGCCACATCATTTTTTCCACATATAAAAACAGCATCTGATATAGGAGTGCGTCCAATATTCTTGTTGAACCACTCTATTCCAGATGCATCACCTAATCTGATTTTATTCAAATTTTCAATATAAGCAGGGTCATCATTCTGACGTACCGGTGTCTTTAGGATAATATTAGTCAAAGATAATTCATCCCATAAGGTAGAATTGAAAGCAAAAAGATCCTCTCCCCTCATTAGTCCCCACTCAGTTAAAAAGAATGGCTTGTCAGCTTCTTTTAATACAGGCGGAAGCTGATAAAAATCTCCGACCAAAATAATCTGCTTATTATAATGCTCTTTATCTCCTGCAAGCTTTTTTCGCTTTTTAATATTTTGTAACGTGCGGATTACATATTCAAAAGTATCAATCCTACACATACTAATCTCATCAATGATTATAATATCTGCCATGTCCAAGGCACGACTCGGGCTGGAATTATAATCGCCCACTTTAAGAATACCCATAGGTATATAGAATACCCTGTGCAACGTTGCTCCGCCAATGTTGACAGCAGCCATACCTGTGGGGGCACATATAATAACGTTTTTGTCTATGTTATCTTTTATAAATGCTTCTATTAGAAAAGATTTTCCTGTGCCTGCCGCACCAGAAAGAAAAACATTCGCTCCAGAGCGCATAACTTTTAAGGCGCGCTCTTGGTCAAGCGTCAAAGCTTTTAAACCGTTTCCCATAAGTTAGAACTATCCTCTCTAATACATTCTCAGCCATTCTTCAAATTTCAACTAGTTGCATTGGCTATTTATTCTTATACTCTGCTTTCATTTTCTTTATTCCTATTGTTGGTGAGATTCTATCATCAAAGCTCACTTTACTATCCAGCTCCAAAAGTTTATTTACTCTCATGTGTCTATTATTATGACTGTCTTTCTTACTAGCACATTCCCATGGTTCTTTGCCTGGCCCATTGTACACTTCGTAAATATTTCCATTTTTATTTAAATAAAGCACAATTAAATAATCTGGTTCGTGAGATATTACAATATCATCGCGTTGTGTAGTCTTTATTTGAACCCTTTTTTCCTTTACCTCCCCATCATGTACAGCAGTTGATGCAGAATACAACTCAACTCCATAATAATAACTTGCCATTACCTCTCCAATACTGCCAACTATATGTCCATCCAAAGTAAAATGCCTACCCGGAAAGCTATGCTCAAGTTTATTTACTATCCTGATCAGATCTTGAACCTGTTTTTTGACATCGTTCATTTTAGGTTCATTATGCATCCTTGTGTCTTGCATATTTAACACACCCTACTCTACTATTGAACTCATATATCAACATTAAGCAATCTCTTAAGCACTATATGCATATTCCATAACACCTTGATTTCCAAAGTTCGATACACTGATCAGAAAATCATCTGCATACTTTTCAACATTAGGTAGCATGATAGACCATACTTTTTCAAAATGGTCCTGATCCTCTAATAACGTAAATTCTTTGTCCGCTATTGGTCCTGATGTTAAACTTTGTACCATTATTTATTCCTCCTGACATTTCTGATGTGAATCATTAATTAAAAATAAACAAAGAGAGAGCATAGGCCCCCTCTTTCAATTATATCATTATTATGTTTCCCGATGTTCTGTATTTCGTCGCCAATCATTTCCACCAATGATTTCAACAAGCGCATTCCCAATCGTTTCAGCCTCTGACTCCGTATTGTTCTTTCCCAAAGATATCCTAATCGTGCCTTCAGCCAGGTCTCTATCCATCCCAATAGCTTTTAACACATGAGATATTTGAGTCCTTTTGCTATCGCAGGCAGAGCCTGTAGATATACAAATTCCCATTAAATCTAATCTGTGCAACAATGCTTCGCCTTCAAACCCATTAAATGACAAGCTCATATTGCCTGGAACATGTTTAGAATAACCATTTCGTACATATTCTACGCTGTTTCGTTTTAATACATTCTCAATGATTCTTTCAAGTTTTATTAACTTTGTTTCATTTTCCTCTAAGCACATTACATTGTTTTTTAATGCTTTAGCCATTCCAACAATAGAAGCAACATTCTCAGTTCCTGCTCTCATTCCATTCTCTTGAGCCCCACCATCGTTTAGTGGCTGAATGAGTGCTCCTTTTTTAACATATAGAAACCCTACTCCTTTAGGCCCATTAAACTTATGTGCTGATGCCGAAAGGAAGTCAACTCCTAATTCTTTAACATCAATCTTCAAATGACCCACAGCTTGAACTGCGTCCGTATGAAAAAAAGCTCCATACTTATGTGCCATTTCGGCCAGTTCTTTAATTGGTTCTATGGTGCCTATTTCATTATTTGCTAACATAACCGAAACAAGCGTTGTTTCACAATAAGCCGCTGCTTCTTCGCCCCTAGTTAATAGCTTCTTTAATTCCTCAACAAGAGCTACCCCTTTCTCATCTACTGGAATATATTCCACAGACACACCACACATGTTCTGATGTTTACAAGCATTTATAATAGCATGATGTTCAATCTCTGAAACAATAAGGTGCTTAATATCTGATGGCAAACCAAAATTCTTAATTACCCAGTTATCACTTTCTGTACCGCCAGAAGTAAAAAAGATTTCTTCTGGATTAGCATTTATACATCTAGCAATATCTTTTCTTGCCTCACTTATTGCATACCGTGCCTTCCTTGAAAAAGAATATGGTTGCGACGGATTTCCATAATCGTCAAAGAGAAAGGTCTTCATGGCCTCAAAAGCTTCTGTATCAAGCTTTGTTGTAGCAGCATTATCCGCATATATCATCTTTTCACCCTTACAAAAACAATGTACATCCTTCCGCTTTAAACTCTTCTATTTTTTCCAGAAGATCATCTACTGAACATCCAAGATAATCTGCCAAACACTCCATACAATAATAGCTTTTTACCTTTTTACCAAGCATTTTTTTATTTATTCCTACTGTATCTTTGCTTAGTTCCTTTTTTCCGCAAGCCAAGCATTCATAACTCATAATTCGTCTCTAACCTTTATGACAGGTACATCCTTTCCCTTGTACTCAGTATCAATCATTCCTTGCTGCATTTTTATAATCTGTCTCATTCTCATTGCCGGAACCAGACAATAGTCCCTAAACTCAAGGCTGTCTACATCCTGCTCTGACCTTACATGTGGAAACAACAGCTTCATGTATGCTGTTGCAATTCTCTTAATAGCTTCTGTGTCTCTTGTATCAGCTTTATCTGGAGCCACAACAATTTTCTCTACGATAGCACGATAACTAGTATCACTCCTCAATTCATGCATGATGGAACAAAAGTATTCTGAATTAAGCGCCCAACCTGTAACTTTTAAATCATCGTTCATCCTAGGTATGTCCCAACCTTTAATAAAGCCATGTATTCTGTCAAGAAGTGCTGTCTCCTGGAACAATGTTGGTAATTCTGACAACATATAACCATATTCGTTCATATTAGATTCTTCAATATTTCCAAGAAAAACAACTCCTGCATCAGATGTTCCTTCATATCCATTTGCATTAAACTTACCATATTCCAAATATCCCTGAAGAATTGATCTCATCTCATTCTCATCGCCAAAATTAACCAATTTCACCTCATCAATGGCGACAAAATCCGGTCCACATACAAATCCTGGTTTTCTCCTTACTGCGTCATAAAACATTTTTGACCTAGTAACCTTTCCACCATCTGTAAGCAAACCATTTTTGCTAACATGTCCAAATACATAACTCTTTCCAGTACCTTTAGGCGCTAATTCAATTAAATTCACCCTTTTTTCCACAAACGGAAGGAGTCTAGTAAGCATAGTCAATTTTTGTAGACTCGTTTCATATCCGGCAGCATTATAGTCGATCGCCCCCAAAATAATATCAACCCATTCTTCGGTTGAAAAATTTTTCCTCATTTCCTTATAGTATTCGAGATCAACAGTATATGGGCAAAAATTCTTAAATTCCAGCAGCTTTATTTTACCGGGCAACTTCGGCTTAGCATTGGTATCTGGCGGCCTATATCCAAGCTTAATAATACCCCAAACTTCGCCTCCACTAACTAAATCATCCTTGTATAACTCCCATACTCCAGGTTCTATCATAGTTTCTTTTTCAGTCACACCAAAATCCGGAAGATTAAAAGCAATCTCCCCAGTCTTAATATTAATGTCCACTGAAATCTTGGTTAAAATTTGTACCTTTTCATTTTCATATATAATCTGATTTTTAATTCCAATCCAATCCTCTTTCTTTGGAATGTACTTAGTAATAAAATCTGAAACCTCTTTTGTATCAAATTTCCCGTTATCATCACTAAAAGTCTTAAGCAAATAATCTCGCAAAAAAGCTGGCAACCCAAGTGATGCAAAGTAATTATTATTCTTTAAATCCTTGTATACTACCATTTCTTCAAAATATGATCTCAGCTTATCTGTCATGATATTCCCTTCTTAACCAAACAAATTATTCTCGGACATTCCCATCTTCTTTATCTCAAATTCTTGATTTGTTGCCACAACATCGTTTCCAACAATGATATCCATAGAATATGTGCCCTTTTTGACGCATTCTGGTATTGAAACTTCATAAATATACTGAGTACTGGTTGGAACAGCTTCATAAAGCTTTTCTCCCACCTTGACTTTTATATTAGTTGTATTCGCATTTAGATACAGCTTTATGGTCGGTATTTCCATTGCCGCTAGAGTAATCACTTTCGTTTCATCAACGATAAACGCTTCCATTGAAGAATCTTTTAAGGTAACTTCCATTATTGGGACTGCAACTTCTTCAAGCGTCGCCCCTCCATGAACCTCGCAACAAGACTTTCTTCCGCCTCTAAACCTATCATAGTTAGCCAAAACCCAATAATCATCAGCTTTTATTGCACAATCTGGTTTTGTATCCATTTCGCTAATTGGGCAGCATCTTCCAGAATGCTCACCGCTAGATGCCATCTGCCAAAGATTTTCTGTTTCATGGATTACAGCCAAGCGACTAGAACCATGGTCAGAAATCACTATAGCTTTTTCATATTCACCAGAAGACAGACTCGCCTTTATCTTTTTAAACAGCTCATCTATGATTTTTAGCTCTGTAATCAAATAAATGGGCACTTTGACCTTTTGATAATCAAAGTTATTCTCTCCATGGTGCTTAATCTCATCTAGTTCCTTGATGTCAGTTATATGGCATCCCTTCTCCTCTAATGTATCTACAAACTCTTTGTTAAAACAGGTTAATGTAGGTAACTCACTTCTAGCACAGTTCGCATTTATTGATAGGCCATATTCCCGACATTTACTCTCAATAAATCCCAAGTATTCAACACCCAAAGCATCAAAAAAGAATGCCCGAGTATTATTAGTAGATAGTTTCTCAACAAGCACGCTCCTTGGTTTGAGTAGGGATACAAACGCCAATTCACTCGCCTGTTTATTTACAACATCTATAAATTCTGGAAGTATCTTATTAATTACTTTTTGATACTTATACTTTTCAAAATACTCATCCAACTCGGCTACACCAAACTCAAAATTAGATAAATATGCTGAAAGATCTGGATAAATGTTTTCTAATATTTGCTTTAACTCGCTCAAACTATAAGTACTGCCATATCTATCTAACCAATAGACAATTTGCTCCCTCTCTCTCTGCGTTATATCAGTCAAATAGAAAATAGCATCCTGCTCTTTAGTAGAGACCACTTTGCAAAAGTCGTTCACTTCAGCTGTACATTCCGCAAAGTTACTGAGAATATTTCTACGGAGTCTATACATTTCTGCATAATCCTCAGCATCCTTTTCAATCGTCAGAATAGTTCTATATATCGCCTTGAGCAATCCCTCGGACTTATCGGTTTCATTTATACAAAGCTGTAAATACGCATTATCATTTGCTCCAAATATTGATAATAGGATAAAGTATACCCACTGAAGTCTCTGATCAAATGACATATATGCACTAAGCGCTTGCGAAAGATTACCACTCTTTGAAAACATCTCTATAGTAATAGAGTCCCAGTCTCCCTTTAGGCCCATAATTTGCAAAGCATAGCGCCACTGACTTTCAGAGCCAAAGCTTCGTGGTACAAGCTTTGTTCTTCCGTCTCTTTCGCAAAGGATGTCATATCCATCATTTAAATGAGATAGATTAATTAAGGACTCTTCAAAAACATCCGGGCCTACTTCAGTAGCAATATAAACTCTACTTCTATAATCTGTTTCAACAGCTTTTGAAATAGACTGAATGCCTTCATAACTACCAGGAAACGAATCCATTAGGCCACTGTTTATTAAGTATATATCTGGCATTATATCTGGATTACCATCTGCTATTATAATCCTCCCACTTTCAAGTACTCTTGGATCCGAGTATTTCATATAGTTTTTGCATTGATATGTAAACACAACTATGTGCCCCTCAATGCTCTTCTGAATAATCTCATTTAAGACCTTTTTCAGAAAGCTGGCTCCCTGCAATTTTAAATATGCAGTAAGTCCAACTATAAAAATATCTCCTGAATTCTTTGAAATTGCATCATACAGCTCTTCAAGCTTGAATAAGCCATCTTTAGCGCAAAAATCGTGCGCATACAACAAAACATTGTTCCCTACATCAAAGTAATCCTTTAATTCTGCCAGATCATCTTTATTCTGTAGATCAACAATAATAGGATGGTTTTTTTCTGAAGAAATATACTTAGTAATCCTTTCTTTTACTCTACCCAGATCCATAAATGACCTCTCGTTACTTATCCTTATTTCCTTTGATTATTTCTACTCCGACAATAATGTTATCTTGAATAAGCTTTTTCAAATACTCTTTAACCTGATCCGAAGGCATTTCATCAATAATCTTTTGAGCTTCACCATATCCACTGTCAAAATATTTAGCTTTAGCAATAGTACTTATTCTGGACATAACTGCCTTACTGCCGAGCCAATAAAAAGGTTCCTCACTAATATGCTCTCTTAGATCCTTCTTAACGTCTCCTAGGTTATCAAAGAGAACTGCGTATTCACTTAAAAATGCTTCTTTAAAAGCTCTATCAATTACTTCTTTATCTTTTAATTCTTTTACAAAAGGCTTCTTTTCAATAAATTCTTCTGCCTCTGTAATTCTTAACTCATCTGTAACGCTATTGTTTATAGTATCAAATACCTTTCGAGCCAATATAGAATCCGTCTCAGGAACCATAGCCAAAATAGGCATAATATGCTCGTTCGACCAATCGTAAGGTGATTCTGTTCCAGTCAGTTCCTTCCAATGCTTTTTAAGTCTAATATGGCCTAAAGTATTTTTGTATTCCTTTACCGCCAGTTGAACCTTCTCCATATAACTATTGGGTTCTTCAATAAAGGAACCACTAAAACCATACTCGTCATTTTCTAATAAGGCTTTTACATCGTCATCAGTCAATTCGTCTAAGTAAAATGCACATACTTTTGAGAAAATGACATTCTGAGATGCCATGAAATTTCTAAAATGACTATGAAAGCTGTTTAATGCATTTAAAAACGTTTCCTTCTGAGATTCTAATATTGCATTTGCTTTTTTCAAATTGTAGAGAATTTCAAATAACTGCTTTTCTTCTCCTAATTCATTCTTCATCACAGAAAATGCAATTTTGATCTGATCAGTTTTATTTATCCAAGCAGTTATTGTTTCAAGAAATGTTGTATTCTTCGTCAAAATCTTATTGCTAATAACTATTATCTTATACTCTGTAATGAGCTCATCAATCTTAGAATTAGCAGTATCAACATTCCATACCCAGTTAGCAGCATCTGAATTAAACTTATATGCTAGATGATTAATATACTGACCACCATCATTTATTTCTTTAGCAATCAAAGGAAGCTCCCCGCCGCTATACACTTTGAGATACTCTAGCATTCCTTCTTTACATTTTTCCTTTGATAACACCTTTTGTAAGTCATCAGCAGCAGATGGGTATTGTATGCACAGCGCACCTATCTCCTGCGCTATATCATTATCAGATTTCACCTCATCTAAATTATGATTATTGGCAATACCACAGTATTTGTCGATTAAACTACAGACAACATCTTTACTTGTATCAAAATGCTCATTATCTATGGCATATTTTATAACCCAGATAGGGAACGAAAAGCTCTTCATCTGTTCCCTGATTCTTGACCTTGTCTCTGTCAAAGATACACAGTACTTTTCAGGTATACCAAATGAAACAGAAGTGACCCTGTTAAACTCTCTCTCTTCCTTGGTCAAGGTTACTATATATTTATCCTTATACCTCTTATCCGGTGTATTATCTTGCTTGATCATCTCTGATATCATCGATGCAAGGCCATCCGGGCTCATAGGTACTGTTGATAAATTGTCGCTATATGAATACGCCTCATTAGCATATTCTTTAAGCAGGAATCCCATTATAAAGGCGGTTAGGTTACAAGGCATAAAGCCATACGGTTCCTGTTTAAAGAAGCCATATATTGAAGAAATGGCTATTCTATCAGTCTTCTTAAACTGCTCATTCATATATTCTTCTAACGCATTTTTCAATCCAGCTATATATGAATGCGAAGACTTCCAATAATCTGGGATCTTCCAAGCCATCTCCAAAGCCTTTTCAAGCTTTGTTGCGTCATTACTTGATCTGAACGTCCCCTTCGTTTCTTCGAGAATACCGCAATTAGCACCTGCTCCAAGTGAATTGGCATCAAACATCGTGTTAAGAACACTAGTGAATTCTCCTTCAAGACACTCAGGATAATAAAAACGATCTATCTCAAGAAGCTTTGCCATTAAGTCACTATTGTTTGAGCATCTAAAACCGTCAGGAGATTTTTTATAATAAACATAAAAGGCTCCTGTTTTTATACGCTTCGACCACTCTTTAAGCGTATCTATCGCGTACTGCTCGTATGTTTTCCTCTGGGTTATATCGCTTTGTCCGATAGCCAACGCCATTGCATAGTTTTCAATGAATTCATTATATGCTGCTTCTCCCATCTCTATATCAGAAGAATCAATTATAACAACCTGTGAGTCTGGATTTTGCTCAAAGAACGCAGAAATCTTCTTCTTTATAGCAGCTCCTTCGATAGAATCTTTGGCGATTGTAGACACTGCATAAAGCTTATTGCTATCACTGCTAGGATTATTGGCCTTTTTGACTTCGCTATCAAAATCAGATGCCGTCGAATATGCCAACGAATAACGCAATTTGAGAGCTCCAGAAAGCTCGATCGTTGTTCTAAGCTCACTATCAGTCATAAGAGTTAAATCTTTTGTTGATTTAGCTTTTGCTTCCGATATAAATGGAGTTGGATCAACTGATGGACCTATATTTTTACAGCAATATGAGAACTCTTCTCCTGTAAGCGGTGTTCTTGTTATGACATGATCATTTAGAAGCTTACCTGCAATCTTTGGAGCTGCATTTTCAAGATCCGTACCCTCAAAAGCCAGCGATAAATTTCTTGTATTTGGAAGAAAAATATCCCTATTGCCAGACATTCTGTCAGAAACAGCCTGAAGAAGCAAAATGGTTTTTAATACGCGTTTTTCCTGTTCCATTAAGCTTTTCTCTAGCCTCGAAGTATAGCACCCCAATACCTCTTTAATACCAGACGCAAGCTTGTCCTGCCCCTTTTCGTAGAAAAAGCTCCATAACATATCAATCGTCACAAATGGGTTAATTGATGTAAAATCATAATTATCAATGAACCATTGAAATGCCTTTACATCATCTCCCTCATCATTCTTTATAAAATTAAACATACTTCGAGCCGTGGAAGTATAATATATAGAAATATGCTGAAGCAACAATGCAGCGTAAGGGTGTATTGGCAATACATTCGTTAAGTCATTATCCGACAGCTGAATCTTATTTTTAACAGCTTCCCTACTCTGCATAGTTCTTCGATCTAAACTTGCTCTATTCTTCTGCCATTTCGCAGCCAAATCAGTATCATCCGTCACTTTCATAGCCTGAGCCATCAATTCAAAAGCTATGTTCTCTGGCAAAGAAACATGTATAGGTGGAACGAATCTATCTAATATTTTTCTCTTGTCAGGATCACTATCGGAAAAATATCCCTCCGCCTTATGTGTAACTATCATTAAGCAGAACGGTGCAGTTGCCGCCAACTCTGCAATCTGCTGAAAACCTGTTAAATGGTGCATATTGTTTTCAAAATACTCAGAAAACTCGTCCCAGATGAAAACCAACTCTTTCAAATTGTTTTTATCTATTATTTCTCGAATCCATTCACACAGTTCTCCGGTATTCATCGAAAATGCCCCTTTTACAGCAGGCACTTTAAAAAGCTTTTCTATCAACTCTAACAGTGCATCTTCTTTATATGATTCCAACTTCTCAAGGACGGAATCTGCTGTATCGCCACCCATAATATCTTTATAGGTTCCCGTTGCGTAAATGTTAAAACTCAGCTTATTTTCAGTATTTTGAAAGAACCTTATCAATGCTTTCTTTACAGATTCATTAGCTGTATTATCTATTCCTGCATTTAAAAGAGCAGTCTCTATGCCCTCCTGCATAGCTACTATCAAGTCATTGTCACCCTCGATATCAGATGAACCATATCTGTGACAAACTAAGATTTTTCCCTCATTTTTTAATGACGTTAAATCTTTGCACAAGAAATCATCTAGCCCATACTTTTCAAAGTAAGCTAAGGTATCATCGTCATTTGCTTCAATAAGCTTTTTTAATGTTAAAACAGCATGTGACTTACCTGTTCCGTATGCACCATCCACCCAAATAGATAGTTTTTGTTTTCTTTTTAAAACGTCCACTGTTGTTTTCAAAAGCTCAACAAACGAAGGATGTGGATAAAACTTTTTCCATAACTCGGGTTGAGTATCTATAATTTTCTTATCTACCTGAGGAAAATATTCGGGATCAATATCAAAATAATCTCTATAACTCATAAGTGTTCTCCTACGATTTAAAATATCTCATCTAATACTTCTAGTGCTGTTTTTTCAGACTTCAAAGTTATATTGTCCAATCCCAACGTAAATCTTGCTTCAATTAGGTCCGGATAGTTGAATGTCAAACCATTCAAGATACGCTCCATTGCCTCTCTTGATAGTCCAAAAATTTGCGTAGGACTTATTCCTGCACTGTCAATCCCGTAATCCAACAATCTTGTCAACGTAAATTGCTTATAATTCCCACATGCTTCCGCAAATTTATAAAGCGCATAAAGCACTACTTTTTCATCAGGATTCTTCCATTCACCTCTGATAAACCATTTTAATGTAATAGTCTCCTTGCCACTTGAAGAAGTCTTCTCATCACACTCACAGGCACTTGCGAATCCCAGTTTTGTTCCTATAGGCGTCTTCACCAAAAAATTCTTTAATGCGTCGCAGACATTCCTTTTACCCAAACCAGATTTGTCATTCTCCATTACATCCTCTAGCTTGTACTTTACAGTATCAAGTGTTGTAGTTTCATTAAAATTGATGTTGCGTACAAACCAGCGTATTTCCTCAGCTTCATCTGCGTATACCAGATTAACCAACAAATATGCCCACATCTTTTCATCATCGACACCAAGCGAGAACATTTTTGAAGCAAACTCTGAAGGTTTATACTTTGTATATTTATATTCTTTGCCTTTTAGTAAAGAATCTTCATATACAAGTCCAGAATCCTTAACAAAATTAAGAAACGCATCTTTCTTTTTGTTTGGCACTTCGCCATCTCCATCCGTATTCCAAAAAGAATCCGCTCCTTCATAATCAAAATATACTCGCATCCAATTCTCTCTGATTCCAAAACTATAGTATCTGTCTAATCCTGGCATAGCTTTTGCTCCTAATCTATTCTTAATTGAATTGTATCTTAAACAATGTGAGTATATATCATGACAACTATGACAATGTGTGCATTGATCAGAAATCTTTACTCCTTTATCCATTGAAATGCACTCATTCTTACATTCCGCCACACATACCCCACAATATACACAATAAATGCTCTTAATTATTACACTCTTAAATAGAGAAACGAACTTTATTGAAATCTTAGAGTTATCGGCATTAGGAAATGTAAACTGTACTATTCCATCATCTTTGTCTTCAACCTTGACCTGATATAGAATTTCCTCATAAGTGACACCATACAAGTTTTCACTAATCTCACTTAATGGGCCAATAGTTTTTACCCATTCTTTCCAATTGTCATTATTCTGGTAAACCGTAATAACAGTCTTTCCATTAATTAGTTCAAATGAGTGTTTATCCTGTCCAAAGTTTAATTCACGCCCACTCTTTCTAGTTCGCCAATATCCCTCTTCTATAAACCGGTCATAATCCTTTTGGGTGTAATTCTTTTTCCCACTGGTTGAAACTATTTGATCCAGGAAAACTTGTGCATCATTTTGATAGCTGCAATACTTCATGTAATCATGCTTGCCTTGTGACATCGGACAAACCAAGCACCCCGCCCTCGTGTTTCCTTTTTTGTAAGTCTCATTGAATATAAGATTTCTTTGATACATGTACAGGAACAGTTCTGCTGTGTTCCACTCTAAAATCGGGTGGCAACTGTATTGACCACTGTGCTTTTCTCCATAGCTAATATCATCATATTCGCTTCTAGAAACACTTTCATCTCCACGTATGCCTGTAAATGCCATTCCAGTAAAATTTGTATCGTTAAGATAATCTCGCAACAGTAAGATTTGTGGAGTCGTTTTATGAACGCTGCAACACCACCGCATTGTAACTGCCGGAGGTCCAAACAATTTCCATGTCTGTTGCGGATTCATTTTTGATTTTGCTCTCAAAAACTCTATCTGGTTTTCCTTGCAGAATACTTCGATTTTTCTTACAGTTTCATATGTATCTGAAAACTCCATTCCAGTATCGCCAAACAGCACTTTGAAAACATTATGAGGTAATGCTCTTTGAACCAAATCCAATGCAACAATGCTATCTTTGCCACCGGAAAAGGCGACATAAAACACATCAACTTTATTTCGAAAATCAATATATGTATTGTATATTTTTTTTATTGTATCCTGAGCCAATTGTTCAATGATAGCTTTATTCTTTTCAACCATTGCGGGGATGTCCACATATCTCAACGCGTATCCCTCTGGCTCAGGGTTTTCGACTATTTCAATTTCAGGAGCGGTAAAAAACGTTCCGCCTTTTGTTTTCAACACTAATTTCCCGCGATAATAATAATTATTCACCTCCGCCCACATATACGGAAAAGCATCGTTTTTGTCATATTTCCAATGCTTATCTAATCCCAGCAAATCTAATTCCTTATAATAAACAGGACGTGGTTCTTTTGAAAAATTAAGAGGGTCCGGGCGAAGTATATATCCTCCTGTGTTTGAATCCCAATCATATGCGTACATTGTACTAATCAACCTTTCATATTTCTTATTCTTTTTGCCTCATTAACCGCTTTTTCAATGTCTTTATAGCTTCGTTTTGATAGCAATCCATTTGCAACAAGGTAGTCTAACGCATCAGTCTCATTCAGTTCAATGTGACTTTCCGACAACGCCTTAGCACATATATGGCAAAAATCTACTGCATTGTTATCTCGTTTGACAATCGCCCCGGAAACATTGCTCGTATTTATACCATTACTAACCAACATAAATTTCTTGCTATAACTAAGCAAATAACTTTCAAGTAAGAATTCGTTCCACTCAAATCCTACCGATGGAAATACAAGAAATGAATCTATAAGCGATATAGGAATATACTCGTTAGAAAAGTACGTTTCTATAGCCGCATCGATCTCATCTGTATCAACAACTACATTCTTCTTATTTACATACAAGTCCTTACTTACCCGTACTGCCACTTCCATCACAGCATATAAGTAATATAATGCCAGTCCCACCGATAATTCGTCAGCAAAGTCTTTAAGCTCATCGCTTGAAAAGCTTTCTCTCTGTAGTGCAAATGACTTAAAAACGTCTGACATAGCTAGCTTATTTCCTTTTGAGCTGATAATTGCTCCATCTATTGAGTATTCATCGCAAAGATAATAAGTCACTGCATTACGAATACCAATTTTTGATAAGTAGGCATTGTGTTCCATGAATATCGGCATAGTAATGGTAATTTCATCGTATATTTGTCCCCATACTGCATATCCCGAAAATCTTATCTGTTCATCGATTAATTGCTTAATCCTATCTTTATCAGAACTATCAAATTCAAAAATATCTATATGAAAATAGTGTTCCTTCGAATCTACAATAAACTTATCATTCGCTCTGATTTCTCTATGAATTACTTCCTGGCTTAAGTATGACAGTTGTTCATAAATCTCATCATATGACAACGGCTTACCCGCCTGAAGCAGGCAATCAGCTATTTCCGCAGCATAATCAACTCTAACTTCTTTTTCATTGGCCAGATAATCATTAAAATAATAGTATTGATGCGCAGAATCCGAATAAGCAATAAGTGCAGCCAGCATATACTCATCTATCAAGTTAAAGCAACTCGATAAAACGCTCGAAAGATCTTCAAATATCGATTTGTAATAAACTATCTTTTTACCACTTTCAAAATTTTCTTTTATATAGGCAAATACTTCTTGCTTAGTATCAGGATCTATCACTCCGCCCACAGAAAACAAACGACCATTATAGATAAAGCCACAATATCTTAACCGTTTTTCTAAGTCTTCATCAGTGAACTCTATTTCTTCACCAAACATGTTTTCATAAACCAGTCTGAAATTATCTAAGTCTATAGAATCAAAGAGCAAGCCGCTCCCATAACGTAGTGATAATACTTCTTCAAATTTATCTTTATCAAAATCATTAGGTGCAGATTCTTCTGAAGGATATGCAAAAGCTTCATCCGATGATTTTCTTTGAGAATCACGCGTTGTCCTTCTCTCTCTTGGAGGCTCTCCCCCCAAAAACTCAACATATTTAAAAAGCGAATTACGCAGTCTGTTATGCTGAGAAATGTTTGCTTCTATAAAGGCTTCATTTCCGGCAAGAACCTCGTACATCTCCAAAATGCTTTCTGCATTATTTCCATAGATATCTGTCTCATAAGATCCTTGTTGTTTCAGAAAGCTTTCAATATTATGTATGGCTGAAGCATAACTCCTTGCTGTTGATAATGACATTCCATTGTCATTGATCATCCAATCAAAAAATGCACTGCTTTCTTCAGAATCTTTAATAGATACTCTTGTTGTGTATCCATTTAAATCATTTACTCTTCTCTCTCTAGGAGGCTCTCCCCCTAAAAATGCAATATATTTAAAAAGTGAATTACGCAGTCTGTTATGTTGAGAATTATTTGCTTCTACAAAGGCTTCATTTCCGGCAAGAAAATCATACGTTTCCAAAATGCTTTCTGTGTCATTCCCATAGATATCTGTTACATATGACCCTTGTTGCACCAGAAGGCTTTCAATATTATGTATTGCTGAAGCATAACTCCTTGCTGTTGATAATGACATTCCATTATCATTGATCATCCAATCAAAAAATGCACTGCTTTCTTCAGAATCACTAATAGACACTCTAGTCGCGTACCCATTTGAACCATTTGCCTGAGTTTTCCTAATTCTTTTAAAAGGGCTATCGCCGCCGAGGAATTTTATGTATTGGCTTAACCCACTTCTTAATCTATTATGTTGACTCTCATTTGCGTCTTGAAATTTTTTATTAGCAATTAATGCTTCTACCGTACTCGAAACAACCTCAAGATTAGCCCCAAACAGTTCTGTATTCTCGAATTGTTCTTCCATTAAGAGCTTTTCTACACAATGAACAGCAGAAACATATCCCCTTGCTGTAACAGGAGCCACATTCGCCTGATCAATAAGCCACTCATAAAACGCAATGCTTTCCTCGGAATTATTTATAGACACTCTTGTCGAACGTCCTACAGCATCCTCATCCACTGATTTTTTTTGTCTTGCAAGTGGGCTCTCACCACCCAAAAATTTAATATATTGATTAAGTCCACTACGTAACCTATTATGCTGAGTTTCATTTGCAGCCATGAATTTTTCACTATCGCGAAGACTTGTGGCTATCCCAATCACTTCATCTAAATCTGCGCCAAATAATTCAGTGCGCTCAAAACCCTCATCCTCTAATAGCTTTTCTATGCAATGGACAGCAGAAACATATCCTCTAGCGGTTACAGCTGCTAAACCGGCTTCAGTAATCAGCCACTCATAAAATTCCAAACTTTCCTCTGAATCGTCAACTGCAACCCTTGTAGACCAGCTAACTCCATCTTCCGACACAGTTTTCTTTATACGCTTTAACGGACTGTCCCCTCCAAGATACTGGATATACTGATTTAGACCACTCCTTAATCTATTATGTTGCGTCTCATTTGCAGCCATAAACTTTTCATTGTCTCGAAGTATAGCTGCAATCTCCATTACATCATCAAGACTGGCTCCAAATAGTTTTGTTTTTTCAAATCTTTCTTCTTCTAATAAACGTTCTATACAATGAACAGCGGATACATATCCTCTTGAAGTGATTGTAGCCAATCCAGCTTCACTAATTAACCAGTCCAAAAAATCCATGCTTTCTTGAGAATCTTCTACAGCTAACCTCTTAGAACGACGCTGATTATTATCTATTGGTAAAAAGCTGACCTTATTATATTCGTTTTCTTCTTTCAAGTATTCTTCCTGTTTATACTTATAAAAAATCCCTGATGCATCTTTTTCTGCCCAACTACTGTTGTCCAAGATTTCTTTAAGATTATTTAGATCTATCGCCTCTCCCATCTCCATCTGTAGTCTAGAAACACTGACGCCATCACCTTCTGTCATAGTAAGCTGTTTAAGAGCCTCTCTAAGCTTTTCATGGACAAATGAATACTCTTCCACCGCTGGAGTACTATCGTCATTATTACTACTTAAATTTGAATCAACCATATCTTCTCTAACCACCGCGTTTTTTAACTCATCGCAAAGCAGTACTTCCTGCATTCCAGCATTATTTAATGATTTTCTTACGTTGTATATATATTTCCAAAAAGAATCATTATCCCTATGATATAGTTTTACTGTTTCGGTAAACATAGTTGATGCAGGCTTAAAAATTCTCCTTCCTTGGAATGCAGAATCCATTCCCGCAAGCTGAAACGCTATGCCCACTTCATTTCTATATGCTAAATCTATACTAATGCCAGTGGCTATCGCATATGCCCTTAATACTCTGGAAACTTTAATTATGATGTCTTTTTTAGGTATTCGAGCTCGCTTATGTGCTAAGTATCCTACCAAAAGAACACAAGCCTCTTCTCGGGACCATTTCGCTTGTCTGTTATTCATACATCAATCACCTAGTGAAACTCCACAATATCATCCATTGTGCAATCCAATGCCTTACAGATTTTTCCAATTATTTCCGTTGAAACATTTTCATTTCTGCTCAACCTATTCATAGCATATGAAGTAAGATTTGCCTTTTCTTGAAGGTCTTTCTTTTTCATATCCTTATCCAAAAGCAAATGCCACAACTTTTTGCAACTAACTTCCATCTTCAGCCTCCGAACCATGAAGCAAAACACTTATGCGTATAGCAATCCAAGTATAATTATAACATTTGCAGTTTGGTATATCATTAAAACTTTTGGTATTGCATAATTTTATTGAATTTTAATGTATACACATGTCATCCCTCTCTTCTTAATCTCCTACCCACTCTCCTCCCAACTCAATTGCAAAGCGAGATGCAGTTTTTGTAACCCAAATGCAACCTATACAATCCACTTTTTTCGATGCATTATGCATTTAAGAGTACGACAATCAGAAGTCAATTCCCTCTCGTTTAAATTTGTAAACGGAGAATCCCCCCTGGTATTTACAGTATAGAAGTAAATGAGTTGGCGTCTTTTGTTTACAATTTTCAGAGACTTAGGTTTTAGATATGGATAATGAAAGGCTACAAAACACATCTGTTCTATAGCCCTTCATCCTCTGATAAATTCATTTTGTACTAAACTTCATAACTTCTTCAGATACATCGATAAACCTATCATATAAATCCTGGTAATTGATTTTATCTTTCACTGTTTCATAGAAGATCGCCATATCAGTTTTCCTGTTGCCCCATTTTTCGTACCTAATGGGATTCATCTGAGTCACCTTGGGATATTTATCCTTTTCTATGCCTATGGCAATCTGCCCTGAATCCACAATATAATACACAGACACAATATGCCAATTCATGTATGGAGTTTTGCTAGCTGCACCTTGTCCAAAGTTATATGAGAAAAGAGCATTAATGATCAAAACCATTAATGCTCCTCGCTTCAATGTAGTCATACTACATAACTAAAATCCTTTGAGCGCTTCCAACATCTCCCTTCGATAATCCTCTTTCCCTATAGTATATGAATAATGCTTAACCTTGATGATCTTATATTTGTTGTCTACGTAAGATGTTAATATTTCATGAACTTTTCCGCCCAATGCAATAAGAACCGGTGTTGTTCCTAATATCTCTATTTCTCGTTCAAACAAAGCAATATTCTCTCTAACAACCTCAGGATGCGCACTTAGAAACCTGGACACCTTGCTTGAATCAACTTCAGCATGGTGTTTTATAATATCGGTTATGTAGCCTCCCCAATAAGGAGTGTCTTTCAGTGCATACCTAAGCTTATAATCATGCTGCCTTCTGTTATCAGTGCTATGGAAATTCCCCCAAATTCTAACGGAAGGACTTCCCGGCTTAGGAATATGCGTACTAGAGCAATTCAGCCCAACAAAGACATAATTTGGATTTAATACCTCTAGCAAATCATTTCTTTCAAATACTGAAAGATCCCCAACCCCTGACTTAGGAGTATCTACTTCTGGCGACCATATTGCCCAGCTTGAAAGTATTCCGAATTCTTTCATCATAGTCTCATATTGTTTCTTGGTTATCATTTCCTCTCCTTTCGCTTCTGTCTGCAGAAATGTCTCATATCACAGTTTAAGCACATCTTCTTATCTTTAGCCTTATGACTAAATCTTTTGCATGTATATGCCCTACAACATAGTCAAACTCTTTAATTGTCTTGTCTACACTGTCTTTTGCATATATCCTCCTATAACTTTGAATCAGTACAGCGAAAAGAGGGAGTACTACATAGATCGCCTCATAAAACACACTATTTCTTTTGACACTCTCAACTTATATTCTAATATCTTTGCATCTTAAATTGTTGCTATTACGAACATTATATAATTGTTTAATAATTTCTTCTATCAGTGTTTTTAGCCCCGTCTATTATAGACAGTCGCTATCTGTTCTGATGAATCACATATCATCCAACTCATCTTCAAACTCCAGCCACCCAAGCAGTCTATCTTCTTCCCTTTCCCTTCTCAGCTCATCCTGGCGGCGGTCAAATTCTCTGCGTTCCTTTTTGCTCATTCCGTTTGTTACTTTCTTGAGCTGCTCATCT
>JAEEGL017075106.1_pt1 | contig 22466 bp, 21 predicted proteins | sample 9134231 | NCBI WGS metagenome assembly JAEEGL01 (sample SAMN16246548, study PRJNA631951) | gut metagenome | biome: gut microbiome; feature: rumen; material: fiber-attached | host: Bos | place: Iran: Karaj | collected 2018-10
AACTTGAATTTTTGCCGGCTTTCTCGTGCGACGAAACAAATATCGACGATACAGTACCTACATAATAGTATTTTTTGTCAACATACGAAGAAAGTACTGCGCTCGAAACGCCCTGATTTGAGAAATAAAAAACATACGGCACATTGAGTTCTATACGCGAAAGTCCGCCCGAATAAGAAGCCCAAAGATTGTTTTTGGAATCAAAAAACACATTGGCAATCTCGTTGAGAGGCAGATTAATGTCTTTATCTATTTTTTGAAGATATTCGTAACGATTAGAATAAACATAAATACCATTGTTGGTAGCAATGGCGATTTTGCGCAGACGACTATTGTATGCGGCATCATTAATCACAATGTTTTGAAAATTGTCGGTGGCAAAAGTTATCTGCCTTACATCGTTTGACGACAGATTTTTACGTTCGAGCAATTGATTGATATCGGTTTCGAATACTTTGTAACCCTTGCAAAGAAACAGCAATTTTGAATTATCCACAACCAACATTTTTATGCCATCGGTATTGATACCTACACTGCCAACATTGCACACCTTCTGCAACGCGTTGTCGAAAAAGCTATAAAGATCGCCGTTTTTGCATAAAATAATGATTCCGCCATTAAATGCTATTGAGGTAGCAATGGGATCCATACTTCGCACAATAACATTGGAATTTAAAAGGGCAATGCCGTCCTCAAGCACAAACACAATTCTGCCACTGTCAGAATCGCAGCCAAATATATTGAGAACACTACGAGGATTGAAGGGCACTTCTAAAGGATTGAATTTAAAACTTCCGTCAACCTCAGCATGATAATAGCCAATACATTCAGGACCAGCTACATATATATCGTTTAATGGCGACACATACACCTTTGAAACCAATTCGGAGTGATTGGTATTGTAATAACGATCCCAAGAGCGACCGTTGTAAATTTTTAATCCGGAAGATGTACAACTAAGAATGCAACCGTTGGCATCCTCGGCTATTTGCGAACACTTAACAATATAGCCTCTCTCGTCGAGACGCACATTGTTGACATAAGAAGATTTGCGAAATGTATTTGAAGATTGAGCGTACAATGAAACTGGCGCTATCAGCATTGCTAACGCTGTTATAATCAAGAGTTTTATATAGTCTGAAAACTTCATCGCTATATCTTCGTTATTTGACAATACAAAATAACGAAAAAAGCCTGAATTATCAGGCTTTTTTTTTAATTATTTTTCATTTTTTTTAAAAAAGTTTTCACACGGTCATAATCTCTGTTTCTTTGGCAGCAGAAATCTTGTCGATATCGGCTACAAAACGGTCGGTGAGTTTCTGTACCAACTCTTGACCTTGTTTTGATTCATCTTCGGTAAGTCCGTCTTTTTCAAGAGATTTGAGTGTATTGTTAGTATCCTTACGAACACCGCGAACTGCCACGCGAGCATTTTCTGCCTCTTGTTTCACTTGTTTTACAAGTGCTTTGCGACGCTCTTCGGTGAGGGCAGGAATTACGATGCGGAGAATTTCGCCGTTGTTGGTGGGGGTAAGTCCGAGGTTGGCTTTGAGTATCTCCTTTTCGATTTTGGGAAGCATTGTTTTCTCCCACGGCTGCACTACAATGGTGCGGGCATCGGTGGTACCAACGTTTGCTACCTGATTAAGAGGAGTGGGTGTGCCGTAATAGTCTACGGAAATGCCCTGCAATATGGCGGGGGTGGCTTTTCCGGCGCGGATTTTTGCTAATTCGCCTTCAAAGTGAACTACGGCGGCTTTCATTTTCTCTTCCGCCTCGTCTATGTACATTTGAGCTTCTTCGTTCATTATGTGTTTTCGTTAAATTAATTTTTTACAAATATAAGGGCAAAATTTATAAAAACAAAAAATTTTTATTGTTTGCCTAACTTTTTGAAATCGCCTTTGAGAAATCCGTCGGGTTCTTTGGTGCTGATCTTGTGCCAGCCAAAGTAATAAACCGAACCGTCGTTGCCAAGCACTACATTAAAGCAACGTGCTGCCTTTGGGCTACCCTTGGGAGGACCTACTTTGTGAACAAATACAGCTTTAGAATCGCCCGACTCTACAATCTTTTCAAGGTTTTCTTCTTCGGCAAGAATCTCAAACTGTTTTGCATAAATGGCTTTTACTTTGGCAGTTGTATTTAGGTCTTTGGGAAGGTCTTCTTTGATGATGTAGAGTTTTTTGTCGCCGAGTTTTTCAGCATTGCGGTTGTAGTAGAGCACAATGTTTTTTTCTGTGAGTTCGGGATGTTCCTTAGTAAGATTTACGTGATTCTGCATAAACTTTACAATAGGAGCAAGTTTGTATACATATTTCTCATAATCTTGATTTTCGTAGTAAGATAGCGGAAACGATGCCAAAGTGGGCATATCATATACCGATTTGTAATCGCCACCGAGCAAAAGCGACAAGAATGCGTAGGTCATTTTGTCTGAATCGTCTTTGTAATAGTCTTTTGTAACAAGCAAAAACGAGTACTGCGGGTCGAATTTGCGTTTTTGAAAATCGTCGTAAGAACAATATTCAAATTGAGTAATTTTCCAACTGCTTTCCACAGCCTTTTTGATACCGGAGTTGTAACTATTGAAAATGTTGTTGTCTAACACCACTAGAGTTTTTGTTTTCAAAAACTTTTCGATAACATCGGCACCAGCCACTTTTTCTTGCGCCAAAGCAGGCAATGCCAACAGCGCAGCAATGAGTGCAAATAATAGTTTCTTTATCTTCATAAAAATAGGTTTTATAATGTTATACAATATAGTAATTTATTCATATACAGGTATATAAAGCGGATGTTTTTCGTTGAAACGGCGCATATAGTAAAACAGTTTTGCGTTGCGTTTTTTGCGTTTAAGGTCGGTAAATTCGTCGTGAAGTTCGGGGTCTTTCATAAGCATCTGTTCAAGATTGTTGGCGTTGTATTCGAGAATGTCGCCAGTTTCAAAATTGAGTAAATATTGCTGAGCCTCGGTAGATGTGGTGTAAGCCGGTCCGTACATACCATAACGCCCATACATGCCACCGTAAAATGGGTCGCGAGTGTTGAGATAAGTTTTTGTGCCCAAAAAATGACAAATGCTGCCTACAATGCCCACACGATTGAAATATCCGTTGTAATACACGTAGATAACGCCGCCAGAACAGTAGCCCCAAAGCGAAGATGTTTTTACCGTTACCTCGTTGCCCACCTCATCAAACAGCGTAACTGTGGTTTCCTGAGTAAGATAGTCGAAAAAAGCGAGGTCGTCGGGGTCGATTTGCGATTTGATACGTGCCTTATCTATGGGTTTGTTTTTTTGCATCATTTCTTTGTTGAGATATAGTCCGTCGGTAAACACAAAATCCTCATCGTAGACTTGCTTGGTCTGCGAACACACCATCGTGGCAACACTCAACATTATAAGACACAATAGAATATGTTTCATATCAACTGCATATTTTTATTATCCAAATATAAGGATAATTTTTAAACGACGGCAGTTTCACAATAATTTTTTTTAATTTTGTGGCTCAATAAAGCCAAAAATGAACAACAAACTTAAAAAAGGCATACAAATAACGGTGTTTTTCGCCATTGGCGGATTGCTGTTTTGGCTTGCATATCGCGGTCAAGACATTTCCACACTCTTAAACGCATTAGAAGATACACGTTGGTGGTGGATTGTGGCTATTGCAATATTTTATCTAACAGCGCATTACAGTCGTGCAGCACGTTGGCGTTTGCTTTTAGAACCATTTGGCTACAAACCACGCGGCATAAACCTTTTTATGTCAGTTTTGGTAATGTATCTCAGCAACTTAGCCATTCCCCGATCGGGCGAAGTTTTGCGTTGCGGAATAGTTTCCAAATACGAAAAAATACCCTTTGCTCGCTGCCTCGGCACGGTGGTAACAGAGCGAATTGCCGACCTAACCATCGTAATGATTGTTTCTGTAATAGTGCTTGCATCACAATGGGGATTTGTTTCGGAAATGATAGCCGCCAACCCCGACATTACCGACCGAATTGAGCTAATTAAGCATTACGCCATACCTATCACATTGATACTTATAGCATTAACCGCTGCCGGAATTTTTATTATCCGCTTAATAATCAAACGCAACATTTTTGGCATTGGCGACAAAATCAACGGCATTTGGCAACAGTTTCGCGACGGACTCACCACAATTCTCCACCTAAAACACCGCACCTTATTTATAATACACTCGTTGTATATCAATTTTGTGTATTTCTACGCAGTGTATTTGGGATTTAAGGCATTTGGATTTACCGAACACCTAACCATTGTAACAGGATTAATGGTGTTTGTGCTTGCAACATTTGGCGTAATAGTGCCATCGCCCGGAGGTATGGGAACGTGGCATTTTATTGTAATAGAAACACTTGCAATGTACGGCGTAAAACGCGACCCCGACGGAAGGGCATTTGCATTAGTAATTCACGGATTGCAAGATATATCGTTTATCATACTTGGTGCATTGTCGCTGATGTTGTTGCCGTGGATCAACAAAGATTATGATGTTCCGCAAGTAGAAGATGCCGACCAAACGCCGCCAAACACCTGATTATTATGAAGAAAAAGGTAATACTCGCTTTAAAAATATTAGCGGTAATCGCTTTTTATGTTTTTCTTTATAAAATATCAATTCCGCACATCGAACAACTTAAAGAATTTTATCAAATAAATGGATTTAATAATATCAGGCTCAATAGTTTCGCTATTGCAATAATTCTTGTTGTACCCAATTGGCTATTAGAATCGGTAAAATGGCTTTATGCCCTAACTCCAATACAAACCATAACCATAAAAACCGCAATTATAGGCGTTTTAAAAGGTATTCCGCCATCAACATTTACGCCCAACCGCATAGGCGAAACATTAGGACGACCCACAGTACTACTTCCCGAACACCGCATCGAAGGCGGCATTGCCACACTCTACAGCGGCATTAGTCAAATGCCTATAATGCTGATATTAATGGCAGTAACATTGTATTCAAAACCACTATATTGCATTTTGGCGTTGATAGGTGCGGCCATTGTCACGGCAGTGTTTTACAATCCCAAAATATTTGTTCCGCTTTTTACCAAATTCAAGCGCACACAAAAGTTAGCCAACAAATTAGAGTTTTTTACAAGATACACAACCACACAGCAAAACACCTTATTAATAATAAGTGCAGCGCGGTATTTGGTTTATTGCACGCAAAACTATCTTATACTTAATGCATTAGGCATCAACATCGGCATTATAGACGGATATTTAGCCATATTTTTGATATATGGCATAATAAGTTTTGTGCCTCGTCCTGCGCTTGCCGAATTGGGTGTAAGATGCTCAGTATCCACATTGGTGCTAAGTCAATACTCCCCCACCCCATTATTACCAGCCGCAGCATCGGCATTGTTGTGGATTATTAACATACTGATACCGTGTATCATAGGAACATTTTTTTATATAAAAAGAAAAAAACATCAAAAAAACTTTGCACAATAATAAAAAACCTCTACATTTGCGGCGTGAAAACCACCTTGCCCTGGTGGCGGAATTGGTAGACGCGTTGGTCTCAAACACCAATGGAGTAACATCCTTGCCGGTTCGATCCCGGCCCGGGGTACTGGTAGAGACGCCTTATTAAGGCGTCTCTTTTTTTATACCCACCATTCCCACATTATTTTTCAAAAAAAATCTCTCAATCGTATTGTCTTCTAATATTTTTTGTTTATATTTGGCAATTATAAACCTTTTAAAATCAATCGACTATGGACAATTCTACTAAACTTTATACCATTCCACGAGGTGGAGCAATTTGTAAATTTGTGTTTGCTTTATTGGGATGCTTGATGATTGCAATGCAAGGATATGGGCAAGATGATGAAGCGTATGTGGTAGTTTCAGACGATAGAAAAACTCTGACATTCTATTGCGATGAGAAAAGAAGTGAATGGGAACAAAACGGAATAACAACATACGGTATTAATGATAAATCAGAAATTGACCTTAATTATCCCGCTTGGCACACAAACATCATACTAAATGGAAATGGATATTCGGAACATCAAGACAACGATTTTGAAACTGTAATATTTCATTCTTCGTTCGCTAGTGCCAGACCCAACTCATGTGCTTTCTGGTTTCACTGCAGCCCCAAACTCACCAAAATTGAAGGCATTAATAATTTACATACAGAAGAAGTAGGTAGCATGATAAATATGTTTTCAGGTTGTAAAAATCTAGAAAATATCGATGTTAGTAACTTTGTTACTAAGGAAGTTACCGATATGGCACATATGTTTAACGATTGCGAAAAAATTGAAAGCCTTAATGTTAGCAATTTTAACACTAACAAAGTTAGAGATATGCAGCAGATGTTTCATGGTTGTAAATCGTTAAAAACGCTTGATCTCAGTAATTTCAATACACAAGAAGTTATCTCAATGTATTGGATGTTTGGTGGTTGTAGTGATCTGGAAGAACTTATTTTTGGTAATACGGTTATTACTTCACAAGTTACCAATATGATAAGCATGTTCAGTGGATGTAGTAGTTTACTCAATCTAGACTTAAGTAGTTTTGCAACTCCGTCTTTAACTTATATGACCGAAATGTTCTATGGATGCGAAAAACTGCAAACGATAGATATTAGTAATTTTAACACCTCAAGTGTTACTCACATGGGATCTATGTTTATGGAGTGTAAAAATTTAACCAAAATCATAACTGGTGACGGTTGGACAACAAAGAATGTTGAATATATGTACCAAATGTCCTGTGGATGAGAAAAATATAATGCTGCCGATTTTGTAAGCAAATTTGAAACACAAAATGTAGTACATATGAGTGACATGTTTAATAATAATATGGCACTCACAAAATTGGATTTGAGTAATTTTGATACTCAAAAAGTTCAAAATATGAACATTATGTTTGGAGGTTGTGAAAACCTTGATACTATCATAATAGACACTGAGAAATTTAGTACAACAAACGTTTTAGACATGTCAGGTATGTTCATGGGTTGTAAGAAACTGGCATATATTGATTTAAGTAAATTTGATACTAAAAAAGTGAAAAGTATGTATGGTATGTTTTATGGATGTGATGGATTCACTGTTTTGGATTTAAGCAATTTTAACACACATATTGTTGAAGACATTCGTGGTATGTTTGCATATTGTGATAACCTGACCACTATTATTGTCGGTAGTGATTGGGATAATTCAAAATTTCAAGACGAAAGAAATGACGGTGCTGAAAATACACCTCCATTTTATAAAGCAGTAAACCTAATTGGTAATACCGGAATTAGTTATACAGAAGACAAAAAAAGTTCCAAATATGCGAGAATAGATAACGGCTACCTCACCACCGATTCATACAAAATATTCTACGACCTTGGCGAAGATGGTGATTGGAATGGGCAAAATCCCCCGTTGTCTTTTCCTCTAATAAACAATCAAGAAATAGCTATTCCAAATCCTATAAACAAAAAAGGACGTTATTTTATGGGTTGGATAGGAACTCCAATAACAGGCATAGAAAAACCAACTACAGACATTTCTATTAAAGTTGGCGAAGTAGGTAACAGAAAATACACTGCTGTGTGGGGTTTCTCTGCCGATATTCTGACTCCAGATTTCACACTTCCTGCAGACATCACTCAACTCAACGATTACTGCGACAAACCAAAAATCGTTACATTACAAATCAAAACAGGTGCTATTGTAAACAATTACGAAATATCAATACCAGACGTAATATCCACTTCTGGTGAACAACCAAGTTTTTTGATTGGCAACGATACTATTTACAATATTGATTTTACAATTCCCGAAAACACCAAAATAGGGAAATATACAGGTTCTATAACATTGCACGCTAAGGTTGACGATATTTCAACATCTTTTAAAGGCAATTTTACAGTACAACTCAATGCTGCACAAAACCTCATCCTCCACCTTTACGAAGATGTCATTTTTGTCAGCAACGGCGATTCGTTATACAATCCCTACAAATGGCAATGGTACAAAAACGGACAACCAATCAATGGTGCTACACGTCAATACATTTACGATAATGAAATGAGCGGCAATACTTATATGTGTAAAATGCAAACCAATGACGGTCTTGAAGTGTATACTTGCCCCTTTACCGAACCATCGTTAACCAAAAGCCTCAGCCAATCGGTAACTATTGCGCCCAACCCTGCATCAGAGGGAGAGCCGACAAATGTTAAAATCGCAAACTTTGACCCCGAAACAGATTACACCATCACCATATCTAACAGCAACGGCGTTGTGGTGCGCACTATTTATCACGCCAACGAAAACAACACTATCAACCTCAATAGGGGAATCTATTCGGGAGCACTTATTTTCAACGGCAACAAAAAAGGTTTTAAACTGATAGTGAGGTAGATTTTTTGTATTTTTGCGCCGCAAAAAATATTGTTGTAACTAACAAATCAAAAAATGAAAAAATCAACACCGCTAATTTTGATAGCGATTGTAACTTTATGTATTTTAATATCTTGCGGCAACAACGGCACTACAGATGAACCTCATAGCGGAGAGTTTTCGGTAAGCGACTCGCAAAAGGTGGTGTTTGCTATCGAAAACCTCAAAAATGCAAATTCAGAATTGTTCAGTTTCAACCATTACGACAGCATTTCTGAAGGTTGGCGTTTGCTTACAGGAGAAGAGTGGAAATATATTGTATTAAAACGTCAAAACGCCATAAACCTCGTTCTATGGGCATCTGTTGGGGGTAAAAAGGGCGTTATTTTCTTACCGGACAATTTTAACAACTCATTTAACTTTTCTAACATATCCCAAAAATCAATAAAACCGTGGGACGATCAGATACGTCTCATCGATACAAACACCGACCCAACTGCGCAAAATAATCTCACCGACAATCAGTGGACAGCATTGGCACAACAGGGTGCAATTTTTCTGCCTCTTAACCTCGACAACGAAGGCGGATATTGGCAAACCGGCGACACGTATCTAAGTCTCAGCACCACGTTTATATGGCCTGCACGCGGCTGCAACACATCGGCAATGAAGTTAGGCGTAAGGCTCGCCATGGATGTAAAAAAATAACTCGTCCGACAGAAAGGGGATTTTATCGACCAAATTGAGCCGTTCATCTAAAAAAAAAATGAACAATTGTTTTTAATAACTAAGTTTGCACACATAAAATCAAAAGCAATTGTTTAATTTTTAAACTGAACTATAATGAAAGTAAAAATGATTTTGGCTGCCGCAGCAATGGTATTCTGCACAGCCGCTGCCAACGCTCAAGAGGCTCGTTACGAATTTGAAAAGGCGGTTATCACCACCAAAACCGAAATGATGGGCAATCCCATGATTACCACCTACTACATTGCCGACTATGGCAAAAAAGAGGCTTCGGAATTTAAAATGGATATGTCGGCTATGGGTGGCAACGTTATGAATATGAGAACAGTAATTACCCCCGAAGGCGCAGTAAATTTCGACATCAATTCAAAAGAAGGTCGCAAAACCGAAGGCTCAGTTAACTTTCTCAACCTTACTCCCGAAGTAGTTAAGAAACACAAAATCAAAGAGAAAGGCGAAGAAATCGTTAACGGATATCCCTGCAAAAAATACGAAGTTAACACCGAACAAATGGGAATGTCGGTATCATCTACCGTTTGGGTTTGGAAAGGCTTTGCCATCAAAACAGTAGTAGACGGCGGAATGTTCCAAATTGAAACCGTTGTAGATAGTTTTGACGAAAACGGAAATATCCCCGAAGGCATTTTTGACGTGCCCGCCGATGTAAAAATCAGATAAGATTATTCGTCATCGTTGTCCAAATCGGGCATAAAACCATCAAGGTCGTCGTACTCATCATCGTTGTCGTAAAAACGGTCGATGTCGCGACGATCTTTTTTTGTGGGACGTCCTGCGCCACGGTCTCTTTTGCCAAAGGTGAAACGACCCATCTCGGTCATCATTTTTAGTTTAAAGAGGTCGTCTTGCGAGGTGGTTTCGGTGATGTATTCCGGCACTTTGGCAGCACCCACACGTCCGCGCAAAAGATTGAGCACCTTATATTTACGAAAAACAGGATTAACCTTAACGCTAATTTCGTCGTCGGGACGCACCACGCGAGCGGGTTTTACTGCCGCACCATTAATTAAAATGCGACCCTTGCCGCAAGCATCGGCTGCAAGCAAACGAGTTTTAAACAAGCGAACGTTGAACAAGAATTTGTCGATTCGCATTTCGGAGTTTGGTTCTGCCATGGGTATTTTGATTTAAAAGGGTTATTTTCCGTTAAATGTATTCATTGTACGCTCTATACCGTTGGTAATAAAGCTGTAAAGAGCCTCAGTAGTGGTTTTGGTGCGTTCTTGAATGCGCGAAAGGTCTTCAAAACTCCATTTTCCAAGTACAAAATCTACTTGTTTGCCTTTTGGAAAATTGTTGCCAATGCCAAAACGAAGACGTGCATAATTCTGAGTGCCAAGCAATTCTGTTATATTTTTAAGACCATTGTGTCCTGCCTCGCTACCGTTGGAGCGAAAACGTATTACACCAAACGGAAGTGCAAGGTCGTCAACGCAGACAATGAAGTTTTCCACAGGAATGTTTTCCTCTTTGAGCCAAAAACTTACAGCCTTTCCGCTGAGGTTCATATATGTAGACGGCTTGATAATGGTAACGGGATTGCCACGATATTTAAATTGAGCCACAGACGCATAACGGTCTGATACAAAATCTGTTCCTGCGTCGGCTGCCAAAGCGTCCACTATTTTGAAACCGATATTGTGGCGAGTGTCTTTGTATTCTGCCCCGATATTGCCGAGGCCTGCGATTAGGTATTTCATAAAGAATCTACTGTATATAAATAGGGGCGAATAAAAATCCGCCCCTACAATACATATTATCAAATCTTATTATTTCTTTTTCTTCTTACCGTCGTCGGCAGCAGCAGCTTGCTGAGTAGCACGAGTAGCTACGATGCGGCAGAGAAGCATATCCTGCGGGTCGGTGATACGGTAGTTGTCGAATTTAAGGTCGTAAACCTTGATCTGCTGTTCGAGTTCGAGTTCAGCGATGCTGATAACGATTTTCTCGGGAAGATTAGCAGCTTTACCTGTAACTTTGAGTTTGCGAACTGCGGTTTTGAGTTTACCACCAGCTTTAACACCGGGAGCGTGACCTTCGAATACAGCGGGAAGTTTAACAGTGATTTCCTGCTCGTCGTTGAAGATGTAGAAGTCGATGTGCATTACCTCGTCGGTAACGGGGTGGAACTGCATATCTTTGATAATTGTGTTGTAAACTTCACCATCGAGGTCGATTTTTACGATGAAAACGTCGGGAGTAAAGATAGCTCCGTTGATTTCTTTCTGTTTAACGGTGAAATCGAAGTGCTTGCCGCAGCAGTAAGCTACACAGGGAACGAGACCCTCTTTGCGCAAGTCTTTTGCATACTTGGTACCAATGTTTTCTCTCTTAGTACCTTTAATTTCAAATACTTTCATTTAATTAAATTGTGTTACTCAAAATTGAGTGTTAATAAAAATTGTTTACTCAATTTCCCATCGCACGGGCGGCACACCGCCCCATTGGAAAATTCGGCGCAAAATTAGAGTTATTTTTCGATTTATCAAAATAATATGGAGAAAAATAAAACAAAAAAAAGGCCGCCGAAATAATATTTTCCGGCAGCCCAATTTTATACAACTATCATCCTATTTGTAATAAGAAGTATCGCTAATAGACTGACAAGTGAATACCTTTTTGATAACGTCGGCAAAGAGATTTGCCACGGTGAGCACCTTGATTTTTGGGTGCGGTTTTTTCAAAGGTATAGTGTCGGTAACGTAGAGTTCGGTGAGTTTCGATTCGGTGATACGGTCGTAAGCGGGACCCGAAAGCACAGGGTGAGTGATAAATGCTCTCACGCTCAATGCGCCCTGACCCATCATCAAGTCGGCTGCCTTTGAAAGTGTGCCTGCGGTGTCGATAATATCGTCGATAATGATAACGTTTTTGCCTTTTACATCACCGATAACGGTCATTTCGCTCACTTCGTTGGCTTTCTCGCGGTATTTGTGGCAGATAACCATTGGCACTTGGAGAAATTTGCTATAAGTGTTGGCGCGTTTGCTACCGCCTATATCGGGCGAAGCCACCACAAGATTTTCTAATTTCAACGAATTGATAAAAGGAACAAAGATAGTGGAAGAGTAGAGATGATCTACCGGCACATCAAAGAAACCTTGAATCTGGTCGGCATGCAAATCCATAGTAATAATGCGGTCAACACCCGCCTTTGTGAGCAGGTTGGCAATCAGTTTGGCGCCGATGGCCACACGTGGTTTGTCTTTGCGATCCTGACGGGCAAAGCCGAAGTAAGGAATTACGGCTGCAATCTTGTAAGCAGATGCCCTGCGTGCGGCGTCGATCATAAGGAGCAATTCAAACAGATTGTCGGCTGGCGTAAATGTCGACTGAACGATAAATACGTATGAGCCACGTACAGTTTCGTTTAAACTGGGCTGATACTCGCCGTCGCTGTAATGGTTCATTGTTACATTTCCGAGAGTGGTGCCGTAGGCTTTGGCTATCTGCTCTGAGAGGTAGAGCGATGTGGTTCCCGAAAAAATTTTGATGTTAGAACTTGATGCCATTTTATTTGATTTTTATATCTATAACCAATAGATTGAATGTCAATTAGTTTTTTATCGCTATTTAACTACAAAGTTTGCCATTTTGCCCGGAACAATAATCACCTTAACGATGGTTTTGCCTTCGATTGTCTTTTTAAAACGGTCGTTGTCGCGAACAAGTTTTTCAATTTCGTCCTTGTCGGCAGAGGCAGGCAGGTCGAGTGTAAACTTGGTTTTGCCGTTGAATGCTATCGGATAGCACTTGGTAGAGTCTACAGTGTATTTTTCGTCAACCTGAGGGAATGTGGCATAGGTAATCGACTGATTGTGACCCAATTGTTTCCAAAGTTCCTCAGCAATGTGCGGTGCAAACGGTGCAAGGGCTATTACCAATGGTTCAAGTATTGCGCGTTTGTTGCATTTGAGCGATGTGAGTTCGTTTACGCATACCATAAACTGACTTACGCTGGTATTGTATGAGAATATCTCAATGTCGCTTTCTACCTTTTTGAGGGTTTTGTGAAGTGCTTTGAGTTCTGCTTCCACAGGCTGAGCGTCAGATACTTCAAAATCGCCATTAGCATTAAAGAACAATCTCCAGAACTTGTTGAGGAATCTGTAAACGCCTTCGATGCCGCCGGTGTCCCAAGGTTTCGACTGCTGAATAGGTCCGAGGAACATTTCGTAAAGTCGCAATGTATCAGCACCATAACGGTCTACAATGTCGTCGGGATTTACCACATTAAACATCGACTTGCTCATTTTTTCTATGGCAGTGCCGCAGATATATTTGCCGTCTTCGAGCACAAACTGAGCGTCGGCAAATTCGGGACGCCATTGTTTAAACGCCTCTGTATCAAGGATGTCGTTCTTTACAATGTTAACGTCTACGTGTATTTCTTGAGTGTCGAAATCGTTTTTCAATCCGTAAGAAACATATTGGTTTGTACCTTTGATGCGGTATACAAACTTGCTCTGTCCCTGAATCATACCTTGGTTAACGAGTTTTTTGAAAGGCTCGTCTTTGCAAACCACGCCAAGGTCAAAGAGGAATTTGTTCCAGAAACGTGAATATATAAGGTGTCCCACGGCGTGCTCGGTGCCTCCGATGTAGAGGTCAACATCTTGCCAATACTCGTTTGCCTCTTTCGACACAAGAGCATTGTTGTTGTCGGGATCCATATACCTTAAATAATATGCCGACGAACCTGCGAAACCGGGCATTGTGCTTGTTTCGTAGGGATATCCTTCGGGGGTTTTCCAGTCGGTGGCACGGCTCAAAGGAGGTTCGCCATCTTCGGTGGGCAAGAACGAATCCACTTCGGGCAATTCCAACGGAAGTTTTGTAATATCAAGCGGTTGCACGCGACCGTCTTTGTAATATACAGGGAAAGGTTCGCCCCAATAACGCTGACGGCTGAAAATTGCATCACGCAAACGGTAGTTGATTTTGCGGTTACCGATGCCGAGTTTTTCTACCTCGTTGATGGCGGCTTGTTTAGCATCAAGCACCGACATTCCGTTAAACATACCAGAGTTCATCATTATGCCTTCCTTAGCGTCGTAAGATTCTTCGCTCACGTCGGCACCCTCAATCAAAGGAATTATCGGGAGGTTGAATTTTTTAGCAAAAGCATAGTCGCGACTATCGTGAGCAGGCACAGCCATAATAGCACCTGTACCGTATCCCACTAATACATAATCGCTTATCCAAATAGGAATTTGCGAACCTGTGAAAGGATTAATTGCATACGCACCTGTAAACTGTCCTGTTACAGAGTGAGTATCCGACATACGTTCGCGTTCGGTGCGTTTGCCGGCATCGTCGCGATATTGTTGTACGGCTTCGCGGTATTCTGCTGTGGTTATTTGGTCAACGTACTCACTTTCAGGCGCAAGCACCATAAAGGTAACGCCATATACAGTGTCGGGACGTGTGGTAAAAATCTTCATCTTAACATCGCTGTCGGCAATGTCGAAAAACATTTCGCAACCTTCGCTACGGCCAATCCAGTTGCGCTGCATCTCTTTAAGCGAATCGGTCCAATCTATGCGGTCGAGACCCTCAAGCAAACGTTCAGCGTAAGCCGAAACTCTCAAAAGCCATTGAACCATAGGTTTTTGCACTACAGGATAACCACCACGTACCGAAAGACCTTCTTTTACCTCATCGTTGGCAAGCACTGTTCCAAGTTTAGGACACCAGTTTACCATAGTTTTGGCACGGTAGGCAAGGCGGTAAGCATCAATTACTTCTGCTTTTTCGCCATCGCTCAATCCATTCCACACTTCAGCGGGGAAAATCGGCACTTCGCTGTGTGCTGCATTTACATTCTTATTACCGTTGCGTTCAAATTCGGCGGTAAGAGTGGCAATAGGCTCGGCTTTCTGAGTATCGTTGTTGTACCAATGTCCATACATCTGAAGGAAAGCCCATTGAGTCCATTTGTAATATTGAGGATCGCACGTGCGGAGTTCGCGGCTCCAATCGTAAGAGAAGCCGATTTTTTTCAACTGCGAACGGTAGCGATTGATATTGTTTTCGGTTGTAACTGCCGGATGCTGACCGGTTTGTATAGCGTATTGTTCGGCGGGAAGTCCGAAAGCATCGTATCCCATAGGATGAAGAACGTTGAATCCTTTGAGCCTTTTGTAACGGCTGTAAATATCTGATGCAATGTATCCTAATGGATGTCCCACATGAAGTCCCGCTCCCGAAGGATAGGGAAACATATCCAAAACATAATATTTAGGGCGGTCAGACTTGTTTGAAACAATGAACGTGCCGTTCTCGTCCCAATACTCCTGCCAATAAGCCTCTATTTCACGGTGATTGTATTCCATGTCGTTTAAATCTGTTACAACTTTATGCTTTTTATATTTGCGGCAAAGTTAAATCTTTTTTTTAAATAGCATAACAAAATAACAGTATATATTTTTATTAAGATTATTTTAAGGAAGAGAGAACTCTCTGATTAATCACTTTAGCCGGATTGCCAGCCACCACTGTGTAGGGTTCTACATTGCTTGTAACCACGCTCGAGGCACCCACAACAGCCCCCTCCCCTATTGTTACGCCGGGCAAAATTGTTGCTCCGCCGCCTATCCACACATTGTTGCCAACTGAGATGGTTTTGGCAGTATCGGGCAAAGAGAGCGAGTGATAATCGTGTCCCGCCGAAAAAAAAGTGACGTAAGGACCAATCACCACATTGTTGCCGAGAATTATTTCTGCATCAGCCACATGATACGAACCAAAAAAACGGCAACATCTATTCACATACACGCCATTGCCAAAACTGATTTTGCCCATATTGCGAAGATAAGAGCCGTAATCCACAAAAAAATGCCGTCCTGTTTTTTTGAGTAATATCTTAAAAATCACATACCTAACAAACGGAGGCATCAGATCCATTATCTTCCAACCTATACCGCTGATATATGAATAATAAGCAAACCAATTCATAACAAGAAGTTAAAATTAAAGCGGAATACCTTTCTTTTTGCGATAAACAATAATGGCTGCCACCGATACCCAAAGCAGTATGGCAAACACCACTTTAAGCGAGTTGAAACGTTTTGAAGTCTGATTCTGATATCTCAACTCTACAGTATGATTGCCGGCAGGAATTTCCACACCCGACAAACCAAAATCACACATTTTCAACTCTTTATCTGCGCCATCGAGTTTAAAAGTCCAGTTTTGGTCGTAAGGAATGGTGAGAACGAGAAATTTATCTTTAGAAACATTCAAGTTTCCCTTTATATTATCCTGTTTAAAATCCGTGATGTCAAGCGATTCGCTATTGGCATAATTATACAAAGAATCGAACCGTGGAGTAGTAAATTGTTCCACCGGAGTAATCACATTTCTATCGTTGATATCAAGCCGTGAGAATCGGGTAGTGTCGATACCGCTGCCATCTTCACACACAAACGATGCTAAGAGAGCCTCGTTAGCCATAAAATTATTGATAGATGTATGGTAGATGTTTTGGGCAAGCATCATCCACGCAATTCCGGGCGCTGCATCACGAATTGCCATATAAAGGCTGTCGGCATCAGAAAACTGTCGTCCAATCAGTTTGCGAAGATTTTCTACTATATCATACTTGGCAGATGGCATCACACCCATATAATCAAGAGTGGCGGAGGCATTATCCACAGTGCCGTTGTCGATTTTGAAGTATATAAGTTTCTTAAAATCATCGGGTTTTACATAGCGGTCAACAGTAAATCCAAGCGGCAAGCATTTATCAATTTTAATAACGTGAATGCCGTTGACAGTGTCGTAGGGTTGACAAATAGGCATACGCGCCATCATGGTGTCGGTTTTGGTAAGATAATATTTTACACCGGCAAACGAAAGGCTCAACGGGTCGCGACCTATGCCAGAAATCCAACGTGTCTCCGATTCAACATGCGGTGCTATGTGACCGGTGTTGCTGAGGAATTTTACATAATTGGGCTGGTTAAACGATGAGTAATTCTTGGTGCCAAAATATCCGAGAGCACTTGCCTCGTTGAGATTTGAGTGTATCTGTCGCGAAGACTTGTAATCTTTTTCCATACGGAAGAACTTCGCAGTTTCGGTTTGTTTCAACTTTGCCACAATCTTTTCTGTGCCGTCGAAAATGCCGTTTCTGTTAAGGTCAAACTCCATTTTCGACACTGCATCACGACCGTCGAAACTTGAATATGTGATAAACGAAACCTCTATTACAATGAGTATAACTTGCACAATTTTAAACATTTGCCTATTAGCGCCATTTACGCTCCACATCAACACTCCGGCGTGAATCACCAAAAATACAATCACAAAGTAGACCACGTTCATTTTTAACGACGGACTATTTACCATCAATTCGCTATTGGCAGCACCATAAAGCGCTATTACACAAACCACAAGCGAACCCGCAAGCACCGGCACACTTATACGTTTGAGGTTTTCGATAAGCGAAAGCGACTGAGCCGCCACAAATATCAGAGCAAAAGTGATAAAGAAGTCGATACCGTATCGATAATAATCGCCGGCGTAGAGCACAATGGCACGGCGCAACGGCGGGAAAATAATCACTGCCACCCAAAACGCTAAGAAACAGCCGTATGCAATTTGTTTTCTACGGTTGAGAAACTGGAAAATCTGCGGCAAGAGTAGCAATGTTAGCAATCCGCAGTAAAAAGCAGGTGCTTCCAAGAAGTTGTTCCATTCGCCCATAGCAAAATCGCATCCGGGAATATCGTTGGCAAACAACCTGAGTATGGTGGTAATACCCATTGTCTTTTCAAGTAAAAGGTTCGACGGAGCCGAAGTGCCGAATCCTACGCCGCCTGCCATACGGGGAGTGTTGAAACTCATAATGAGGTTGTTGATTAAATCGGGCAGCACAATAGCCATTCCCAATAATCCGAGCACAAACACCCACAGACATGTACGGAGTATGGTTTTAAAGTTTGCTTTCATCACTACAAACCTCATTACCATATAGATAAACAAGAAAAATGAAGCCAAATACAAGAAAAACGGCGAACCGGCAAGTATCATCACTGCAAAGGGGAAGAAATAAGGTCGTTTCTTAACAAGAAGTTGCTCAAAAGCAAACAGATAGAAAGCCAACTGGAAACCAAAACCTTCGATTCGCCAAATTGAAAGCACCACAATGCTGCCCGAAAAGGCAACCAAAAGTGCTCCCACAGTGGATGAGTATTTGCTCACATTTAAAGTTCTGAGCCAGAGGAAAGTAAACAAAGCCGTTCCCACAAACGATATCAGAAACTGGAAATAGAAATCCTCTACCGAACGCGCACCTGCATCCATCGGCACAAAAATGTTAACAATGCGCCTTATCCATCCTTGAACCACAGAAATAGGTTCCACATTGATACTTCCGCTGCCAAAAGCATCGCCCATTCCGGCTGTGAACGAATATGACGCTACATATCCCTCAGTAGCCAAACGCTCACTCTGCATGGCACTTACCATTTGAGAGCAACACGAATCATCTGCCAATCCGGTAAAATAAAACAGGTATTCGCCGGAGAAAAATCCGTACATTGAGAGTACGCCTGCCAAAATCACTAAAAAAACAACCGCTATAATGGGGTGCTTTACTATAATATTTTTTATCTTTGCTATCACAATTGTGCTTGGTTTGAGTTATACAAATTGAGCACGTAAAATTATAAATTATTTTTAGAATACAAAAATGGAACAAATTCCTTACAACAAGCCGTTTCTTTGCGGCAACGAGATAAAATATATACGCGACGCCGTTAAGAGCGGCAAAATTTCGGGCAACGGTGCGTTTACCCAAAAGTGCCAACGATATTTTGAAGATAAATACGGCTTTGGCAAATGCTTGATGACATCAAGTTGCACCGACGCTCTCGAAATGGCAGCGATTCTCTCCGGTGTAGGTGCAGGCGACGAAGTGATAATTCCCTCATACACATTTGTTTCCACAGCGTTGGCATTTGCCCGTCAAAATGCAACTATTGTTTTTGCCGACAGTCGCGCCGACAATCCCAATATCGACGAAACTCAGATTGAAAGTCTCATAACACCACGCACAAAGGTAATTGTGGCAGTGCATTACGCCGGATTTTGTTGCGATATGGACAAAATTTGCGCTATTGTCCGCAAGCACAACCTTATTTTAATAGAAGACGCAGCGCAAGCCTTTGATTCATACTACAAAGAGCGTCCGGCGGGAAGTTTTGGCGCAATGGCAACATTCTCGTTTCACGAAACCAAAAACATAATTTCGGGCGAAGGCGGAATGTTGGCAATCAACGACCCGAAACTCTATTCACGTGCAGAAATTATTTGGGAAAAAGGTACGAATAGAGCCGACTTTTCACGTGGCAAAGTAAGTAAGTATCAATGGGTTGACATAGGTAGTTCGTTCCTTCCGTCGGAATTGATTTCAGCCTTTTTATATGCTCAAATCGAAAAATCGGGACAGATTCAGTTGAAACGTCTAAAACTGTGGAATCTCTACTATAAACTACTTAAACCGTTGGAAGACAAGGGATACATCTCGCTTCCGCAACATTCTGCCGACACTCCCGGCAACGGACACATATTTTATATAGTCTGCAAAAATCTCAAACAGCGCAAAAAAATTGCCGACTATCTTGGCGAAAAGTCGATTCTGGCAGTTTCGCATTACTTAGGATTGCACAAAAGTCCCTATTTTAAAGAGTATTACACAGGCAAGCCGCTCAAAAATTGCGACCGTTACGAAGATTGTCTTCTCCGTTTGCCTCTCTTCTACGAACTCAGGTTGGAAGACGTTAAGTATATATGCAAAACATTAGAGGATATTCTCGATTATCTTAATGTAAAGTAAATCAGAGTTTTGATAGCAATTCCTCTGCCTTTTTGTGTACCAACATCTCAGGTTCAGTGTTGTTTATCAACGTTTTAATGGTGGATTTGGCGGCGGGTTTGTCGTTGTTTTTCAAATGAGCAATGGCAAGATACCAACCAATCTGCGGCATATAGGTGGTGTATTGATTGAAATTGGGCTGCAACGATTGCTCAAAACAGTCGGAAAGATGAGCAATTGTGTTTTTTAAATCGTTATCGTTCAGCACATTGGTAAATAATGTATTAATTTCGGTAACGTCGTCGTTTCCGCCGCGAAAAATCTCTGAAATAGGAAATGTGTTTTGATATTCGTCGGCAAGTTGCTGAGTTTCAGAACTTCTATTATAAAGCACCAACAAAAGTCCCAAACCAATAAAAACGGCAGCACGTGCGCACCAAACCATAATATTTCGGACTTTGGTTTGTTTTTCAATCATGCTACGGTCTGCATCTTTTATCGATGTGGCGAGGGTAACATCACGGTCGCTGCCTTCAACTTCTAAACCTGAAATAAGATGGGCAACTGACACGGCATGGGCTTTAAGTTCAGGATTTGTTTTAAGTTTTTCTATGAAAACCGACTCCTCCTCAGGAGAAAGTTCACCACGAAGAAATTTCATAAGTTTTTCGTGGTCGTCGGGATTGATATTTGATTCATTGTCAAGTTGTTCGTTCATAATTAATTGTTTAAAAGAGTTTGTAATACTGAATTAAACCTTTTGCGAAAACGTTCGCAGCAACGCAGTTTTGTAACCTTTATATTAGATTCGGTTTTGTCGTACATAGCGGCAAGAGCCTTAACCGAAAGATTATCGCGAAAATAACCCCAAAGCACTTTGTCGCAAGGGTCGGGAAGATCTTTTACTATTTGCGAAACGGCTGTGATTTTTTGGTCTTCTAATTCGGGATTATCGTCGAGAGCAAGTATTGTGTCGACTTTTTCTGACAAAAATGGTGGCAAAATACATCCATCGTCCATCGGTATGGTTTTGCTATTTCGCCGAAGATGTTCCAACGATTTGTTTTTGCAAATTCCTACAAAATATGTATAAAGCGATGATTTAATGCCGTTGAGTGCACCCGAACGTATTTTTTCATAGAAAATAACCAACGAATCTTGAAATATATCTTCACAATCGCTTTCACCAATGCCAAAGGTTTTTATAAGCAATTTTACCGTGCGATCTTTGCATTCTAAAAAAGATTTGATTACTAATTCGTTGTTGGTTGTTTCCATATCAAAAACTTTTTTCGTAAACCATATTTTGATTTTGCAAACGCGGGTCGGCTTGCATAAGTGATTTTATTTCAAGTGCCCAATCAATATTCTTGGTAATTGGCTTATTGTTAAGCACTTTGTACATATAGTATGATAGCGAACCATAATATTTGCCGTTTACATTAATTTCATAATTGTTTTGATAAGCGCGACAAGCCTCCAAAATCAAAATGTCGCCATAATCTTGACGACTCTCAATCTTGAAACAGCCATTGTAATTAATCTTTGGGGCAAAAGTGCGACCGTTTTCGCTAAAACCAATATTTACACCCCTAATTATCTGATTGTCATCGTCGTCCTCATCGCGCGAAGCATTTCCCGAATGACAAGCATCTATCACCACACAAAGAAAAACCGTCGGGACCGATTTTTTGGCGTATTCGGTTGAAATATTGATTTAGTTCATCGTCGAGAATGTGGTTTTCGCCTTGGTATACGCCTGATTGATAGGATATTCGAGCGTCAGTAGCCACAAGAGCCTCGTCCCAATGGTCGTCTTCGTCGAAAGGTTCTTTATCCTCTACCGGTTGCCCATGACACGAAAAATGGATAAAGACATAATCGTTTGGTTTTGAATTGGTTGCAATATATTCTAAATTATCTCGAATCATTTGGGCTTTTCCAACTTCCTCACCAATTGAAGAACATTTATACCCCTGATTTATAAGCATTTTTCTAACAATCTCCTCATCATTATTACCGTGAATATCAGCAAACCCCGACTCATCAGGATAATCCGAAATACCACAAATAAACGCCTTCTTCCCCTGCGCCTGTATATTTATCACAGTGAAGATAAGTAAAATGGTTGATATGTAGCGGTTTATGGGCATCACTTTTTTAGATTTTGAATTTCATTTACTTGCCAATAGCCGTTTTTTCTAGCACCGATACGGATTAACAATCCATTGTCTTTCAATGTTTTAATAGAGCGGTTGATGGTTGGTTCAGATAATCCGGTTTTTTTCATAAGCAACGGGACTGTAACCTCAGGATTCTGTTGTATCTCAGAATAAACATACACCTCAGTATTTGTAAGTTTTATCCTACCATTTATCCTATCATTTATCCTATCATTTATCCTATCATTTATCCTATCATTTATCCTATCATCCCCCTCTACAATATCCTCAGATGCATTTATAGTGTCATT
>JAEEGL010102555.1_pt1 | contig 22464 bp, 20 predicted proteins | sample 9134231 | NCBI WGS metagenome assembly JAEEGL01 (sample SAMN16246548, study PRJNA631951) | gut metagenome | biome: gut microbiome; feature: rumen; material: fiber-attached | host: Bos | place: Iran: Karaj | collected 2018-10
ACAGGAAGTGTTACAACCGATGCAGAAGGAAATGAAGTAATCTTAGTTGAGGATGAAAAGACAAAGGTAGCAATAACAAAAGTTGATATAGCAACAGGAGAAGAATTAGAAGGAGCAACAATCCAGGTATTAGATAGTGAAGGAAATGTAGTTGATGAATGGACATCAACAACAGAAGCACATGTAATAGAAGGATTAAAGACTGGAGAAGAATATACAATAAAAGAAACAGTAGCTCCAGAAGGATATAAGATAACTACAGATATAACATTCACAATAGATGAAGCAGGAAAAGTAACAACTACAGGAAGTGTTACAACCGATGCAGAAGGAAATGAAGTAATCTTAGTTGAGGATGAAAAGACAAAGGTAGCAATAACAAAAGTTGATATAGCAACAGGAGAAGAACTAGAAGGAGCAACAATCCAAGTATTAGATAGTGAAGGAAAAGTAGTTGAAGAATGGACATCAACAACAGAAGCACATGTAATAGAAGGATTAAAGACTGGAGAAGAATATACAATAAAAGAAACAGTAGCTCCAGAAGGATATAAAGTAACTACAGATATAACATTCACAATAGATGAAACAGGAAAAGTAACAACAACAGGAAGTGTTACAACCGATGCAGAAGGAAATGCAGTAATCTTAGTTGAAGATGAAAAGACAAAGGTAGCAATAACAAAAGTTGATATAGCAACAGGAGAAGAATTAGAAGGAGCAACAATCCAGGTATTAGATAGTGAAGGAAAAGTAGTTGATGAATGGACATCAACAACAGAAGCACATGTAATAGAAGGATTAAAGACTGGTGAAGAATACACAATAAAAGAAATAGTAGCTCCAGATGGATATAAGATAACTACAGATATAACATTCACAATAGATGAAACAGGAAAAGTAACAACGGCAGGAAATATTACAACAGATGCAGAAGGAAATGCAGTAATCTTAGTTGAAGATGAAAAGACAAAGGTAGCAATAACAAAAGTTGATATAGCAACAGGAGAAGAACTACCAGGTGCAACAATTCAAATAATAGATAGTAAAGGAAATATCATAGAAGAATGGATATCAACAACTGAGGGACATGTAATAGAAGGACTAAAAACTGGTGAAGAATACACATTAAAAGAAATAGTAGCTCCAGAAGGATATGAAATAACAACTGAAACTACATTTATAATAGATGCAGAAGGAAAAGTAACAACTACTGGAACTACATCAATTGATGAAAAAGGAAATACAGTATTATTAATTCAAGATGATAAAATTCCAACACCACCAGATGGACCACCTCCTAAAAATCCAACTACAGCAGATTATTTAGAATTATATATTATGTTGTTAAACTTGTTTATTATTGGATTTGCAAGTGGTGTAGTTTATCTTCGTAAACTAAACAATGCAATTTAAAAACAATTAAAATTTAATTGTAAATTGATTATACCTTTTAATAAGACTAGATAAATCTAGTCTTATTATTTGTTATAATATTGATATAGTTATATGTGAATTATGTAATTAATAATAAAGGTGGATATAATTGATAGAAATAATAAAATGAAGGTGATACATAATGGAAATAAAAGAATTTCCACACTACGTTTCGATGCCAATAAAAAAAGTAATGGATAATCCTAGTGAATTCATTATCCCTGAAAATATTGATGCTATTGAGTACTTGTGGAATATGAATATCTTAACTACCCAAACAAATGATTATGAAAATGATGATTCTTGGATTGCTATAGGTATGCTATCTAAAGAAAATTCAAAAATATTTTATGAGATGAGAAATAATGATATCTTTTTAAAAGATGATGCACCAGGAGTACTTATACATCATGGAAATGGATTTAGGGTACCTGTAAAACCGGGTAGCAAAAACACTTTAGAAAACTTTTTACCATTATTCAAAATGCTCAAATTTCAAGATATTCAAAGAGATGGTTATATGACTATAGATGAATTCTTTTCTAATTACACCAATTGTTGGAAAGTAATTAAAAATCCATATTTAGATTTAGAACCCAAATTAAACGATTTTGAAAATATTGATGATTATATAGACGCTAGTTTTCAATATCATAGTATGAGATATCCAAATATGGAAACTATAAGAGTATTTGATCAAGAAAAAGCGGTTAAAAGTATTAAAGAATATATTGAAGAAGCTGGATTTTTAGAGTGCTATGATGAAGAAGAAAATAAGATATTCTATAATAAAAGATTATATGAAAATCATATGAAATATAAAAATAGTGTTATAAATCAAGGGCTTGATAATTCTGAAAAGCATATTAGATAGTAATGAAGGAGATGATTAATATGAAAGATAAAAAAAGTTTAATAATATATTTTAGTAGGGCTGGTGAAAACTATTCGGTTGGTTATATCGATAAAGGAAATACAGAAGTAGTTGCTGAATATGTAAGAGAATTAACGGGAGCAGATATGTTTAAAGTAGAACCATTAGTACCATATTCTAAAGAGTATGATATATGTATTAAAGAAGCTAAAGAAAGAGTAGGAAATGCTCCAATAAAAGAAATGATTAATGACATATCACAGTATGAAGTAATATATATCATGACACCTATATATTGGGGAACATATGCTCCTGAAATAGAAACTGCAATTAAAGATTTGAACTTTACCGGGAAAACAATTAGAATTATTACCACTCATGAAGGATCTGGACTTGGTAATGTTGCTAATGATTTGAGAAATATATGTAAAGGAGCAATTATTTCCAATGATTCACTAGCAATAGTTGGCTCTCAAGTGAAGAATTCAAAAAGTAAAGTTGAGTCATGGATTTAAATAAAAGAACTTAATGAAAGTTCTTTTATATAGTGTCTACTATGTTATCTTCTATGATAGCAGGATACTATTTAAGACTTAGGCAAAACATAGATAATAAAATAATTGATTATATATATAAAAGCAATATAAAAAGGTCTCAATTTAATTGAGGCCTTTTTGTATTATATTATATTGTATTATATCGTTTTGTTAAATTGTATTGTGAATTTTCCATTTCGTGAGCTTTTATACTATTAAGCAAATCATTATAAATAATATCACGAACATCATGCTTTAGTTCTATGTAATTACTAACTATGTAATCTAATTCTGTTGCTCCCAAATTAAGATCTGGTTTTAAAACATAGTTACTTTTGCTTAACTCAGAATCAACAAAATAATTATCTAAATCACCATATAAATAATTATCTTCCATATAATTTTGTAAATAGTCAAGGATATTATTCCCAGCCATTTTTCTTATACCCCATAAAGCACCGGTAGATAAATCTTTTGAATTACCTAGTTGCATTATTTTATTAAATACATTTCTATATGGTCTATTTTCATATATTGAACCTCTTGTAAGATCAAATCCATTATACCAATCTACTAATAATTGATGTGCAATATTTCTATCGTATTCATCACTAAATAATACTGAATAGTCTAGTATCTTTTCTTCTCTGGTTGCATTATTTAAGTATATTTTATATCTAAAAGCATTCATCTCATTAAAATTGTTTATAGCATTAAACAAACTATTAGCTCTTTTTATATTAATAAACCCATCACTATCTATATCTATTTTTCCGTCTTCATCAAATATTTTACCTTTTGCAATATATCCTTTTTCTTCTAATTTTTCTCTCAAATCATCGTTAATATAGTCATAATTAATTAGATAATAAGCTGATAAAACATCTTTAACTAAATCATCATAATGTATATATTCAGATATAGAACGATAAGCGAATAAAGCATCTCTTTCAAATTGTTCTAATGTTAGATTTTTTCCTTCTTCTACACGTTGATTAACTGAATCTAGTGTTACATCATGCATAGTATCTAAATATATAGGCTCTGATTCTTTAGCATTTTCATTATAATCAGTAGAAACAGTTGTAGATGGTTTATTATTTTGAATATTTCTATTTTTCGCTTTAGATATCAAAGGAGTAGCTGCTAGTGCAACTATAGTTAAACCAACACTTGCTAATTTTATAATTTTTGCAGTATTTATATTAAGTATTTTTATCTTTTCATCATTTTCTTCTATCTTTACTGGATTATCCATTAGTCCAATAGAAAAGTTTCCTTCGATAACATTTTCTTCTTCCTTGACTATCTTTTCATCTTTTTCAACTGGTTTGTCTATAATTCTTTCTTCTATGTTTTCCTTTATAGTTTCTTTTATTAATTCTTTTTTATTTTTCTTATTTTCTTCTTCCTTTTTTTGCTTACGTTCTTTTCCATTTCTATGATAAGTAGTTCCACAATATGAACATTTTAAAATATCATCATCTGAGTCTAAATCTAAATTGGCTCCACATTGTTGACATTTCATAGAAATTACACTTGCTGAATCGCTTCTTTCTTTAAAATTATTTTTCTTTTTCCCCATATCACTTATCCCCCTCTTAATTGATGTACATTATATCATAAAATTCATTTTTTGTCAATTTTATGGGGTTAGAATGCTTATATATTTTTGTATTGTTTGATATAATATTTATGAAAAGGAATATAAAAAATGAAAAAGAAGATATTTATTTGTTTATTATTTATAATGAGTATTTTATTAAGCGCTTGTGGTAATAGTAAAGATCAAAAAGTAACTGTTAATAGTGATCCAAAGACATCAGGAACATCTGTAGTTATATTTTTTTCTGCGACGGGTACTACAAAAAAGATTGCTAATAGAATAGCATCAGAATCAAATAGTGATATTATCGAAATAATTCCTAAAGAAAAATATACGAGTAGTGATTTAAACTATAATAGTGATTGTAGAGCAAATAGAGAACAAAATGATGATAGTTCTAGGCCAAAAATAAAAAATACAATAGACATAAGTAAATATGATACTATCTATTTAGGCTATCCAATATGGTGGGGGACAAATCCTAGAATAATATATACTCTTTTAGATACGTATGATTTTACAGGTAAGACAATTATTCCTTTTTGTACATCTGGAAGTAGTGGTATTGGCCAAAGTGTTGCCGATTTAAGAAAATATAATAAGAATTTGACCATTTTAGATGGAAAAAGATTCTCAGTAAATGATAGTGATGAAGTTATTAAAAAATTTGTAAATGATAATACGAATGAGGTTGATAATAATATGAAGGCAATTATTAATGGTAAAGAATATGAAATTAAATTAGAAAAAAATGAAACGGTAAATAGCTTCATTAAAATGCTACCTCTACAGTTAGATATGAAGGAATTAAATGGTAATGAGAAGTATGCATATTTAGATAGTAAACTACCAACAAATGTTTTTAATCCTAAAAGAATAAATGCAGGAGATGTAATGCTATATGGAGATGATTGTCTAGTAATTTTTTATAAATCATTCGACACATCGTATAGTTATACAAAAATGGGTCATATCGATAATTTACCAAACTTAGGTAAAGATAATATCACAATAAAATTTGAATAATAAAGATTAATATTTTTAAGGTGAAAAAATGAAAAAAGTACTTTTAAAAATTGGTGGTATGAGTTGTAGTGCTTGCCAAAATAAAGTAGAAAAATACTTAAATAAACAAGATGGAGTAGAGGCAATAGTAAATTTAGTTATGCAGGAAGCCCTAATTAATTATGATGAAAATAAAGTATCATTATCAGATTTAGAGAGGTTTATTGAAGAAGCTGGATATAAAAGTTTAGGTGTTTATAATGAAAAGGAATCTCAAAAAACTGATAATACGAAACTATATTTGATTGTTTTTGCCTTTGTTGGCATTCTTTTGATGTACATTTCAATGTCGCATATGATTGGATTACCAGCCTTACCATATCTGCATATGATAGACAATCCAATTAATTATGGAGTTTCTTTATTTCTTTTAACTATTCCATTTATAATATTTGGCTTTGATATATTAAAAAGTGGAATTATAAAAATCTTTCGTTTGTCACCTAATATGGATAGTTTGGTATCCATTGGAATATTAGCTAGTTTTATATATAGTTTTATTAATCTAATACTGATTATTAAAGGTAATAGTATGTTAGTTGAAAACTTATATTTTGAATCTTCAGCAATGATTATCTACTTTATAAAATTAGGAAGATTCATAGAAAGCAATTCTATGGAAAAGACAAAAGAAGCCATTAAAGAATTAGTTCAAATTACACCTCAAAGCGCATTAATTAAAATTGAAGATGACGAGAAAGAAGTAACAATCGATGAAGTAAAAAAAGGTGATATTTTAATTTGTAAGCCTGGTATGAAAGTTGCTGTTGATGGAATTATTGTTAAAGGATCATCCCATTTTGAAGAATCATTTATAACTGGTGAATCAAAACCAAGCAAAAAAGGAAAAGGTGAAAAGGTAATTGCTGGATCAATTAATTTAGATGGCTATATTGAATATACTGCAGAGAAAATTGGGCCTGATTCAACCATTTCAGAAATGGTAAGATTGGTCGTTGAAGCAGCAAATAGTAAAGCACCTATACAAAGAATTGCAGATAAGGTATCGGGAATATTTGTCCCTAGCATTATATTAATTGCAATTGTTACTCTTATTTTATATTTAATAATTGGGCAAAATATTAATGAAAGCCTTATAGCATTTGTAACGGTTTTAGTTGTTGCATGTCCTTGTGCATTAGGTTTGGCAACGCCATTAGCACTGGTTGTTAGTATTGGAACTGCAAGTAGGAATGGAATATTAATTAAAAAAAGTGAGACACTTGAAAACATAAAAAAAATAGATATGATTTTATTTGATAAAACAGGAACCCTAACAAATGGTAAATTATCGATATCAAAGATATATAACTATAGTAATTATGATGACAAAAAATTATTAAAATTAATCTCTAGCATAGAACGTAAATCTAGTCATCCAATTGCAATAGCCTTTAAAGATTATTATGATCCTAAAATAATTATTAACAATTTTGATAATATACCAGGTATCGGTGTGTCTGCAGAAGTAGATAAAATAAAAATGTATATTGGTAACAACAAACTCATAAAAAAAATGAATATTAAAAATAAATATGAAAAAGTAGAAAAAGAACTATCCAAAAGCGGTAATAGTATTCTCTATATAATTGAGAATAATAAAATAATAGCTTTAATTGGTGTCAAGGATATATTAAGAGACAATGCTAAATATACGATTAAATATTTATTAAATATTGGAAAAGAAATAGTTATGTTATCCGGTGACAATAAAGAAACTGCCAATAATATTGCCAAAGAACTTGGTATAAGAAATGTTATTGCAGATGTTCTTCCTAGTGAAAAGGAAAAAATCTTAAAAAAGTACAAAGATGCTGGATATAAAACTATGATGATTGGTGATGGAATAAATGATGCACCATCCATAGTTAGCAGTGATGTTGGAGTTTCATTAAGTGGAGGAACAGATATTGCTGTTGATTCTGCAGATGTTGTAATAATTCAGGATGATTTATCTAAGATTATAAAATTATTTATGATTAGTAAAAAAACTATTAGAATAATCAAACAAAATCTATTTTTTGCATTTATTTATAATATTATAATGATTCCTATGGCTATAGGGATATTTAAGCCATGTGGAATTACAATTAGTCCAATGATAGCTAGTATTTTTATGACATTAAGCAGTTTATCCGTTGTATTTAATTCTTTAAGATTAAGAACATTTAAAAACTATTAATTAGGAGGTATTATGGATTATAAAAAATTAAAAATAGGTATAGCAATAAAAACAGTAGCAATAGTATCAACTATTTATGGAATTATTAAAACATATTTTAGTCCACTTAGTTTTACATATTTTACAACATTATCAAATATTTTTATAAGCAGTATACTATTGATATTCGTAATAAAGGATATTTATAGTTTGATTACTGGTAAAAAGTTAGCGTTTAATAATTTGTTATATATTACAAAATTTTTAGCAACAATATCGATAACACTTACATTTTTTGTATTTCTAACAATATTAGCTCCAACTTTAGATGGTGGAATACTATATGCATATTTAGGTAATGGGGCAGGTAGCCTATGTGTCCATTTCATTACCCCTATATTAGCTATTATCGATTTTCTTTTCTTTGATAGTGATTATAAATCTAAGAAGAGTCATTCTATATATGCAATTATTCCACCACTTTTATATGTATTGTTTGTTGTAATAGCAAGTTCTTTAGGATTAAGATGGGGAACGATGCATGCGCCATATAATTTTCTAAATTTTGGTGCTAAAACAGGTTGGTTTGGATTTGATCTCAGTCTTATAGGATGGGAAACCTTAGGTATAGGTGTTTTCTATATGATTGTCTTTCTATCTGTTCTGTTTATTCTAATAGGAATGCTATTTCTATGGCTAAGGAATAAAATCAATAGTAAATAAGATGATAACTACTCTAATTAAATAGAGTAGTTTTAATATGTAAAAAAATAATAATAAATATTGATTAAAATACTTGAAATAAAAAAATGTTTTTGATAAAATTAATTTGTATACAAATCATTTTAAAGGAGATGAATAATATGAATATTTATGATTTAAAAGTAAAAAAGAGAAATGGCGAAGAGTTTGATCTATCATCATTAAAAGGTAAGGTTTCTTTGGTAGTTAACACTGCTACTGGATGTGGATTTACTCCTCAGTATGAAGCAATAGAAAAACTATATGAAGAGTACCATGATAAAGGGTTTGAAGTATTGGATTTCCCATGTGATCAATTCGGTCATCAAGCACCTGGAAGCAACGATGAAATTCATGAATTTTGTACTGCTAAGTATAAAACTCAATTTGATCAATTTGCAAAAATCGAAGTAAATGGAGAAAATGAAAGTAAAGTATTTAGTATTTTAAAAGAACAGCAACCTAAAGAAGAAGTTAAAGGAATGAAGAACAAAATGGCTATGAAGGCTATTGCTAAAATAAGTACAACTTGTAAAAAAGAAGGAGATATCGTTTGGAACTTTACAAAATTTTTAGTAGATAAAGATGGTAATGCTGTTAAAAGATATAATCCAACTTTTGATCCAAAGGATATTGAAGAAGATTTAAAAGAATTACTATAGGAGGAAAAAAATGGAGAAATGTAATGAATCATTGAAATTAAAAAATCAATTATGTTTTCCTATCTATTTATGTTCTAAGGAAATAATTAGAAAATATACTCCTCTTCTTGATGAATTAGATTTGACATATACTCAATACATAGTAATGATGTATTTTTGGGAGATGGAAAAAAGTAATGTTAAAGATATTGGAAAAACACTTCTATTAGACTCCAGTACATTAACACCTTTACTTAAAAAACTTGAAGGTAAAGGTTATATTACGCGTACCAGATCTACTAAAGATGAAAGGAATCTAGATGTTATAATAACCGATAAAGGTAAAGCACTTAAAGATAAAGCAAAATCAATACCTGAAAAAATAAGTAAATGTATTGATCTATCAGAAGAAGAGATTAAGACTTTATATTCTTTAATGTATAAAGTATTAGCAAATGTAGAAAGGAATGAATAGTGATGAATGTAATTGAAGTAACTAAAGAAAATTTTGAAGAAGAAGTTCTAAAAAGCAATATAAAAGTTCTTGCTGATTTTAATGCTGATTGGTGTGGACCTTGTAAAATGCTTAAACCAATAATTGATGAATATGCTAATAATAATGATAAAGTTAAAGTAGTATCAATTAATATCGATGATGAAGATGAATTGTCTGAGAAATATAATGTTTCTTCTATCCCTTGCTTAATTGTATTTGAAAAAGGAAAAGAAGTAAAAAGAAATGTTGGTTTAATATCTAAGGATGATATTGAATCATTAGTTGGTGATTAGATGTTGTACGATATTATAGTAATTGGTGCTGGCCCAGCTGGATTAACTTCTGCAATTTATGCAAGAAGAGCAAATAAATCAGTATTGGTATTGGAAGCAAAATCTTATGGTGGCCAAATAATTAATACTCTTGATATAGAAAATTATCCAGGTGAAGAACATATATCTGGATTCGATTTTGCAACTAAAATCTATAATCAAGCTAAAAATTTAGGAGCTGATATAGTATTTGAAAAGGTTGTCGATATTAAAAATCATGAAAAAGAAAAGGAAGTAATTACTAGCAAGAATACTTATAAAACTAAATCTATCATTATCGCAACTGGATCCGAAAATAGAAAGTTAGGGTTAGATAATGAAGATGCGTTAGTTGGTAAGGGTATATCTTATTGTGCAACTTGCGATGGAGCTTTTTATAGAAAGAAAACAGTTGCAGTAGTTGGTGGCGGTAATACGGCTTTAGAAGATGCTCTTTATTTATCTGACATTGTTAATAAAGTATATTTGATTCATAGAAGAGATGAATTTAGAGGAGAAGAATCTACAGTTAATCTTTTAAAAGAGAAAGCTAATGTTGAATTTATATATAATAGTAATGTTACAAAATTAAATGCCAATGAGAGGTTGGAAAATATAGAAGTAACTAATAAAAATGGAGAGATAAGTACAATAGAAGTTGATGGACTTTTTGTTGCAGTAGGAAGAATACCAGAAAACCAAAATTTTTCAAAGACAATTAAACTTGATAATTCAGGGTATATTATCTCCGATGAAAAATGTCATACTAATGTAGATGGTATATTTGTAGCTGGAGATAATAGAGTTAAAGATGTAAGACAACTAGTAACTGCTACTTCAGACGGTGCTATAGCAGCTACTGAAGCAATAAAATATATTAATAATATGTAAATTAGGTTAGAAAAATCTAGCCTTTTTCTTTTATTAATATTTTTTCAATGATATACTCTAAGTAAATAATAAGATTTCATTAATATAGAGGTAATTTAGTTATGTTTGAATTAAAATTTGGTATTGTTTGGACAGTGTTTACAACAATCTTCTTATGTGTATATCTCTTTGCAGGACAAGGAAGCGGACCGGAAATGAATGTCTTCATATTAATATTTTTTGGTTTTTTTGAAGTAGTTGGTATAATAGTTCTAGTTAAGGGCTTGAAAACTGTTATAAGAGATAATAAAACAAAGAAATATGGAATAGAATGTTATGGAATAGTAAGAGATATTATAATTACAGGTTCTTATGAAAATGATCATCCTGAATATAAAGCAGTAATAGAATTCTTAAATCCTGAGAACTATCAGATACAAACATTAGAAGAGATAGTAGGATTTGACTATAATAAATATCCAATTAATTCTTATGTATTATGTAAGTATTATGAAGGCGACGTTAATATTGAAATGGTAGTTCAAAATAGTGAAGTACCTGGAGATGTATTAAAGTTAATAGTTCCTGAGGAACTACCACAAGATGATCTTGATTATGAAATGGATCCTAATAATATGCAATAAAAATAAAACTAGAGAAGTCTAGTTTTTTATATGTTATAATTTTTTTATAGGAGTTTTAATTATGAAGTATCGTACTGATAAATATGGAAATAAGGTTTCTGTATTGGGATATGGTTGCATGAGATTTACAAGTAAGGGAGTTAAGTTAGATTATGAGAAGGCTAAAAAAGAAATAATGGAAGCATATAATGCAGGAGTTAACTATTATGACACTGCATATGTGTATTCTGGAAGTGAAGAGTTATTAGGTAGAGTATTAGAAGAAAATAAAATTAGAGATAAAGTAAACATTGCAACTAAACTTCCACATTATATGATAAAGACACTCAAAGATATCGAAGATAAGTTTAATGAAGAATTAAAAAGATTAAGAACTGATCATATTGATTATTACTTGATGCATATGTTAACGGATATTAAGTCATGGAATAGATTGGTAGATTTGGGAATAGATAAATGGATTGAAGAAAAAAAGAAATCTGGAAAAATAAGAGAGATAGGATTTTCTTATCATGGAAATTCAGATATGTTTTGTAAAATAATCGATAGTTATGATTGGGATTTTTGTATGATTCAATATAACTATTTGGATGAAAATTCTCAAGCAGGAAAAACTGGTCTTCATTATGCTGCTAGCAAAGGGATACCAGTAAATATAATGGAACCTTTAAGAGGTGGTAGATTAGTTAATCAATTACCTGAAAAAGCTAAAAAACTATTTAAAAACTATAAGAAGAAGATGGCACCAGCTGAATGGTCTTTTAGATGGTTATGGAATCAAAAGGAGATAATGTGTGTATTATCTGGAATGAACTCAGTGGAAATGGTCAAGCAAAATACTTCATATGCTGATAAAGCAAAGATAGGGGAGTTCACAAAAGAAGATTATGAATTATTACAAAAAGTGGTGGAAGCTATTAACGAAAAAATGAAAGTACCATGCACTGGATGCAGATATTGTATGCCTTGCCCAAGAATGGTTGATATTCCTGGAACATTTTCAGCATATAATAAGTATTATACCGATAGTAAATTTGTTGCTTTAAAGGAATACTTGATGTGTACGGCATTAAGAAAGGATAGTACTAGTGCATCTAATTGTATAGAGTGTGGTAAATGTGAACAACACTGCCCTCAAGGAATCAAAATCAGAAAAGAATTAAAAAATGCTAGGAGAAAATTGGAAGGCCCTGCATATAAAGTAGCAAAGAAAGTTGCTCAAACCTTTTTAAGATATTAGTTTTAATATAATTGCTATAGAATAGGATATTTATATCATAATCTATAGCATTTTTTTGATTTGTGATAAAATATAATTAGAATAATCAAACTTTCTTTGCTTTAAAATTATAAATAAATTATATTAGGAAAATGGAGAAAAAATATGAAAAATATCAATCTAAAAAATTGGATAATAGATGGTAATAATGCTTCAGTTTCATTAATGAACTTATATGCTAATGTTAGTGTCTTAAAAAATGATGACTATATATTTTATGAATTAACTGTTACTGAAAATAATATGAAAAGTATTAATTTAAAATTCTATTCTTTAGAAGATGTTGTATTCTTTGTAGAAGACAATATAAAGAAATGTTTTACCAACCAAGAAGTAATGGATAAATATCAAAATATGAAAGATGAGGGTCTATTTAGTTTTCCCGGTGGAATAAAAACACCAAAGGGAAATACTATTAGTTTAACACCAGATGAAGTTGATGCAGTACTTTTCGATTATTATGCTAAAGAAAAATCTTATAGAGTATCGATTAATGAAGAACACTATATAAATGCTGATGGTGAACACGATATTGCTTTCTATATGACTAAACATATAAATAATAATGGTATAAAAAAAGATTTCAAATATATGCTTTCTAAAACTGATATAAAAAAAGCTTTGCTAGATTATATAAATTATTACAACTATGAATTAGCAGATGATGATTATAAAATAAATTATTCTAAAGATGGAGATTTTCATTATGATGGAATAATATTAAATGTTAAAGAAAAAGAAAAGCCAAAAGTTTTAAAGAAATTAATTAAGGAGTAAATATGAATTCAAAAGAAGTCTTTGAAAGAACAGGGAAATTGGGTATTCAAATTGAAGAATTGCAGAAGAAACTGGAACAAATCAATTTAAATTGTTTAGAATTAATGAAGATTTGTCAGCATGAAATTGTATTTAAATACAATGATAATTATCCTAGAAAAGTTTATGCTGATGGAAGTTATTTTTGTCCAGCCTGTGGAAAAACAATAAAATGTTTTTGTAAGAGTCAATTAGAAGAAACTGTATTTGATAATTCTAGAATTATTCCGCTTACCAATTTATCATTATTTGGTACATCCGATGTTTATTATACAATTAGAAATGAAGTATATAACAATTATGATTTGTATTATAATCACGATATACCAGTAAGTGAATTATCAAAAAAAATGGAAGAAATACTAGAAGAGAAACAAAATAAATATGAAAAACCAGAATTAGTATTAAAAAAATGTCTGAAAAAAAACAAATAAATAATAACCAATTTAGGAGGTTACCAATGAAAACACAATATTTAGTTGATTTTGATGGAGTTATTTTAGATTCTCAAGCGAGATTTGATAAAGATATGAAAGGTCATATCGATGAAGATTGGCTTGATTATTTAATCAGTATTAAATGGTATGAGTTTTTAAGAGAGTGTGAAGAAATAGATGGTTCACTTTCTACGTTGGTAAAACTTCAAAAATATAAAAAGTTAAAAGGAATTATTACTGCTATTCATTCGATGGAAGAAGGAAAACAGAAGTTGATTTTTTTAAGAGAAAAGAATATTGAAGTTCCTATTTTCTACACATTAACTGGACAACAAAAAAATGAGATTTATATTCCAACCCCTGAAATCGTCTTGGTTGACGACAAACAAAAGAATATAACCAATTGGGAAAATGCTGATGGACGTGCTTTATTATTTGATCCTGGTGATGTGACTAATGACAAAAAAATAATTAAAAGTTTAAAGCAATTACTTTAATCTATTTTTCATTTATGATATAATTCGCATAGTAGAATAATTGAAATAGAATAGGGGGGGAATATTGTGAAATATAATGATGAAACGATCAGAAAGTTTTTAAACTTAATATCTAAAGAACAAAGCTTATCTTCGATTTGTGAAGAGATGAATATGAATTCTTATGAAGTATTAGGTTTAGTAAATTATATTAAAAATTGTGGTACAAATATCGCCATAAAAAGAGCCGTAGATGATATATTTATGTTAAATATGGGAGATATAAAATACCAAGAAAAAAATACTTATAATTTTGCAACAGATGAATTAAATGAATTTAAATTTATTGCAATTGCAGATACAAGATTAGGATCCAAGTCTCAGCAATTATCGATTCTAAATGATATTTATCTAAAAGGACATGAGAATGGCTATGATAAAGTATTATTATGTGGAAACATTTCAGCAGGTCTTTATCCGTTAACAGATATTTATGCTGAAACAAATTTTGTCGATGATACCTTGGGGCAAATCGATTATATAGTTAACCATTATCCTCAGATAGATGGTATGAAAACATATTTCATTACCGGTGCCATAGATGATAAACATTTAAAACAAACAAAAATAAACATTGGTAAAAGAATATCTGAATCTAGAAGTGATATGATTTATCTTGGAGAGAATTCCTGTGATGTTATTATAGATAAAGCTATTATGAGAATATTAGCATGCAAAGTTGGTAAAACATATACCGTATCTTATAGGCCACAGCAGCAAATCGATTCATTTAGAAGTGAAGATAAACCGGATATCCTATTATATGGTGGATTGTTACAAATGGATAAGTTAACTTATCGAGGTGTTAAATCACTAAGTATTCCAAGCGTATGTGCAACTAGTAAAGAAATGACTGAGAAAAGATATTCCAATACTATTGGAGCATGGTATATAACAGTAAGAACTAATAAAAAGGGTGAACTAGAAAGTATAAATGCAATAGCGTCTCCTTATTATCAAACTGCCAAAGATGATTATTTAAAAGCAAAAGTTTTAAAAGAACCAAAAGCCAAACAATTGGTATTAAAAAGAGCAGGTGATAAATAATGGAACAAGTTGATACTAGCGAAAAATTTGTTAATAGAGTTTTCAAATATATGAAAAATGACATGCCTATCGAAACATTTATGGATAAGTTTAATGTAAACATTTCAGAATTAAATGGCATTGTTGAATTATGTAAATTACATGGAAAAGATATAACTATCGAAACTGATGATACTGATACTTTAATATTTAAAAAGAATGCTACTAAACCGGTAACAAATACAAAATTGGGTATCGATGATCCAAAATTAATACATACTCAAGTCTGTGTAGTATCCGATACTCATATAGGTAGTATTCATCAACAACTTCATTTGGCAAATGAAATATACCAGGAAGCATATAATAGAGGAATTAGAACAGTTTTACACGTTGGTGATGTTGTAGATGGTTCATATCAAAATAGACCAGAAAGTCCAAGACAACAATTTTTACATGGTTTTGATGAACAGGCTGGATATGTTGTAGATATGTATCCAAAAGTGGATGGTATTAAAACCTATTATATTCTTGGAAGCCATGATGAAACTCACTATAAAAATGGACAAGCAACTTTGAATGAATGGATTTCTAGATGTAGAGATGATATGATTTTCTTGGGCCAGGATACCGGAGAGATATATTTGGACAAAACCAAAACCGTATTGGATCATCCAGGTGGTGGTTCAGCACAGTCGGTTTCCTACAAGTCACAAAAAAGAATTGAAGTTTTAGAATCCCATTTAAAGCCTAAACTATTATTGATTGGTCATTATCATAAAAGTTATGTTTTTAGTTATAGAAATGTTTTTTGTATACAAGTTCCTTGTCTATGTGATAAAACTCAATTTCAACAAAAACAGGGATTGTCAAATGTAGTTGGTGCTTATTTTATCGATATCTATTCCGATCAAGAAGGAAATATCCAGTATATCGAACCAGAAGAAATATTATTTAATAAAAATGAAATGTGGGATGAAGCAGGTAAAGATAGAAAAAAGGTAAAACAATTAGTTATTAATAATGGAAAATATTAAAGAATGACTAGAAAAATCTAGTCCTTTTTTATGTTATAATTAGTTTGAGGGAGATATCTATGAAAAAAAATATTATTAAGATTTGTTTACTTACCGTTTTTTTAATTATTATCTCTAATATAGTTATTCTTATAATGGGAAGAACTTATACTGCAAGTTTTATGATAAAAGATAATATGGATTATAAATTGTCCGTAGAAAATAATAATGATTATATAGAAATAATAGAAGAGAAAAAAACTTCCGATAGATATTTTGTAAAAGTAAGGGCTAAAAAAGAAGGTTCTTGCTATTTGAACTTAACCAATATGTCACTTAGTGAATCGAAAAATTTATATGTCCACAAGTCATTAATCATTACGGAAAACTCTTATTTTGGTAGATCGACTGGTTCGGAAATAATACCTATTTCCGTAATTATAATAATATTATATATATTAACATTACTGATAAAGCATTATAGAAATTGTATAAAAGAAAACATTTACCAATATAAGAATATTGCTTTTTTGGGAATAATAATTTTTCTATTTTTATTTATACTTAAATTATTTAATTCTTTGTTCCATTATCGTGGGGTAATAGGTACGGTAGAGGATATAATTGGTTCATCTCTTTCTGCATCTGTCTATCTATTTCCTATTGCTTTATTTACTTTTATTTTTGTAGTTATAAATAATATTACTTTGATAATAAAGGAAGGTATTTCCTTTAGAAATTTTTTAGGATTGTTATTTAGTATTTTTCTATGTTTTACAATTTTTATACCGGACACATTATATAATTTCTTAATGACTTCTCAAATAGTAGATATTTTTAATTTAAATGGACCTGGACCATATATATACAATTTTGTTGAAACGCTTATTTATCTCTCTATAAGTTATTTAGAATGCATATTGTTGGGGACTATAATAATAGCTATAAAATCGGTTAGAAAAAAGCCAGAGTATAACAAAGATTATATGATTATATTGGGTTGCAAAGTAAGAAAAGATGGGAAATTAACTCCATTACTTAAAGGTCGAGTAGATAGAGCTATAAGATTTAGAAATGAACAGTTAAAAGAAACTGGAAAAGATCTTATCTTTATACCATCCGGTGGTAAAGGAGAGGATGAAACTATTTCAGAAGCAGAAGCAATGAAAAACTATTTACTTGAGCAAGGTATTAAAGAAAAGAATATAATAACAGAAAATAAATCAAAAAATACTTATGAAAATATAAAATATTCAAGTAAACTAATAAAAAATAAAAAATCAAATATATGCTTTTCAACAACAAATTATCATGTTTTAAGAGCAGGATTAATTGCTACTGAACAGAATATAAAAATAGATGGAATAGGTAGTAAAACTAAAGTATATTTTTGGCTAAATGCATTTATTAGAGAATTTATTGGCACATTACATTCGGAAAGAAAAAAGCACATATTAGTAATAATTCTAATTATTATAAACATAATAATGATGATTGGAATAACGTATATGGCTAATAATATTTAAAAAATTATTCACAGGAATTGTGGATTTTTTTTAAATATGTTATATTAGAAAATAATTTTTGAGGTGATTAAAGCAGATATTTTTGATGAAAAAGAAATCCGTTCCGAAATAATCGAGTTAGCTCTTAAGCAATATAACAAATTATACATTCATGGTAAAAAGGGACCATATACATTTGATTGTGCTGGATTTGTATGGTTTTTATACAATAAAGTATTGGATATTAACATATTTTATAATGGAATAGGTAAATCTACTACAACTAAAATTATGACTGGTTATTATGGAAGTTTAAGACTATATGATGAAAAATCATTAAATAAGGATCTAAAATTGATTAAACCGGGAGATGTTTTATTGTTTCATACTCAATCTAAGGAAGATAATAATCCAACTAGATTTAATAAATATCCTGGTCATTGTGGATTATATTTAAGTGATAATATTTTCCTTCATTGCTCCAATAAAAAAGGTGGAGTAGTTTTAGATAATTTTGATGACAATAATAAAAAATGGAGAAAAAAAATAATAGCTAGTAAAGATATTGCTTCTGATATTAAAGTATTAAAAAAGATTAAATAGAAGGCTAGATAATACTGGCTTTTTTTGTACAATTCAAGGTTTATTCAATATTTACTAAATATTATCTATTAGAGGAGGTAAATATGATAAAAGTAAAAAAAAATAAAAAAATAGGTAATATTTCGTTAAAAAGTATATAATAGTATAGTGAAAGTATTGGAGATGATTAAAATGAGTAAAATAAATGAAGAAGAAAAAGTAAAAAAAGGAAGTACCCTTAAAGCGGTAATAATAACATTATTAGTTTGCTTTTTGGTACTTATATTTATAGGGGGATCAACATTAATACTTTGGAGAGCTGGAAAGCTAACCAGTGTAACTAATGTAATAAAAAATATTGTCAATGAAGAAAAAGTTGAACTAAAGCATACTGAATCAGTAACTGTTAAATCCGAAGGAGTTTATATTACGGATGTTTCTGAAATAGTAGATGAAGTAATGCCATCAATTGTTGCTATAACAAGTAAAACAGTAATTGATTCAGGAAGATTTGGCCCTGCATATTTCTTTGGTTCAAGTGGAAGTTATACTACTGAAGGAGCAGGATCAGGTGTAATTGTTTCTGAAAATGATAAAGAATTATTTATTTTAACAAATTATCATGTAGTAGAAGATTCTACAGAATTATCAGTTAAGTTTGTTAATAATAAAAGTTATGATGCTAGTGTAAAAGGAGTTTCTAAAAGAAAAGATATTGCTATCGTATCTGTAAAGAAAAAAGATATCAATAATGAAACTTTAAGCATAATAAAGGTAGCCACATTAGGTAATAGTAATAATTTGAAAGTAGGAAATGGAATAATTGCTATTGGAAATGCTTTAGGATATGGACAGTCAGTTACTACTGGAGTTGTTAGTGCATTAAATAGAGAAGTATCTACAGATGAATACACACAGGACATGATTCAAATAGATGCAGCAATCAATGGAGGAAATAGTGGTGGTGCTTTGCTAAATAGTAAAGGTGAAGTTGTAGGTATTAACTCAGTTAAATATTCATCTAGTGGAACAAGTTCAAGTGCTAGTATCGAAGGAATGGGGTTTGCTATACCAATATCTGATGTTGAATCAATAATTAAGACTTTAATAAATGGAAAAGATGACGAAGGCGGAGTACTTTTAGGAATAGAAGGATATATGACAACATCTGGATCAATAGCAAGTTACAATTTACCTAAAGGATTCTATGTATCAGCAATTACCAAAAATGGTAATGCCGATAAATCAGAATTAGAGATTGGAAATATAATAACTGAAATAGATAACAATGAAGTAACCTCTATTGAAACCATTAGAAAAGTTCTTAATAAAAAAGAAAAAGGGGATAAAATTACATTAAAAGTAAAATATGTTAGTAGAAATACCTATAAGGAGAAGACTATAACGATTACTTTAAACTAAAAAAAGGAGTTTTCCTTTTTTTACATTTATATTGTAATAAAATAAGAGATAAATAAGAAACAAATGCAATAATAATTAGAAAGATATTCTTTGAATATCTTTTTAATTGTATTTTTTTTGTTTATAAATAATAGTAAATGTAATATAATAATGGTATAAATTACAATAGGAGGATGATTAATGAAAAATAAATTACTTTTTATTATTTTTTTATTATTACTTTTATTAACTCCTACTATTGTTAGAGCAGAAATAGGTGGATGGTCTAGTAGTAATCCAATTACAGTAGCAGCAGATAATACACCAACTTTTGGAGGCCTTCCAGTTGCTTGTGCAGGAAATGGGACATCTATTTTAAGAACGACACTATCCTCAAAAAGAAATATACCAGTTCCTGCTGTATATATAGCAATAAAACAATATGATGCTATAACAGGAGTAGAACAGGAATTAGCTCCAGGGAAAATATTCTATAACAATTTTGGAACAGATGTTTTTTATTATACATGTACAAATGGTGATGCACCTACCAAAGTGGGTTGTACAGGAGGAGATCACTGTACTGATCAGCATGATGCCACTAAATATATAATATCTATGTTTGTATTAAATTATAAACAACCTACCTTTGAAGGAACTTTAAGTGGAAAAGAAGCAATTCAAACCCAGGTTGAATTACACGTAGATAATTTAGCAGGAGACTTAAATGATGGTGGGCTATTAAAGATTTTATTAGGAACCAATGATGTAGCTAATTTAAATATGGCTCAAATAATAAATGGAATAAATAGTAGAATGGGAACAAATTTGGATATAAATCGTTTGGAAGACTACTATGTAAGTGTAGAACCAGTAATAAGGCAGTATAACTCTTTAGTAACATTAAATCCATCAGCAGGAGGAGGTTTCGATTTAAATGGAGAAATGACAGGTAATGAACCAAATCTTGATGGTGGACATTATGGAGAAGCTAATACTCATTTGTCAGAAGAATATGATTGTCGTTGTAGCGATTGTTATTATGGTGAAAATACTTGTAGATATGGCTGTGGGGCAGAAACTTGCTCCTATGTTAATCATTATAATATGTCTAGTCCTTATTGCCCTTCTGGAACATATGTTAATTCTAGTTATAATGTAACATCTCATAATAGTTATTCAGTGCAATGTAGGGTTTGCTCGACTCCATGTGATGATTGTTACTATGGCCACAATACATGTAAACCTGGCTGCGATAAATGTCGAGATACATGTACATGGTATCCAGGAATTATAAAATATAATAAATTAACATATAATAACTTATCGTCAGCTTTATATACAGCAAGAGACCTTCAGGTTCATATAAATCTTTTATATAATATCTCAAATGAGAATCAACATGTGGCAGTTGATGATATAGGATTAAAAATAGGTGGACAATACGATTATTATATTGGAGCAACATATAAAACAGCAATGGTTGGTGATAGAGGGAATTCATATAATGGAAGTAAGATGCATAATAAATATGCATTTGCAAGTTCAGCTAATGATGCATATGATTCAAATAAAACAATAGGAATAGCAATCTTTGCTTTAGTAGACGTAGTTAAATATGATGAAAATGTATGCAAGCAAGTATGTGGATACAATGGCTCAAATAATAAGTCAGATGAATATTTAAACTGTGCCCAAAACTTTTGTGATGCAGGTATAGATTACTTTAATACTGATTATGCAACTTCACTAAAAAGGGACTGTATAACAGCAACTAATAAATGTGGTTATATTCCACCACAACCGATGGATTGTGATAATGAGGAATCATATTATAACAAAGTAATAAAACAATTACCACCAGGAGTAGTTGATGGTCAAAGTATAAATGGATCATATTGCGGATATAGTTATGAAAATAGTCCAGATAGGACAAGAAATACATTTACAAAAACAGGTGGGTACCATGATTGTAAACATTTAGGAGATGTAAGCGTTCAAAATATAAACGGAGTAAGTGTATACTCATATGGAGATAGTAATACTCAAAATACGTATATAAGTGTAGCATGTAGAGAACTATCATCATTTGACTTTAAAGATATATCAAATTTAACATTAAAAAGGGGAGAAGGATTTGATTATTATGCAAGATTAAGGGGATTAAGGGATTGTGCACTTTTCTTCGATTATGAACAGTGGAAGTTCGATTTTGCTTCAACTCATTCACTAGATACGGTAAGAAAATTATTATTGATAAACAAATTAAGAGCATATAACGAGTTATATAAAGCAGATAAATTAGATAAATATTTAAATGCTCAAAATTTAGAAACGGACTTATTAAAAGAAGAGACATTATATTTAACAGCAGGAGGATTTGAGACAAAGAAGATAAGTGAAGTATTAGAACTTACTGAAATGGGAGGAACTAGTTTTTGGCAAGTACAAAATTTAGCTTATAATACGGATGGATTATTGAAT
>JAEEGL013156701.1_pt1 | contig 22464 bp, 17 predicted proteins | sample 9134231 | NCBI WGS metagenome assembly JAEEGL01 (sample SAMN16246548, study PRJNA631951) | gut metagenome | biome: gut microbiome; feature: rumen; material: fiber-attached | host: Bos | place: Iran: Karaj | collected 2018-10
TAAAGCGCATATCGATCGGAGGAGTAAGACTGGACGAATCTCTGGCTTCCGGAAAATACAGAGAACTGACGAAGGAAGAGCTTGAGATACTGACAGGCAAAAGCGCGAAAAAACGACTCGATGACAGCGAGGAGATGAAAAAATGAACAGACAGACAGCTGAAAAAATAGATTTTTTCCTCGGAGGAATACTTTCGAGACTCGATGACAACGGAGACTATTTCCTGAACTGCCGCGTGGATCTTTACTCGGGAAATAAAAAATATTCCCTCGAGGCAAAATATGATGAGGAGAAGTTCGTTTTCGTCTTCTGCGGCATCAAAAAGAGCCTTTCGGACAGCGAGTTTCGCGAGTTCATAAAGGGCGAAGTCGAAAAATACGAGCGCATGGTCCTCGCCTGGAACGAGCGCGGCAAGACTATATATATCGAGGCAGACGGTAAAAAGGTCGCCACAAAAACAGCGGAAAACGCAGCTGTCAGTCTGGATGTTCCCGAGAGCGCGATGAGTGACCGCGAGTATTATATCAAGCGAGGCAAGGCGGACAAGCTGCTGAAGGTGATCGGCATCCTCGGAGACAACGGAAAGGTCAGAAATGACAAGGTCAGAAAATACAACCAGACAGATCATTTTGTCGAGCTGATCGACGGGCTTTTGAAGAATATGACACAGTCTGACAAAACTGTCGAGATAGTCGATTGCGCGTGCGGCAAATCGTACCTTTCATTCGTCCTCAACTACTATATCCGCGAAGTCCTCGGCAAAAAGTGCCATTTTACCTGCATAGATTACAATAAAAACGTGATCGAAGCGTCAAAAAAGATGGCTGAGGAGCTTGGATACGCCAATATGGATTTTGTTCACTGCGACCTTCGCATGTACGAATCAGACAGAAAATTCGACCTGCTGCTTACGCTCCACGCGTGCGATACGGCAACAGATCTGGCTCTGGGATTTGCGATCGAACACGATGTTAAAAATATCGTCTGCGTGCCATGCTGCCACCGCGAGATGAATTCACAGTATTCTATTCCGGGATTTGAAAAAGTGCTGAAATACGGTGTGATCAAAGCGAGGATCGCAGACAATCTGACAGACGGACTGAGAGCGATGTATCTCGAAGGCAAAGGTTACGACACTTCGCTGGTAGAATACATTTCTCCCCTCGACACTCCCAAAAATCTGATGTTGAGAGCGGAGAAGAAGAGAGCGCCCGATCAGAATATTCTGAAAGAGTATGACAGGATCTGCGAATTCCTCGGAACGCGACTTACCCTGAGAAACTACTAAAAGCAAGACCGCATCGAGATTAAGTGAATATATTTAATCATTTTACAAGGAGATACAAAATGAAAAGATCAATACGATATGTGATTATCACACTGGTCATCTTACTGGCCGTATCATTCGCGGCATGCAAGACGCAGAACACGAACAGCGGAAATAAAGACGGGCAGCAAACTTCCGCGACGGCCCTTCCGACACCGCTTCCGACGCCTGGATCCACAAAAATGCCCGAGATAGTTATCGATCAGAACACAAATGTGCCTGATAAAAAGGATTATACGATCCCGAAGGCGAAAAAAGCTCCCGCGATTGACGGAAAAGCGGGCGAAGGGGAATGGGACGGAGCGCTCTCGATCTCTCTGGACAATAAAAACACCTGGAATCCGGCGGGAAGCCTCGTTCAGTGTCAGGGAGGAACATTCAAATATCTCTGGGACGAGCAGGGACTTTATCTGCTTGCCGAGATCAACGACGCCGATAAATTCGCGAAGCAGCCGGAAGGAAACAGCGGCTCATATAACGGCGGCGACGGAGTCCAGATCGCGATATTCGCTGACAGCACCGTGACAGACGGCGCACAGGGCAAAATGTTCTTCTTCTCGTTCTGCCCGAAGGCGTCTGACGGAAAAGCATATGTAGGAGAGCATTTTACGTACAGTGACGGTCAGACAGGTAAAAACGTCCCTGAATCTGTTATCGCTTCAAGCGAGACAGATAACGGTTATATCGTAGAATGCAGAGTGGACGCAGCGGCTCTCGCAAGATCAGATCCGAAAGTCGTACTTGAAGAAGGCGCAAGTTTCCCGATGATCAATGTAATTCTCGACGTAAACGAGATCGGGACGCAGGGACTTTTTACTGATTCAGCCTGGTTCAACGCTCCCGCGACGAACGTTTACACGCTGGGAAAATGATCAAAAAAGCGGATCCGTATTTATACACTGCAAAAGGAATCACGATCATGAGCAAAATAAGAGATATCGGACTCAAAGACGAAGGCCTCAAAAAGATATCCTGGGTAAAACGCAATATGTTCCTTCTCCCGTCGCTTGAGGAGGAATTTGCGAAAACGATGCCTTTCAAGGGAATCAGAACAGCTGTTTCCGTCCATATGGAGGCTAAAACGGCTTATCTGTGCCTCGTTTTAAAGGCGGGCGGAGCGGATGTTTACGCGACAGGCAGCAATCCGCTTTCAACTCAGGACGACGTTGCGGCGGCGCTTTGCTCTTTGGGCGTCAATATTTTTGCGACACACGGCTGCACTGCTGAAGAATACGACGGGCATTTGGCTGACGTTTTAAGCGCCAGACCGAATATAATAATCGACGACGGCGGTGACCTCGTTCATATGATGCACACGAAATTCAAGGATTACCTTCCGTACGTTCTCGGAGGCTGCGAGGAGACTACCACAGGCATTCACAGGCTGAAGGCGATGGCCGCGCAAAAAGAACTGAAGTTTCCCATGATCGCCGTGAACGACGCGGACTGCAAGCACCTTTTCGACAACAGGTACGGAACGGGCCAGTCCGTCTGGGACGGCATCAACAGGACCACAAACCTCCTCGTCGCAGGTAAAAACGTCGTTGTGGCAGGCTACGGCTGGTGCGGAAAAGGCGTCGCGATGAGAGCCAAAGGATTCGGCGCTAAAGTCATCGTTACGGAAGTCGACCCGATCAGGGCTCTGGAAGCTCATATGGACGGATTCGACGTCATGAGCATAGACGACGCGGCATCTTTGGGAGATTTCTTTATCACCGTAACGGGTTGCAGGGACGTGATAAGGAAGGAACATTTTACCAAAATGAAGGACAATGCGATCCTTTGCAACGCGGGGCATTTCAATGTAGAGATAAATATTCCGGAGCTTGAGGAGCTTTCCGTCCGTTCGTTCGAAGCGCGTAAAAATATCACCGGCTACATTCTCGCCGACGGCCGCCAGATAAATCTTATAGCCGAAGGAAGGCTCGTAAACCTCGCGGCAGGTGACGGTCATCCCGCGGAGATAATGGATATGAGCTTTGCGATACAGGCCATTTGCGCCGCTTATCTCGTAAAAAACGGCAGGGAACTCACAGCTGACCTTCATAAGGTGCCTGAATCGATCGACAGAGAAGTCGCCGAGCGTCTCCTATCACTCAAAGGCATGACCATCGATTCACTCACTCGGGAACAGGAGCAATATCTCAACCAAGGACTGTAACTGATCATTCATGATCGGAATTGATCTCAATTCTTAACGGGCCGCTCGGATCGGCCCGTTTTTTGTGCGGCTGCGGCGCGAAAGTGCGCCTTGCATTCCTTTCCTGCGATTGGTATAATTACCCTACGTAAAGAGGTGGTTTTCGTGGAATCGATTATCGGCAGTAAAGAAGTTTCGAAGGCTGCGATCGGGCTTGCGATCACAGGCGACAGAGAAGAAGAAAGGGAGTATGTCCGCAGAGCGGCTGAACAGGGCATAAAATGCGCGGCGGCCGATTTCGGCGGCGAGTTCATCCCTTCTGTCACGAAGATCATCGAGCGCGCCGTGACTGCTGCACAGAAGACGGGACTGATCGAAAATTCGCACTCTGAAGAAGGCGCTGTTGCCGGAGCCGCGAGAGAGGCGCTTTCGCAGGTGATGAACAAGGCGATCGGTCTCAACGTAGGAGGTAAGATAACAGTCGCGAGATACGGTGAGCACATCTGTGTCGCACTGTTTTTCGGGATCGGACTTTTGAACCTCAACGAGATAGCGGTAGGTCTGGGTCACAGGGTCGTTTGACAAAAAATACGAAGGGACGGCGGGCAAAGTCCCGCGACAAATCAAACAATTTAAATGTGCATTTTCAAAAGAGATAAACAAACAAAGAAAAGGAAAAAGGGAAAAAAGATGAATCATTTTACGATAGCGATAGACGGGCCGTCGGGAGCCGGCAAGAGTTCGATGGCGAAAAGACTGGCAAAGGAATTCGACTGCATCTACCTGGACACGGGAGCTATGTACAGGTCGTTTGCCCTTTTTACGCTGAAAAACGGCGTTGTATATTCAAAAACCGAGATCGACACGGAGAAGATCGAAGCGCTGCTCGAAAAATTCAACCTCGACGTGGTTTATGAGGACGGAGCGCAGCAGATGATCGTGAACGGTGAAAACGTGACCGGAATGATCAGGACGCCTGATGTATCGATAGCGGCTTCGAAGGTCGCCGTGATACCGAAAGTGCGGCTCGCGCTCGTGGAGATACAGCGAAGGATAGCGTCCGAGAAAAACTGTGTGATGGACGGGAGAGACATCGGAACGTACGTTTTACCTGATGCGGAAGTAAAAATATTCCTCACTGCTTCGGCGGAGAAAAGGGCAGAGAGAAGATATAAGGAAGACATCGAAGCCGGCAGAACAGACGTCACTTACGAGCAGGTACTCGAGGATATTAAATTCAGAGACAAAAACGACAGCAGCAGGGCATTTGCACCTCTTAAAAAGGCAGACGACGCGACATTAGTCGACAGCTCTGACATAGGAATCGAAGAAACGATGGAGGTACTGCGCAATATAGTGCGCTCGAAAACGAAATGATATTTTACAGAATTTGCAGAGGTCTGTGTAAAATAATATGCAAGCTTTTTGTCTGGCTCAAAGTGGAAAATAAAGAAAAAATGATCCACGAGGGTCCTGTCATCGTCGCGGCGAACCACGAATCGGCTTTTGACGTCGCGATGGTCACGGTCTGGGCGAACAGAAAAATTTACTGGATGGCAAAAGAATCGATATTCAGATTCAAGCCTCTCGGAGCGCTCTTCAGGTACTGGGGCGGATATCCTGTAAAAAGAAACAGTCACGATACGGGAGCCGCGGCGAAGACATTCGAACTGCTCGAAAAGGGAGAGGCAGTCGGAATATTCATCCAGGGCACGAGAGCGAGAGGAAAAGGAAGAGAAGTCAAGGCAAGACACGGCGCCGTGAAATTCGCGGAGAGAGCAGACTGTCCGATCATACCTGTCGCGGTAGTCGGAAGAGCGGGACTTTTCAGAAGAGTCAAAGTCATCTACGGCGATCCGATAACGATCCCGAAAGGCGAATATTCAAACGACGAGTACAGGGAAATTGCCCAGAAAATACTCGACGGAATATATGACATCGTAGACAGAGAGAAAGCAAATGGAAATTATAAGAGTTGAGCACGCCGGATTTTGCTTTGGCGTCTCGAACGCGGTGCAGAAGGCTCACGAGGCAGCCGCGAAATACAAAGGCGTAAAGCCGATATACTCCCTGGGTAAAATAATCCACAACGATACGGTAGTCGCTGATCTCGAAAAGGAAGGCGTTATCACCGCGGAGGGATGCGATCAGATCCCGGACGGCGCCGCCGTTTTGATCAGGGCTCACGGGGTCGCGCCTGACGTATACAAAACACTCGAAGAAAAAGGCTGTGAGATAATAGATGCCACATGCCCTAACGTTTCCAAGATCCACGACAAAGTCAAACAGTATTACTCTGAAGGCTGCAGAATAGTCATCTGCGGCGACAAAACGCATCCTGAAGTAAAAGGGATAAACGGCATGTGTGACGGTACGGCTGTCGTGGTAAAGACAGCGGAAGAGGCGGAAAACGCGTTCGAAAAATTTTTTACGCGCGAAGAAAAAGTCTGTTTGGTCGCTCAAACGACATTTAATGTGAAAATTTTTGAAAAAATCACCGATTTGGCAAAAAAAATCTTTGACAAATGTTTTATTTTTGATACAATATGCTTTGCGACGTCAACTAGGCAGCAGGAAACAGAGATCATTTCCAAGGATGTTGAACTTATGATCGTAGTCGGTGGGCGTGAAAGCTCAAACACGCGCAAACTTTTCGAGATAAGTTCGCGGAATTGTAACAGTGTATTTATGGTTGAAAGCGCAGCCGAACTGGATATGTCGCGGATAGTAAACTATAGTAAAGTTGGAGTGACGGCGGGAGCATCGACTCCTGAAAGCGTCATCGAGGAGGTTATTGTAACAATGAGTATGGAGAATCCATTAGAGAACAACGAAGTTGAGAATGTTGTCTCTGAGGCAGCGGAAGCAGTTAAAGAAGAAGCAGTCGCTGAAGTTGAGAAAGCGGAAGAAGCTGTGGAAACCGCGGTAACAGAAGAGGCCGAAAAGGCTGTTGAAACGGCTTGCGAAGTCAAAGAGGACGTTGCTGAATGCGCAAAAGAAGCCGCAGAAGAAGCAAAGGAAGCAGTCGAAGAAACAACCAAAGCTGCCGATGAGCAGGCAGAATCATTTGAGACGATGTTGGAAGAAAGTCTGAAAACGTTGACAAACGGCGAAGTCGTCAAAGGCGCTATCACAAAGATCGATTCAAAGGGCGTCTATATTGATCTCGGCTTCAAGTACGAAGGATTTATCGCGATCGACGAGTTCAAATCCATCGGCAAAGACGAAGAGCCCGATATCAAGATCGGCGACGAAGTCGAAGCTGTTGTTGTCAAAGTGAGCGACAAAGACTGTGAAGTCGTTCTGTCAAAGAGACGCGTTGATTACAAGAAAGAGACACAGGCCCTCGAAGACTCCTTTAATAATAAGACACCGATCGAAGTAACCGTAACGGAAGCTGTTAAGGGCGGCGTTATCGCACACCTCGGATCAAGCAGGATATTCATTCCTCAGTCACAGCTCGACGTCAGATTCATAAGAGATCCTTCCACATACGTAGGTAAAAACCTTGAGGTCATAATCACATCCTATGAAAAAGGCCAGAAGGGCAGAACGAGGATCGTTGCATCGAGAAGAGTTATCATCGAAGAAGCCAGAAAAGCAAGTTCAGACGCATTCTGGTCAGACGCATACGAAGGACAGGTCCGCAAGGGCGTAGTCAAGAGCTTCACTCCTTTCGGAGCATTCGTTGACCTCGGCGGTATCGACGGACTCATCCACATCACAGAACTCTCATGGAAGAGGATCAGACGCCCGCAGGACGTTCTCAAAGAGGGACAGGAAGTCGAAGTCAGGATCATCGGTCTCGACAGAGAAAAGAACAAGATCTCTCTCGGTTACAGAAAGCCCGAGGATGATCCGTGGTTTGACGCAGAGAACCTCTACCAGGTCGGCGACGTCAAAGAAGTCGAAGTCGCAAGATTCGCTCCTTTCGGTGTATTCGTAAATCTCGCTAAAGATATCGACGGACTCGTTCACATTTCACAGATCTCCAACAAGAGGATCACAAGCGCAGATCAGGTCCTCGAGATCGGACAGAAAGTCATGGCTAAGATCGTTGACGTAGATATTCCGAAGCACAAGATCAGCCTCAGCATTAAAGATGTCAAGGCATATGATCCGGAGCCTACAGCTGACGAGATCGCTGCTGAAATGAACGGCGAAGACGGTGAGAAGAAGCAGAGAAGACAGAGAAGGAACAGAAAGGGCGAAAATTCCGAGGAAGAGGAATTCAAGATCGAAAACACATCGTCCGCGACTTCCATAGCTGACATTCTCGAGGCAAAGAAGAAAGACTGATAAACAGTCGCGCATGATAGCTTTGAAACACAAAAACGGTCACTCAAAAGTGACCGTTTTTTCTTGACTTTTTAATAAAGATAAGTGATAATGTGACTGAACATAATAGACAAACGGAGGTTCTGTAATCGTATGAAGAAGAATGATCTCAAGAGGTTGATCGTATTACTAGCAATGGCAGCGCTTGTTATCGCTGCTCTCGCACTGACCGGATGTAAGAACGGCACGGACGGCAATGGTGATCTTGCCCCGACTGCGGTGCCTACTGAGGCTCCTGAAGTTTTTACAATACCCACTGATTATGAACTCGGCGCATGGACGCAGAAAGCCTGGGAAGGCAGCGTAGTCTATTGGGAGCCTGTCACATTCGTAACGGATATAAACGGCGAGATGCCCGAGCTTACGCTTATGTACAAGCCTACGCAGATCCTCGAAGTCAGAATGGCTGACGGATTCGAGCGCATTGAGGAAGGCAGAGATTACCAGTACGACCGGCAGACGAACACCTTCTCTCTCGGGAAAACGATCACGCTTACAGAAGGCAGAGATTACACGGTTTCAGAATCAGGAAAGATCACACTGAAATATTACAAGCAGCTTCTTCAGGTAACGACATGGGAGTCGCTCCATCCGAAATACAAAGAAAACCAGGCGCACGACTGGCTGCAGATGCCCGATGACCATTCGAGGTATTTTAACCTGTACAATACGCTTTATAAATCCAGGATTTACGTGACATATGTTCATCAGGACGACTGGGGAGACAGTTACGTACCTAAGTCAGAGCTTTCGAAACTCCCGAGAATGAAGAAGATGCTCATTGACAAGCAGGATCTCAATTTCGTTATTTACGGCGACAGTATCGCGACAGGTGCTGACGGAACGGGACCCGATGAACTCGTTATAGATGTTTCAAACGGAAACGAGATAAGCTATAAAGGAAACAGCGCGCCTCATACGCCCAGCTGGGCTGAAATGACCGTCCAGACTCTCAGACAGCGCTACGGCTACGATAATGTATTTAAGATCAACAGAGCAGCCGGAGCGAGCGAGAGCGTCTGGGGCAAGAACAACGCGGATAAACTCGTCAATCCTAAGAAGCCTGATGTCGTTGTGATCGCTTTCGGAATGAATGAGAGCGGAAGATCTGCCGCAGAGCACAAAGGATACATAAACAGCATAATCGACGAGATCCACGCAAAGAATCCTGACTGCGAATTCATTTTGATGTCTTCGATGGAACCGAATCCCGAACTCGGTCACACGAATCTCTCCGATTTCGAAAAAGCTTACTACGAGATCCAGGCAGAGAGAACAGATCTGCATATCGCCGTATGCCCGGTGAACTCCGTGTTCTGGGCTGTAATCAACAGAGGAAAGCTCTTCACTGATATATCTTCATCGAACTTCAACCATCCGAACGATTTCCTTATCAGATTGTACGCGATGACGCTGATCACGACACTCGGAATGTAAAGACGGATAAGCCTTGGTAATAAAAAAAGAATGCATTTTGAAAGATCTGCATTCTTTTTTATTAAAAACAACAGAAAGAAGTGAATAACATGAGCATAACAGAAATACCTTCATCATACGACAGGAAAGCCTGGACGTCGAAGATCTGGGAAGGGAGTATCGTCTATTGGGAACCCGTGAGTTTCGTTACCGACATAAACGGAAAAGTTCCTCCCCTCAAACTGATGTACAAGCCGGATAAAATACTCGAAGTGAGAAGACATGTGAACTTCGAAAAAGTCTACGAAGGAAGAGACTATATTTACAACAGGCGCACGGGCAATTTTACACTGCCGGAGACGATAAAGCTTGTAAAAGGAAGAGACTACGAAGTCGAAGAGGACGGAACGATAAAAATACTCTATAAGCAGATGCTTCACTATACTGACTGGGAGTATATGCATCCGAAATACAAAGAGGGAGAGGAGCACGACTGGCTTCAGATGCCTTCGGACCATTCCAGAAAGTTCAATCTTTTCAACACTATCTCGACATCGAGAATTTACGTGACATATACGCACAAGGACACGTGGGGAGACGCGTTTGCGCCGAAGGACGAGACGAAGCATCTTCCGAGAATGACAAGAATGCTCAAGGACAAAGAAGATCTCAATTTTGTCATTTTCGGAGACAGTATCGCTACAGGCGCGGACGGGACAGGCCCCGACGAGAAGGTCATTGACGTGTCAAATAACAAGGAGATACAGTACAGGCAACATTATAAGCCTTTTACTCCGAGCTGGGCTGAAATGACCGTACAGAGCCTCAGAGAGGCATATTCGTACGATAATATCAATAAGATCAACAAAGCGGCAGGCTCAAGCCACACCACATGGGGCGCGAAATACGCAGACGAGCTCGTGAATCCGGCAAGACCGGACGTTGCAGCGATCGCTTTCGGAATGAACGAGTGCTCCTGTCCCGCTGAGGATTACAAGGAAAGGGTCATAAAGATCCTCGATACTATCCACGGTAAAAACCCTGACTGCGAATTCATCCTCGTATCGTCCATGGAGCCTAACCCAGAACTGGGGCACACTTACCTCGCGGATTACGAAAAGGTGCACTATGCACTCCAGAAGGAAAGAAAAGACCTTCACATAGCGGTTTGCCCGCTCAATTCGCTCTTCTGGGCGGTGATCGGAAAAGGCAAACATTTTACGGACATCTCATCAACGAATTTCAATCATCCGAATGATTTTCTGATCAGAATGTATGCGATGACGATGACGGCGACGCTGGGGATATAGTCGCCTGAAAAACATATTATTAAAAAGGAGGCGCGGTTATGGCAGACAGGTTTCACTATTTTTACAGTTATTGTGACGGTATAACGGGCGATTTTATGCCTTTTTACCATGACGGAGAGTTTCACATTTTCCACATCGCGTGGAAGGACTGGGGACACATCTCAACAAAGGATTTCGTGACATTTAAAGAGTACGAAAGAGCAGTCGTGCACGGAGAGCCGGAAGATCCTGACTGGGACTGTTTTACGGGAAGCGTGATAGAAAAAGACGGAGTGTTCCATATGTTCTATTGCGGACACAATGATAATAATGTAAAGCTGGGATTGCCATGGGAAGTTATGCTGCACGCGACGAGCACAGATCTCACACACTGGGAAAAGGACAGGGATTTCAGACTGCCGTGCGACCTCACAAAATACGCTCCGAACGGATGGAGAGACGGATTTGTCGTCTACGACGAGGCAGCAAAGATATACAAGATGCTCATAACGTCCGCCACTAAGAATCCGATCCACAAACGCTGGGGATGCATAGCTCTTGCGACCTCCAAGGACCTGTTAAAATGGAAAGTCGAAGAGCCGCTTTACGCTCCGGGAATATTCGACGCACACGAATGCCCCGAAATGTTCAAATGGGGAGACAAATGGTATCTCGTATTTTCGACATTCACCCGCTGGTGGGAAACGCATTACAGGATCTCAGACAGCCCCGAAGGGCCGTGGGAGACGCCCAAATTTGACGATCTGTTTGACGGAAGAGCATTTTACGCGGCGAAGACAGTGAGCGACGGAAACAGAAGATTCATAGTCGGCTGGACGGCTGCGAAGGCAGAACCCAAAGACGACATAAAATACGGCTGGGGAGGCAATCTTACAGCCCATGAGATCATTCGGGACAAGGACGGCACCCTCAGAGTAAAAATGATCCCCGAGATCGATGCCACTTTCACGAAGAGAAAGAAAGTCAAAGCGGGAGATCCCGTCGGAGAAGGGAACTTCGAACAGAGAGGCAGAAAATTTTTTATTGACGCGTCTCATTCGTATCTTTCGGTGCCTCTTTCAAAGAGCGGAGATGCCTGCGTTATAGAAGGAAAAATAAAGATGGAAAAGGGGACAGGAGCGGCCGGGATCATATACAGAGCGAATTATCCCAAATATGACAAATGGTGCGCTCTGAGGATCGAACCGGAAAAGCAGAGAATATATTTCGACAGATCGAACAAGTTCTTCAACGACCAGTTCTACGACGAGACGAGACCGCTTCACCCGAGCAAAAACGGCGTATATACGGTGAAGATCTTCTGCTACGGCACGATATGCGTAATGTACGTGAACGACCGGGTGGCTCTTTCCGTGAGAAATTACGAGTATCTGGACGGTCGGATCGGTTTCTTCTGCGAAGAGGGCAAGGCGGAGCTTTCGGGGTTCAAAGTGAGAACATTGTGACCAAAACCGCGATATAAATGACAAAGAGGAGGACGGCCATGAAAAATGTAAAAAAATATGTAGATGATCTGATGAGCAAAATGACTCTCGAAGAGAAGATCGAGATGCTCGAAGGAAAAGACGACGGCCATATGCAGGGCGTCGAAAGGCTTGGGATACCTGATTTCAGACTGTCTGACGGACCTTTGGGAGCGCATGGGGCTACGGCATTCCCTTCAGGCATAGCACTCGCCTCATCGTGGGACAGAGATCTCGCGAGGAGATACGGCGAAGCGCTCGGAAACGATTCGAGAGCAGTCGGAGTTGATTGCATATTAGGCCCCGGAATAAATATAATCAGAACGCCTCTCGCAGGAAGAAGCAGCGAATATTTCAGCGAGGATCCGTACCTCACGGCTGAGATGGCGGTCCCCGAGATCGAAGGTATCCAGTCCAAAAAGGTAATGGCATGCGCGAAGCACTACGCCGCGAACTCGATGGAGAATTACAGAACAGAGTCGATGTCACTGATGGATGAGAGAACATTGAGAGAGATATATCTTCCCGCATTCGAAGCCGCGGTAAAGAGAGCTAAAGTCGCGACAGTGATGAACTCTTACAACGGTCTCAACGGAACCAGGACGAACACGAGCAGACATCTCAACTTAGACATTTTACGAGATGAATGGGGCTTTGACGGATTCAATATGTCGGACTGGGGAGCAGGACAGGGACATCCGAAGGAAACATTGATGAACGGACTCGATCTAGCGATGCCTGTCGGTGAAATGGGACGTCCGGCAGTCACGAAAAAAGCAATTGAAGAGGGTTCCGTCACGCTCGAAAGAGTAGATGAAGCCGTGAGACATATCCTCACAAAAGCCGCCGAATTCGACATGCTCGAAGGAAAAGACAGGAAAAAAGGCTTCAAAAAAGGCAACGCATTCGTTAAAAAGGTCTGCTACGACACGGGCGCCGAGGGTACTGTTTTGCTGAAAAACAACGGCGTTCTGCCTCTCAAGGACGGAATAAAGATCGCTCTCATGGGTCCGAACGCGGTCAATACGGAAAGCGGAATACTCGGAAGCTCTCACGTGGACTGCGACGTGATCTCTCTCTTCAAAGCGATCAAGACTTCCGGTAAAAAGTGCAGGATCAAAGTCGTTCCCGATATAGTCGAGGAAGCTTTCCGGACTACGAGCGTATATCACTTCGAGAACGGAGAAAAGGTTAAAGGCTGGATCGCAGGATATTACGACGATGCGGATTATACGAAGAAGCCCGCGCTTGAGAGAACTGAAGAATTCATCTATGAAGGACACGCTTGGAGAAAGAACAACTGGCTCAGGGAGTATTCCGGAAACAAGGGGAGCATGGGCGTCATGTTCACGGCGAAATTTGTGCCCGAGCAGACGGGAGAATATGTATTCGTGAGAAAATCGAACAGCGGAACTCAGATCTTCCTCGACGGCAAACTCATTCTTGACGATATGGCAGATATCAAAGCGAGACCGTATACGTTCGAACCGTTGCGCTTCGTGACGGAAAAGCTCGAAGCCGGAAGGGAATATGACGTAAAACTTACATACAGAAATGTGACGGCTCAGCACGACCTGAACCTCTCGGCGGGAATATTCAAACCTGATTATTCAAAGATCAAAAACGCCGCTAAGGCAGCTGACGTCGTGATCTACTGCGCAGGCGTAGAAATGTGTCAGGAAGGAGAAGGAGTCGAAAGACAGTTCAAACTTCCGGGACTTCAGGACGAGAGCATCGCCGCCGCGGCTTCCAAAAATAAAAATGTGATAGTACTTCACAACGGATGCGGCGCGTTTGATATGACAGAATGGATCGACGATGTGGCGGCAGTTATGCAGTGCTGGTATCCCGGCCGGTACGGTTCGCTTCCCGTTGCAGATATACTCTTCGGAAAGATAAATCCTTCGGGCAAACTCACAGTCACATTCGACAGAACAATGGATGAGAACCCGTCGATCAGATTTTTTTACCCTGATCTTCGCAGGACATTCCAGTACCCGATCTACTTCAGAGAAGGAGTATTTATGGGATACAGAGGTTATGAGATCGACGGAGTCAAACCGCTCTTCCCGTTCGGATACGGACTCTCTTATACGACATATGAGTACTCGGACGTAAAGGTCGAAAAAGGAGAGGGAGACATTCTGTTCAAGGTCTCATGCGACGTAAGGAACACAGGTAAAATCGCGGGCGACGAGATCGTCGAGATGTATATCGGAGATGTGGCATCATCAGTTATGAGACCCATCAAGGAACTTAAAGGTTTCGAAAGGATACACCTCGAACCGGGAGAGAAGAAGACTGTGAGATTCGACGTGAAGGAGAGGGATCTCGCGTTCTACGATGAGCGGACGAATTCCTGGAAGGCTGAAGCGGGAGAGTTCATCGCATATGTGGGTCCGGACAGCGAAAATACGAAGAATGTTCACTTCCGATATTAAACTTTTGAAATAATACGTATTTTTATTCCTGTGTACTTGAAAAAGTATGCAGGAAAAGCGTATAATAACCGGACATAAATTTATTTTATGAGGAGTAATTTATGGCTAAAGTTACATTCAGAGAGGACAGATGCAAGGGTTGCAGACTTTGCGTCAACGCGTGTCCCAAAAAAATCGTTATCATCAAAACCGACACGATAAACCAGAACGGATTCCATCCTGCCGGAGTGCTTGAGATGGAAAAATGTATCGGCTGCGCTTTCTGCGCGACGGTATGTCCCGATTGTGTCATAAAGGTCGAAAGGTAGGAGGTGCGCAAGATGGGTGAAAAGGTTTTAATGAAAGGCAACGAAGTTATAGCTGAGGCCGCTTTGCGCGCGGGATGCAGATGCTATTTCGGTTATCCGATCACACCTCAGACAGAAGTTTCGCATTATATGGCAAAGAGGATGGACAAACTCGGAGGAGCGTTCGTCCAGGCTGAAAGCGAAGTCGCGGCTATCAATATGGTCTACGGCGCGGCAAGCGCGGGAAAGAGGGTCATGACATCGTCTTCGAGTCCCGGTATAAGCCTTAAGCAGGAAGGCATCTCTTATTCCGCGGGCGCAGAGCTTCCTATGGTCATAATCGACGTCGTGAGAGCCGGCCCCGGACTGGGAGGCATTTTACCTGCCCAGTGCGACTATTTTCAGATGGTCAAAGGCGGGGGACACGGCGATTATCACAACATAGTCATCGCACCGTCTTCAATTCAGGAACTTTACGAACTCGTCGTCGAAGCTTTCAATATAGCCGACAGATACAGGAATCCTGTCGTTGTGATGGGCGACGGATATCTCGGCCAGATGATGGAACCTGTCGAATTCAGAGATGTTGAGCCTATAGAGCATATCGAAAAGCCTTGGGCATGCACAGGTCACGAGATGAAGAGAAAACACAATACGATCACATCGATCTATATAGACCCCAACGTTCTCGAAGAGCACAACAGGAAACTCCAGACGAAATACAGGAAAGTCGAAGAAAACGAGACGAGAGTCGAAATATTCAACTGCGACGGAGCGGACGTAATAGTAACAGCATACGGTACTGTTTCGAGAATAGTTAAAAATGTCATCAAAGACGCAGAAAAAGAGGGTATCAAAGTCGGTTTGATCAGGCCTATCACTCTCTGGCCGTTCCCGAGCGCAGCTTATGAAAAATACGCAGAAACTCCGAAAGGCTTCCTGACGGTCGAAATGTCGGCAGGACAGATGATAGAAGACGTAAAGCTCGCTCTGAACGGTAAAAACAAGGTTTATTTCCACGGCAGAACAGGCGGAAATGTTCCTACTCAGAAGGACATCCTTCAGATCGTGAGAGATATCGCCGCCGGCAAGGCGCAATAACAGAAGGGAGGATATTAAAATGGCTATAGTATTTGACAGACCTCATGCACTCATAGATATTCCGCTTCATTATTGCCCCGGATGCACTCACGGAGTGATCCACAGACTTGTTGCGGAAGTCCTCGACGAACTCGGGATAGAAGGAACAACAGTCGGCGTAGCTTCGGTAGGATGTACATATAACAGTTATCTGTATTTCAACTGCGATATGGTCCAGGCTGCTCACGGAAGAGCCCCGGCAGTCGCAACAGGAATAAAAAGATCCCTTCCGGAACGTCACGTTTTCACATACCAGGGAGACGGAGATCTTGCCGCTATCGGAACTGCTGAAATAGTTCACGCAGCGACGAGAGGCGAAAAGATCACGACGATATTCGTAAATAATGCGATATACGGAATGACATCGGGACAGATGGCTCCTACGACGCTGATCGGTCAGGTCACGACGACCACTCCTTACGGAAGAGATCCGAAGATCCACGGATATCCGATCAGAGTTTGCGAGATGCTTTCGACACTCGAAGGAACAGCTTTTGCGGAAAGATGCGCCGTAAACAATGTTGCCAATATCAAAAAGGCAAAGGCTGCGATCAAAAAAGCATTTCTTGTTCAGGAAAAGGGACTCGGATTCAGCATCGTTGAGATCCTTTCCGCGTGTCCGACAAACTGGGGTCTCGCTCCCGACAAAGCTCTCAACTGGCTCGAGGAGAATATGATCCCTCATTACGCCCTCGGAAATTACAAGGGCGCCGATCTGGAGGTGTGATCATGGAACAGGTTATAATGGCAGGATTCGGAGGACAGGGTATCCTCTCGATGGGAAGGTTCATCGCATCTGCAGGTCTTCACGACGGTAAAAATGTCTCCTGGCTCCCTTCATACGGACCGGAAATGAGAGGCGGAACGGCAAACTGCAATGTCATCGTATCTGAAGAACCGGTAGGCTCTCCTATCATCAGCTGCGCGACAGCGCTCATCGCGATGAACAGACCTTCGCTTGAAAAATTCGAAAGCTATGTCGAAGAAGGCGGCCTGATCATCACCGACAGCACGCTGATCACTGTAAAACCTCAGAGAACAGACATCAGACACTTTGAGATACCTGCGACGAAACTCGCCGATGAGATGCACAATTCGACATTTGCAGGGATCATTTTACTCGGGAAGCTCATCAAAGAATCGAAGATCGTAACTGTCGAAAATTTCGAAAAGGCGCTCTATACGCTCCTTCCTCCGAAAAAACACGGTCTTATCCCGGACGAGATGAAAGCTCTGAAGGTCGGCTACGACTATTGAGCCGCCTGACCGATCGTAAATTGACATACTGTAACAACGAAAAGCTCCGCAAAAAAATCGCGGGGCTTTTTTGACGATCAACTTTAAAGGTAATATACTTGCGACATAACAGAAAAATTAACCGCAAGAAGTTTCCGTAAATTGATCGAAAACGATCGGGGAAGTGATATTGTGTATGCCCGCAGACTTGAGGACTCGATCCGCTGAGACAAAAATTGCGTCTGCCTGAAAAATGTAGTATCATTTACAAAGTAAGGACGGGAATGACGCATATGTATTTTACCTTGTCCTGATTTAAAAGGCGAACGTTTTATCACTGCGGGCGGACAGAAGAAAGAGAAAGAGCATGGAATATCGCAGACTGCCGTTCTGGCAGTATTTTATCAACACGAGCGAAGATTACAATAAGACGGGAAAGGTCAGTTTTCCGGTCGAATATAAGGCTGTATCCTATTCGGGCAACGGCTTTCAGAAGTTCCTGGGGATAAAGCATGAAGTTAATTATGAGATCCATTATGAGTCTGATCGGAACGTTATCCAGCTCAATTTTCAAAGGACAGTGGATGTTTCCGACTGGTTTGCGAATATTTTTGAATTTTCAAGCAGATATTACGACGCGATCAGTTTTGAAAACAGACCGCTTCAACTTCGCGTTCACCACGGATGGGCCAATATGTATCTGACGATCAAGCATGAGATACGCGACAGCTGGAGAAGTCTGCACGACGCTCATCCGGACGCTGAAACAGAGATCCTGGGCTGGTCGCTAGGCTCTGCTTTGGCTATCCTGTGCTGCCAGGACCTGAATTACAATTTCGACATCAAACCGCATCTGTTTACTTTCGGCAGCGTCAAGCCTTTTAAGGCAAAACGCAAAGAGACAGCCAGCCTTCGCCGGTACCTGGACACAGTCAGTTCGGACTGCCGGAATTTCACGGACGTAAATGATATCGTCACATATATGCCCCCTTTCCGCGGATTCAGAATGGTAAACCGTGTGGATGTGGGCACCGACAGGAAACGCACGATGTGGCGTCTTCTGCATCCCTTTTTCTATCACACGAAATACGACCGCGAGGAATTGTACGATCTTCAGGATGACAGCGACCGTGATGCGCCTACGATGCTTTGACCTTTCGTAAAGATGTTTCTTTTGCTCCGCAATTGACTTTAGTTCATATTTTTAATATAATTAAAAGTGGTGTTTATCCCGCGTAAGACGACAGGGAAACATCATTGGACAAAAACTAAAAGTCTGTTTTTACGGAGGAAAAGAAAAATGGATTACAGCAGCACGTTGAATTTGCCGAAGACCGATTTTTCAATGAGAGCGGAACTTCCGAAGAAGGAACCCGTCATTTTGGAGAAGTGGCTTGCGGAGGATATATATCACAAACAGCTTAAAGCAAATGAGGGACATAAGAGATTTGTCCTGCATGACGGACCGCCTTACGCAAACGGCAACATCCACCTTGGAACTGCGCTGAACAAGATACTCAAAGACATAGTCGTAAAATATTACAGCATGAACGGATATTACACTCCTTTCGTGCCGGGATGGGATACGCACGGACTGCCTACGGAGCAGAGGGCGATCAAAGAACTTGGACTCAAAAAAGACGAAGTCGGCCCCGTGGTTTTCAGAAACGCCTGCAGGGATTTCGCACTCAAATATCTCAATATCCAGAGAGAATCATTCAAAAGACTCGGCGTCAGGGCAGACTGGGACGAACCTTATGTGACTCTCACTAAGGAATTCGAAGGAGAGCAGATAAAAGTCTTCGGAGCGATGGCCACGAAGGGTTATATTTATAAAGGTCTCAAACCCGTTTACTGGTGCCCCGATTGCGAGACAGCTCTCGCTGAAGCTGAGATCGAATATCAGGAAGACAATACGACTTCCATTTACGTAAAATTCAAAGTCAAGGACGACAAGGGTGTGCTTGTGCCTTTTACGGGCAGCCTGGATAAAACATATATCGTTATCTGGACGACGACTGCATGGACTCTTCCGGGCAACCTCGCGATATCTCTTAACCCCGAATTCTCTTATTCTGTCTACAAAGTCGGTGAAGAATATCTCGTAATGGCGACGGAACTTGCGAAGGGAGTGTTCGAAAAAGCGGGTATCGCAGAATATGAAGAGATCGGCAGAGTCAAAGGCAAAGACCTTGAGTACGTAAAATGCGAACATCCTTTCATGAACAGAGATTCTCTCGTGATAGTCGGAGAACACGTAACGCTCGACGCAGGTACCGGATGCGTTCATACTGCTCCCGGATTCGGCGCTGACGACTTTACTGTCTGCCAGAAATATCCCGAGATCAAGACGATCGTGCCCGTAGACGGAAAAGGAATGCAGACTGAGGAAGCGGGACCGTTCGCCGGAATGTTTTACGCGAAATCGGACAAAGCTGTTATAGAGAGACTGCGCGAGGACGGATCGCTTCTCGCGAGCGAAAATATTGTCCACCAGTACCCTCACTGCTGGAGATGCAAAAAGCCTATAATCTTCAGAGCGACAAATCAGTGGTTCGTATCCGTGGACGCGTTCAGAGATGACGCTTTGAAGGCAGTTAAGGGCGTAAGATGGATACCTGACTGGGGCGAGGAGAGGATCTCCAATATGATTGCTGACAGGAACGACTGGTGTATCTCGAGACAGAGGATCTGGGGACTTCCGATACCGATCTTTTACTGCGAAGAATGCGGCAAAGAGCTCGTAAATCAGGATACGATCGACAATATCAGCAGAATATTCACAGAAAAAGGCTCCAATGCGTGGTTCGAACTGCCTGCTGAAGAGCTTATGGGTAAAAAGTACACCTGCCCCTGCTGCGGCGGAACAAAATTCAGAAAAGAAAAAGATATCATGGACGTCTGGTTCGATTCCGGGTCCACTCATAAAGCGGTCGTTGACAGAAGACCTGAGCTCGGAGGAGTTCCGGCGGACCTTTATCTCGAAGGAAACGACCAGTACAGAGGCTGGTTCCAGTCGTCGCTTCTCACAGCTGTGGCGATGGGCGAAGGCGCTCCGTACAAAACGGTCCTGACGCACGGATATGTGGTTGACGGACAGGGCAGAAAGATGTCCAAATCGCTTGGAAACGGCATCGATCCCGCTGATATAATCAAAGATTACGGCGCCGATATTTTACGACTCTGGGTCGCTTCGTCAGACTATAAAGTGGATATCAGGATCTCGAAAGATATCTTGAAACAGCTTACTGAAGTCTACAGAAAGATCAGAAACACAGCGAGATATATCCTCGGGAATACGGACGATTATGATCCGGACAAAGACGCGGTGCCTTACGAAGAGATGGAAGAGCTCGATAAATGGGCACTCGGAAGGCTGTACAACCTCTTAAAGAGCGTAAACGAGGCATATTCCGAATACGAATTCCACGCGATGTTCCACAAGATCCACAACTTCTGCGTCGTAGATATGAGCAACTTCTATCTCGATATAATCAAAGACAGACTGTACACATCGAGGGCTGACAGCAAGAAGAGAAGATCCGCCCAGACAGCGATGTATGTCATACTCGATACGCTCGTTCGCATACTCACGCCGGTGCTCGCTTTTACGAGTGAGGAGATTTGGTCGATGATGAAGCACAGAGAAGGAGAAAACGCGGAGAGCGTGCAGCTCGCGTCGTGGCCGGTGCTTCCCGAATGTTACGACAATAAGGAGATCGAGATAAAGTGGAAAGACGTTATTGACCTTAAGTCAGACGCCGCCAAAGTGCTCGAAAACGCGAGAGCCGAAAAGGTGATCGGACAGTCTCTCAACGCTTGCCTCAACATTTACGCGGACGGCGCGCAGTACGACTTTGTGGACAGCCACAGGGAGATACTGAAGACAGTATGCATAACTTCGGGACTTGAACTTTTCAAAAAGTCTGAAAAACCGGAAAACGCGACGGATTCCGAATACTACAAAGGCGTTGCCATGGTCATATCCCTTGCAAAGGGTAAAAAGTGCGAGCGTTGCTGGATGTTCGACGAATCAGTCGGAGAAGACGGTCTCTGCGACAGATGCCGCAGAGAACTCGCGGCAAAATAACAGAACTACTTCATATCCTCGCATGCCGTCAGGGAGTATCGCGCGGAAGATGATTTTTACGAAAAGACTGGAGCAGAAAATTGTATTTAAAGCAGATCGAATTACAAGGTTTCAAATCATTCACCGAGAAGACTGTGCTTGAGTTCAGCAAGAGCGGTATCACAGGTATCGTAGGCCCGAACGGAAGCGGCAAGAGCAATATCTCTGACGCCGTAAAATGGGTCCTCGGCGAACAGAGCCCCAAATCGCTCAGAGGCGGTAAGATGGAGGACGTCATCTTCGCCGGCACGCAGAACAGAAAGCCTGTCGGTTTTGCCGAAGTGTCCCTTATAATGGACAACGAAGATCATGCGCTCAACATCGATTACAGCGAGGTCAAGGTCACGAGGAGGCTTTTCAGGTCTGGCGAGAGCGAATATCTGATCAACAATTCTCACTGCAAACTGAAGGATATAACGATGCTTTTCGCGGATACCGGTATCGGAAGAGACGGTTATTCGATCATCGGCCAGGGTAAAATAGACGAGATCCTGAGCACGAAATCAGAGGACAGAAGGAGCGTTTTCGAAGACGCTGCGGGTATTTCCAAATACAGGATCAGGAAGCAGGAAGCCGAAAGGAAACTCGAACAGGCGACACAAAACGCTGACAGAGTTCAGGATATTATAATCACTCTCGGAGAACAGCTTGAGCCTCTCACAAAACAGGCCGAAAAGGCGAAGGTTTATCTTTCATTGAAATATGAGCTTCGCGATATAGAAGTAGGAGTACTGGCTGACCAGATAAGAAGAGCGGGAGAGCATCTCGCGGAACTTCAGACAAAACAGGACGATCTGCTTGCGGAGATACTTGTCTGTGACGAGACGCTTTCAAAAATCAAAGAGGAGAACGCGGCAAAGACAGAACTCAGCAAACAGGCCGAGGAGTCACTGAGCGATGCGCAGAGCAAAAAGTTTGAACTCACCATGGAGTCAGGCAGGCTCGAATCGGAGATCAAAATGTGCGAAGAGCGCATAAAGAGCATTGACGAGGCAGATGCCAGATCAGAAAAAGAGATGCTCGATTACGATGTGCGCCTCGATATTTTAAAACAGAGGGTCGCTGAGCTCGCAAAAGAAAAAGAGACGGCGGAAGCAGGTCTCGAGAAGGCTTCGGCAGTATATGACGAAGAAAAGAAAAAATACGACGAGATAATGGCTCTTCTGTCAGCTGATTCGCAGGAGACTGAAAAAGTGAGAGACGAACTCACGGAAAAGAAGCTCCAAAAGACAAGAAA
>JAEEGL015139905.1_pt1 | contig 22464 bp, 17 predicted proteins | sample 9134231 | NCBI WGS metagenome assembly JAEEGL01 (sample SAMN16246548, study PRJNA631951) | gut metagenome | biome: gut microbiome; feature: rumen; material: fiber-attached | host: Bos | place: Iran: Karaj | collected 2018-10
AACACCGCAGAACTTCTTGCTCTTGGCGATGCAGCTGACGATGCTCGTTTTCAGGAACGCTATGCTGCCACCGACTGCCACGACGTCGTAAATATGCAATACACCTCTGGAACCACTGGCTTCCCTAAGGGTGTGATGCTTACCCACTATAATATCGTAAATAACGGCTTTGCCATTGGCGATGCCATGAAATTCACACGCGACGAGAATTTGCTCATCTGCGTGCCGCTCTTCCACTGCTTCGGCATTGTGTTGGCGCTCATGGCAGTACTTACGCACGGTTCATCGATGACGCTCACCGAAGATTTCGATGCAAAGAAGGTACTTACATCTATAGAAAAAGAGCGTTGCACTGCGCTATACGGCGTACCTACAATGTTCTCGCTCGAACTCAGCCTACCAGAATTCGATTCGTTCGACCTTACGTCGCTGCGTACGGGCATTATGGCTGGTTCGGTCTGCCCAATAGAACTGATGAAGAAGGTGATGGATAAGATGCACATGAAGGACATCATCAGCGTGTATGGCCTCACCGAGTCGTCGCCTGGCATGACGATGTCGCGCATCGAGCACACAGCCGAACAGCGTGCTACGACCGTAGGTACGGAATTTCCACACATTGAAGTACGTATAGTGAACCCCGAAACCAACACCGAATGCAACGTTGGCGAGAATGGCGAGATTTGCTGCCGTGGCTACAACGTGATGAAGGGTTATTATAAAAATGACGAAGCTACCTTCCAAACCATAGATGCCGATGGTTGGCTCCACTCGGGCGATTTGGCTATGAAAGATGCCGACGGATTCTACCACATCACAGGGCGCATGAAGGATATGATTATCCGTGGCGGCGAGAATATCTACCCGCGCGAGATTGAGAATTATATCTACCAGATGCCCGAAGTAAATATGGTAGAGATTGTTGGCGTACCCGACCCGAAATATGGCGAGATTGTGGTAGGCTTTATCATTCTAAATAAAGATTGCGTGCTCACCGAAGAGGACGTTCGCGAATATTGCAAATCGCGTATCTCGCGTTTCAAGGTGCCTAAGTACGTATTCTTTGTAGATACCTATCCTAAGACTGGCAGCGGCAAGGTGCAGAAGTACAAACTGCGCGAACTTGGCGCCGAGTTTGTGGCAAAACGCAAAGCCGAAGAGACCGAGAATAACCATAAATAATTACGCGTGAGGTACTTTGTCGAACTGGCCTACGATGGCACCAATTATCACGGTTGGCAGTTGCAACCCAATGCAGCCTCGGTGCAAGGTGTCATCAACGAGGCGCTTGCTAAGCTGTTTCGGCAAAATCCGGCATACATAGTTGGCTGTGGTCGCACCGACACTGGTGTTCATGCCGACTACTTTGTGGCGCATTTCGATGTTGAAGAGCCAATCGACGACGTTGAATACGCCAAATTCAAGCTCAATTCCATTCTCCCGCCCGACGTGGCTGTATACTCTATTCAACTTGTTGATGATGAGTTGCATAGCCGTTTTTCAGCAACAGAGCGTACATATTTCTATCGACTAACAACCGACAAGTCGCCGCAGATGCGTTGGCGTGCTTTTCATCCATATTTTGCGCCCGACTACGAACTTATGAACCGTGCCGCCGAACGACTTATTGGCGTGCAGGATTTTACCTCGTTTTCGCGCCTTCATACGCAGACCACTAACAACATTTGCGATGTCCGCGCGGCGCAATGGGAGATGTACGACGAGTGCAACTGGCAATTCCGCATCACGGCTAACCGTTTCCTTCGCAACATGGTTCGTGCCGTTGTAGGTACGCTATTCGACGTTGGTCGCGGCAAGATTTCCATAGAGCAGTTTGGCGATATTATAGAGGCTAAAAATCGTGCTTTGGCGTCTACTTCGGCTGCTCCGCAAGGTCTTTCGCTCGTCGATGTTGTCTACCCCGAAGGACATGGATTTGAGAGAAAAGTGGTAAGTATCAAGTAAAAAGTAAGAAGCGAAACAGTTGTAAGTAAGGCGATTAGAGACGATGCATTATTATACTTATAACTCACAACTCAAAAACTTATAACACTAAAGATGAAGAACCAGAATGCCAATAAGAATTGGACGGGCCGAACCGATGGCACATCGTGGATGCTCAACGTACTTATTCGCATTCTTCGCCATACAGATCAGCGTTTCGGCTACTTTCTCATGGCGTTCACCATTCCTTACTACCTCATTTTTGGCCTCGGCACGCGAGATATGTATCGTTTCTATCGGCGTTTTGGCTTCTCGAGGCTCAAATCTGCATTTTCAGTCGTAAGAACACAATTTACTTTTGGCCAAATAGTTATAGATAAATTTGCAGCTTATGCTGGGCGCAAATTCAATGTATACGTAGAGGGTAAAGATGTCTTCGATGCGCTTGCAACTGGCGAGAAAGGTTTCGTGCAGCTGAGTTCGCACGTAGGTTGCTACGAGATGGCAGGCTACTTCATCAATGTTGAACACAAGACGATGAATGCGCTTGTGTATGCTGGCGAGTCGCCCGTGGTGATGCAAAACCGCAAGCAGATGATGAGTGCCAACAACATAAATATGATTCTCGTTGGCAACGATTTCAATCATATCATAGAGATAAATGCGGCGCTCGACCGTGGCGAGGTCGTATCGATACCTGCCGACAGAATTTTTGGCTCGCAAAAGTCGCTCACCGCACAATTTCTCGGACACGAAGCACATTTCCCGCTCGGACCTTTCAAAGTTGCCAAGCGCAAGGGTGTGCCCGTCACTGCCGTGTTTGTGATGAAGCTGTCGTGGAATACGTATCGTGTGAAGATTGTACAAATATCATACGTACAAAACGACACCGAGCAGCAACTTGCGCAGCGTTTTGCAAACGAATTAGAAGCTATTGTCCGCCAATATCCGTGGCAATGGTTCAACTTTTTCGATTTTTGGCGACAGGTTTAGTAACTATGCAAGAAAACTTGATTTTTTGTACCGCCAATTGACTCTATCTATAAATGAATATGGAGATACAATTTGAAAAATATCAAGGTGCGGGCAACGATTTTGTGATGCTCAACAACCTCGATGGTCGCTTCGACGACATAACTACCGAGCAGATAGCTTTCTTGTGCGACCGCCGTTTTGGTATTGGTGGCGATGGTTTGTTGCTGCTCACCCCCAGCGATGTGCCCGACACGGAGTTTCGCATGGTCTATTACAATCAAGATGGATCGCGCGCGTCGTTCTGTGGCAATGGAGCTCGTTGCATCTGCGCTTTTGCTTCGGCTGTGACCGATGGCGCAATGATGAAGAAAGGTAATTATTGCCGATTCGTAGCCGACGATGCCATACATACGGCTCGCGTTGCCGATGGTTGGGTAGATTTGAGAATGGCAAACGTCGACAATGTTACTACGGCTATTCGCGGGCATTTTCTCAATACTGGCGTGCCACATTTTGTATGTACAATGCCATCGCAAACGTCGCTTGATAGTGTTGATATTATGCACGATGCGCCCACAATTCGCTACGACGAAGCGTTCAAACCCAACGGCACCAACGTCAACTATATCGCTATTATTAATGATGATGAGATTGCAGTGCGTACATACGAGCGCGGCGTAGAAGGAGAGACATTGGCGTGCGGCACAGGCATCGTAGCATCGGCTATTGCGGCATCGCTAACGACTAACGCTTGCCACTTCAAGGTTCATGCTCGCGGTGGCAATTTGACGGTAGACTTCGAGCGCGAAGGTAATGCGTTCAGAAATGTGTGGCTTGGAGGTCCTGCGCAGAAAGTATTCTCGGGTATTGTTAATATTTGAGAATAGATATGTATGAATGGTGAAATATATTTATTCGCATAGTAATGAAGCAGAATATCGAGATAGAGCGTAAGTTTTTGGTGAATGGCGATTTTATGCCATACGTATCTAAAAGCATACATATTATGCAGGGCTACCTCAATTCCGACCCGAAACGTACGGTGCGCGTTCGTCTGAAAGATGACAAAGGTTTCATAACTATAAAAGGAATCGGCAACGAGACTGGAGCAACCCGTTTTGAATGGGAAAAAGAGATAGCTGCCACCGATGCTCGCGAACTGATAAGGCTTTGCGAATCGGGTGTGATAGACAAAACTCGTCACCTTGTGCCATCGGGTAAGCACACTATTGAAGTTGACGTATTTCATGGCGAAAACGAGGGTTTGGTGATGGCCGAGATAGAACTCACTGCCGAAAACGAAGCCTACGAGCGTCCAAAATGGCTTGGCAACGAAGTCACAAACGACGAGCGTTATTACAATTCGTACCTATCAAAGCATCCTTACAAGGAGTGGGGGAAATAAATATTGAGCATTAAGAAGAAAGAGCGCCAACTGTGAATAAAAGTGAATTAGAATACATTACTTTTTTTTCACAGCAAGACTTACTAATTTCGCGCCGCTCTAAAAGCCACTGAGAGCACAATGCATTGATAACAAAACCTTTTAGATTGTGAAAATACTCATTATAAACGGCCCTAACTTGAACTTGCTTGGCGTTAGAGAGCCTTCAATCTACGGTAGCAGAGGTTTCGAGTCGTATTTAGACGAACTCCGCAAAGCATATCCAAATGTTGATATTGAATATTTTCAGTCGAACCACGAAGGCAGCATAATAGATGAGATTCACCGCGTAGGTTTCACATACGACGGCATCGTGCTCAATGCTGGTGCATACACTCACACCTCGGTGGCTATAGCCGATGCAATCTCGGCAGTGACAACGCCTGTTGTAGAAGTACATATAAGTAATGTACATCGTCGCGAAGAATTTCGTCACCATTCATTCCTTTCGGCAGTCTGCATGGGCGTAATTTGCGGCTTCGGACTCAACTCTTATCGACTTGGCGTTGAGGCAATTATAGACAACAACAATAAAACAAAATAGCTAAACAAAATGGCAAAGAAATTCACCAAAATTGTTACAACCGTATCAGACATCCGTTGCGATGTTGAATTCATTCGTCAGCTCCACAATGCTGGTATGAACGTAGTTCGTTGCAACACCGCTCACATGGATCTCGAAGGTATCGCTCGTATTGCTAAAAATACGCGTGCCGTATCAGACAAAATCGCACTTCTCGTAGATACTAAAGGTCCTGAAGTTCGTACCAACAAAGGTCCTAAAGCTCTCGTACTTACCAAAGGTCAGAAAATCAAAGTCAAAGGTGATCCTAACCTTCAGTCGACCGACGAAGTTTTGGGCGTATCATACGTAGACTTCGTAAAAGATCTTTCTGTTGGCAATCAGATACTTATCGACGATGGTGATATTGCTTTGCACGTTGAAGAGAAGCACGACGATTACCTCCTTTGCGTAGTAGAGAACAACGGTCGCATCGAGGATTCAAAGACTGGCGAATGCGGTCGTAAGAGCGTAAATGTTCCTGGCGTATCGCTTCACTTGCCTTCTCTTACCGAGAAAGATAAGAAATTCGTTGTTTGGGCTATCGAAAACGACTTCGACTTCATCGCTCACTCTTTCGTTCGCTCAAAGGCCGACGTAAAAGAGATTCAGGATATTCTCGACGCTCACAACTCTCCTATCAAGATTATCGCTAAGATTGAGAACCAAGAGGGTGTAAACAACATCGACGAGATTCTCGAAGTTGTATATGGCGTGATGGTAGCACGTGGCGACCTCGGTATCGAAGTTCCACAAGAGCGCATACCTTTCATTCAGCGTATGCTTATCCGTAAGTGCGTTGAGGCTAAGCGCCCAGTTATCGTAGCTACTCAGATGCTTCAGTCGATGATTCACAACCCACGTCCTACACGTGCAGAGGTTTCCGACGTTGCTAACGCAATCTTCTATCGCACCGACGCTATCATGCTTTCTGGCGAGACTACTTACGGTGATTATCCTGTTGAGGCTGTTTCAGTCATGAACCGCATAGCTTGCGAGGTTGAGCCTATCAAAGATGCACGCAACGATATTCCGGTTCCTTCTATCAAGAACGAAATCACTACTTACCTTGCAGAAACTGCAGTAGGTGCTTCTCACGCATTGCCTATCAAAGCCATCATCACCGATAGCTTCACTGGCAAGACCGCTCGCTACCTCGCAGCATTCCGTTCACCGGTTCCTGTATATGCATTGTCATACGGCTCACGCGTAGCTCGCGAGCTCGCACTCTCTTACGGTGTATTCAGCGAAATCGTAGAAGACGGTAAGTCTAAATCTGAGATTCTCCGCAACACCATCGAGAAACTTATCGGTTCTGAAGAGCTCACCCTCTCTGACCTTGTAGCTTACATCGGTGGTAGCTTCGGCGTTGGTGGTGGTACTACCTTCGTTGAGATTCTCACCGTTGAGAACCTTCTCAAGAAAATCGAATACTACATCAACTAATTGTTGATACATAGTTATACGCAAACAAAAAGTCGTGTCTATTCACTTAGACGCGACTTTTTTCTTTTGGGGAGCAACGCATCATTGCCTATGTTTTAGAAAGATTTTTGGCTATTCTTGCCTATGTTTTAGAAATGGAATATATGTTTGTTAATTCAAAATCAGCATTATATGTACGAAAGAAAAGCAATAGAGCAACTCAGGCAATGGCGAACTAGTTCAAATCGTAAGCCACTTGTTATTCGAGGAGCACGACAAGTGGGCAAAAGTACACTGGTACGTGAGTTTGGACGCGAATTCGACGCATACGAAAGAAATTCTTCGCGAGAATATTGCAATACAATTTCCCAAATAAATAATTAGGATGTCGTGTCTAAGCTTTTTAGACGCGACTTTTTTCTTTTTTGTCCACCTTAGCTATACGTATTAGCCTTATTTTAGCTTTTGTTTTTATTAACTAATCAAACAGCTAATAACAATATTTGTTAACCCTAATAAGTATCTAATAACTAACGAAATAAATACAAATGAAACACCATTTCACATTATTGTTTTATCTACTAACGACACTTGCCATTTCGGCGCAAGAAAAAACAGTAACACCATTTCCTCTGAACGACGTTCGACTTACCGAAAGTCCATTTCTCACAGCTCAAAAGCTCGACATCTGCTACTTGCTAAGCTTGGATGCCGATAGACTGATGTCGCCGTATCGTCGTGCGGCAGGACTACAAGAGAAAGCGCCAAGCTATCCAAACTGGGAAAACACAGGTCTCGATGGTCACGTTGGTGGGCACTACCTTGCGGCGCTTGCACAGATGTATGCCGCCACTAGCGACGCACGCATAAAAGAACGTATGGAATACGTAATTAGCGAGATGAAAGAGTGCGCCACTGCTGCCAAAGGATATGTTGGCGGCATTCCTAACGGCATTGGCTTCTGGGAATCAATAAGTAGAGGCGAGATTAACGCCAACGCTTTCGGGCTTAACAATCGTTGGGTGCCACTGTATAATATACATAAAACGCTTGCTGGCCTTCGCGATGCATACGTATATGCCCACAACGACGACGCACGCAAACTTCTTATTGGCTTGACCGACTACATACTAAAATCTACAGAAAAGCTTACAGATGAGCAAGTTCAGCAGATGCTCGTTAGCGAGCACGGCGGCTTGAACGAAGTCTTTGCCGATGTAGCGGACATTACAAAAGACAAGACATATATGACCTTGGCACAGCGCTTTTGCCACAAGAGGTTGCTCGAGCCACTCGAAAACGGCGAAGACAAGCTCACCGGCATGCACGCCAATACGCAGATACCTAAAGTGATAGGGTTTAAGCGCATAGCCGACCTCACAAACAATGCTCAGATGGACAAAGCTGCGCAGTTCTTTTGGCAAACGGTGACCACCAAACGCTCAATAAGTATTGGAGGTAACAGCGTTTTTGAGCATTTCCACGCTTCCGACGACTTTACGCCTATGCTCGAAAGCGAACAAGGTCCCGAAACGTGCAACACGTATAACATGCTGCGTCTGTCGCGTCTGCTCTACTCTACTTCGGTCGACACCAAATATGTAGATTACTACGAACGCGCACTCTACAACCACATTCTATCCACCATCAACCCACTTCAAGGCGGCTTTGTATACTTCACCCCTATGCGCGCTGGCCACTACCGCGTCTATTCGCAACCTCAAACAAGTTTCTGGTGCTGCGTTGGCTCTGGCCTCGAGAACCACGCTCGATACGGAGAGATGATTTATGCGCACTCCGCCGATAATGTTTATGTTAACCTTTTCATCGCCTCGAAACTCAATTGGAGCGAGCGCAACATAACTATTTCGCAAGTGAATAATTTTCCTTACGACGAGCAGACCTCAATAAAAATTGATAATGCTGGCAATGGCAAGTTCTCGTTATACATACGCCAACCCGAATGGTGCAACGAAGCCACATTCAGCATAAATAATGAAACTGTGAAACCTTCTATTTCGAATGGCTACGCCGTGATAGATAGAAAATGGAAAGCTGGCGACGTTGTAACAGTAAAGATGCCAATGCACCTCACCGCCGACCAACTGCCCGACGGAAAACAATATTATGCTTTGCGCTACGGACCTATGGTGCTTGCAGCTAATGTAGGTACAGAAAATCAAACTAATAGATATGCCGACGATGGTCGTGGAGCGCACATTGCCGCTGGTCCGAAGATTCCTGCTGACAAGATGCCTGTGTTTATTGGCGACAAAGATTTCTTGAAGTCGTTTGCTAAGGCACAAAACGACATTTGCTTCACCTCCAACAGCATTGCTCCCAACGAGTTCCAAACGCTAAAATTTGAGCCATTCTATCGCTTACACGACTGTCGCTACGTGGTCTATCTGCCGCTTATCGATGCGGCAAGCTATGAGGCTAAGCAACAAGCATTGAGAGAGAAAGAGGCCATGCTTATGGAACTTGAGAATCGCACCATCGACTACATAATTTGTGGCGAGCAACAGCCCGAAAGTGACCACTTTATAAATACTAATCACCAAAAATCGAAAACTGGCTACGAAGATGGACGACACTGGCGTGAAACAACCGACTTCGTAAGCTACAAAATGAAGTTCAAAGAAGGCGATAATACACTCATTATCAACATAAATAATAAAGATAATCGCACTGCTATAGTAACTATAGATGGCAAAGAGATTGGCAGACTAAGCAACGATAATGAGAAAAACAAATTCCGCATCACTGTAGACAAGGCCAAAACCGTAGAAATAAGCATAAAAGCTATCGACGGTAAGTCATCGCCAAAGATTTACGACTTGCGCGTGGTGAAAGATTAGGAAATACCGCTGGCTGAGCTTGTCGAAGCATGCGGTGTTCTAAAAACAATTAGGCTGCCCGATTATCTCGAACAGCCTAATTTTTATGCTTTTATAAATATTTATTTCTGCCTTGCCATGCTGAAAAACTTAATCCGTTGCATCTGTGTACGAATACCAATGAACGCCATCTTTGGGCAATCGCATAACCACAAAATAGAAGAGTGCAAGGCCAACCAACGGCATAAGTTTGTACCACCCATCGAAACTTACAACGCCAATGATGGTATCAATAATAAGGGCAAAGCTGAAAATAATCAGCCCTGCCCTATTTTTTATCATAAACATAAGTATGATACTCAACGCGATAAGTAGCGGAATGGCTACGCCTAACACTGCACGCGGCTCAACTTCGCCACCGAAAACAGTTACGAGGTTGAATATCATTATAAAGTTTGCTATAGCATCATATCCGTCGCGAATGGCACGCAAGGCAAGCAAAACTATTGTTAGCCAATGCATTTTACCTATCGGCAACGAACTGAACTTCATAGCACCTTGCAAAGTTATTTTTTAGGCGCTACTTTGCCGCCGTAAGATGTTGTAGCAGAGACCTTTTCTTTGTCACCAATATAGGTAATGGTACTTCCCACAGCGTCAACCTTGAGGCTTTCGGAGAAGCAAACTACAGCATTTACGCTCGTAGCTTTCATATCGATAGTCTTAACCTTCAGATTCTCTGCATCGAGCGACATATCACCAACTGCACCGCGCAAATCAGCTGTCATTGAGCCCACTTCGCCAGTGAGGACTGCTTTGCCCGAGTTCGATTTCAACACAAGATTGTCGCACTCAAGTTCGAGTTCCACCTCGCTCTGCGCATCAACTTCTACGTTGAACGTACCTTTACGAACGAAGACACATTCGGTGCTGATAGACGCGCCACGCTTTGCCTCTATCGACTCCAAGTCCTTCAAGCTAACATTCACTTGCACTGCAGAACCTTTGGTGACTTTTTTCATTTTTATGGTGAGAACACCCTTCTTCACCTCGGTAATTACGTCCGAAGTCGGGCAGCCATCGGTGATGACCTCAATCTCGTTTTTGTCGCTTTGCAGAATAGCTACATTCAAACCTTTGTTAGCCAAAATCTTTGTGTATGAGCCATCTACGCTACGCATCTCGCGCTTTGCATTTGTAGCAGTCTTGCCAGTTCCGCCACCCATTCCGAATGGAAATTGTGCGTTTGCCGACGCCATGCCTATAAATATAGCAATGCACGATAATATCAATTTCAATCTGTTCATTGTCAATGTATTATAATGTAATTATTCGCACTTTGTAATTATTTTTTCACCATCGCTATCGACTACAATCTTGCTACTTTGCTTCACTTGTGCCTCGATGATGAGTTCGGCAAGTTCGTCCTCGATATACTTCTGAATAGCACGGCGCAAAGGTCGAGCTCCATATTGGCTATCGTAGCTCTTGTCGACGATGAACGTCTTAGCAGCATCGGTGACCGACAGCGAATAACCCATAGCCTCAACACGTTTGGTCAAGCCGCGAAGTTCAATGTCGATAATCTGCATAATGCTCTCGCGCGAAAGTTCTTGGAAGATAATCACATCGTCGATGCGGTTGATAAACTCAGGTGCGAAGGCCTTTTTGAGAGCCTTTTGCAGTATGGCATTCGAATGCTCGGCATCGCTTGGACGATTCTCTTGCGCAAAACCGACGCCACGTCCGAACTCTTTCAGCTCGCGGCTTCCGATATTCGATGTCATTATAATTATCGTATTCTTGAAGTCCACTTTGCGACCGAGGCTGTCGGTGAGGTGACCTTCGTCGAGCACTTGCAGAAGGAGGTTGAACACGTCGGGGTGAGCCTTCTCAATTTCGTCGAGAAGCACCACGCAATAAGGGCGACGGCGCACTTTCTCGGTCAGCTGACCACCCTCTTCGTGGCCTACATATCCCGGAGGCGCTCCCACGAGACGCGACACGGCGAATTTCTCCATATACTCACTCATATCTACGCGAATGAGCGCATCGGTGGTATCGAATAGGTATTTAGCCAAAACCTGTGCGAGGTGCGTCTTACCAACGCCCGTAGGACCAAGGAAGATGAACGAGCCAATTGGGCGATTCGGATCTTTGAGTCCAGCACGGTTGCGCTGAATGGCCTTAACTACCTTCGAGATAGCCTCTTCCTGACCAACAACCGAACCCTTCAGTTCGTCGCCCATCGTAAGCAGTCTCTGACTTTCGGCTTGTGCCACACGTTTCAAAGGTATGCCAGTCATCATAGCCACCACTTCGGCAACTTTCTGATCATCAACCACTTCGCGATGCTCTTTTAGCTCGTTTTGCCAAGCATTTTTGGCTTCAACGAGTTTCTCGCTGAGTTGTTTTTCTTGGTCGCGGAAACTTGCTGCAAGCTCAAAGTTCTGCGCCTTCACAGCATTGAGTTTGTTGTTTTTGAGCGTCTCCACTTGAGCCTCAATCTCAACAATGTTCTGAGGCACAACTATGTTGGAGATATGTACACGCGAACCAGCTTCATCGAGCGCATCAATAGCCTTGTCAGGCAAATGACGGTCGGACATGTAACGCTCGGTCAGCGCTACGCAAGCCTTGAGAGCCTCGTCGGTGTAAGTTACGTTATGATGATTTTCGTATTTATCCTTGATGTTACGAAGGATTTGAACCGTCTCGTCGAACGTAGTTGGCTCTACCATAACCTTTTGGAAACGGCGTTCGAGCGCACCATCTTTCTCTATGTATTGGCGATATTCGTCGAGCGTAGTTGCACCAATGCACTGAATTTCACCACGTGCAAGAGCAGGTTTGAGCATATTAGCAGCATCGAGGCTACCAGTAGCACCACCAGCACCAACGAGCGTATGTATCTCATCAATAAAAAGAATCACATTTGGCGAATGCGAAAGTTCACCGAGAATGGCCTTGATGCGCTCCTCAAATTGTCCGCGATACTTTGTACCAGCCACAATCGACGCGAGGTCGAGCGACACGATGCGCTTGTCGAACAGCACACGCGACACCTCTTTTCTATGTATACGCAGCGCCAAACCTTCAGCAATGGCCGATTTACCTACGCCTGGTTCACCAATGAGAATTGGGTTATTCTTCTTGCGGCGGCTAAGAATCTGCGCAAGGCGTTCAATCTCATTTTAGCGACCTACAACGGGGTCAAGGCGACCCTCTTCGGCAGCTTTAGAGATGTCGGTACTAAAGTTGTCGAGCACAGGCGTATCGGAGTTAGATATAGGTTTCTTCTCGGCTCGCTGACGGTTTTCTGCACCACTGCTACTGCCACCTCTGCTGCTGAACGGTCCGTCTTCCTCGTCGTCATCATCGTTTAGGTAGGAGTCTTTAGTCTCCTTAGCCTTACGATTGTCGATGATAGAGAGCAGACGATCGTACGTAACATGATAATTATTAAGTATTTGCTGCACGCGAGTGTTCGATTCGTGCATAATAGCCAAAAAGAGGTGCGGCGTATCTACCACCGTCTGACGAAGCGCCGAAGCCTCCAATCGAACAATGCGCATGATGCGTTCGGTGGTGCTGAGCAGCGGAATTTCATCGATAGTAGCCGTGGTGGTAATTGACGAGCCAGAACCCAATGCGAGCTTAACATCGTGCTTCAAATCGGCACTATTGATATTAAGTTTCGAAAGGATATTCGCCATTTCGGCATCTTGTTCGGGGCTCGAATCGAGAAGCGCAAGCATCAGGTGTTCTGGTGCTATGTAGTTATGCCCAAGGTTACGAGCCAAAACACGGCCTTGGTAAATAACTCGCTTAAGATTTTCAGAATATGGTATATTCATAAATAATGATATTCTAATCTATACAATCAGAGAGTTTTATGTCGTCGAGGTCGTCGGGGACAAATATCTTGCCATTGTAGACGGTGCGTCCTTCCGCTATGTAGGTTTGACGGCGCGTCTGCAAGTTGCGACCTTCGGTATGTATAAGTATGGTGGAAGCCGCGCCAACATTAGCCGCCACGCGACACGAGTTGAGCGCCGTGCCATGCGATTTCTCAAACGGGCGGAACTCAGCTTCGTCGCGCTGAGCACAGTAGGCTTCCTGCACAAGTACGGCTACACCTTCAATACGCGTAAATAGCTCATCCTTAACATTTTCGTCACCAGTAAAAGCAAGGCGTTTGCCTCCGTGAAGCGTACATACAAAACCATGTTGGAGCTCTTTTTTGCTATTTATATTGAAGAACGTAAAATGTCGGTCAATTATGTCACATTCAGACCTATCTTCGATTGGCATAAATATGACTCTTTTGTCAAAAAGTGCCCAGAGGCGAGGCTGCATAACATACTGAGAAATATTGCGAACGGCCTCAAGCGAGCGCTGATGTGCATAAATAGTGAGGTTGCCTTCGTAGCGTCCTTTGTTCATCTCCTGCGTGATGGCGCGAACCACCCACACAACGCCAAGAATATGGTCGGAATGGTTGTGCGAGACGAAAATAGCGCGAATTCGATTGGCTTTGTATAGTCCGAGGCGCTCCATCTGCGTAAGTATGCCGTTGCCACCACCACCATCGACGAGAAACATATCGCCATCGTCGTCGGCTATGGTGAAGCACGCGTTGTAGCACTGCGTAACCATTGCTGCACCTGTTCCGAGAAATGTGAAGTGTTCCATGTGGGACTATAATTATGTAAGCAAATTTATAATTTTCCGACAATGGGGGCATGTTCCATTGTCTATACCATACTACTTTTTCAGTTCGATGCCGAAGAACTTCCAGTTGCTATCTTCCGACTCGAAGAAGTGGATATTCTTGGTATCGCGCGGCACTGCACGGAAGAATAGCTGAAATTCAGCCGTTTCGCCTTGTTTTAGTGGAGTGCGATAAGGCGCAAAAGAACAATTCTTAGCTGCGAATATCTGATACTTCTCGCCCGTGTCGGCATCGATGATGTAAGACTCTGGTTTTATGGAATATACGCCCTCATCAAACTGGCTATTTGTCCACGACATTGTTACCATTACATACTTATCTGTACACACTACCTGCTTGATTCTCACGTCAGTATCGCCATTGAGCAACACCTTTGGCGAATCTACGACGAAGTAGAATTGCTTGTCGTTGGGTGTCTTCAGCGCTGATTTTTGCACACTCTTAAGTTTTCTACTAACATTAGGAACGCCCAAAGCAACCACTTCGCTCAAATCGCGTGCAGCCTCAGCAAATCTACCAAGTTTCATAAGCGCATAACCTCTGTAATAGAACGAGTTAGAAGTCTTCTTATTAGTCAGACTATCAATAGTTATGGCTTGATTCATAAAATCAACGGCCTTCTCGTAATTACCCAAACGGTATTGCAATTCGCCATTCGTATCGAGTATGTAGCTCTTGTTATGCGAAAGGGCAAGTGCCTCAGCAGCAGGCGCTATGGCATCTTCCAACTTACCATGCTGCATCTGCGAATATGCAAGGTTGTTGTATACAACAGCATAGTCGAAATCTTGAACTTTATCGCGAAGCTTAAGTATTGATTCATAATCTTTTACGCACTCTTTATGCTTATTCATTTGCGAATGGTTCATAGCTCGCATAAAGAGCACTTGTGGCTGCTCTGGTTTGTGTGCCAACGACGAATCGCAGTGCACAATAGATTCGGCATACTTATGCTTCATTTGCAATATTTCGGCCATCACCGAGTGCGCTGCCGCAACGTTGTATTTCTCTTGAATGCAGAAGTTGAGCGCCTCCATAGCCTCTTCGTCTTTATTGAGCAGATAGGCAACGATGGCTTTTGCATACATAAATCGCGGACTCTGATAGAGTTTCAGCGCCTCGCCAATGCCCGTGTATGCCGATTGATAGTCGCGCTTGTCATATTTCTCCATGGCGGCATCGAACACTTTACGAGCAATAGGCTCAGCCTTAGCGCATTGCATTGAGCATTGATGCATATATTCAAACAAATCGTAGGCAAACATGCCACCAATTACGTTGCGCTCAGTCATGAGGTCGGTAGCGCAAGCATCGTCGAAAATCATCGACGCGCCGCACCAATCTTCGTTCATCAGAGCGTTGTTCAACTGTGCCATAAGCAACATCACGCGCACAGCTTGCTCCGTATCTTTATTCTCCATCACACTGCGCCCAACGGCATTGAACGTCATATAGTCGAGCCCTTCGGGATATTTACGTAGGCATAAATAGTAGTAGCACGCAAGAGCTCGCGGCGTCAAGACGTTCAAAAGATCGGCGTGCGAAACGATGGTTTTACGTTGATATAAATAATATGCAAAGGCAGCAGCGTAATCGGCTGGATTGTAGCGGAATATAGTACTACATATCGCCAAACGCCCTTGCAGCGACAAATCCTCGTTGAGCAATGCCTCGAAGAGATTGTCGAGCAGCGACGAGCCATTGGTGCTCGAAGCAATCTTTGCCATAGCAGGCTGAATTTCGGTAAGAGTGGAGTCGCTCGGCGTAATCATATCATAGAGTGCAACACGTTGAGCGCGCAACATATCTACGGTGACGAAGCCATTGTAGTTCTTGAACATATTGGCGAGCGTCTCGTTCTGTTCGCGAATGCTGGGTGCAGTCTTTTCGCCAGTTGCATACGGTTTATAGCTATCCGAATATGCGAAGACATTATCTCTCACGGCTTTGGTAATATCTTCGTCGACATTAGTAAGGTTGCGCACGCCATCCATAATAGTATATACACCGCCCCAATCGGTCTTGAGCGAATTGTGCGCGCTGAGCATAGCATCGACGAACCGTGCAGCATAGCTCTTAGGATTGCGCAAAACCGCTTGATCGGCCAACTTAATTGGCATAATCATATTATCGATATTGTCGAGCGCCATCAAGTAAGCCATACAGAGCACTTGATCCCACGGAGCTTTCTCGGCAAAGATTTCGAGACTTTTGTAGCGTTTTTTCTTACATAAGTATGTAAAAAACTCGTCAGCACGATGCTGCGAAGTGAAGTATGGAGACCAACCCCAAGCGCAAATCACAGCCAAGCGTTCACCTATCGCATTATCCTTATTTTCAAGGAATTGAAAAATATTTTCAATCGATTTTACTGGCAAACCATCGGCAACGTATTTAGATGTAAGGTCGTCGTAGCCAATGGCGAGCGATGTCGATGTAAGTATGGTATGTGAATCGAACAGCAAGCGCTGTGCGTAACTTGTTACAGATAAGAGTATTGCAACGGCAAGAATTGAAATGTATTTCATTTTTATACTTATTCTTTATAGTTACCCCAAAAGTGGTTCATTCGCTCGGCAATGCGCTGTTCGGCAGCATTGGGTTGCGAAATATAGAACCGCTTGTGGGCGATATTGTCAGGTAGATATTGCTGTAACACAAAGTGTTCGTCGAAGTCGTGGGCATATTTATAGTCTTTGCCGTAGCCAATCTTCTCCATCAAGTGCGTAGGAGCGTTGCGCAGATGAAGCGGCACGGGCAAATCGCCAGTTTTTTGCACGAAATCGAGGGCGTTGTTTATTGCCATATATGCAGCGTTGCTCTTGGGCGAAGTAGCCAAATAGATAGTCGCTTCGGCAAGGATGATGCGACCTTCGGGCCAGCCGACTTTGTTCACCGCATCGAACGCTTGATTTGCCATTAGTAGCGCGTTGGGATTGGCAAGGCCAATGTCCTCCGACGCCGAAATGACCAAGCGACGCGCAATAAACTTGGGGTCTTCGCCACCAGCTATCATGCGCGCAAGCCAATAAATAGCAGCATCGGGGTCGCTACCACGAATTGATTTTATGAAAGCCGAGATGATGTCGTAGTGCATCTCGCCATTCTTGTCGTAGGTAGCTTGCGTAGCTTGCAACACGTCTACAACGTGTTTATCGTCGATAATTATGACCTCTTCGCCAATTTGCGAATTAATCACTAACTCGAGGATATTGAGCAATTTACGTGCATCGCCACCCGAAAATCGCACCAGAGCAGCCTCTTCACGTATATCTATATTATGCTTCTTGAGTTCCGCATCGTTTTCAATGGCACTCTTGGCAAGCGCAATGAGTTCCGCGTGCTCCAGCGATTTCAATACGTATACTTGGCAACGCGACAAAAGCGGCGAGATAACTTCGAACGAAGGGTTTTCGGTTGTAGCACCAATGAGTGTAACTACGCCCTCCTCAACTGCTCCTAACAAGCTGTCCTGCTGGGCTTTATTGAAACGATGAATTTCATCGATAAAAAGAATTGCCGAATTTGTATTGAAGAAACGCGAACTGCGAGCCTTCTCTATCACGTCGCGCACATCTTTCACGCCCGAAGTGACTGCCGAGAGCTGAAAAAATGGGCGTTCGAGACGCGCAGAGATGATTTTGGCGAGCGTGGTCTTCCCTACCCCAGGCGGTCCCCAAAGGATTATGGACGACATGTTGCCACTATCAATCATGCGACGCAAGACAGCCCCATTGCCGACCAAATGTTGTTGGCCGATGTAGCTATCGAGCGTTCGCGGACGCATTCTCTCTGCAAGTGGTTCCATCAGTTGCCGCGTTTTGCTTTGTATCCGTACTGTGTGAGCAGCGCAACAACCTTGTCGCGATGGTCGCCTTGGATAAGTATTTCGCCATCTTTAGCCGAACCACCAACGCCGCACGCCTGCTTGAGCTTGCGCCCAAGTTCATTCAGCGATGCCGACGAACCTACAAAACCTGCCACAAGCGTAACCGATTTACCTGCACGCTGACGTTTGTCGAGCATCACGCGCAAGCTCTGTTTCGATGGCTCAATGTCTTCCTCTTCGGGTTCTTCGTTTGTTTTATATTGAAAGTCGGAAGCTGTGCTATAGACAACCCCTTCTCTATTTCTCCATTTTATATCCATATAAATATCTAATATTTACTTATTTACCACCACATTTTTCTCGTAAGTAATGGTTATGTTTTTATTAGAAACTGACACTTTCTCGTCGTAATATCCGCCACGAATAAGTAGCGTAACAGGCTTATTATCAATATTCTTAGCAGCATTCATAGCATCAGCAATCTTGAAGAAGTCGCCGCTACCATCTTTAGCAACTACAATGTCGTAGTGGCGTACGTAAGGCTTCAAATCCGCAATCTGCTCAGCCACAGCGTCTATAGCAAGCTGCGCCACCACGCGACCACCATGTTCATTGAGGTGCGTATTGTCTTGACGACCTTTGGGGCAAGCCTCGCAAACATTGGGTTCTATCCACATATATAGCACCTTAGAACCTTCGCGACCAAGATTCTGCACAAGGTTGTGCGTCGTGGCATTCAAATCTACGAACGGAACACCCTCGCGCTCAGCAACTTTGCGCGGCACAATTCGATAGTCGCCGTGAGTGTCTACAAGCACGTTGCCCTCCTGCACAGTTGGCACTTTATACGTACGATGATCGTCGGCAGCTACGGCGTCGGCAGTGGGCGTTTTTTCGGCAAAATTGCGGCGCACAATGGAGTTGAACAGCACTGGTTTAGCACCTTTTGCTTTAGCTTCTCGCACGAAACGTGTGAGATTTTCGGCGAATGTCGTCTCTGGGTCGGTGTGGCGTTTCTCGTCGGCTTTCTCGTCGTTATGTCCGAATTGTATAAAAACATAGTCGCCCGGCTGAAGGTTGTCGAGCACTGTCTGCCAACGTCCTTCGTCGATAAAACTCTTCGAGCTACGACCATTCACTGCATAATTAGTTACGCACACATCTTCGCTTAGGAAGCCCGGAAGCATCTGTGCCCAGCCACGTTCGCGATTGCCCTTACGTAAAGATTTATCGGCCATAGTAGAATCGCCAATCGTATGTATACGAACTTTGCTGCGCTGGCGTACCCAATCTACATACATAGCAATAGTCGTTTCGGCTTCGTAGCTATACCAGCCATAATTTGCACGGCGTTCGAGTTCTATTTCTGCAAGGTTGTATTTCTTCTTGCTATCGCGGCCGCAGAAGAATGGGCGATTATCGTCGAGGTTGTAGTAGCGAGCCCAGATGCGAGGCGCTTTTTCGTCGGCTACAACAACGCGGTCGGCAGTTTCGTTGGCTATTTTGCGATCTTCTTCGGAGAGAAGTGGGCGCTCAATACGTATGCCATAAATAGCGTTATCCTTGAGCCAATCGATAGCGCTGTGGATTGATGTCTGCACCTCTTCGCTCGGATTTGGCAAACGCATAAGTAGTCTCAGAATCTTAGCCGACTCTGTGGCAGCAAGTCCTGGAAGTTCAAACGTGCGTGCGCCAACGGGTTCGAGAGTTTCATTATCGGCTTGCTGAGGCCAAATAGTGAGGCGACCATTTTGCTTGTACTGACAGCGCAACACCAAATCGATGCCTTTGTAGAGTGATTCGTGAATCTGCTCACGATGTTTTTTGTCGATCCATGTATAGGCTTCGTTGTCAGTATCAATATCCAAGAAAAGGTTCAGCGGACCCGTCATAACATCGTCGTTGAATGTAATTGCGTCAACGTCCCAGCCGCGCCAACCACCGTTTGGTTTCTGAATGCTAAGTATATAATCGATGCCGGCAAGAGCAGCCTTGCGGTAGCGTTCATCGTTGAATTGTATGTATGCACTAGCGAGATACGCCACTTGTGGAAAAACGGTGCTATTATCGAGCGTCGATCTCTGATAGGACTCGCTACAAGTAGCCTTCACCGAATCGGCTCGCACATTAGCATCGAACCAACGGATGTTTTTGGGCCAGCCACCATCTGCATTCTGATAGCTAACAATATTATCGGCTATTTCTCGGGTGATTTCTGGTTTTTGCGAGTGTGCTACAAGCGTCGTAAGTATTAACGATAGAGCTAAAAATACCGTCTTCATTCTGTTTCTATTGATAGAATATGTAGGCAAATATACACAAAAGATTCGCTTAAGACTATGTAGTATTCTACGATGTATGTTTACCTACTTTTTACTGGCAATGGATTCGAGAATACAACAAAAAAACGCCTCAAATCGTAAGGATCCAAGGCGTTTCATTTTTGTATGTATGTATGATTATTTCGCTTTCTGGAGGTCTTTATTACGTATTTCAACGCGTTTCACCTTGCCACTGATGGTTTTAGGCAATTCATCTACAAATTCAATTATTCGTGGATATTTATAAGGAGCTGTAACAGTCTTTACGTATTCCTGAATCTCCTTTACAAGAGTATCGTCGGCTTTAGCTTTGTATTCATTGGTTAGCACTATAGTTGCTTTCACAGCTTGACCTCGGATTTCGTCGGGAACGCCAGTTACTGCACATTCGAGCACTGCGGGGTGTGTCATAAGCGCACTCTCTACTTCAAAAGGACCTATGCGATAACCGCTACTCTTTATCACGTCATCTTTACGACCGATGAACCAGAAGTAGCCATCTTCATCACACGTAGCAATATCGCCTGTGTGATAGTAATTGTCTACGATAGTCTCTTTAGTAAGCGCCTCGTTGCGGTAGTAGCATTTGAAAAGTCCGAGTACCTTTTTGCCATGCGTATTTATAACTATTTCGCCTTGCTCTCCCGCTTTGGCTATAGTGCCATCGGGTTTCATGAGTGTTATGTCGTATTGTGGACCGACAACGCCCATTGAACCTGGCTTAGGCTCTATCCAAGGATAAGTAGCTATAGTGAGCGTAGTTTCCGTCTGTCCAAATCCCTCCATCATCTTTATGCCAGTCAAACGATACCACTCTTCATAGACGGCCGGATTGAGAGCTTCGCCTGCAATGGTGCAATATTTAAGCGAACTGATGTCGTAGCATGCGATGTTGGAGCGCAACATGTAGCGGAACACTGTGGGAGGAGCACAAAACGAAGTGATTTTATACTTCTCAATCATCTTGAGTACATCTTCGGCATGAAAACGATCGTAGTGATATACAAATACGTTAGCACCTGCTATCCACTGACCATATAATTTACCCCACACAGCTTTTCCCCAACCTGTGTCGGCAAGCGTGAGGTGAAGCGATTCTTTATTTAGGTTGTGCCAATAACATCCTGTTACGATGTGAGCAAGAGGATAGGTGAAATCGTGTGCAACCATTTTGGGTTCGCCCGTAGTGCCAGAAGTAAAATACATAAGCGAAATATCATCGTTAGTATTTACAAAAGCTGGACGTACAAAAGGCTTTGCATTCTTGATGCCAGCTTGATAATCGTCGAAGCCGTCAGGCACGAGAGGGCCTGTAGAGACAACATGCTGAACAGAAGGCGACAGCGCCAAAGCACCCTTTACGTGTTCGAGAACTGGTTCATCACCACAAGCCACAATCATTTTTATTGATGCAGCATTGGTGCGGTAGACAATGTCATTTTCGGTTAGCAAATGAGTGGCAGGAATGGTTACTGCGCCCAACTTATGCAACGCTATTATAGAGAACCAAAATTCTACGTTGCGTTTAAGTATGAGCATAACCATATCGCCTTTGCCAATGCCAAGCGAAGCAAAATATGATGCTGTTTTATCGGAATATTCTTTTATATCTGCGAAGGTATATTGACGCATATTACCATTGTCGTCGGTCCAAAGAAGAGCTTTACGCTCGGGTTCTATAGCAGCCCATCCATCGACAATGTCATATCCAAAATTGAAATTTTCGGGCACATTTACCCTAAAATTGCGCATAAAATCATCGTGAGATGTAAATGCGACTTGCTTTACATATTTTTCAAGCATAATTCACTATAAAAAACCAGCCGACATCATTATATCCCTTCTCGACATCGGCATTTACTGAGTCGGTGGCAAAAGTACTTATATAAATTCAAATACTCCTACATAGAAGTGTTTTTTATAGTTAAACGTTGCTATTGTTTCTGTTGTATACTCCCCTATACTAAGCTGACATAAGTAAACGACTTAGGTAATTATCAATGCTATCAGTTGCATAGAGAAATAGAGAATTAAAATTCTATTGTAATTGTTTTATGTATGGTATCTCCATGACCTATTATGCAGATTCCAAAGACATAATCAATAAAACCTACACATAAGCATTGTGGCTAATTGGCCGTTGAATATCCAGCCACAGCGGTTTTCTTTTGTGTTTGTATTATTGCAAAACAAAATGACACTGCAGGAAAAACTCGGGAAAGCCATTGTGCAGCTGCGCAAGCAGCGCGGGTTGGCACAAGAGAAATTCGCCATAGACGCAGAAATAGACCGCCGCTATATGAGCGATATTGAGAACGGCAAACGCAACATATCAATCGATGTTATCGAACGGCTTGCTAAAAGCTTTGGCATCAGCGTTAGCGAATTG
>JAEEGL016525469.1_pt1 | contig 22464 bp, 20 predicted proteins | sample 9134231 | NCBI WGS metagenome assembly JAEEGL01 (sample SAMN16246548, study PRJNA631951) | gut metagenome | biome: gut microbiome; feature: rumen; material: fiber-attached | host: Bos | place: Iran: Karaj | collected 2018-10
AAATCTTCGGCATTAACCTTGCAATAAATCATCATGGCTTCCGGAAACAGCGGACGTCCGTTGTACAGATTGCTGTAATTAACGTCTTCGGCGTCTTCCATGGCCGCCCTTTCTTCGGCAGCTTCACGCGCCGCAATTTCGTCATCGGATAAACGACCGCCCGAAGATGAGCCGCCGCCGGAACCGCCGGTTGCATATCCCGAGGTGGTTTCGTTCGATACGTCGCCGTCGGTGACGATTTCCGTGTTTGTTGTCACCTGTTCGGAAAAGGCAACCGATGAATTATATAATACCGCAAATGCCGCTATGGCACATATTTTTAAGATTTTGCTTTCTTTTATCATTTTACACTTCCTTTTCCGTTAATTAAAACATTTTTATCTTACCGTCTTCATTGCCCGGAGAACGGTTTTGCTCCAGCCAACGGTAAGTTTGATCTTTTACATAAGAACCGCCGTCGGAGGCCTGATTATCATCCGTCTGACCGCCGGCGCTGTCCGCCTGCTGATTTTCTGCCTCGAGTGCCTTTTGAGCCTCAGCTTCTTCTTCGGCTTTTTTCTTATAATCTTTCAGCGTTTTTTCCAAAAAATCCGCGCTGGCATCTTCCAATGCCTTCGGGTCTTCACCGAAACGTTTGGCACTGTCTTCAATAAAGTCATATAATCCGCTGGCTTCATAGTTACTTCCGCGCTCGGCATTTTCCTGCGCCAACTTAAGGTTATTGCTTAATTTGGAAAGATTCTTTTTACCGATTATCGAGGTGGTCCAAGAGCGCATGTATGAGGCCAAATATTCCTTGAAAGGCATAGGTATACCGAAGGCATACGCCTCACCGGCAAAACCGACGAATGCCGCCGCAAAAGCGATTACGCAGATGGTTTTGTGTATTTTATTCATTATCATCGCAGCTACCTCCGTTACCGTTTATTTATCTTTGCCTTTTTTATACCAATTATACCATTTTGCCTTGCCCGGTTTTGCTTCGCGCTCGCTTGTTATCTCTTCTTCCGCCTCCTCTCTTTTCTTTTCTTCTTCACGTAATTTTTCGGAGGCTTCTTTTTTGCGCTCGTACTGTTCTTTCTTTTGTTTGCTCTTTAACTGCTGTTCTTTGGCCAGCTCGGCACCGTATTTTTCCAGCATGTTTTGCCAATTCGAACCGAACATATTACCGTTGGCTATGCCCTCAACGGTATTAATCACATCCATATACAAATCCGTGGAGCCGAAAGGACCGTAGCCGCGATCTTCTTCGGATTTCTTTAAGTCTTCCTTCTTATCGTCTTCGTCTTCATTTTCTTCGTTTTCGTTTGATTCGCTTTCCAAGTGTTCGGAATCTTTAGCTTGGTCGGTCGTCGGCATTTCGGCATAAACAGCCGTTGTTCCCGCAAGGAAAAACATCATAATGGCTAAAACCGCTATGCGTTGCAAATTCCATTTTTCACCCATAATGACGTCCTCCTATAATTTTTATATCTTCCATTGTAACATATTTTCATACGGCGTAGTATGAAATTTTTGTTAAATTTTGGTTTTATGATATATCCAAATATTTGGTCAAGAACCCGTCTTCGCCGAATTCTTTAATCAGCTGTTGTACCAACAACACATTCTTACGGCCGGAGTTGTATACGCGCAGATATTTGCCCAATCCGCCGAGGTTAACATCCAAAATTACCGACTCGCCGGTAACCGGACGCGACAACAAAATGGCATACGGGAAATCGCGGTAGCTCTTACCGAAAATGAAGTCCATCTCGTTTTTGGTCAGATTCCAGTTGGCGTAGTCTTCAACCTGTGCTTGCGGGTTACGGAAGAAAATAACCGTTTGGCATTGACCGCGAATAACTTCGCCGACGCCCAGTTTATCAACAATATTCGGCTGTTGGAAAGCACAGAGATAAGCTTGGCGTTTTTTACGACCTTCTTGCAGACCGATGATAAAGTAATCTCTAAACATCGGGTGCTTCAACATCGGCGCCGTTTCATCGATCATAATCAATGACGGCACGCCGGTTTCGCCGGTTTCGGATTGAATACGGTGCATGATGTAACTGATTACCGCCGGCGCCAAATTCTCATCTTCAAAAATATGCGTAAAGTCAAACGCCATAAAGCGGCGGCTCTTCAAATCCAAGCTGTCGTCCTGACCGTTGAAAATAGCTCCGTACTGGTCCGGATTAACCCAACGATACAATTCGCGGCGCATATTACCGGTCGGCGAAAAACAGCTCTTATACAGGTTAGCAAGAATTCTCTCTTCCGGCCGCAGATAGTCAAACGCCGTGGTAACGGCACGGGCAACTTCGCGGTCGGCCAAAGCATCGTCCACCATGGTAATTGATTTCAGCCAGCGGCGCAAAAATGCGCGGTTTTCGGAGGTATTGGCGCAGTCAAACGGGTTAAGCGAAACGTTCTTTTCGTCACCGTCAAAGCCGACATACGCGCCTTTGACCGCACGCGTAAAGATTTGCGCACCTAAGTGGCGGTCAAAGAAGAATACCCGCAAATCGGCATGGCGCATGGCTTGTCCGGCCAAGAAGGTAAGCAAGGTTGTTTTACCTTGACCGGTCGGACCGATAATGCAACAGTGAGCCACCGCAGATTCTTCACTGCTGACGTGGAATTGGAAACGGTATGCCGAACCGGACATGGTACGGAAAATAGAAATCGCCCCGTTGCCCCAGTCGCTCTTGCTGAAGCCTTCCGCCGGTTTATCCAGGGTTATACCCATGGCAATCGCCCGCGACAAATACATATAAGTTCTCGGATAAGTATCATAAGTCGGGAATTGCGTAAAGAATACCGCTTGCGCCACCCAGCCCTCGCGCACCGGAGTAACGCCGAAAGCGCGGCAAATACGCTGTATTTCCGACTCGGCAAAGTCCAGTTCCTCTTTTGAGCTGCCTTTGGCAATAATGGTCATGGCATATTCCGATAAGGATTGATAATCGTTATCGCTATCATCGATTGAAGCCAGAGCGGTTGCATATTGTTCGACCACACCGGCCGAAAAACTGGTAGTCATGGCCATACGTTGCTGTTGCATCAGCAAACCTCGGGCCTGTGCTCTGAACATCGGGCGGATGTTATGCAATAACACCAATTCGCAATCAATGGCATTAAGCGAATAAATCATACTTTCGTCCCACGCCTCACCGCACGAACGGATCCCGAAAGCTATTTCGTATAAATCTTTATCGCCCGAGAAAAAGTGTATAATACCTTCTTCCTGCGTAAAATGAATATGGTCGGAAGTCAGCATTTCGCACAAACGCGCGCCTTCCGCTCCGTATACTTTCGGTGTCGGCTGCGAAACCGGGCTGCACAAACGTGCAAACAAATAGAACGGGCTGTCAACCGGATTACTGCTTTCCGTTTCGTACATCGGGCTCACGCCGTATTCGCCCAAAGTTGACATCAGGCTTTGCGAGGCGTAATTCAAATCTTTTAAGGCATCTTTACGATCGATAACCGACAAAATTATGTAGTGTTTGTTGCTGTAAATACGGTTCATCTGATTGAACCATATCTGCGAAACGGTATCCAGCAGCGGGTTATTAAAATCGCGTTTTTCGCTTTCGAGCGCATCGTGCTCACGCGTTGTAATCACTCGGGCGATAATCTGCATGTTGGACAAGTCATCGATAAACGACTTGCGCGCTTCCATCATTGAATAAACTTTTTCCGCCGTGGCCGAGGATAAATCGATACCTTCCAGCTTGAAAACACGGGCATAGGAGTTGTTGCGGCATTGAATGGTTACGCCGTCGGACATCAGCTTTTGAAACGGCAAAAAGTCGGAAACGCGAGATTCTCGCGGTTGCGGCAACACCCAGTTACCGAATTTGGTTGAAAGCAACACCGCAAACGATGCCGCCGATACAATACCGATAAGAGCAACAATAACTTCGACGTTGCTCAATCCGCGGACAAACAGGCTGAAAAAATCGTATTCATTCATGGCTCGAATTTACTCCCTTTTACAGGATACAAATTGGTTGTTTTAATATATGTCTGCCCGTAGGCCCGGAGCATATTGGATAAGTGCGGTTCCTTTTGCCCGGCAATAATCAGCGCAACATGGCCGGCAATAATCAGCACAATGAAAAACAGCGGGTTCAAATCAGCCACACCCATTGCCATAAACATCACCGGAAACTGTATTCCCAAATTAATAATGGCGGGCACCATCGGAGCCCACAAAACTCGCGGCGGTTGAGCTACTGCTTTTAACAGTTCTTCTCTCATCGCCCTCTCCTTTGCTGTAATGCCGTAAGCAGTTGTTGCGCCGCTTCCCGGTCTTTTTGCTGTTGCGAATGCATTTGTGTCAGCAATTCATAAGTGCTGTGGTCGGGAACGACGCGCAACGTGGCATAATCGGCCGTTTGTTGCCGCACGCCGGCTAAAAGTTTTTCAATTTCGTGTTCCGCTCTGTCCTTTTGTTCCGAATTGAGCAAATCTTCCAATGCCGACGCATTGACCTGTTTGCCGGAGGCCTGCGCCCGCCCGACATATTCATCTGCCTGTTTGAGTTTTTTTAATATTTCGGAACCGCGGCTTTGTAACCGATGTAAATTACTGTTCTGTTCACCGGCCGTCATTTGAGTTTCACCGATACGGCTGTCTTCTTTATAAGCAAGAGCCGGATAGGCTGAAAAACAAAACACAACGACAAGTAAAATAATTCTCATTCGGTAAACCCACTTTTGTTACATCGCTTTGGAAACGATAATCTGGAATATTTGTTGAAGCCACGTACCGCCGCCGACCGCACCTTCACCCTGTACGTCGTACTGCAAATCCGGAACTCCGCCTTTGCTGCCTTCGGCTACCCACATAACATACCAGAACATGGTACTCAATACAAAGCAGCTCAGCATAATATAAGCCAGAGTTTTCCAAGATATTTTATTAAATATTGCCATAAAGGAAAAGAATACCAAACCGAAACCGGCAATAATAAAACCGCTATCGCGCAACCCCACGCCGATTACCGTGGCACGAGCCGCCAACTGATCAAATATTTCTGATTCCTCACCGGCAAACGCATCCGGCGTAATGCCGACAACCATCAACAGCAACAATATGGATAAGCGTGTCAAATTATTCATGGCCCTTCTCCTAATTCGCTCCGGTTAAATCAACTTCCGTACCGGTGGCAAGAGTACCTGTTTGCTCGGCATAGGCAATAATGAAAACACCGATAAGAATGGCAACCAACCATTTCCAGTTAAAGGTACCGAACATACCGCCGATACAAACACTGGCAATACCGATGGTGGCCGCCGGGTAAATAACTTTCCGCAATCCGCTGAAAATCGTCCGTCCGGCTGCGTTCAGCGCACTGAAAGTACCGGTGTCGCCGCCAACGGCAAAGGCGTCGGTTGCATACAAAAATAAAGAAAGTACCAACCCGATGGTATATCTGTTATTATAAAGAAAATTCTTTATTTTTCTGTACAACATACTGCCTCCTTTCTTCAGCCTGAGGGAGAAAGAATACTCTCTCTCCCTTTTGGCTGCAATTAAATATTATGATTAGTTCAAAGTATCAGCAGTGTGGCTGGAACCAACCGTGGTATCGGTTGCATAGTCAACAACCTTACCGGCAGCGGCCACAACGGCCAAACCTAAAGCCAAAGCTGCGAACCAAGCCCATTTCAGTTTGCCGAAAATCGCTTGGAATGCCAAAGCAACCAAACCGAAACCGCCGACAATGAACAGAACGTTTTTGGTATCCTTAAACAAAGCAGACAATTTGTTAACTGCTGTTTGGAATACGGAACCGGCTGCCGCAGCATCTCCGGCCATGGACACCGTCAGAACCAAAGCAAGTGCTAAAACGGTGCAAATATTATTTTTTAAGAATCTCATGTTTTTTCTCCTTTTCTATTCTTTACAATTTCATAATAACACACTTTTTCTCAGAATTGTACAAGTTTTTTGTGAATTTTTTGTTACAGTCACTTTCACGTTGCAACGCCTTGATTCCGCGCATAGACGGCGTGCGTATTACGGATATACGAGGTTATATTATTCCTAATTTGTAAATAAATCGTAAAGCCCCGTTTAAGAAAAAGAATATACATATTAAGTGTATGTATGCTTTAAAAAATTTTTTTAGCCGCTGAAACGATTTTTGCATTTCGGGATTCGAATCCGTTTTTTTATGTTCCGGAAATGCCGTTATTAACTTTATTGCATCTATTAACTGTATTTTAACGTTATTCGGTGTATCTTCAACCAAAAGAGTAGGATATTTGCCGCCCGAATGCGGCCGTATCCGCTGATTCTACGGGATTTTAAATATGCAAAAGCTGAATTTGAAATATTTTATGGGCAGTTTCTTTCTTTCGCTGGTAGCGGTGTTTATAGCCACGAAGGTATACATTGTTATGTCTTTGAGCGCGCAAACGGAAGAAAATAATGCAACCGCCATCGAAACCAAGAATATTGAGCTGTTTGCCGCCACCGAAGAAAATGATCCGATATATGAAAAATATAAGAGATTATCGGCTGCGGAAGCTCCGCTCGGCGCTGCCGGAACGGTTACGACCGATACGGTTACCGCTTCTACCTCCGACAACGGCGATACGGAAGGTACGGTTTTGTATGCGGAAAACGATGCCGACGGTTGGATTAAAGGCGATGAAAATTTTGCCGAGCAGACAGATAATAACAATTTATCCACAGCTTTTTCAACAGATGTTGCACCGACTTTGACCGCGGCCGAAACAACAGCCGAAACGCCGGCAAAAGACGAACTGCAAATTGCCGATGCTTCGACGGCGCCGGATTTTGCCATTCCGCTCAAGCATAACTACAAAATAGAGACCGGTGTGGTTTCGGTTTCCGATGAAGCGGACGGCGGACGTATTGCTCTGGCTTCCAAAAATGTCAGCATTTATAACTTGGGCACCGATAACACCGCTGCCGTAACCGAGCCTTTGGCAACCGACGAAGAAGATACTTTATCCACACAATCCACAGATGTTGATAACAATTCGGTTGAAGAAGCTTATGCCCCGAACGAGGATGATCCGTGGGAAGTTGCCGAGACCGCCAACAAACACATTACCAAAAATACTTTCGGCGTAAAGAGCGAACCGTTGCAACAAGACGTTACGTTGCCGGATGCACAAGCCAAAACCGAAGAAAAAGTTGCATACACACCGCAGCAGAATCTTTTGATTCCGATACCGGAAGACATTTTAAATGATGAAAATTTAACTCCGCAATTTTCCACTTCTAAGGAAAACCTGGAAATCGAGCAGGAATTGCGAGATAAACATCAGCTCCCGGAATTGGCGCCGGAAAAGAGAATTCAGAACAAAAATAAGTCGTCCGATGACAACATCGCCGGCGGAGTGATTCAAAGCATTGACGACGAAAAAGATTTTGACAGTGATGCCGATGATGATGACCTCGATGATGACGACGGCGATGACGAAGCGGCTCACGGTTACCTTGACAGGATTAATTCGTGGTTCAGCGGCAGCATTCGCGGCAAATCGTCGGATGCGGCCAAATCGAAAAAGTCGGGTTCTGCCGGAAAAGATCAGCAGAGTTCCATCTTTCAGCGCCTTTTGGGCAAGAAAGACAGCCAGGAAAGCATTGTCCCGACCGAATTAAAATTGTCTTTCCAACCGAATCGGGCCGAAATCTCCGGTCAAACGTTGGAATGGCTGCACGCATTTGCCGACAATGCCGTCAATAACGACAATGTTGTCGTCGAAATCAGAGTTGATCGTTCGGCTTCGTTCGAAGTTCAGCAAAAACGCCTCAAAATGCTGTATAAAATTTTGGAGGATAACGGTGTTGAGCAACGTAAGGTCAATATTATGTTTACCGACAGAGAGCCAAACTCTTTTATTATTAGGAATGTACGATACGCTACGGATGAAGAACGGATAGAGGCAACAAAACGTGCCGACAATCCGTGGTTTTAATCCGAACCGTTCAGTTTTAACCTGTATTATAGGAAAATACGATGAAACAAGATATTAAAGGAAAAACAATGACAAACAAATTTGCGATTACCGGCTTGGTATGCTGTATTTTGGGTACAGCCGGTTGTGTCAGCAGCGGTGAACAACGCCCGATGCAGGGATATCCTGACGAGCAGTGCAGCGACGGTATATGCACCAGCAACAGCGAATACACGGCAGTATGCGTTGAAAACGCGGCCGGTTACAGCGAGTGCACCGACCAGGCGCCGGTTAACTACACCAGAACACAGGCAGATTTCCGTGCCTACGGTGAAAGAACGGCACGCGATCATCGTATTACACAGGCTGCAGCCGGAAACAACATTTCTGCCACCGTTATGCCGAGCATAAACGACGAGGTTATCGAATATGAAGCCGAGGTTACGGGCAATCCGCAAACCATGCCGGCAACTGCCGAACAAATTCAGCAGTTTGAAGCCGTAGATGCCCCGGAGGATGAAGGCTACGCCGATGATCCGAATCGCGACTGGCTGGCAGAAGAAGGTCAGAGTTTGAGAGATTTATTAGTTCAGTGGAGTGAAGAAGCCGGTTGGCGGCTGATTTGGAAAACGAATCGTAATTATACGCTGAACGCCGGCGCAATGTTCCGCGGCAATTTTGCCGATGTGGCATCTGCGTTAGTAAGGGCTTTTGCCCGCGCAAAACCGGCACCGGTTGCTACTTTTTATAAAGGTAACCGCGTTCTGGTAATCGAAACAATGGAGGACGAAAATGCGTATGACTAATTTGTTTAAATTAACTGTTCTCGGGCTTCTGGGAATTACCGTAGCGTGTTCCCTGTCGCCGCAACTTGATGCGGAGATAGAGCAAGCGACCAAAGATACCGCGGCCATGAAACAAGAGGCCAGTGTGCCGGATACTCCGATTCCGGACGATGTGGTACGGGTTAAAAACGATATTTGGCTCGGCGATACCTCAAAAGTTGAATTTGAGGGCGAGCAGATTCCGTCGTATTTGGAAGCCAAAGACGGCATTACTTTAATCAGTAACCGTCCGATTACGCTTTTTGAAGTCGGTAATATGATCAGCAAAATTACTTCCTTATCCGTACGCTACGCGCCGGAATTGGAAGATAACGATAACATCAAAGAAGTTGCCGATGCAAACGAGCCTTCAATCGAAACAATCGGCGCTCAATGGACCGATTCTACCAAGATGCTCGTTAACTACAAAGGCCCGCTCAGCGGCTTGTTGGATGAAGTTTCCAACCGTTTCGGTGTATGGTGGAAATACGAAAAGAACGAAGTTTATTTCTATCGTTATATTACCAAAACTTTTGTGGTTTACAGCTTGCCGACCAATCCGTCGCTCAACGTGAGCATTGATGTTTCCGGCAGCGGCGGTTCCGGTGAGGGCGCCAGCGGCGGTGCTTCCATCAGTCAACAAAACCAATCCGGCGATTTGGATATGTGGACGCAAATTCAGGAAACATTGGATAGTATGACCACGGAAGACGGCAGCATCAGCGTAAATCGCGCCAGCGGTACGGTTACGGTTACCGATACTCCGGCCAACATCCGCCGTATTGCCAAATATATCAATGAAACCAACGACCGTCTGTCCAAACAGGTTGCCATCAGCGTTAAAGTATACAGCGTTACTTTGGGTGAAGATGACCAGTACGGTTTTGATTTGGGAGAATTGACGTATAAAAACCTTAAAGGAGAGCATTTCACCAGAATATTAACAAATTCCGACACATCGAAAATTGATAATCCTAATGCCCTCTCTATGATGATTTCTTCCAAGCATTGGGATATTAATGCCGCTATTAAAGCGATGTCTGCGCAAAGAAATACCAAATTGGTTACAAGCGGTACGGTTACGACTATGAACAATAAACCGGCGCCGATTCAGGTAGTTCAAACCGGTCACTACAACAAGAACATGCAGACGACTACCACAACCGGCAGTGATAATACCGATTCTTCCACGGATGTTGAAGATTATACCGTCGGTTTCATGATGAGCGTATTGCCGAGAATTCTTGATCACGGACGCTTGATGCTGTTTTTCAATCTGTCTCTGTCCGAAGTGGTTGATTGGGAGTTGATTGATTATGCTAAAAACCAGCCGCCATTGGAAATTCCGAAGATTGAAACCCGCGGCTTTACGCAAGAAGTTGCTCTCGTATCCGGCCAAACCATGGTGCTTACCGGCTATGAGAAGGCCAGAGGAGAAGTCCAAAAACGCGGTACCGGCAGTCCGGACAATATGTTGCTCGGCGGTCATAATAAAACCGGTAGAGAACGCAACGTCTTCGTGATTATGCTTACCCCTGTGGTTTTGGAAACCCCGTTGTCTCCGGAATCCAGAATGAGCGACTAACACTTTTAAGGGAGAAAACCAGTGGACGATACGCAAACTGAAGAAAAGGCTTGGAAATCGACGTTCAGCAGCGACGGTACGGTTTATGCCGCCAGTCTGTTCTGGCAGCCGTTGTTGAATGAAGACAAGCCTTTACCCGAAGTCAAAGAAGCGGCCGAAAACATTTTGGAAGGCGCCGACCTCTACGTAACACGTAAAGGTAAGTCTGCCCAGTTCGGTCTGGCGGCTTCATCGCAAGGCTTTACCAAAGGCCTGCCTTCCGCCGCCATTGCCTTGATTTCCGGATTAGGAAACGTCACATCGTTTCTGGGCGTATTTAAAGTAGATACCGGTTGGTGGTACATTTGTTACAGAAACGATGTTATCCTTTCCGACGGTGATACTTTATTTATTAACGAACGCGATGCCAAGAATCAGTTTATTTCGATGTTGGCCGTGCCGGATTGGGATGCGATTTACGCTCCGGCCGAGTGGGCCATCGAAGATACCAAGTCAACCGAGCTCGGTCCGCTTTTGAACCGCGGCTTGCAGGTCAAGCTTGATAAAATTGATGCCAGCAACGATACGATTATGTTGGCGGTTATCGTGGTATGTTTTGCCATTATTCTCTGGTTTGCCTACTCCACGTTAAAAGATTTGTTCTTCTCCGCGCCGAGTGCACCGGTAATTGCGCCGATTGAACAGGCCGAACAGGCCGAATTGCCGCCGGAGCCGAAACCGTGGGAAGACATAAGTAATCCGGTTGATGTAATGCGTAATTGCTACACCGGCGTGCAAAAGGTGGTACAGGTTTTGACCCCGGGTTGGGTATTGGGACCGATTACCTGCGCACCGGATTCAGGTATTGTAACCTCGTGGACCCGCGAACACGGACGTTTGACCTGGATTCATCAGGCATTGGATGTTTCCGGCGTTCCGTTCACCTCGCGTATTTTATCCCGTGACGGTAACGAAATCATTGTTACGACTCCGATTGACAAGTCAAAAACTTTCAACTCGCCGCCGGAATATACGGAAGATGAATTAATCGACACCATCAACGATATTAACCAGGCCCTCGACCTGCAACAGTTCAACTCGCAAATCGCGCTCAACCCTATTTCTTGGGTTTCTCCGCGCGGAACGAAATATCAGTTGTTGGAATTTACCATTACTTCAAATAACGATCCGCTGGAATGGATTGACTTGTTAATGAAATTTTCAGGGTTATCGATTAAAAGTATAATATACAATATCCACTCTACTGACGCAAAGTGGACTTACAAAGGAGAAATTTATGAGTTATAATCTGAAAAATAAAGCAGTGGTTGTCATCGCGTTGGCTTTTGTATTTACGCTGACGTTGAATCATGTAAGTTTTGCCGCAGAAGAAAATGCCGCTGCCGGCGCCGATAAAACGGTTACGGTTTCCGTACCGACCGATGCTTTAATCCAACCGGCGGAAAATGCCGCGGCCGAAGTTGCACAAGCTGCCGATAAGGTTGCCGACGCTGCCGATAAAGCCGCCGAAGCGGTTGACAGCGCCGTCAAAGATGTACAAAGCGACGTAAAAGACGCTAAAGCGGCGTTGGATCAACTTTCTCCGGAGGCCGATATTGATATAGAAACGCCGAGTGCCGAAACGTTGCCTTTTGCCCCGACCGAAGATGACTTGGCGGCCGCTTTGCCGGAAAAGACCAACGATGAAGGTCTGGATTTTCTCAACGAGCAGAAGCCTGATGATTTCCTTAACAGCTCTGATATGACTGTTGATGCCCCTGCTGCACCGGTTGCGCCGGTTGCTGCCGATGGTGCCGCTCCGGCCGATGCGACGGAACAACCGGCAGATGCTACTGCCGCCGATCCGCTGAGTGACGCTTCGTTAAACGATGTGTCTTTGGATGATGCGTCTTTGAATGAAGGCTTTGACGAACTCAAAGAATTGGAGCCGGTTTTGCCGGAAGCGGATGCACCGAAATCTCCTCTGGAACAATTCGGTAATGCCATTCTTTCTAAGGTTGACAACAACTTGTTCAACCAAATGTCGCACATCGAAAAAGAAGCAACCCTGTTGCAATTAGAGAAAAAGCGTGAAGAACTGCGGACCAAAGTTTTGGAAGAACGTCAAAAGAGTTTAGCCATTATCGAGGCCACCAAACGCGCCAAAATGCAGCTGGAAGAAGAACGTCTGAGAGCCGAAGCCGAGCGCAAAGCCAGAATTTTGGAAGAAGAACGCAAGCTCAAAGAAAAAGAAATGGAGCTTGAAAAACTCAGACAAGCTAAGGTTATCAACGATTATATGAATGAAATGTTGATGATGAATCAACAATGGGTTGAAAAGAGTGCCAAACTCCAGAGCCGCATTAAGGAACTGGAAGATGAGCGCGTTGACCTTATCGAAACTTTCAAAACCAAAATCACCAGCGTTGACGAAGAAATCTTAAAAACCAAAGAACACGCTGTTGCGGTAGTGAAAGAACATGAGAGAGTAGTTGCCGAATTTGAAAGCAAAATTGAAGATTTGGAAGGCACCATCAATGACTTGAACCTTGAATTGAGCGTCAGCCGCAAGAAGATGAAAGAACTGCAGGAAGCGGCCGAAAATCCGTTCAATAAGGAAGAAGCAGAGGAAGGTCCGAACAAAAACGATAAAGATTTGTCACAGGAATATGCTATTATGGATATTACCGGTAAGGGTGATGACATTGTGGCCAAGATTATCAACACCGACGGCAAGGTATTTATCGTTCATAAAGGCTCAATGCTGAAAAACGGCGAAGTGGTTACCGCCATTACCGATCACTATATCTCCTTTGAAAACAAGGGTGTAAAGAGCTACCTGTATACCGGCAATACCATTGTTGAGTATGAACCGGAAGCATCTTTCGGCGGAACTAATGAAATATTGTCAAGTGCTCTGCCTGAAGAAAACAAAGAAGCCGTACAGGAAATCGTAGAGGATGCGGTTGCGGCCAAAATTGCGGAAAAGAACGCCAAGGCTAAGGATAAAGAGAAGCAAACCGCTCCTAAGAAGGGTAAGAAAGCTCCAAGAACTAATGATCGCGGAGGAAGTTCTACACCTTCCAGCCCGCATGTTTCGGCCCCTTCGTTCGGTAGAGGAATGTTTGTAAGATAACATTTATATCCTATGGCAGATGAAGTTAAAACAGCAGAAGAAAATAAAGACTTATCGGCAGCAACCACTGTCGATAAGTCTCCTGTTGACATCGCTGCACTGATTAATCCGAAAACCGATACTCCCAAAAAAGAAGATGTCAAGCCCCTGTCGGATATTGAAGACGGGGATACCGATAAAAGAGAAGAAGCGGACGACGATCCGCAGACTTCTTTTCGGCATTTGTTTGCCAATGATAACCGCCTGCTGACGCTTGAAAACGGCGAAATCGTGGTTGACCCTGAAACACGCCGTATGTTGGCGCTGTTTTCCGACGGTACTTATTTGGTTGACGAAGGACACCGCTTTGACGGTAAAGTTCTGAACTTTACGGCAACGGCTCGGCGGCGCAAGATTCCGATTTCGGACCCGCGTTATGTTTCTACGGCGGAGATTTCGGCGATTTACGCCTTCGCCGAGCGAGGCACCGGCCAAATAAACATTTCGGCCGCGGAAACGTCCGATTATCAGATGCAAATCGACTTTTTGAGCGTTATCAGCCGTGCCGCCATTCACAAAGTTTCCGATATTCACGTTATCGTCGGTAATTCCACCGTGGTTTATTTCCGTTCCAGCGGTATGATGGAGCGCGAATTGGAGTATTCCAAAGAATGGGGCGAAGCGTTTGTGCGTGCGGCCTTTGCTTCGGCCGATATTTCCGATGCCAACTATGCGCAAAACGAGTTCCAAGGCGCCCAAAAGCTGGGTTCTACACCATTACGCGGCACCAACGGCAAGTTGCGTCTGCCGCACAACATTCTGGCTATTCGTTTGCAATTTAACCCGGTGGCCTTCGGTTCGCAATATCTGGTTATGCGTCTTTTGTATGCCGATGATAATCCGAACGGCGACGGCGATTTGCGCTCGCTCGGTCTGGGCGACCGTGAGATAGATTTGTTCTATCGTTTAAGAGCCAGCGCAACCGGTTTGAAAATCATTGCCGGACCGACCGGTTCCGGTAAATCCACTACCCTGCAACGTAATATGATTAAGCTGTTGCAGGAGCATAACAACGAAATTAACGTAATTACCGTGGAAGACCCGCCGGAGTATCCTATTCCTGGTGCAAGACAAATGCCGGTTACCAATGCCAGCACCGAAGAAGAAAAAGACGATGCGTTCAACAAAGCCTTGTCGGCAGCGCTTCGTTCCGACCCTGACGTTATCATGGTCGGCGAAATTCGTACACTATCCGCCGCCACCCTCGTGTTCCGCGGCGCGCTTTCCGGCCACAGCGTGTGGTCTACCTTGCACGCCAACTCGGCACCGGCAATTATCACCCGTCTGCGCGATATGGGCGTACAATCATATATGTTGGAAGACCCGGAAATTATGAAGGGACTTATTTCGCAACGTTTGTTCCGTAAAATTTGTCCTTATTGCCGGGTTCCGGTTAAAAAGAGAATGTCCGACCCGTCTTTCAAACGTTTGGAAACGGCGCTCGGCGAATACGGTGTCGATAACACTTATGTCCGCGGTCCGGGTTGTAAATTCTGTGATAATAAAGGCGTAATCGGCAGAATGTCCGTGCCGGAAATTATTTTGCCGGACGCACACTTTTTGCAACTTATGATTAAGGGCGAAACCAAAGACGCCATTGATTATTGGGTGAGTGAACTTAACGGACGCCCTCTGCGTGAGGCGGCAATCGAGCGCATGCTCAAGGGTTATATTGATTTGGATGAAGTCGAACGGTGGTGCGGTCTGTTGGATCAGCGGCCGATTTACTAGGAGATAACGTAAAATGCCTGAGATAAAGAGAAGAAGTGCCTTTAACCGAGCCATGGGAACCACCAATAAGTGGATGCTGACGTATGCCAAGTTTATGTGCAATATGTCAAACAAGGGCCGTTTGAAAATTTATCGTAAATTGGCGGCATTGTTGCGCAACCGTTTTTCGTTGATGAACTCGCTCGATATGATTTATAACGGTATTTCCGAAGACGGTTCGCACCCTAACGAACCGATGGCCATCGCAATCAGCGCCTGGGGACGCTCGTTGCAGGAAGGTCATCCGTTTTCCGATGCACTTAAAGGCTGGGCGCCGGACCGTGAACGTTTGATGCTTTCCGTCGGCGATGTGTCGGACTTGGAAAGTGCTTTATTAAACCTGATTAAAGTTTCCGAAGGTTCTTCCCGTATGATTCGGCCGATTGTCAGCGCCATCGCCTATCCGTCCTTTTTAATGATGATGGCGGTGTTGATTCTGTACGCCATCGGTGTGTACATGGTTCCGCCGATGCTGAGTGCCGCGCCGAATACCATCTGGACGGGAACGGCGCGCTCGCTCGTTAATCTTTCGGAATGGATTCAGAAAAACTGGGTGATTGCTTTTGCCATTTTGCCGACAATAGGTGCAATCATTTATTTTACCATCGGTATCTGGTCGGGAAAAATTCGGGTGAAGTTCGACCGTTTTCCGCCGTGGTCGCTGTATAAGATTTTTACCGGTATTACCTGGTTGTTGGCGCTTTCCGCTTTGGTTAAAGGCGGTGTGCCGGTATCGGTAGCCTTAACCTCGCTGCGCCGCGATGCCAGCCGTTATTTGCGCGACCGTATCGACGGTGCTCTGTTCCACATCAAAAACGGTGATAACCTCGGTCAGGCGCTGTCTAAAGCCAAACAGGAATTTCCGGATAAACAGATTATTTCCGACTTAAAAGTATATTCGGAATTGGATAACTTTGAAGAAGCATTGGATAAACTGGCTAACGAATGGCTTGAAGAATCCGTTTACCTGATTGAACAAAAGGCCGAAGTCATGAACATTATCGCCATGTTGTTCGTGTCCGGTATTATTGCCTGGGCGGTGTTCGGAACCTTCGACATGCAAGACCAAATTACCAGCTCGATGGGTAAATCATAATGGAAAAGATATATTTGAACTTAAAAAATATCCGCGCACATAGCCTAAACGGCGTTGTCATCGCCCTGTGCCTGCTGCTCGCCGTTATCGCCCTCAGTTATGTTTTATTTCATAATCCGCACAAAGATTTGCACACCGCAATTTTCAAAACCGCCGATAATATTCGCGATTATTACCGTGACCAGCCGAATTATTGGAAGTTGTCGACCGAAACGGCAACCGCGGCTTCGCTGATTGATAAAGGACTAAAGCAGACAAAGTTTGTCTGGCATATCGGTCAGGGCGCCAAGGGCGATACCGCCATGCCGAATGACAACAGTTTTGATATTGCTTTAAACAAGCTCAACAAGTCGGCCTGCATTAATTTGAGTGAATTATCCGTAAGCAAAAAGCAACAACTGAGCCTGCTGAAAATTACCGTTACCAACGATGCGGGAAGCACCGAATTTGCCTGGGGCGACGAAGACCATCCGTTGCCGATAGACCGTTATGCCACCCGCCGCTTATGCACGCCTGACGGCAATACGGTTATTTGGACTTTTCAATAAACTTTATTTTTTCTCGTCCGGCACATCGAACAGCGGACGGCCTTGGCTCATGCGCGTCATCTGCATTTCGATGGTAGTGGCGAGGTTGATTTTTCCGGTTTTGATAATGTTACGCGTTTGGTCACCCTGTGTCGTAATCGGGTTGGCAAACAGGAACTGCACCACCGGACGTTTTTTACTGGTACCGATTAATTGTTGATGGATAACTCCCAAAATACCGCGCGAAAGCAAGTCAAAAGCCAATTCTTCACTCATTTCGCCGGCGGAAGCGTGCTTAACTATGGCATCGATGGCATCGGCAACGTTGTTGGCGTGAATGGTGGATAATACCAAGTGGCCGGACGTGGCGGCACGCAAACACTCGCTGGCGGTCGCCGGAGTACGAATCTCGCCCACCAGAATATAACGCGGACGCGAACGCAGAGCCGAACGTAAGGAAGCGCCCCAGTCGTCATTAATCGGCTGAGTTTGTTTACACATACCAATCGAGCCGTTCATGGCGCGATATTCGCCGTCCAGCGGCATTTCAAACGGGTCTTCGATGGTGTAAGCAAAACCGCCGTTTCTGATTAAATATTCGCGCAACAGGCTGGATACGGTCGTGGTTTTACCGGAACCGGTGGCACCGCCGAGCAAAATCAGGCCGGAAGCGTTGCCGAGTGTGGATAAATAGTTAATCAGCGCCGGCGGATATCCGAGCGAAGTCAGATCCGGAACCTGCTTCGGCATTTTACGCATACAGAACAAAACGCCGTACATCGAAACGGTGCGCTCCACACGGAAGAAAAAGTCTTCATAAGTTATGGAATAACTCGAGCGGCCGGTAAAAGAACGCTCCAACAAGTCGTAAAACGCATCAAAGTCATCGGGATGAATCTGCCGCAATCCGTTTTCCGTACGTGTATCCGGCACAAACACCTGTTTATCCGGCGTTATATATATATCTGAATAAAATTCATCATTGATACGACCCATGTTTTCCTCCTTATTTTGCTCGAATTATAGGCCCTATTTTATAAAATGTCCATAAAAAAGCAAAACATTCATATTCTTATTGTCAGCGCGCAAAAAATATTTTATATTGCTTGTCATAAATTATGTAACATTTCCGTATAAGGCAGAAAAACAGAATGAAAGCGCTGGGGTTATTTATAATATTCGTTGTCGGGGCAGCCGCAATATTGCTGGCCGGGCATACGTTGTGGTACTCGGCTCCCCTGACCTTTCCGCCGCAAATAAACCCCGAAAACATAAAAACAAACATGTTGCTGTCGCTCTGTATTCCTTATGTTTTGTTGTGGCTTATTGCGGCTTATATCTGTAAAAAACGCCATAAAATTGCGGAACGCCTGTCGCAAGTAAAAGCCTTAAAAAGCTATATGTTTATCCTGCCGTTTGCCAAACCTTATTGGATTCGGACACTTATTGCCATTGCCATTACCGCACCTATCGGGGCGATGGACGCGGTGATTGCCTGGTCGCTTAAACCGTTTATGGATGTTGTTTTGATTGAAAAGCAAGCCGGTTGGACCATGTATATTCCGCTGATGATCATTGTTTTCAGCATTCTGCAGGCGCTTTTTACTTATTTAGCCACATATCTGAATGCGTGGGTCGGCTACAAAATCTCTACCGATTTGAAGCGGAAACTGTTTAATCGGCTTATTCATCATGATGCCGCCTTTTTTGATAAAAACGATTCCGGTTTTGTGCTGTTTCGTTTTCATAATGATGCGGAATATGCCTGTGCCGGCCTTTTGAACAGTATTCGCCTGTTCTCTACCCGTTTCTTTTCATCGCTGTCGTTGCTGGCCGTGTTGTTCTACAACTCCTGGAAACTGGCTTTGGTGGCAACCGTGGTTTTGTTCGGAGCATTATTGCCGCTGACCAGAGTGAAGAAGCGTCTGAATTCGATTGTGGCAAAAGACACCAACATGATGGCCAAAGTTTTGAAAGATTATAACGAAGCATTCAGCGGCAACCGAATTATCACCGCTTATAATCTGTTTGATTATTGCAAGCAAAAATTTACGAACAGCGTCAACGAAATATTCCGGCTGAGTTTGCAAATGCGACGCAAAACAGGTTCCATTTCGCCGATTATGCACACTATTTCGTCTTTCGGTATTGCTTTTGTAATATGGTACGGCAGTTATCTGATTGTTTCGCAACAAATTACCGTAGGTAACTTTGCCTCATTCGTAACATCGCTGGTGATGCTTTATAACCCGCTTAAATCTATCGGCAACAACGCCAGCAGTATCGTTATGTCATTGATGGCCGTCGACCGAATTGCCGAACAGCTGAACAGCAAAGATAATATTGTCGATGCCGCAGATGCGGTATCGTTGCCTTCCTGCCGCGGCAATATTGATTATAAAGATGTTTCCTTTGCTTATGTTCCGAATAAACCGGTGCTGAAGCATATAAATTTAAGCCTAAAAGCCGGGCAAACCATAGCCTTGGTCGGCAATTCCGGCGGCGGAAAATCCACCATTTCGGTTTTGTTGCCGCGTTTTTATGACGTTACCGGCGGTTCCATATCCGTTGACGGTACGGATATCAGAAAAATTCGCCTGCAAAATCTGCGCGACAATATCGCCATTGTTTTCCAAGACAATTTCCTGTTCGGCGGCACTATCCGCGAAAATATTCTACTCGGACGCACCGATATATCGGAAGAGCGTTTACGCGAAGTGATTAAAGCGGCTTGTCTGGAAGAATTTATCGACTCGTTGGATAAAGGTTTGGATACCGAAATCGGCGAACGCGGCGTTTTGGTTTCGGGCGGGCAAAAACAGCGAATCGCCATCGCGCGGGCGTTTGTTAAAAACGCGCCGATTTTGATTTTGGACGAGGCAACTTCCGCACTTGATAACAAATCGGAAAAAATCGTGCAACAGGCCATCGATAATTTGATGAAAGACCGGACGGTACTGGTTATTGCGCACCGCCTTTCCACCGTGCGCAACGCCGATTGTATTGCCGTAATCAATGACGGAGAAGTCGTAGAACGCGGCACCCATGAAGAACTGCTTGCCAAAGACGGCGAATATGCCGCACTTTATAAAACTCAACTCAGCTGATATTCACACCATTTTTATTACCGGCAACCGCTTGTTTCGGCAATAAAATTTTCGCCCGCACGGAGAGACAAAAAATAATTTTTCGGATATATATTGACAAATTTGAGAAAATTAAATATACTGAACTTGTCATTAACAACTATGGAGGCAAATAATGAGTGATGACCCCCACCCCTGTATGAAGGTGACGAGCCACATTCGCAATTTTATTAAAATGTCCGCTGCGGCGGTTCATATTCAGGAACAAAAAGTTCCGCAGATTATATCGGATGAACCGAAAAGTTCATCATGTTCGGGAGCGATTAACATCGCCGTTTTAACTCTTAATCAAAACAAGATAATCTTTTCTGATGATTTAAGACCGTTTGCGGTTGCGCCGAGTAAAAAGGTGCAACGATTGCGCACTGCTGTTTGGAGCCGAAGACTCCAAAACAGACGATTTTCTTTAATTTGAAAGTCGCCTTGTTTTGCCGTGCGGCCAATCACCGACGAACCTTAATTATTCAGATACCGATTATTCTCGTTAACAATGTCATTCAACACAAATTAGGAGGAGAAAATGAGTGATGACCCCTACCCCTGTACGCAGGATAATAATTTTGACTTATGCAAACTTATATTGAAAACTTTGCTTTTAACCGCGACTACCGCGGCTTTTGCTCAGGAACAAAAAGTTCCGACCATTAAATCCTATGTCCGTTCGGACAGACTGACTTTGACGCTCGGCGCGGAAAATATTTCCGCCTTGACCATCGAACGGGATAAAACCGTATTTTACAACGATTTAAGACCGAATCTGACGGCGCGTGCCTGTAACGGGCGCGGCGATTACGCACAGCTCAAAGCGATGGAAGTTTTGATTCTGGAAGATAAAAACTTTACCCCGATTACTTCAAAATTTATGCTGGAACTCGGCAAACTGACCGGTAACGGCGGCACCGTTATTTTCAAGGCCGGCCGCGAAAAAACCGAAGGTGCGGCCCTGTTTGACCACGCCCTCGAATATTATGCCGACTCCCGCGACGCCTACCAAATGGCAAACAGCGCGGAAAGGTTGGTTTTCGGATATCAGAAAAATAATAAATTCATCGAGCTCGGTATTATCGGCAAAAACGGCGACGGATTTTTCGTTATACCGAATCCGAAACACGCCGATTTTTGGGCCAAAAGCGGTTTGACTCTCTTAGAAAAAAGCGGTGTCAAACTCAATATGAGCGGTGCGGTGCGCCTTGGCAGCAAGCACAAACAGCTGCTGAGTTCCATCGGCATATCAGAGCGTTCCGGTTTCGGTGCCGGTTTTTTGGGTAACTACGATTTTGCCGAGAAAAAAGGCAACATCGGCCTGCGCGCCTGGAAAGATTTTCAGCGCGGTTGGCGCTTAATTGCCGAGACGGTATTCAACCAAAACCGCGATTTATACATTCGCAACGGGGCCGATAAAGGCGGCATACAATTTTCCGTGGAATACGGCAAACCGAAAAACCGGCCGAATTACTTTAATTTCACCGTTGCGGCCAATCTGGCACGCTCGCGTACCGTATGCGGCGCCAAATAACTTATGCAATTTTATCAATATAGGAGAAAAAAATGACTGATACTTTAAACTTAAAAAACAATGATTTTCAACTTTTCAACGTTCGTAACTTTGTAATCAACACTCTGTTGCTGACGGCCACGGCGGCGGTTGCGCAAGAACCGCAGGTTCCGCAAACAAATGCCGATGATAACAAGGATCGGATGACCTTAGTCCTTGACGCGGCCAATATTGCGGGCTTAACCGTAGAAGAAGGAAAAACCACTTTCTATAACGACTTTGCCCCGTCATTTTTGGCGAGAGCCAAAAACAGCCGCGGCGATTATGCCCAACTCTCCGGCCAGGAAGGTATTATTTACAATAACGACTCCTTTACCTCTTTAACCATTAAATTTATGGCCGAATTGGGGAAACAGCTCGGCAACGGCGCCGTAATCACTTTCAAAGCCGGTCGTGCTGCCACTGAAGCCGGAGCGGTGTTTGATAACCAACTCAGCTATTATGCCGACGCTTATGACATCGGCCGTTTCGGTAATGCCAGCGACCGCATCGTCTTCGGTTACGAAAAAGGCGGGCAATTCGTTGAGCTCGGTATGATAGGCAGCGCCGGCGACGGTTTCTATGTTATACCGAATCCGAAAAAGGCCGACTTTTGGGCCAAGTGCGGTTTAACCCTTCTGGAAAAAAGCGGTGTCAAACTGGATATGACCGCGGCGGTGCGTGCCGGCAGCGAACATCGCCAATTACTCAGCTCTATCGGCATCCGCAGCAAGGCTTACGGTGCCGGAATCTTCGGCCATTATGACGCCAAACAGCATTACGGCAACTTGGGCGCACGCGCTTGGTACGATTTGCGCCGCGGCTGGAAAACGGTTGTCGAATCGGTAATTACGCAAGACCGCCACTTATCGGTACGCGCCGGTGTCGGCAAAGGCGGAG
>JAEEGL012049334.1_pt1 | contig 22463 bp, 18 predicted proteins | sample 9134231 | NCBI WGS metagenome assembly JAEEGL01 (sample SAMN16246548, study PRJNA631951) | gut metagenome | biome: gut microbiome; feature: rumen; material: fiber-attached | host: Bos | place: Iran: Karaj | collected 2018-10
ACTTTGCCTATCTGCCCTTTATAGGAATTATATCTGTGCTGACGAACCTTACACACGATATGCTCTTCATGCATCAATTTTTGGATTACCTTATGATTTGTTTTCCAACCTCTGTTTCTGAACTCCAAGGTAATCCTTCGGTAGCCATAACGGCCTTTGTTCTCATGATAAATCTTCTGGACAAGCTCACGCTCTTCCTTGTGATTATCCTGTTTGTGGTGTTTATCTGAGTAATAGAAAGAGCTCCTTGGCAAGCCTGTTAGTTTTGTTAAATCCGAAACATTGAATTTAGACCTTAGTTCTTTGACAGCTTCGACTTTTCTCTGTCTTTTCTCTGCTGCTGTTTCTTCCTGTCGTCTTTCTGAACTAAGGCCAGATATTTTTTTAGGAATTCGTTCTCCATTCGAAGATATGCCAGTTCTTCGTCCTTTGTCCATTCTTCTCTCGGTTTGTTTGGTATTAAGCTTTTCTTTGGCATTTTTGAGTACCTGCCTTGTTTTTGAAACAGAGCTTCTGTACCACCGGTAATATATTTCTTTCGCCACGTACAGATTGTTCCTTGATTTGTTATACCGAAAAAAACTGCTGTCCGTGAATCTGAAAGATGATGCTCTTGCTGATAGTTTAACACTTTTAGCTTGAATTCTCCGCTAAAATGTCGTGTTGGTTTTGTAATTTTTCCTGTTGCTTCGTATTGCGCGACCCACTGCCTGATACAGCTTCTTGCTACATTATATTTCTTTGCAAGGAATTCTGTTCCACCGTCTCCGGCTAGATAAGCTTTTACAACGCAAATTTTGAACTCATCTGAGTATTTGGGCATAAAAAATGCACCTCCTAAATTTGAACTTTATTTGTCCAACTTTAGGGGTGCACTTCATTCTCTGGCAAGGCTTTTTTTTCCGCGCATCTTACTCTCGCGGTTCGTTTCACCAATTACTCAGCTGTCAACAAATTGTATGCATCCATAGGAGTAGCCGCATTGATGAGCGACTCACGAAGCTCCTTGTTCTTTATTTTCGCGCTGAAAAATGAAAGTGTCTGTAAATAATATGCATGCTGATTGTAAGCCGCCGCGATCATGAAAAGAAGGCGAACCGGTGTGTCATCAATCGTCTGGAAATCAATGATGTCAACCTTACTGATACCAACAGACATAACAAGATCCGTAACAGAAGAAAGCCTTACGTGCGGAATGGCAATTCCACGACCGATTGCAGTTGACATAAGATCTTCTCTTTTTAATATCTCTACGGCAAGCTCGTCACTGTACTTAACCTGTGGAGCAGTGCTAAGGTTTGCGGCAAGCTCCAAAAGCGCATCATGCTTTGTTGAATGATTCAGGAAAATTATACGGTCAGGAGAAAGGATGTTCTTTACCTGTATCTGATTTCCAGGTGCAACAGCTTTAGTGCCGGACGAAAGCCTTTCATTAACCCATTTCTCAATCTCAGATTTCTTGAACCGCCATACAGTACCAATCTTGCCAGACGGAACCTCGCCCTTCTGCGCCCAATCATATACTGTACGCTCAGAAACTCTGAGATATTTAGCAACTTCCTCAATTGTAAGAATATCGTCTTCCAAAATAAACTCCTAACAAAATAGAAAACTCCTAATCTGATGTAATATTTTGCAATGTTTGCGCTTTTTTGTCAAGTGTTACGTTCGCGCTATTTATTTTGCAAGCTCATGGAGCGCATCATAAGGATAAAGTTCACCCAAAGTTGTCTTCACGACATTCTCCCACTTGTTGCCAAAAATGACAGGAGTTTCCGCCGGCGCGAACTCAGAAAGTACCTGACGGCATATTCCGCAAGGACTTACCGGATAATCGGCATCTGGTGTCGCAATTGCGATTGCGCTGAAAGTTCTGTAACCACGAGCCACAGCCGCGAAAACCGCCGTCCGTTCAGCGCAGTTGGTCGCACCAAAAGAACGATTCTCTACATTTACTCCGGTTTGAATCTCGCCGTCAGGCAAAAGCAAAGCCGCTCCCACACGAAAATTAGAATACGGCGCATATGCGTTCGCCGCAACTTTCATCGCCTCTGCATAAAGTTTTTCAAAATCCATATAAACCTCCATGATAATTATCAATCTCTTGCAAATCTTTTTTACCTATTATATCATAACTTATTATGAATCCTCGCAAAAAAAAAGCATTAATAATTTTTTCTTGTTTTTTGTTTATCATATTATACTTAATCTTCGCAGCGGCTCCAATTGACAGCACGTTTAAGCTGAATTCCAAGTGGAGCATTTCACTTACAGATACCCCTGTTGCTTATGAAGACGGTGGCATTCCGTTCAAAACAGGCCAGTTTTTGGGCTATTTTTCAAGGGAAGGCTCATTAACCGCATTGACGAGCTTTCCTTACATGGCTTCAATTTCAAAAGATGCTTGGACAACATATGTCGCGGATGCAGAGCAAACTCCTTTTTATGCACCGGACGGAACGCTGCTCGGAACCATAAAAGAAGCTGGCTTTCCATGGCTCACAAACAAAGGAAACTATCTTTTCCTTCCTGGCGGAACAGGATTCGACAAGCTTGATCAGTATGGAAACTCGCTTTGGAGATACGAGGATATTTCGCCTATAACGGCTTTCTCAAACTCATCGGATGGATGTATTGTAGGTTTCGCCGACGGAAAGCTAGTTACATTCAAAAATGATGGAACAATCGATTATTCGATTTATCCGGCTGGCAGCGACTACCAGATTATACTCGGAGTTGATATTTCGGAGCAAAACGGACTTACGGCTTGTGTCTGCGGAATTGACAGACAACGTTTCATTCTGTTCAAGAACACGGACGGTCAGAACAAGATTATTTATCATGAATACCTTGAGAATAATCTTCGCGAGCAGACATTCGTGAAATTCAGCAAAAACAGCGACAAAGTTTTTATAAACGATTATGCAGGGCTTGGAATCATCGATTGCAAAACATTGACGTCAAAGCATATTCCACTGGATGGAAAAATAATTGCGATCGAAGAGCAGCCCGAAAACAACATGTTCTTTGTGCTCACCAAACATAACGGCTCATATTCCGTATATCTTTTCGAAAATCCATCGGCAAAAGTAGGATGCTTCAGTTTTGAAGCTTCAAATGCATTCATAACAGCAGACGGTTCCGATCTTTTCATTGGCGTAGACTCTACTATATCAAAATTCGAGGTGACAAAATGAAGCATCTGAAATCGATTTTTCTGACGTTACTTCTAGCTGCGATGTATCCGGCTTTTTCATTCAACTGGCCGCAGCTTCTTTTTGAATCTGATAATTTTTTTGCATTTTTCGGGGAGCCACGGGGCAGCACATACACGAATTCTTTGCAGTTTATGGCTCAAGATGCAGTCACGGCCGCCGATTCTGGCACTGTTCTCATTTCAATAAGAACAGACACAGCCGATATGGGCTGGTTTCCTTCCACATTGGGAAACGCTGTGATATTAAGTCACAGGAACGATATGATGACTGTATACGGAAATCTTGAGACTATCCATATAGATTCAGATACATCCGACGTTACGGAAGGAAACCTTATCGGAGAAAGCGGTTCTTCAGGATGGCAAGATGGTTTTAGCAGCCTGGAGTTTCAAGTAATCGACACGAAGGTAAAAACAGTTATAAATCCGCTCGTTTTAATGCCAAGCATCGAACAAAAACAAAAAATCCCGATAATAGAGAACCTGCAGGCTTCATCCGATTCCGGTACGTGGAGCGTTGCCACACAAGGAACTAAACTGAGCGCAGGTATATACTCGCTATACATTGCACAGCAGCCAGACGGCATGACATACAAAACAACCGTAGCTGTAAACGGAGCTGTCACCGAGACAATATCTTACAACATGCTTAAACAAGATAAAAACAGGCTTTGCTTCTCAGGAAAGCGAAACTATACTTATAACCAGATTTTCCCGGACAAAGCTCGCCAATTTGTTGCCGAAGTAATCCTTTCAAAAGGAAAAAACACCATCTCCATTACAGTAGAAGATATCTTTGGCAACGAAAAGACATTATCATATACAGTAGAAGTAATTTAAATAAACAACCCCGACGCAAGCATCGGGGTGATTGTTCTAATAAGATATTTAACTCAGATACGAATTAACCGAAAAGATGCTCGAACTCGTGCATTTTCTCCATTGCGCGAGCTTTACAGCCGCCGCATGCAGAGCCAATCTTCGTTCTTGACTGAAGATCTTCCCATGTGCGTGCGCCGTCCTTGTAAGCTTCTTCCAAATCTTTATCGGTAACATTCAAGCATGTGCAGATAATTTCAACATCTTCCGTACCTTTGAGCGACGGAAGACCTTTCTTTTCAAGATAATCGTCGATGGCTGCGCGCAAAGCTTTGTCACCGAGCACTGAGCAGTGAATTTTATTCTCCGGAAGTCCGCCGAGTTTCGCAACGATATCCTGCGGCTTAAGTCGGTATGCTTCTTCTATCGGCATTCCTTTTATAGCTTCGGAAAGAATCGACGTAGATGCGATTGCGCTGGCACAGCCATATGTCTTCCACCGGCAATCTGTGATTTTTCCATCGCTGACGCGGATAAGGATAAGCATCTGATCGCCACATTTAAGGTTTCCAACGATTCCGCGTCCATCGCACGGCCATTTGCTTTCATCTTCCATAAGAACATTCTTTGGATTCATAAAATGTTCTTTTACAACTTCACTATATATCCAATCGCTCATATCAAAACTCCTTATTTGCTGTTCATATTACTATATGCTGTGGACATTTTCCGAAGCATTTCAATTACAGGTGGGAAATGCTCCAGCACGTAATCAACTTCTTCTTCGGTGTTGTACTTGCCAAAGCTGAATCTTATAGAGCCATGAGCAAGCTCCGGTCCAAGACCTGTCGCAACAAGGACGTGCGACGGTTCCAAGCTTCCTGATGCGCAAGCAGAACCAGTCGAAACATCAACACCAAGCAAGTCAAGATGAAGCAGTATTGACTCTCCTTCCGCGCCGGGGAATGATACATCAAGTGTATTAGGCAGAACCTTTTCCGGGTGACCGTTTACACGGATATTTGGAATTGAGGCAAGAAGACCGTCACGAAGCTTGTTGCGCAAAGCACGCGTGTGCGTTCCGTAGTTCTCAATATCTTTAAGCGCAAGTTCTGCTGCCTTTCCGTAAGCCGCGATTGCCGGCGCATTGTACGTTCCGGCGCGGAGACCGTTTTCCTGATGTCCGCCCCTTATAAGAGGCTCTATGGGCGAACCTTTTTTAACATAAAGCGCGCCAACCCCTTTCGGTCCGTAAATCTTGTGACATGAGAATGTAGCGTAATCTACATTCCAGTCCTTAAGGTCTACCGGGATTTTTCCAGCTGCCTGAACTGCATCGGTATGGAACAACGAACCTGCTTCGTGCGCCATAGAGCAAAGCAGCTTTATGTCCTGAATCGTTCCGATTTCGTTGTTCGCCGTCATTATGGAAACAAGAAGCGGCTTTTTTTCAAGCGCTTTCTTGTACTCATCAAGTTTTACACTGCCCCATTCATCTACAGGCAGATAAATGACTTCCATTCCAAACGACTCAAGCCGCTTCGATGCTTCAAGCACACAAGGATGCTCTATTTGCGTCGTTACGATGACGTTTTTGCCGCGCTTTTTGCCTTCAGCAAGCATGGAGTTAAGAACAGTATTGTTCGACTCCGAACCGCCAGATGTAAAAAGAATTTCGTCAGCATTGACATTTACAAGAGCCGCGACATGACCGCGAGCTGTTTCAATATCTTTCTTCGCAGCACGCCCATCCTGATGAAGGCTTGACGCGTTCGCATACTCAGAAAGCTTTTCTGTGTAAAACTCCAGCACTTCTTCTGAAAGCGGAGTCGTTGCATTATAGTCAAAATATATGCGTTTATTCATGTATCGGTCGGGATATTATCCCTCCTCCTAAAATTATACCATCTAAATATAATACTGCCGATTGTCCGGGGGCAACTGCTCTTTGCGGAAAATCGAATAAAATTTCAAATTCTTGGGATTTTTTTGTCGCTCCGTTGCCAGAGCCGTTACCTGATTTTTGAATTGCACCGTCTGCCGAACATTTAAGCGGACGAATCGTGGCGGAAACAGGCTTGGACGCAAGCCGGATTTTCACATCTGCGTGGAATTCTTCAGTTGGAACGATATTTCCAGGCCAAACACAATCGCTCATGACGAGTCCTTTCTCCAAGAGGCTGTCATTGTCAGAGAGCACTACCCGGTTGTTCGCAGCGTCTATAGAATGAACGTAAAGCGGCTTGCTTGAGCTTACTCCAAGTCCCCTTCTCTGCCCTATCGTGTAGTATTCAATTCCTTTGTGATGCCCGATTATTTTGCCTTCCAAGTCTGTTATGTCACCTGGTACAGGCGGCTTGTCCGAAAAAATAACATTGAAAAATTCTGGCGGAACAAAGTCCTGGCTTTCGGCTTTTTCAGCAGCAGCAAGTCCCATTGAGCGCGCCATCGCAAAAACTTCTTTTTTCGTAACGTTTCCAAGCGGGAAACGGACTTTTTCCAAAAAGGCAGACGGAACTCTATACAGGAAATATGACTGGTCTTTCGTCATATCGGCTGCCTGCATAATCATTGCAGGCGCATTTCCACTTGCAGAGCTTTCATTGTCAGCTACATCCGTGCCACCAACAGCATCTTGGCCACCAACTTTTTCGCCACAAACAGGCCGGATCACTTGCGCATAATGGCCGGTACAGAAATAGTCAAAATGAATTCCCTGTTTTTCAGCTGCCAAAGGTAATGCCCCGAATTTTACGAGCGGATTGCACCTTATGCACGGATTCGGAGTACGTCCGGCTCTGTATTCTGCCTTGAAGTAATCCAAAACCTGAGTTCTATATATATCTTTTACATCAATTACATGATATTCAATATCATTTTCCTGACAGAACTTCGTACATGCTTCAATATCAAGCGCTTCGTCCGGTCCATAGCAAGAATTCCTAAGACCATCCGATGAACATTCAAGAGCCATATCGTTGTTCCACGTAGACATAGTAACACCGATCACTTTGCATCCACGCTGCTTCAGCAATAATGCCGTAAGAGTGGAATCGACGCCTCCAGACATCCCTACAAGAACAGTTGAACCTTTCTCCGGCATTTCTAGTGTTTTGAATGAAAAATGCTCGCCATAGCGGAATACGTTTGCGTTTTCTGACATATCATGAGTAATATAACGTATAGAAAAGAAAATGTGAAGACACTTCGCCTACCATATTAATAGGCAATAACGACAGTACACATAAATAAAATTATCAAGCAGATAATTTTATATACAGCAAATTTCTATCAGCTACACCAATCAAACCAATCGGGCTTTACTCTATCTGTTAAAAACTGTATATTAATGTCACGGTTTTACAACAATTTCAATCGAAATCATCCGGTTTATTTCTGAATGGCAGTAAGAAAAACCGGTAAAGAGAACGTTTCCGAAACGTTCCGTCATATATCACACCCGCATCTTTTTTGAAGCGGAACAAGTTCCAAACCATTTGCTTAAACGGGAGCAGCTACTTTGGAACATCAGAGGACAGCATGGATTTTACAGAATTCAACTTACACGAATCCCTGATGAAAGGGATTGAAAACGCAGGATATAAGACCTGCACACCTGTTCAGGAACAGGTTCTTAAAGCCGGATTGACCGGTGATGACTTATATGTACAGTCACAGACTGGTACTGGAAAAACAGCATCATATTTAACGCTTATGCTGCAACAGCTTCTTACAGTCCCAGAGTTAAACGGCAAAAAAGCACTTATTATGGTACCTACTCGCGAACTTGCGGTTCAGGTTGAGGAAGAGGCAGAAACACTCGCCCAGTTCACAGGACTTAAGACAGGCAGTTTCTACGGCGGTGTAGGCTATGAAAAGCAAACGAGTCTCCTTAAGGAAAACGTTGATATCCTAGTAGGTACACCAGGACGAGTAATAGATTTACAAGAATCTGGCACTATGGATCTTTCACAAGTTGCGTTCCTAGTTGTTGATGAAGCTGACCGCATGTTTGATATGGGATTTTATCCAGATTTGCGCAAGCTGATAAAAGTACTGCCTGCAACAGAAAACAGACAGACAATGCTTTTCAGCGCGACACTAAACACATATGTAAAAAATCTTGCGTGGGAATATACCGAGGAAGCCAAGGAAATAACGATAGAGCCAGAACATATCACTATTGAGGAAATAGATCAGGTTCTTCTTCACGTTGCCAGTGACGACAAAATGAAACTTCTTCTTGGAATACTCAAAAACGAGAAACCAAAGAGCGTCATTATATTCTGCAACACGAAGCGTTCTTGTGAAGTAATCGCAAAACGCCTGAAAATGAACGAAATCGAAGCTGAGTTCATAATCGGCGATTTACCACAGTCAAGAAGACTGAAAGTTCTCGATTCGTTCAAAAAAGGAGAACTCACATGCCTTGTTGCCACAGACGTAGCAGCGCGTGGCATTGATGTTTCCGACCTTGCTATGGTTGTGAACTATGATCTTCCGAACGAAGCAGAGAATTACGTCCACCGCATTGGCCGAACAGCCCGCGCCGGAAAATCAGGAAAAGCTTACACGCTTTGCAGCGAGCAGGATGTTTATAATCTTCCTGCCATCGAAAGATATGTCGGCAATACAATACCGGCTTCTATGGCAAGTGAAGAAATGTTCATAGAGGATGTAAGCAGCGGTGTTTACATCAAAACAGAACGCTATGACGATGAATACTCTGACAGGCCACACTCACGCAGAGACAGCCGTCGCGGTTCCAGCAAATATGACGGAGACAGACGAGGCGGCGAAGGCAGGCACTCCGGAAAACGTGATTCGCATTACGGTGACGACCGCCGCAAGAAAGACAGTAAAGGCGGCTACAAAAAGAACGACAACCGCAAAAAAGCATACAACAGGAATGCTGAGCGTGAGGAAATCTCGGAAGAACTTGCATCTCTGTCGTTCGAAGACCGCATGAAGCTTTATAAAGAAAAATACGGTTCAAACACAACGCAGAGCGAGTCTTCATCACCGGCAAAAACAGCTGGCGCGAATTCAAACAGCTCTAAATCAAAAGCAGACAAGAACTATCGGAATAAAAAGAACACAAGCAGCGACAAGCCGGCAAAACATCCGTCAGCCCCAAACGGAACGTCACTTTCATCGCAGGATGCTGCAAAACAAGATATTTCTCGGAAAGGTTCTGCAACATCAAAAGCAGCCAGCACAGGAAAACGTCCGCAGGAAACTGCAAAGCCAGCTAAAAAAGGCAGCGCCGGTATTCTCGGTATTATTCAAAAACTTTTTGGCGGCAAGAAGAAATAAGCTGTCTGGGATTCTCAGTTTCCCAAACAGCATCAATATCAAACTGCAAGTTTGGCAAGGTTTTGCCTGAGAAACTTGTACATATGTGCGGGAAGCAACAAGTTTTCCGCACATATTAAAAGAAGGAAAAGAAATGATTACAGTATCTGATGTAAGCTTAAAATTCGGTGAACGGCCTCTTTTCAAAGACGTAAACCTTAAATTCACAGCAGGAAACTGCTACGGTATAATCGGTGCAAACGGAGCCGGAAAATCAACATTTCTTAAGGTTCTTGACGGTGAGCTTGAACACGATTCTGGCCAGATAATCATCACCCCAGGCGAGCGTATGGCTGTTCTCAAGCAAGATCACTTCGCATACGATGAGTATTCTGTAAAAGACACCGTAATGATGGGATTTCCAAAGCTTTACGAATGCAGTAAGGCACGCGACGAGATTTACGCAAAAGAAGACTTCACAGAGGAAGACGGCTTAAAATCTGCTGATCTTGAAGCGGAGTTCTCTGAGCTTGGGGGCTGGGAGGCTGAAAATCAGATTGAGCAGATGCTCTCTGGTCTTGGTCTTGAAGAAGAATATCACGACAGAATGATGAGCGAGCTTGACGAAAGCCGTAAAGTCCGTGTTCTTCTTGCACAGGCTCTTTTTGGTACGCCGGATATTCTGCTCCTTGATGAGCCTACGAATGGTCTTGACCTTGAATCAATAAACTGGCTTGAAGACTTTTTGCTTGATTTCCCGAATACTGTTATCGTAGTAAGCCACGACAGACACTTTTTGAATACAGTCTGTACGTTTATCTGCGATATCGACTATGGAAAAATCAGTCTTTTCAGCGGTAACTATGATTTCTGGTATCAGATGAGCCAGATAATGCAACGGCAGGCGAAAGACCAGCAGAAAAAGCGCGAGGAAAAAATGAAGGATCTTCGTGAATTCATTCTGAGATTCGCGTCAAACGCCGCAAAAAGCCGTCAGGCGACAAGCCGCAAGAAGATTTATGACAAACTTGCATTGGAAGAACTGCCTGTAACAAGCAGAAAATTCCCTTATGTTAATTTTAAGCCAAATCGTGAAATAGGTAACAATGTCCTTAAAGTTGATAAACTCAATTATACACACGAAGGCATTCAGTTACTTAAGAATTTCAGTCTCACCGTAAATAGAACGGACAAAATTGCGTTTGTCGGACTGGAGCATAAATCAAAATCTGCTTTTTTTGACATAATTACAGGAAACTTAAAGCAGGATTCAGGCGATGTTTATTGGGGACAGACTGTCACGCACACATACATGGGTATTGATAACTCCAAGTATTTTAATAACGATATGAACATTACGGAGTGGCTTAAACAGTATTCTCCTGACCAGGATGATGCGTATGTTCGCGGATTCCTAGGAAGGATGCTTTTCAGCGGCGATGAGTCATTAAAGCCTGTGAAGGTTCTTTCCGGTGGAGAGAAAGTCCGCTGTATGCTTAGCAAACTCATGCTTTCAGGCGCGAATGTAGTTATTCTTGACGAGCCCACGAACCATCTCGATTTGGAAGCGATAACAAGTCTGAACGAAGGTCTTGTGGATTTTCCCGGCGTAATTCTGTTCAACAGCCACGACCACGAATTCATAACATCTGTCGCAAACCGCATAATCGAGATTACACCCGGCGGTATTATTGACAGAATGATGAACTTTGAGGATTACCTTAAGGACGAACAAGTTAAAGAACTCCGACAGGAATATTACAAAGACTGCGGAAAGAAAATAAAATTCAACATCTAATAACTTGAATTTCATTCTTTTGATAATTTAACTAAATAGCTGCTCTCGCCAAGTTTAAAAAAAGGCGGAGCCTTGCTACAGCATTTTGTTGCTCATAACAACGGCTCCGCCCATTAATAACTCCCTCTCACGTCAGACTTTGAACAGATCGATTTCTGATCCTATCTGACGCACAGAATCATTAACTTTACGTGATATATCAGCCAGAACAGATCCGCACTGATTAATCTCCTTTGCACCATCCGTCATTTCCGTCATACTGCCTTTGATTACATCCGTTGCATCCTGAAGCTTACGTATCTCACCAAGGATAGACTTGTTGCCTTCAGACATTTCAACCGCAGCACTGCGAACTTCGGCGGTATTATCATTAAGCGACTGGAGCGCCTCAAAAATCTGTTTAGAACCTTCGTTCTGCTCTTCCATAGCACTCTTTATCTGACGGACAAGAACATCGGTATTCTTAATACGAGTACCAACAGCAGAGAAAGCTTCCTCCGATTCATTGGAAGAATTAACCATAACCTCGATAGACTGAACAATCTTTCTAAGCTCGTCACCGATAGTGTGTGACTGTTCCGTAGAAGTTTCGGAAAGCTTACGGATTTCATCAGCAACAACAGAGAATCCCTTTCCGGCATCACCTGCATGAGCAGCCTCGATAGCAGCGTTCATAGCAAGCATATTCGTCTGCGATGCAATATTCTCGATGGCAGTGTTAGCTTCGATAAGCATTGCCGATTGTTCAGCGATTTCATCGATGCGTTCCTTAACTGAATTCTGCTTCTCAATACCAAGTTGTGTGTCTTTTTCAAGTGCAGAGAACTCAGAAGCCATTTTCTCAACAGAAGTATTTACAGAACTGATGTTACCCATCATCTCTTCAACAGCAGCAGATGCTTCTGTAACACTGGCAGACTGATTCTCAATCATTTTCTCAAGAGAATCAATGTTCTGCGAAATCTGAGTAACAGCACCGGCTGTTTCGGAAACAGAAGAAGATTGATTATTAACCTGTTTGCTTACGCCATCAATATTTGCAAGAATCTCCGTAATAGCAGAGGCCGTATCTTCTATACTGTGCTGAAGGTCACCATCGGCATTCTCCAGCATTTTTTTGGAGCCTTTTATTGACGATATAATATCCTGCAGTTTCTTAACGAAGCCGTTGAATGAATTTATAAGATGTCCTATCTCATCCTTACGTGTTATGTCTATGCGCCTTGTAAGGTCTGCATCTCCAGCAGTAATATCACCAACTGTACTCGTTACAATCTTGACAAGCTTAACAGTCCTTGAAAGCAGAATGTACGCAACCAACATAAGAACAAGCCCAACTACAATACCTACAATCGTAATGAAGGTTCTAACGTTGTTTGGAACACGAGCGAGCTCCTCACCTGTGATTGCCATAATGAAGAACCAACCTGGTGTATCTGGAACTTTTGATACAGCAATAAGATTCTGACCTACCGGAGTGTTCTGAATAGAAACGGCACTTTTCTGGTTAGCCATATTTGCTTTAATTCCTCGGAACCCCTCGAACTCAGTCTTTACAAGTTGTGGATTCGGATGCGAAAGAATTATTCCGTTACTGTCCAAAAGGATGGCGTAACCTTCTGTACCCATTGTTGATTGTTTAACTATTTCATTAATTTTGTCGATGTTTACCATCGCATTGAAAATACCATAAGCCTTACCATCAGCATCTTTAGCCGCAACAGCGACAGGAACTACGAACTTACCAGATGTTCTTGAAACGATAGGGTCACCAACATACTCATTTTTTCCACCTTTTATGATGGAACTGTAATATGCTCGATCCGAAATGTCGGCACCAATTTCACCAGTTACACGATGAGTGACAGCAGTTCGTCCTGCAAAGAATTCATAATCATAATCTTTATGCTGAAACTGAGGGTTAGCTTGCATCCAGGCTATTACCGCATCATCATCGCCAGTTTTGACAATCTCTGAATTCGCGTATGATTTAACATTTTCAATATATATACGGAGTGTTTCCGCGATATGCTCAGATGAACCTTCCGCAAGATTCAACGTATTCTTTTCATATATAGCCGTAATGGAAGATCTTACTTGATCAACTATGGCATAATTCATTGCTACAATAAGCGTAATAACAACAAGAGAAAAAAGCAGAGCCATTCTTATGGCCATACCCATGCCTTTTTTGCCGTTCGTATCTTTAGATTTTATAGACATAAATGTCTCCTTTCAATATTTTCTGATCACCGTTGCTTTTAGAACTATGCGTACAACATAGTCAGACACATAAGCTGTTCCTACATTGCTTCTATTATAAATCACTTTTTCTTAATAGAAAAGAAAAAAATCTCAAATTTTGCCAGAATTCTACAAAATTTCTGATTTTTTTTGAAAAAAATGCAAATTAGAAAAAAAAAGACGTTCCCAATAAAGGGAACGCCTTTTTCACTTACAAGAAGTTACAAAATTACTTTGAGATAACGCGAGCCATCTCGAGTACTTTGTTTGAATAACCCCATTCGTTGTCGTACCATGCACAAACTTTAACGAATGTCTTGTCAAGCTGGATACCAGCTTTTGCATCGAAGATAGATGTGCGTGAATCATTGCGGAAATCTGTTGATACAACAGCGTCCTCTGTGTAACCGAGGATACCTTTGAGCTCGCCTTCTGAAGCTTTCTTCATAGCTGCGCAGATTTCATCGTATGTGCACTCTTTGTTGAGTTCGCAAGTAAGGTCAACGAAAGAAACATCTGATGTAGGAACGCGAACAGACATACCTGTGAGCTTTCCGTTGAGATCAGGAAGAACCTTACCAACAGCCTTTGCAGCACCTGTTGAAGATGGAATCATGTTCTCAAGGATTCCGCGTCCACCGCGCCAGTCTTTCTTTGAAGGACCATCTACAGTCTTCTGTGTAGCTGTTGCAGCATGGATTGTTGTCATAAGACCGCGCTTAATTCCGAATGTGTCGTTAAGAACCTTAGAAATAGGTGCGAGACAGTTCGTTGTACAAGAAGCGTTAGAAATGATGTCCTGGCCAGCGTATGTCTTGTCGTTTACACCGTATACGAACATAGGTGTAGCATCCTTTGAAGGAGCTGACATGATAACTTTCTTAGCACCAGCTGTGATATGAGCGCGTGCAAGCTCGTCAGTAAGGAAGAAACCTGTTGACTCAACAACAACGTCTGCTCCTACTTCGTCCCATTTGAGGTTTGCAGGATCTTTCTCTGCTGTGAGGCGGATTTTGTTTCCGTTGACGATCATGAAGTTGCCTTCAACTTTTACATCGCCTGTGAAAGGACCATGAACTGAATCGTACTTCAGCATGTATGCGAGGTAATCAGGATCGAGAAGATCGTTGATTCCTACAATCTGAATGTCTTTGTCGAAGTTTTCTACTGCAGCACGGAAAACCATGCGGCCAATGCGGCCAAAGCCGTTAATACCTACTTTAACCATGAGGTTTCTCCTATCTATAAAAAGTTATCATAATTTTATGTTTTTGCAGTTTCTATGTCAATATCATTAATGAATATCATCAAATCATGTAATGACACCAACAGATAAAAATTTATTTAATTTTTCAAATTTATTATATTTTATTCTCTTGTTTTTGCCCTAATTCTATGATATTTTATTTGTAAGGATTTTTCCTGAGGGGTTTTCTTTACGGATTATCCCTGAAATAAACAGAAAGAGGTATTTGATATGGCTTACAAAATTTCTGATGCTTGCGTAAACTGCGGAGCTTGCGAAGGCGAATGCCCAGTTGGAGCAATCAGCGAGAACAACGGAAAACGCGAAATCAACCCAGATGTATGCGTAGCTTGCGGAACATGCGCATCTGCATGTCCTACAGGAGCTATTGAGGAAGCATAAGTTTGAAACGGCTGTCCAGGAGTTACTTCCTAGGACAGCTTTTTTCTTTCCATATTATATTGTTTTTATAATGTTATACAAATCATGATCAGACAGTTTTTTTCAGGTTTTACAGGTATTTTAAAATCAACGCTTATTGTTGTTATTTGTATTGCGGTCTGTTTCGCGCTGTGTTTTGCTTTTGTCTGGCCTGTATGGTTCATTTCGCAGAATCATCCTGATGGATTCACGATTTTTGTACTGATTCTTTTCTCGCTTTTACTGCTTTACGCTATTATTCGTAAAATCTACTCAAATATAAAAAAGACCCCTGATATCAAATTAAAAAAAACATATTTTTTTAAGCTTATTTCGACTACAATCCGCATTATCATGGCAGTATGCCTTATAGCAGCAGCAATCAATAGTGTTATGAGCGGTAACCGTGCCGCCGGAGCTATTTGGTTTGCTGTATCAATCATATTATTCGGACTCACAGGCTCGCTTTCTAATTACATTTCAAGCAGAATCAAACCATGAAATGCAAGATATCCAATACGAAACGCCCAAACTGTTCTGCACGAAAAATCCTTGCTCTTTTTATATTTTTCCTAACTTTTTTTACCAAAGCATTCGGTGAAGATCCGTTTATCCCGGCTCTTTCCTCAAGAAACGAACATTTCCGCCAGTTCATGAGCAATCTTGAAAAATCATACATGGATGAAGTCCGCGGGATAAAAATCATTCCGCATATCTATACTTATACAGCTGTAGAAAAAGATACTTTGATGAAAATCGCCGCTCGTTGTACAATCCCGCTTGAAACACTTGCGTTACTGAACGATTTCTCATCTCCCGAAATAGAAATTGTTGGAAAAACGCTATATATTCCGGCGGCAGCGGGACTTTTTATAAAGGACAATCCTTCATCGATACTTGAAAAGCTTATTCAGATTCGCTTTCCCGATTACAAAGATTTCACCGCAATCCAGCTGAACGGGAAAAAATACTATTTCATACAGTCTGAGCGACTAACCCCTACAGAGAGGGCTTTTTTCTTTGATGCGCGTATCTGCTCACCTCTTCCAGAAGGAGTCCTTTCGTCAGCATACGGAATGCGAATAAGTCCCATAACTGGCGAACCTCTTTTCCATAAAGGCATTGATCTTGCCGCGCCGCAAGGAACGCCCGTATATGCATGTAAATCAGGCGAGGTACTTTCAGCCAGTAATGACAGCACTTACGGGAATTTCATAATTCTGCAGCATGAAAATGACATGCAAAGTGTCTACGCGCATCTTTCAGAGATAGCAGTTTCAGCTGGATACGTGCGTTCCGGCTCGATAATCGGTTATGTAGGAACAACAGGACTTTCCACAGGTCCTCATCTTCATTTTGAAATACGAGCAAACGGTAAAAACAGAAATCCGGAAGATTATCTTCCATAATATATCGCAATATACTGCAAAAGATGAAATAAACACGTAAAATACAGTCAAAATAAACTACAAACTACAAAAAATACACAAAAAAACTAGCATTGACAGTAGGCAAAAGCTAAAGATATCTACAGCTGTAGCCGATATATAAAATGTCGGCCAGACAAATCCCCTCCCACCCATTGTATGGCCGACTGCCTGATGGGCATGGCCGGCTGCATAGTCGGCCTTTTTTTTATCCATTCACAATTTCAAAAACAAATATTCATTTATTCGCGCATCATCTGTTTATCAAAAAACAAGAGCTTTTAGAGATTTTGTAAAATGAGTGATTTTTTTTTCTCATTTTTTTGTAGAAACTTTATTGTTTTTTGGTGTCTGTATGGTAAAATTAGCTGACACGATTTATTATCGTGTTGTTGTCTTAACAGCTTGTAAATTATAAGACAGGCTTGCAAAAATCGCTTTTGATTTGTACTGGCAAAGCATTTCATCGCGTTTTTTTGAGACAATTGTGGAAGCAGTTTCAAAGCTAATCTTACAAAAACTGACTCCATTATCTAAAAACATTAATATCTTAATTCTTTGGAGGACTTATTATGGCGATAAAATTCAAAAGCCTGAAGTTTATGATGCTTGTTTATGTATGTACACCGCTCCTTATCGGCTGCATGGGAATGAATCTTATAGCGACAGTTCTGTCGCAGAACGCAATGAAATCCGAAGTTCAGTCAAACATGATGAAAGACGTTTCTCTCATCAATGCTCTTATTGAAAAAGAAGCAGAGACACATTTAGCCGAACAACCGACTGCCCTTGAGAACGAACTGATTTCCGACCCAATAATCCATGAGACTATTTTGAATCATGCAACGAGTGGGCTTTCTTTCGGATGGGATGGATTCTCCATATTCAACGATGACGGTATTATTATATATTCGAACAAAGAAACAACCACAGATTCACAGAATATATTCGAACAAAACAAAAGTAACGCCGCCCTTTATGCCGCGGTGCAAAAAGTAATGCACGGCGAAGATTTTTTCACTGAATACAAAACTGGGAACGCATCTTATTTTTCAGCATTCGCTCATAATGAAAAACTGGGGCTCAACATAATGATTTCCGAGAACAGGAACGTCGCGATGCTCAGTGTAAACAGAGTCGGGTCTTATCTTTCTATATCAACGATAGTGATATTACTCGTATCTTTCATTTTCCTAAGAATAATAATAGGAAGAATTACAGGTACGATATCAACAGTATCAGACGCTGTAAAACAAATATCTTCAGGAAATCTTGTAAGAACACAACTCGTCACAAAGACACAAGACCTTGCTATGAAGAGGCAGGACGAGCTCGGCACAATGTGTAACTCCGTAAGCAACATGCAGGCAGATCTTTCGAACGTAGTTTCTTCCATAAATGAAGCCGCAGACCAGCTTGCCACAGGAGCAGATCAAATTTCAGCTACAAGTCAGTCTGTTTCTGGCGGCGCTTCAATGCAGGCCGCATCCACAGAAGAGATTTCCTCTACAATAGAAGAAATTGCATCAAACATAAAACAAAATGCTGATAATGCGGAAAAAACGAACAGCATAGCGGAAGAAACCATGAAGGACGGCATAAAAGCAGAAGAAGCTGTAAACGTATCTCTTGAAGCCGTACATGAAATTGCGGAGAAAATAGCCGTAATAGAAGATATTGCAAGCCAGACGGACCTTCTTGCTCTTAATGCCGCAATAGAAGCAGCCAGAGCAGGCGAAGCCGGAAAAGGTTTTGCTGTCGTTGCAAGTGAAGTCAGAAGGCTTGCGGAGCGAAGCAAAACAGCCGCACACGAGATAAGCGACATTTCGCTCAGAACGGTAGCTACCGCAGAAGAAGCACAGGCTCTCGTACAAAAAACTATTCCGGCAATAACCCAAACAAAGCAATTAATCGAAGAAATAGCCGCATCATCAAGAGAACAGGACATAGGCGCATCACAAATTGCAAACGCGATAAGCCAGCTCGACACCGTTGTACAGCAGAACGCCTCAGCTTCAGAGGAACTTGCGTCAATGGCAGAGGAATTCGCAGCACAGTCCGCTTCTTTAATTGAGACTATGAATTTCTTTAAGCTCTCGGAAAACGATCCTTTGGAATCTTCATCTGTATTCAACAATGAAGGAAACACGAAAGCTATAGAATACAAGGGTTAATGCTTCTGTACCTGATGTTTGTTAAAGATTTCTAGGACTTGACAGCAGAGATTCTTTTTCTTAATCTAACAGAATGGAAAAAATAAAAAAGCGCACTTATTTTCTCTTTTTTCTTGCAATTCCTTTCGCTCTTATTTTTGGAGCGGCATTAGGTGCGCTTGTAGCACAAACGTTAAACACAAAGAACTCTGAGAATTTTACAGAATTCAACCCTTCTCTGCCGACAAAGCTTTTGGATATAAACGGTGAGCTCATAACAGAATTCTCCGCTGACGAAAAGCGTGAGATGATCGATCTTATCGATATCCCACAGCATTTTATAGATGCACTTGTAACTCGAGAGGACAGGGTTTTCTTTGAGCACAGAGGTTTCACGCTCAAATCGATAATGCGCGCCGTTGTCGGAAAAATTACCGGAAAATCGCTTGGAGGCGGTAGTACTCTCACTCAGCAGATTGCTGGAACGCTGTACTGCGACAGAACGGATATTTCCTACAGCAGAAAAATAAAAGAACTTTGGTGGGCTATTCAGATGGAGCGAAGATTCTCCAAAAATGAGATTCTGGAACTGTATCTGAATAAAGTTTATCTTGGTGGCGGTACATACGGAATAAACGCAGCATCAAAATACTATTTCGGACACGATGCCTCAAAACTTACGCCCGCAGAATCTGCAATCCTTGTAATCCAGCTTTCAAATCCAGCGTATTATAACCCGTTCGATTATCCTAACAGGGCTCAGGAAAGGCAGCGTGATGTCCTTAACCAGATGGTTGAATCCGGCTATCTTACAGCAGAAGCAGCTGATGAATCATTCGAAGATTTCTGGACAAACTTTGACTATATACGCACGAATGCCTCCGCATACTCATTGCGCGAGGATGCCGCACCGTGGTTCAGCGAATACGTACTCCGCGAGCTTAACACAATGCTTTACGGAACGATGAATGTTTATACAGACGGTTTCACTGTCAATACGACGCTTAATTTGCGCCATCAGGAAGCCGCCCAGCAGATAATGACGAAATACATAAACTACGCGAACGAAACGTATCAGACAAACTACGAGAAAAAACGTCAGAATGCTATAAATATCTATATTCCGATGACTGAGCTTATCTCGTTGATTTTTAACATTCCAGAGATAAAGACTTCAGAGCAGCGACGCGAAACAGAAGCAAAAGCCGAGTATAAAACGAAGATTAATCCTGTTCTTGATGTGATGGCTCTTATGACCGGTATGGAAAGCTTAAAAATCAACATTACGAATAAAGCAAATGCCACGCAGAGTGAAAAGACCAGCAAGGACACGATTGAAGGAACGATGATTTCCATAGAGAACAGTACCGGTTACATAAACGCTCTTGTAGGCGGAAGTGTTTTTGATGAAACGAACCAGTTCATCAGGGCAACGCAGGCAACATTGCAACCGGGAAGTAGCTTCAAACCTTTGTATTACTCGGCAGCGATCGATTCTCGAAAATTTACTCCAGCCACGCAGATATACGACATGCCGATAATGTTCTATACAGAGGACGGTTCCGAGTACTATATAGAAAACTTCAAAGGAACTTGGGAAGGCTCTGTTCAGCTTTGGTATGCATTGGCGACATCAATGAACGTTCCTTCCATGAAAGTTTTGAACGGTGTCGGTTTTGACGCTGCCATAAAGCGCGCTCAGGCACTGCTTGGAATTCCAGACAGCGAGCTTGAGGAAAGAAAGCTTATCCCTGTCTATCCAATAGGTCTTGGTGTATGTACGGTACAGCCGATTCAAATGGCGCGTGCCTTCGCAATTTTCGCCAACCAAGGAAAAGAAGTTACCCCGATGGCGATAAGAACCGTTGAGAACAGAAGAGGATCCATCGTTATCAATCCTGAGAGGGAAATTCGAGAGGAACAGCAGAAGAAAGGCGATGCTATTCAAGTTATCACGCCACAGACAGCGTTCATAATGACAAGTTTGCTGCAGAACACAGTTACTATCGGAACTCTTGCAAAAGGTTCAGGATATTATTACAACACTTACAAATTCAGATATAAAGATTCCAGCGGAAATTATTTCAATATGCCGGCTGCCGGAAAAACAGGAACGACACAAAACTGGGCCGATGCATGGACCGTCGGTTTCACACCGTATTACACTTCGGCATTCTGGTTCGGTTTCGACCAAAAAGGAAAGACGCTCGGACTTGAAATGACAGGATCGACTCTCGCCGGTCATGCATGGGGCGATTTCATGCACGTTGCGAACGAAGGACTTCCTTATAAAACATTCTTTAAGCCGCAGACCGGTATTGTTGAAGCTCAGGTTTGTTCTGTTTCAGGTATGCTGCCGACAGAAGCTTGCGGCTCTCATGTACGTACTTTCTACTTCCTTGAAGGAACAGAGCCGACGACACTTTGCGAACTTCATACCCATATGGCAGAAGCCAAGGAAATGAGTGTATCACGTCTCAAGGATGAACGTCTGCAAGTCGGTAACAAAGGCTACAACAACGTAAGTTCTCCATATCTTACCGTGGATCTTTCCTTCCTTGATGAATATGGGGACTCAACAGATCTTTCATCTCTGGGAATTTACACACAAGATACGTTCGACACTTCACTTTCATCTGAAAATGCGAATTACTATGCTGATCCAAATCTTGTTCCAGATATTGAAAATGAACGGGAACTGAAATATAATTACTTACTGGATTGATAAGGACGAAGCTACAAGCTTTCTACAAAAGTTTTCAACGCCATTCGAAAAAAGTCCGATGAATACAAAGACTTCGTGCTTTCTGTAGAGTTTTAACGACGCTGTTTTATAGGAGAAAAAAGATTGCTTATCAGTATCGATGACATAAAAATTCGAAAACGTGTTCGTAAAGATTTGGGTAATCTGGAAGCCTTGAAAGACAGCCTAAGACGGTATGGTCTTATGAATCCAATAACAATCAACAGTAAATACGAACTTGTTGCCGGGCAGCGTCGGCTTGAAGCAGCAAAGCAACTCGGTTGGACAACAATCACAGTAAACATCATTGACAGTGCTAACGATAAAATCTCTCAGCTCGAAATGGAGCTAGAAGAAAATACACAGCGTTACGATTTCTCTGATGAAGAACTTCTTGCCGGTTATGCAGCGCTTGAAAAATTACGTAATCCTGGATTTTTCCGTAGATTGATAAAACGGATTGTTTCATTTTTTACATCAGATGATGAGGCGAACTTAGAAAAAATCAACCGCAAAAAAAGCAAATCGCTGGCTTTGTCATTTTTACTTTTTGCAGGAATAATTCTGGTGATTCTAAATGCTGTCCTGTACAAAAATGAATTAATCGATATACCTGTTCATTTTTTCTTAGATTGTGCTTCATGTGTCTTGATGTTTTTAGGCACAATTTTTCTTGTCCGTTTTATCTTAATCAGGCGAAAATACATAAGCACAAAACAGATCCAGAAAAGTTAAGCTTTCATCTTTATTCTGCACTAACTGTCTGACAGAACCAATATAGCGAGAGCAATACCAATAAAAATCTTCTTGTCTTTTGTCCAAAACTTGTGTATATTCGATAAGGTTGCAAAATGTATTTTGCTCAAAACAATTACTAGGGGGTGCACCGGTTTCGACGGACGTGTTGAGATCTTGAGCTGCAAGTGAGGTTGCCTGTCCTCTGAACAGACAAAAACTATAGTTGCCAAAAAAGAAGAAGACAACTACGAAGAATACGCACTCGCTGCGTAATTCGCGGGATCCAGTCTGCTCCGCTCTGTGCGGGTTGAAATCCTGACGCTAACCAGAGCTTGCCTGATGCGGTGTCCGGTACACATCGGG
>JAEEGL016848603.1_pt1 | contig 22463 bp, 18 predicted proteins | sample 9134231 | NCBI WGS metagenome assembly JAEEGL01 (sample SAMN16246548, study PRJNA631951) | gut metagenome | biome: gut microbiome; feature: rumen; material: fiber-attached | host: Bos | place: Iran: Karaj | collected 2018-10
CGTGCGCCTCAAGCGCGGCGAGCATCTGATCGCGGAGGCCCGGGGGGATGTGATCTTCACCGAAACCGGACTGTCCGGCACGGCGGTTTTTGAGATCTCGCGCTTTGCCGCGGGACAGCGTGAGCTGACGGCGGAGCTTTGCCTGTTCGACGATCCGGAGGAAGCGCTGACGGCCGATCTTCGGAAAAGAAGGCGCCGCTGGCCGGCCATGGAAGCGAACAGGATCCTGACCGGTGCGGTACAGAGCCGTCTCGGTCAGATGCTCTGCAAATACGCGGGCATCTCGGGCGGCGTATCCGTCTCGGAACTGACCGACGCACAGCTTCGTACCCTGGCCCAGGCATTGCGCGCGTTCCGCCTTCCGGTCACCGGCCTGTCGGGATTTGAAGCGGCGCAGGTGACCGCCGGCGGGCTGCGGACATCGGAATTCGATCCGGAGACGCTGGAGAGCCGGATCGTTCCGGGGCTTTATGCCTGCGGCGAGCTCCTGGACATCGACGGCGACTGCGGCGGCTTCAATCTCCAGTGGGCATGGGCCAGCGGCCTGCGGGCGGGGGAACTGCGATGATCTGCCTGAGGGATCTCCGGCTGAATGTCGGAGAAGAGGAATCGCGCCTGAAAGCGAAGGCGGCGAAAGCGCTGCGCGTCCCTCCGTCAAAACTCGGGAAACCGATGATCCTGAAGAAATCGCTGGATGCGCGGAGAAAGTCCGACATCCACTGGCTGTATTCGATTGCCGTCGAGGCGCCGGAAGAAGCCCTCCTCCTCAGGCGCTGTCCCGGCGCGTCGCGTTATGTGCCGTATACCTACGAGATCCCGCAGGCGCGCAGCGAACTGCGTCCGGTGGTGGTCGGGCTCGGACCCGCGGGGCTCTTCGCCGCGCTGCTTCTGGCGCGCGCCGGGCTGCGGCCGCTGGTGCTGGAGCGCGGCGGCGATACGGAAGAGCGGATGGAGGCAGTCAGGGCGTTCTGGGAACACGGCGCGCTCGATCCGGAGTGCAATGTCCAGTTCGGCGCAGGGGGCGCCGGCGCTTTTTCCGACGGGAAGCTCACCACCGGGACGCGCGACGGACGGATTCCCTTCGTCCTCCGAACGTTCCGCGAATTCGGCGCGCCGGAGAGCGTCACCTATGACGCGAAGCCCCACGTCGGAACGGATGTCCTGCGTTCGGTCGTCCGGGGTATCTGCGCCGAAATCAGCGCGTTGGGCGGCGAGATCCTGTATCATGCCCGCCTGACCGGCCTGACCCTGGAAAATGGGCGTCTCACGGCTGCCGAGGCGGAGACGGCGGACGGAAGTCTGCGCATCCCGTGCAGGGAGATGATCCTTGCCATCGGGCATTCCGCGCGGGATACCTTCACATGGCTGAACGCCATGGGCGTGCCGATGGAGCGCAAGCCCTTCGCCATGGGCGTTCGCATCGAGCACCTCCAGAGCGCGGTCGGAGCGGCGCAGTATGGAAAAGATTATGTTAACCTTCCGGCGGCGGACTACAAGCTCAGCGTCCGCCTGCCGGACGGGAGCAGCGCTTACACCTTCTGCATGTGCCCGGGCGGATATGTGGTGGCCGCTGCCAGCGAGCCGGGCGGGATCTGCACCAATGGGATGAGCTATTCCGGACGGGCCGGAGAGAACGCGAACAGCGCCCTCCTTGTGACGCTCAACCCGGAGGATTTCCCGGGAAATGGCGTTCTGGCGGGCATGGAATGGCAGCGGGAGATCGAACGCAGCTGTTACAAACTCGGCGGCGGGGCGTATTTCGCGCCGGCGCAGACGGTGGGGGATTTCCTTCGGCATCATCCGTCCGGCGGCCCCGGAAGCGTGCAGCCGACTTATCGGCCGGGGGTCCGCTGGTGCGATCTCCATGCGGCGCTGCCGGAGGCGATGACACGCGTGCTGGAAGCTGTGATCCCGGCGCTGGGTAGGAAGCTGCGCGGCTTTGACGCGCCGGACGCGGTGCTGACCGCACCCGAAACGCGCTCGTCAAGCCCCGTTCGCATCCTGCGCAGCCCGGAGACGCTGCAGAGCGCGATCGGCGGGCTCTATCCCTGCGGGGAAGGCGCCGGCTATGCCGGCGGGATCACGAGCGCCGCCGTGGACGGGATGCGCGCCGCGGAACAGCTGATCGGGATCTATCGTATATAAAAACAGGAAAGGCGGCGCCGAATGAAACGGCGTCACCTTTCTTTTTCCGCAAAATACACGGCGCCGGAGCCGAACAGGATCATCACGTAAACTTGCCGGACGCCTGCGCAGCCGCGGCGCGTCAGCTCGGCCTTCAGCCAGCGCTCGTCTTTCCCGGCGATGCGCAGGTTCTCCCGCTTCAGCACCCCGTCTTCGATGAGCACGACGGGATACCCCTCGTCCTTCGCCGCCAGGGAGAGCTGCCCCGCCGTCACGGGGCGGTGCTCCGGATAGAGAACGACATTCAGTGTCCCGTCGGTCTCGAGGATGGCGTACCGCACAGAAGAAGGATCGCTGACGTCCTTGCCGCGCAGTTCCTCTGTCAGCTCGTCCACGGTGAAGCGGCAGCGCCGCATCTCGCGCTGGCAGATCCTGCCCTCCCGGATCAGGAAGCAGGGCTTCCCGCAAAGCCAACGCCGTGCCGTCTGGCTTTTCATCGTGAGGAGGGAAAACAGCAGCTCGCACAGGAACAGCGCCGCGACCGGAACGAGACCGTAGCGCAGCGGGAGCTCCGGCGCCTGCAGCGGAACCGCCGCCAGATCGGCGGCGAGAATGGACACGACGAGCTCGCTGAGCTCCAGCTCGCCCAGCTGCCGCTTCCCGAGCACGCGCATACAGAAGAGGAGCGTGAGGAAGACCGCGACGGTTTTCAGGATGAGTTCCGACATACCGATCATAGCGACAGTATATGCCGATCCGGGAAAAATATCCTCCGGCCATCAGCAGCCGGAGGGAATTATCGAACTTCAGATCAGATCCCGGTATCGCTCCTCGGACGGGAGAGACTCCGGCGGGAAGAATTCTTCCACGGGGAAGCGCACCCGGCTGAACATCGTGCAGGGATCGTCGCCGCTGCTGCCGGCGCACTCATTGCCGGGGAGATAGTTTTCCGCGCTGATCGTCAGCGGAACGCTGCGCTCCAGACGGATCATGGAGAACTGGCCGAGCGTGACGTACAGCCGCTTGCCGCTGCCGCTGAGATTCAGTTCCTCGCCGATGGCGTCGATGATCTCCTGCGGGATGCTCCGCTTTTCGGCGTCGTCCGCGTCTCCGCTCTCGCCGATGCGAAGGTTCAGCGCGATGGGATCGACGGCCTCCACAACGGCGAGCGGGCCGTCCGGCTCCGCGGCGATGCCGGTCTGCATGCTGCTCCGGCTGCTGAAGTGCTTGACGCTCCCCTCGCTGCCGTAGAGGATCACGCGCTTGTCAAAGACCGCCAGACCGCGCACCGGCGTCCCGCCGGGGAAGGTCTCGCCGGTGACGATGTAGAAGTATGTGACGTCCACGGTGTAATAGCCCCGGTTGAAGCTGATGGCGTCGACGTTGACGTCGGCGTAGATCAGCGTGGCGGAATCCGGACGCACGCTGAATGCGGAATCGATGACGGGCTGTGAACTGACGGTCGGATAGACGCGAAGATCGTCGATGCAGTCCTTGTCTCTGCATGCGTCAAGGATCTTGTCGGTATGGATGTTGACGCTGTCCGTGGGGCGAGGGCGATCCACGGGACCGGGCAACACTTTGTCTGCCATGATGCAAACCTCCTGCTGATTATTCGGGAAGTCCCGCTTCCCGGAACATGCGTTCACTACAGTTTATGCAAAAAAACACGCCTGTGTCAGAAAAAAACTGTACGCCGCGTGAAAAACGTTGTATAATCATTTATTATTGATTTCCGGGAGGTGGACGCCGTGGAGGAACGCCGCGGGTTTATTCATGAAAAACTGGACATCAAGCTGCTGATCCTCTTCGTCCTGCGCCGTCTGCCCGCCGAGATCGACGGGGAGCGCCTGGCGGAGCTCGTTCTCATCGACGGCGGCATCGGGTATTTCGACTACAAGGACTGCCTGGCGGAACTTGTCCAGACGGCCCAGGTCGAGGAGAGCGAAGACGGTTACCGCGTCACCGCCAAGGGCAGCCGCAACTGTGAGATCCTGGAGACCGGCCTGCCGTATTCCGTCCGCAAAAAGGCGGAGCGGGCCGCCGCGCCGGTGGCGGAGGAGATGCGCCGCAGCGCGATGATCCTTGCCAACCACGAGGTCGGAGAGAACGGCGTGACCGTCTATCTTGCCGTGAACGACGGCGTGGGCAGCATCTTCGACCTGAAGATCCTCGCCGCGGACGAGACGCAGGCAAAGCGGATCGAAAAGAACTTCAAACGCAAAGCCGAGGCGTATTACAACCGCTTCATCACCGAGCTATCCGAATAGGACCGAGGAGATTTGAGCATGAAAACGATGATTCCCGAAGGATACAGGAGCATTCTGAGCGTCTATGATACCCAGATGGCGATCGGCCTTCTGCACCGCCTGTTTGAGGACAACCTCTCCGCCGCGCTGAATATCTACCGTGTTTCCGCGCCGCTGTTCGTGGAGGAACGATCCGGCCTCAACGACAATCTGAACGGCGTGGAGCGCCCGGTGAGCTTCCGGATCAGCTTCACCGGAACGGAAGCGCAGGTCGTGCAGTCGCTGGCGAAATGGAAGCGCATGGCGCTGCACCGCTATGGCTTTTACCCGGGGAAGGGCATCTATACCGATATGAACGCCATCCGGCGCGACGAGGACGAACTGGACAATCTCCACAGCGTGTACGTCGACCAGTGGGACTGGGAGAAGGTCATCACAGAGCATGAGCGGACGATGGACTATCTGAAAAGCACCGTCATCGACATCGTTCGCGCCGTCTGTGATACGCAGGACACGATGCAGGCCATCTATCCGAAGCTCCTCCAGGTGCCGAAGATCCGGCGCAGCGTGAAGTTCGTCACCGCGCAGGAGCTGGAGGACGCCTACCCGGACAAGACGCCCAAGGAGCGCGAGGACATCATCACGAAGGAATTCGGAACGGTCTTTGTGATGGGGATCGGCGCGCCGCTCCGCTCCGGACAGAAGCACGACGGGCGCAGTCCCGACTATGACGACTGGACGCTCAACGGCGACATCCTGCTCTGGAACGACCTGCTTGGACGGGCCTTTGAGATCAGCTCCATGGGCATCCGGGTCGATCCGGAGACGCTGGACCGCCAGCTCACCGCCGCCGGCTGCGACGACCGCCGCGGTCTTCTCTACCACCGTATGCTGCTGAACGGAGAACTGCCCCTGACCATCGGCGGCGGCATCGGTCAGAGCCGCCTTTCCATGATCCTGCTCGGCAAAGCCCACATCGGCGAGGTGCAGGCGAGCGTCTGGGACGCGGAAACTCAGCGGATCTGCGCGGAAAACGGCGTTATGCTGCTGTAAAAAGGCGAAAAAGAGTCGAAAAACACCCCTTGAAATTTCCGGCAAGGGGTGTTATACTTCATAGCGCATCCGGAAACGCACAAAATCGCAGGGTTAGTACATCGGTAGTACATCGGCTTCCCAAGCCGAGGAGGCGGGTTCGATTCCCGTACCCTGCTCCAGCAAAAAGGCAGGCCGAGGCCTGCCTTTTCTGTTTGCGGATGAACGGAAACCGTCGGATGCCGGTCCGATCGATCGATCAGCCGGAGACTTCGCCCGAGCCGGGTCAACAGAAGCCCGTCCATGAAAACTCCTTTCCGGCCGCCCGGATCGGGAGATTGATTCATAACCTATCATGCGTACATCGAACAGGACCGTTCTGAACAGATCGTCCCCGTACGATGATAACAAAAAGGCATTGACATTGCTTCTTTAACATGTTAAATTGCATGCATGAAGCAAGCGACGTGGGAAGCGGGTGAGAATCCCGCACGAACCCGTCACTGTGATCGGCAAGGCCGCGGCCGCAAACCACTGGCGCATCTGCGCCGGGAAGGGAGGCCGCGTACGACGTGGAACAGAAGTCCCGCGAGAGCCGTCAGCCAGGAGACCCGTCGTCTGCTTTACGCGCGGAGAGACTGCGGGGATCGGCCGGCTCCGCACAGCTTCCGTTCCGAGCGCCGGATCCCCGTATCAGCGGGGATTTTTCTTTTTCGGCATGAGGGATGGAAGCGAATGCATCGGATCCTCAAACAAAAAACGGAGGAATGATTGTGAAAATGAAGAAACTGTACACGCTGCTGGCACTCGTTCTTGCCCTGTGCATGCTTGCCGCCTGCGGCAAAACCGCTCCGGCCGCTTCCTCGACGGACGTTCCGGCGCAGACCACGACGCCGACGCAGGCGCCCGCTCCGGCAACGCCCGCTCCGACGGAGGCACCGGCGCCGTCGACCCCTGAACCCACGGAAGACCGGTCCGTCACCGTCACCGACATGACCGGACGCGAGATCCGCCTGGAAGAGCCGGCTGAGAGAATCGTCGCGCTGACCGCTTCCGACTGCGAGATCCTCTTTGCCATCGGCGCAGGGGACAAGCTCGTCGGCAGAGGAGAATACTGCGATTATCCCGCCGAGGTTTTCAACGTGCCTTCTGTCCAGTCCGGCTATGACACGAACATCGAACAGATCATCGCGCTGCAGCCGCAGGTGCTGCTGATGAGCACGATGGCCCAGACGGATGAACAGGTGGCGCAGCTGGAGGCCGCCGGCGTTCACGTCGTCGTCAGCGACGCGCAGGACATCGAAGGCGTCTACACTGCGATCCAGAACATCGGAGCCCTCATGGGCAAATCCGAGAATGCGGACAAGATCGTTGCCGAGATGAAGGAGGGCTTTGCCGATCTGGCTGCGCGCGCAGCCGGCGGCGAGCAGGAGGGCAAGACCGTTTATTTTGAGGTCTCCCCGCTGGAATGGGGCCTCTGGACGGCAGGAAAGGGCACCTTCATGAATGAGATCGCGGAGATGCTCGGACTGAAGAACTGCTTCGACGATGTGGACGGCTGGGCAGGCATTTCCGAGGAACAGGTCCTGGAACGCAACCCGGATTATATCGTGACCATTACCATGTACTTCGGCGAAGGACCCACGCCGGAGGAGGAGATCATGAGCCGTCCCGGCTGGGGCGAGGTCACCGCAGTGGCGAATCATGCGATTTTGAATCTGCAGAACAACGAGCTGTCCCGCCCCATCCCGCGCCTGCTGGACGGCGCTCAGATGCTCTTTGACTTCGTGACGGCCGAACAGGCGGAAAAAGCCGCCTGAGTACGGTAAAAACCGATTTGGACCAGCGTGGAGGACAGGAGAATGAAGCTGCGGCATGAGCGTTTTACACTGCCGGAATATCTGATCTTTGCCGCGGTGACGGCGGCGATCCTCTGCGCCTGCGTCTGCCTTGGAAGCGTCAGCGTGCCCCTTCGGGACACGCTGCGCATTTTTTGGGAGGGGTTGCGCCACCTGCTCAGTCCGGGGAACTATGAGAAGCCGGGCGGCTATCTGTCGTCGATCCTGCTCTCGGTACGCCTGCCGCGTGTGCTGTGCGTCGCGCTCACAGGCGCTTCGCTCTCGCTGGCCGGAGCCGCAATGCAGGGCTTGCTGAAAAACCCGCTGGCGGACGGCAGCACGCTCGGAGTCTCCTCCGGCGCTGCTCTCGGCGCAGTGATCGCCATCGCCTTCGGCATCCGGTTTCCGCATCTTCCCTTTGCCGGGACCATGGTGATGGCGGTGCTGTTCGCGTTCCTGTCGCTGACGGCCATCCTTTCGATGGCCTACCGCCTGGATTATTCTCTCTCCACCAATACGATCATCCTGATCGGCGTTATTTTCTCGATGTTCGTATCCAGCGTGATGAGCATCATCGTCACCTTCGCGGCGGACCGCATCCAGCACATCACCTTCTGGACGATGGGAAGTCTCTCCGGAGCCAGCTACGGAAACGCGCTGGTGCTGGGCTGCGCGCTTCTGCTCTTCGGAACGATCATTTTCGCCCACGCACGGGAGCTGAACGCGTTTGCCGTCGGGGAAGACAACGCCCGCCACATCGGCGTGGACGTGCGGCGCGTGAAGCTGACGCTGCTGATCACGGTTTCCGGCCTGATCGGCGTGTGCGTCTCGATCGGCGGTACGATCGCCTTTGTCGGACTCGTGACGCCGCATATGGTTCGACTGCTGACCGGCCCGAATCACCGTCGGCTGCTGCCGGCGTCGTTTTTCGGCGGCGCGTCGTTCCTGATGCTGGCCGACCTCGTCGCGCGCACGCTGCTGAATCCGCGCGAACTGCCGATCGGCGTCGTGACAAGTCTGATCGGAGCGGTCGTCTTCGTCATCATCTTCTATCGCTCGAGAAAGGGGAAGTGAGATGGCTGTCATGCTGGAAGCGCAGAATCTCAGCGTCCGCTATGGCGATATAAGGGTGCTGGATGAAGTGAGCTTTTCCCTCGATGAAGGGGAGTGGCTGATGATCGTCGGGCCCAACGGCGCCGGAAAATCCACGATGATCTCCGCAATCACGCAAAGCGTGCCGTATACAGGCGCGGTTTGCTTCGAGGGCGCCGACCTCCGAAGCAAAAAGCCGGCGGAGCTCGCGCGCTGCATGGGCGTGCTGATGCAGAAGCACAGCGCGGAATATGCCTTTTCCGTTGAGGAAGTCGTGGCGCTCGGACGCTATTGTTACTCCACCGGCTTCCTGTCCGGTCACGCCGATCACGACGCGGAGGCCGTGGAAAAGGCGCTGGAGCTGACAGGCCTTCTTCCGCTGCGCAGTCAATCGGTGCTGACGCTTTCCGGCGGCGAGCTGCAGCGGACGTTCCTCGCGCAGGTATTCGCGCAGGAACCGCGGCTTCTGCTGCTTGACGAGCCGACCAACCACCTGGATCTCATCTATCAGAAACAGGTCTTCGGCATGATCTCCGACTGGCTGAAGCAGCCGGGGCGGGCGGTGCTTTCCGTGGTGCACGATCTCTCCCTCGCACGTGCGTACGGCTCGCGCGCACTTTTGCTTGACAAAGGAAAAGCGGTTGCCGCAGGGACGGTAACGGAGGTTTTGTGCCCGGATCATCTCGATCCGGTGTACGGAATGGACGTCGCCGGATGGATGCGGACGATGCTTTCCCAATGGGAGCAAACCTGATCGCAGCCGGATCGGCGCTGCGTCAAATGACGGAAAGGAACGCTGGGCGGAGTGGAATCTGTTCATAACAGAACCTGCCGGCATCCCGAACGGGATGCCGGCTTTCGCATTTCCTGTACAGAAAAAACTTGTAGAAGACGCAGAAATCGTATATACTAATATTTCAGGAATTCATTTGGAAGCGAGAATTGTTTTATGGACCAGAAAACAAGACGGGAGATATCGCGCCGGCGCACCTTCGCCATCATCTCCCATCCGGACGCGGGCAAGACGACACTCACCGAAAAGCTGCTGCTTTACGGCGGGGTGATCCAATCCGCGGGCAGCGTCAAGGGAAAGCAGGGCGACAAGCACGCCGTCTCCGACTGGATGGAGCTGGAGAAGCAGCGCGGCATCTCGGTGACGAGCAGCGTGCTCCAGTTCGAATATGAAGGTTACTGCATCAACATCCTGGACACCCCGGGCCACCAGGATTTTTCGGAGGATACCTACCGCACGCTGATGGCGGCGGACAGCGCCGTGATGGTGATCGACGCGGCCAAGGGCATCGAGCCGCAGACCCGGAAGCTCTTCCGCGTGTGCGCCATGCGGGGGATCCCGATCTTCACGTTTATCAACAAGCTGGACCATGAAGCCCGCGACCCGTTTGAACTGATCGACGAGCTGGAAACGGAATTCGGCATCGCCACCTATCCGATGAACTGGCCGATCAGCTGCGGCGCGACCTTCAAGGGGATCTATGACCGGGAAAGCCGCAGCGTCCTGACCTATACCAACTACCACGGCGGCGCGAAGCGTCTGGAGAGCATCGTCTGTCCCATCGACGACGCGGAGACGCTCGACGAGCTGGTGACGCCGCGGCTGGCCGCGGAACTGAAGGAGCACGTCGAGCTGGTGGAGGGCGCCGGCGCAGACTTTGATCTGGACGCGGTGCACAGCGGAAAGCTGAGCCCGGTGTTTTTCGGCTCGGCACTGCACAATTTCGGCGTGGAACAGTTTCTGGAGAGCTTTCTCAGACTGACGACCGCTCCGCTGCCGCGCCACAATGCCGAGGGGGGCACGGTCGATCCGCTGGACGACCATTTCTCCGCGTTTGTGTTCAAGATCCAGGCCAACATGAACAAGGCGCACCGGGACCGCATCTCCTTTCTGCGCATCTGCTCCGGGCGCTTTGAGCGCGGGAGGGAGTATTACCACCTCCAGTCCGGCAAAAGCATGCGCCTGGCGCAGCCGCAGCAGATGATGGCGCAGGAGCGCGACATCATCAATGAGGCCTTTGCGGGGGACATCATCGGCGTGTTTGACCCCGGCACGTTTTCCATCGGGGACACGATCTGCGAGGCGGGACAGAACGTCCGCTTTGCGGGCATCCCGACCTTCGCGCCGGAGCACTTCGCCGTGATCGAGCAGATCGATTCCATGAAGCGCAAGCAGTTTGCAAAGGGAATGACCGAGATCGCGCAGGAAGGCGCGATCCAGATCTTCTTCTATCCGAACAGCGGCATGGAGCAGGTGATCGTCGGCGTCGTCGGCGTGCTGCAGTTCGACGTGCTCCAGTTCCGCATGAAAAGCGAGTACGGAGTCGAATACATCCGCAGGGATATGCCGCACGAGCAGATCCGTCGGGTACAAACCCCGGACTTCGACGCGGGACGGTACAATTTCACGGGCGACACCCGCTGGGTCAGGGATGTCCGGGGCCGCGACCTTCTGATTTTCAACGGCGCATGGACGGTCCGCTGGGCGCAGGAGAAGAACCCCGGGCTGATCCTGACGGAATTCCATCAGGATATCGAACAGGCATAAGGCAGGCATGAAAATGGACGGCAGAAAATATAAGATCTTTGTCATCAATCCCGGCTCGACCTCCACAAAGCTGTCGCTTTACGAGAACGAGCGAAACGTGTTCACCGAGGATATCTTCCACGACGCCCCTGTGCTGCTGCGCTATCCGACGATCAACGATCAGCTGCCCTACCGCATGGAGGTGCTGCGGAGCTTCCTGAAGGAACACGCGCTGAACATCGCGGAGATGGACGCGGTGGTGGGGCGCGGCGGATGCTGCTATCCGGTGGAGGGCGGCGTCTATTATGTGGATGACCGTTTGGTAAAGGACTGCCACGACTGCGTCAGCGGAGTGTACCATTCCTCCATGCTCGGCGTCCAGATGGCCTGGGAGCTGAAAAAGGAGCACGACTGTCTGACGCTGATGCTCGATCCAACGGTGATGGACGAGCTGGACGACCTGGCCCGCGTCACGGGCGTCAGGGGGATTTACCGCCGCGCCGCCACCCACGCGCTGAACCTCAAGGCCACCGCGCGCAAGCACGCCGCGGCGATCGGAAAGCGCTACGAGGACTGCCGCTTCATCGTCTGCCACATCGACGGCGGCATCTCCGTGACGGCGCACCGCTATGGCCGCCAGGTGGACGCCAACAACGCCAGCGGGGGAGAGGGCCCCTTCAGCCCCACCCGCATGGGCGGCATGGCGGTGACGGACATCGTGAATGAGCTCTGGGACCGCCCTGCGGCGGAGATGAAGAAGCTGTGCAGCCACGCCGGCGGCCTGACGAGCCATTTCGGCACCTCAGACTCCGATGCGATCCACGCCATGGTGGACGCCGGAGATCCCAGAGCCACGCGGGTGTGGAACGCCATGATCTATCAGACGGCGAAGTACATCGGCGAGATGGCCGTCGTGCTGGAGGGACGTGTGGACGCCATCGTCCTTACCGGCGGCCTGCTGCGCTTTGCCGACGTGGTGGAGGGCATCCGGCGGCGCTGCGGCTGGATCGCGCCCATTGCGACCTATCCCGGCGAGAATGAGCAGGAGGCCATGGCCCTCGGCGCGCTCCGGGTGCTGCGCGGCGAGGAGAAGGCGCGCGTCTATACCGGCCGCCCCGTCTGGGAAGGGTTTCCCGACGAGCTGGAGCGGTAAACGGCAGCAGATCAGACGAACAGGGAGGCGGTACGCTTGCGCTTGTCGCTGAAAAAGAGAAAAAGTGAACAGCAGCTGCCGGAACTCCCCGTGATCATCGCAGACGCGGCGCAGGGCCTGACCGCCGAACAGGCGGAGGAGCGGCAGCGGCTGGGGCTTGTCAATACGCCGGTGCAGTCGCCGGGAAAGAGCGTTGCGCAGATCATCTTCAGCAATGTCTTTACGTATTTCAACCTGATCTTTTTCCTGCTCGCCGCCTGCGTCATCGCGGTGCGCTCATGGAACAATCTGATGTTCATGGGCGTCGTCCTGACGAACATGGTGATCGGCATCGTCCAGGAGCTGAAGAGCAAACGGACGCTGGACCGGCTCAATCTCCTGACCGCGCCGCGGGGCGTCGCGGTGCGCGGCGGCAGGGAACTCCTGCTCGGCACCGCGGACATGGTCCGGGACGATATTGTGATCTTCAAGAGCGGCGACCAGGTGTTCGCCGACGCCGATGTCGTCAGCGGGGAATGTCAGGTCAACGAGTCGCTGATCACCGGCGAGGCAGACGAGATCCGCAAGCAGCCGGGAGACGCGCTGCTGTCGGGCAGCTTCCTCGTCTCCGGCTCCTGCCGCGCGCGGCTGACCGCCGTCGGCGCGGATTCCTATGCCAGCAAGCTGACGCTGGAGGCAAAGCGACACGGCAAACCGAAGCAGAGCGAAATGATGCGCTCGCTGAGCAACCTGGTCAAGTGGATCGGCATCCTCATCATTCCGCTCGGCGCGATCATGGCGATCAAGGAGATCCACTGGCTGGGCCGCCCGTTTGCGCAGGGCGTCGTCAGCACGGTGGCCGCGCTGATCGGCATGATCCCGGAGGGGCTTTATCTGCTGACAACGCTGGCGCTGGTGGCGAGCATCCTGCGCCTGGCGCAGAAAAAAACGCTGGTGCACGAGATGAGCTGCATCGAGACGCTGGCCCGCGTCGATACGCTCTGCGTGGACAAGACCGGCACGATCACGGAAAACAAAATGATCGTCGACTCTGTGATCCCTCTGTGCGAGGAGCGTTACAATCTCGACGATATCCGGCTCATCATGGCCGACTATGTGGCCGCCATGCGCGACGACAACGACACCATGGCGGCGCTGCGGAGATTTTTCCAGGGCGAAGCGAAGCAGGAGGCCATCGCAGCGATGCCCTTCACTTCTTCAAAGAAATTCGGCGGCGTGAGTTTCCATGAGGATGAGACGTATCTTCTGGGCGCGCCGGACGTTCTGCTGGGGGAGCGCTACGGTGAATACGCCGAACGGATCGACGCCTATGCGGCGAAGGGATGCCGCGTCCTTCTGCTTGCGGATTACAGCGGGACCCTGCGGGACAAACAGCCGACGGCGGCGCTCCTTCCGCTGGCCCTGATCCTTCTGAACAACAAGATCCGCGCCGAGGCGCCCGACACCTTCCGCTTCTTTGCCGAGCAGGGCGTCGACATCAAGGTCATCTCCGGCGACAATCACGTCACTGTGTCCGAAGTTGCCAAGCGGGCCGGGATCCGCGGCGCGGAAAACTGCGTGGACGCCCGGACGCTGCAGACCGAGGAGGCCATCGCGGACGCCGCGGAGCGCTACACCGTTTTCGGCCGCGTGACGCCCGCGCAGAAGAAATCGCTCGTGCTTGCCCTCAAGGCGAAGGGCCGCACCGTCGCCATGACCGGCGACGGCGTGAACGACGTTCTGGCGCTGAAGGAGGCGGACTGTTCCATCGCGATGGCCTCCGGCAGCGCGGCGGCGGGGCAGGTGAGCCACATCGTACTGCTCCGTTCCGACTTCTCGGTGATGCCGTCGGTGGTGGCGGAGGGACGCCGCGTGATCAACAACATCGAGCGCAGCGCGACGCTGTTTCTGGTCAAGAACATTTTCTCCTTCGCGCTTGCCATCGTTTCCCTGATCTTTACGATGCCGTATCCGTTCACCGCCGCGCAGCTGAGCTTAGTCAGCTCGCTGACCATCGGATTCCCGGCTTTTGTCCTGGCGATGGAACCCAACGAGAGCATCGTCAAAGGAAAATTCCTCCGGAATGTCCTGCGCAACGCCCTGCCGCCGGCCATGACGGACTTCGCGCTGATCATCGGGATCATGCTGTTTTACTACGCGTTCCGGCTGCCGCAGGAGATGATGTCCACGATCTGCGCAGTCACGATGGGGATCGTCGGGATCCTGGTCATCGTCCGGATCTGCAAACCGTTCACCTTTCTCCGGAAACTGCTGATCGCCGCGGTCTGCATCGCGTTCGTATTCAGTGCAGTATTCCTCAAGCGCCTGTTCACCCTCTCTCCGCTGGACTTTCCGGGCATGCTTCTGCTGGTGACGTTCGCGCTGCTGGCGTGGCCGGCGCTGAATCTGTCCTACAGAATCCGGGCGAAGATCGAAACGAAAAAACCAATATCCAAAACTTGAAAAAATCCGTGGGTAATCGCCCGCGGATTTTTTTCTGTTTTCGTGTGATGCACAGCATGAAAAGGCACGCCTGCGATGGAAAATTTCGTCAGGTTACACCATATATTGAATATTGATAAAAGCAAAATCGGCTTTTTATCACAAATGACGAATCGCCGAAATGGAATTGACAGAAGATGCGGCAAATGATATAAATAATTAATAATGAGTTAAAAATATTATATTATTTTTTGGGGATATGTGGGGGGAAACATATGACTCCAAGAGAGAATGCGTTGGCGATTTACGAGCGCCGACAACCGGATACATACAACGATTTTATGGGCTCGCTTGCCTTCGTTGTCGATCCGATCTTCGCGCGCGACAGGATCCCGCGGGACGGAAAGATCCACAGGGATACCTGGGGGACGCCGTTCCTGTTCAAGCTGGACGCGCCGGGCGCCCAGCCGATGAACACCAATGAGACGGCGGTGATCAAGGACATCACAAAGTGGCGCGAGCAGGTCACGGTCCCGAATTTTGACGGACTGGACTGGAGCGAAGCCGAAGCCAAGGCGAAAGCCGTGAACCGGGAGGAGAAGTTCTGCGCGTTTTTCTGCACGCGCGGGCTGTTCGAGCGCAGCCATCATCTCATGGGCATGCAGAACGCGTTCATGAACTACATGGTCTATCCGGAGGAGATGGCGGCGCTGCTCCGCGTTGTCGCGGATTTCAAGATCGAGACGATCAAGCAGGTGGCGGCGCACCTTCATCCGGAAGTCATCTTCTATCACGACGACTGGGGCTCCAAGCAGAACGTCTTCCTTCCGCCGGAGCTCTGGCGCGAGATCATCAAGCCGCTGCATACCGAGATCGTCAAGACCGCGCATGACTGCGGCATCCTCTTCGTCCATCATGCCGACTGCGTATGCCAGCCGCTGGTGCAGGATATGGTGGAGATGGGCATCGACATCTGGCAGGGCGTTATCCCACAGAACGACATCGTCGAGATCCAGCGCATCACGGAAGGGAAGCTGGCGATGATCGGCGGCATCGACGGTCCCAAGCTCGACATCGCCAACATCACGGAGGAGGAGATCCGCGCCGAAGTGCGCCGCGCCATCGACACCTATTGCCCTGCCGGCCGCTTCTATCCGTCCATGCCGGCCCACTGCTTCCGCGAGTGGAACAACAGCATCGCGCAGGATGAGATGGTCCGCTATGGGATCGAGTGGGCGCAGAAGCACCCGATCCTGCCCGGTACCGACCGCCCGTCCAACTGCTGAGGAGAAAGAAAACGCCGTCCGCCGGGAGGCGGACGGCAGAGAAAACGGACGGACGATCAATTGGAATCCAGATTGCGGATGTGCATGTAAATCGTGGCGATCGTGATATCCAGGGTGTCGGCGCAGATCTGGATGGCGTTTTTCACCTTGAAAACGCCGGATTCGTTCAGCCGGCGAACGATCTCTTTCCGCTTGAATTTTGCGGGGATCTCGGGATCGTTCATCACCATGTCTTTCACTTTTATGATCTCATGCTTGATCGCGGTGTCATAGCGGGCGCTGTCGGACACCTGGATCGGGAGCGCGGCGACGTCCAGATAGCTTGGCAGGGCGAAATTCCGGATGACCTCGGAGAAGGGCACGTCCAACCAATAATTGAAGCAGATCATACCGATGAGCTTGCCCTCGGTGCCGAGAATACCGATGGAGGCGGATTTGAACTTCCTTCCGTCCGGGCGGACGCCAAAGGTCGTGGAGATGACCGGATCGCCGTGTTTCTGGCGGATCTGGAGCTGCTCGATCGCATTGTATGCGGTCTCGGGCATCTTGTCGTCAGCCGTACGTCCGCTGAGACCGCCGTTGACCATCTTGATCGTGAAGGAATCGTTGATACCGAAGCTGTGTACGACAATTTCGTAAGCATTGCCGAGATAGTTGCCGAGACAGGTGGCCAGTGCGCAATAGGAATTCAGGATCAGGTGATCGGTCTCGGTGAGATCGACCTGGATTTTCCGGCTAGCCTTTCTCATGAAGATACCCCCGTTCCATGTGAATTAACACTTTGCTGGAAATAATCGTAGCATTTTCCGCTACGACTTGTCAATAAAAAACGCTGAGGAGATGCGGAGGGAACTATGAAAACAACAAAGAAGATTCTGGTGATCAACCTCGGTTCCACCTCGTCCAAATTCGCGTACTGCGAAGACGGAAAGGTGATCCAGCAGAAGGAGCTGCAGCATGACACGAAACAGCTCCGCGCGCTGAAGGGCGCCGAGGACGTGACGGCTTTCTTCGGGAAGCAGGTGGACGACTTTATCCGTGAGGCCGGCGTCGATATGACCACGCTGGACGCGATCGCCGTCCGCGGCATCGGCAAATCCGGAAGCTACCATCACGGCGCCTATCCCCTGACGAAGCAGCTGCTGAACGATGTGATCGGCGGACCTGTCGGCCACGTCGGGCTTTACGCTTCCACGGTGCTGGGAGGAAAAATGGCGGAGCAGTACGGGATCCCCGCGTTCCTGTATGACGTCGTTCCCACGGATGAGGTCCTGCCCATCGCGCGCATCACGGGCATCGCGCGCTATAATCGGCACATCGCGTCCCATACGCTCAACTGCCGCGCCGTGGCGCGCCTGGTTGCGGAGCAGATGGGGAGAGATCCCAACCATGTCAGCTTTATCATCACCCACATGGGCGGCGGCTTCTGCACGCTGGCCTATCGGGACGGCACCATCGTGGAGACCCTGTCCGCCGAAGAAGGCAGCTTCACTCCGGAGCGCCCGGGCCGCGTTTCCAACAGCTTGATCGCGGAGCTTTATTCCAATCCGAAGTTCAGCCCGGAGGAGGTCCGCCGGATCCTGAAAAAGGACGTCGGTCTCTACGGCTGGCTCGGCACGAGCAACTGCATCGAGGTGGAAGAACGCATCGCGGCAGGAGATGCGAAGGCAAAACTGGTATATGAGGCGATGGCTTACCAGATTTCCAGGGACATCTGCTCTCTCGGCGCGGTGTTCTGCGGGAAAGTGGACGCCATCATCCTGACCGGCGGAATCGCGCATTCGAAGATGATCACCGACTGGATCGAGGAGCGCGTCGGATTCATCGCGCCGGTCAAGCGCATGCCGGGCGCCTATGAGGTCGAAGCCCTTGCGGCCGGCGTTACCCGTGTACTCAACGGTGAGGAACCCGTTAATGATTATAATGAAGTTAAACCGTATCAGATGTTTCAGGAGGAGGATTGATTACCATGGCAATTACACTCGGGAAATTCCCCGTCAAGGTGTCCGCACGCCACGTCCATCTTCGGCAGGAGACAGTGGATCTCCTGTTCGGCAAGGGGCATGAGATCGTTCCGGACGGTCCTGCGCACGGGCAGTTTCTCTCCACATCCCGCGTGACCGTCGTCGGCCCGAAGAACCGTTTCGAGCGTGTCGCGGTCATGGGGCCGTGCCGCAACTTTGACCAGCTCGAAATCTCGGCGACCGACGCCCGCACGCTCGGCATCCCGGCTGTGCTGCGTGCTTCGGGCGACATTGAGGGAACACCGGGCATCCGCCTGATCGGCCCTGCGGGCGAGGTCGAGCTCGAAAAGGGCGCGATCGTGGCCGAGCGGCACATCCACATGGGCAAGGGCACCGCGGCGGCAAATGGGTTCAAGGACGGCGACAAGGTGCTGATGTGCGTCGAGAGCGAAGGCCGGACGCTCATCTTCGGCGACACGGCGATCCACTGCAACGGCCCGGACAACGGCGGAGCGCTCAGCCACATCGACACGGACGAGGGCAACGCAGCTGGCTGCGGCAAGGGCTCCCAGGCGTACATTATCGGAAAAATGGAGGATCTCCATAAGCTCTTCCCGACAGAAGAATAAACGAGCGCGAAGAAAAAGGAGGAAGAATCAATGGCAAAGAAAACTTATCTGGAAGCGGCAAGCGAACTGCCGATCTACGACGAATGCGACGTGCTGGTTGTCGGCGGCGGCAGCGCAGGACACAGCGCGGCTGTGGCCGCAGCCCGCGCAGGCTGCGAAAAAGTCATCCTTATGGAGCGTTTCGGCTACTTCGGCGGCGACGTCACGGGCGGCTACGTCCTGATGATCCCCGCGCTGAGCTGGCACGGCTTCAACTGCGTCAAAGGCATCCAGGAAGAATGGTTCACCCGTCTGGACAAGAATGCGCCTGACTCCTATCTCTGCCCGGAGAGGGAGGAGGTCGGCGAGAAGGATCCCTTCAAGATCGAGCGCTGGGATCTGATTCACGGCTGCGTCGCTCCCGAGGACCGTTATCTTGTCCGCGCGCCTTACTATGAGCCGACCCAGCTGAAGCTGGAGTTCGACGCGATGGTGGAGGAGCTTCCCAACATCAAGGTGATGATCCACTGCTGGGGCACCAAGCCCATCATGGACGGCGATACGATCAAGGGCGTCATTTTCGAGAGCAAGGAAGGCCGTCAGGCCATTCTCGCCAAGGTCGTGATCGACGCCACCGGCGACGGCGACATCTATTCCCAGTCCGGCGCGTCCGTTTTCCACGGCGCGACCAAGACCACCGATGTCCGCACCGACCGCAGCGGCATGACCGCGCTGGTCTGGCGTATGGGCGGCATCGATTATGAAGCGTTCATGCGCTGGGGCAAGGCGCATCCGGCAGAGCTCCAGGCGTTCCGCGCGGACATCAACAAGCTTGCCGGTTATCCCACGTTCCCTTTCCCGGCCGGACAGAACGATGTCGTCTGGTGGAACAACTGGCTCCCGAATCTCAACTGCGCGAATCTGGACGACATCCGCTACACCGAATTCACGGTCCGCGACAGTATCCGCCGTATCGTTGCGTTCTGCCGCAAGAACATGCCTTACGCGCGCGACGCATACATTTACGACATCGCCCCGCAGCTGGGTTCCCGCTGCTCGCTCCGTCTGGACGGAGAGTACATCTACGACAGGCTGGACATCGCAACCGGCAAAAAGTTTGACGACGTCATCGCGTGGCACAGCCTCGTCGGCATGATCAACGGCGGCGCGCCGGTGGAGATCCCATACGGCACCATCCTTCCCAAGAAGATCGAGAACCTGCTTGCCCCGGGCCGTCATCTGTCCGCGACTGCGAACACGATCGCCGCCATCACCCTGATCCCGCAGTGCGTCGGCACCGGCCAGGCAGCCGGCGTTGCCGCGGCGGTCTGCGTCAAGGACGGCACTACGACCCACAATGTCGACATCAAGAAGGTCCAGAAGATCCTCTGCACGGAGCAGGATGTGCCGCTGCCGCGCCAGGAGAACACGGATCCCGAACTGGTCCGCGAGCTCGAGGAGTACAAGTACGGTACCTACACCGAAGCGGCAAAGAAGATCCGCGAGGCAGCCGGACTCGATTGGTAATCTGATCCACAACTCGTAAGAAAAGGACAGGAGGACGTCATGGCGAAAAAAACGTATCTCGAAGCGGCATGCGAAGTGCCCATTTACGACGAATGTGACGTTCTGGTAGTCGGCGGCGGGTCCGCAGGCCACAGCGCAGCTGTGGCCGCGGCCCGTGCGGGCTGCGAGAAGGTCATCCTCATGGAGCGTTTCGGCTACTTTGGCGGCGACGTCACGGGCGGCTATGTCCTGATGATCCCCGGGCTGAGCTGGCACGGCTTCAACTGCGTCGGAGGCCTGCAGGACGAGTGGTTCGCCCGCCTGGACAAGAACGCGCCCGACTCCTATCTCTGCCCGACGCGGGAAGAGGTCGGAGAGAAGGACGCATTCAAAGTCGAGCGCTGGGATCTGATCCACGGCTGCGTTGATCCGGAAGGCCGTTTTCTTGTCCGCGCGCCTTACTATGAGCCGACCCAGCTGAAGCTGGAGTTCGACGCAATGGTTGAGGAAGAGCCCAACATCAAGGTGATGATCCACTGCTGGGGCACCAAGCCCATCATGGACGGCAACACGATCAAGGGCGTCATCTTCGAGAGCAAGGAAGGCCGCCAGGCCGTCCTTGCCAAGGTCGTCATCGATGCCACCGGCGACGGTGACATTTACAGACAGACCGGCGCGTCCGTTTTCTACGGCGCGACCAAGACCACCGACGTCCGGCAAGACCGAAGCGGCATGACCGCGCTGGTCTGGCGGATGGGCGGCGTTGACTATGAAGCGTTTATGCGCTGGGCCAAGGCGCATCCCGCCGAGCTCCTGGCGTTCCGCGCCGATATCGACAAGATTGCCGGGTATCGCACGTTCCCGTTCCCGGCCGGTCAGAACGACGTCGTCTGGTGGAACAACTGGCTCCCGAACCTCAACTGCGCAAATCTGGAGGACATCCGGTATACCGAGTTCACGGTCCGCGACAGCGTCCGCCGCCTCGTACAGTTCGGCCGCAAAGACATGGCCTGTGCGCGCCACGCATAGATGTATGACATTGCCCCGCAGCTGGGCTCCCGCTGCTCGCTCCGTCTGGACGGCGAGCGCGTGATGGACAGACTGGATATTGCCACCGGCGCGAAATACGACGACGTCATCGCGTGGCAGAGCGCGGCCGGCATGATCACCGGCGGCGCGCCGGTTGAGCTTCCTTACGGCATCATCCTTCCGAAGCGGATCGAGAATCTGCTCTGCCCGGGCCGCCATCTGTCCGCGACAGCGAACACGATCGCCGCCATCACCCTGATTCCGCAGTGCGTCGGTACCGGCCAGGCAGCCGGCGTCGCGGCAACGGTATGCGTGAAGGACGGCACCACGACGCACAACGTCGACATCAAGAAAGTGCAGAAGATCCTCTGCACGGAGCAGGATGTCCCGCTGCCGCGCCAGGAGAATACGGATCCCGAGCTTGTCCGCGAACTCGAAGAATACAAGTACGGCACCTATACCGAGTTCGCGAAGCGGATCCGAGCGGAAGCAGGCCTGGATTGGTAAGCCAAGCTCAATAAAGGTAATTAAGAAAAGGGTAGGTAATGAAATATGGCGAAAAAGACATATCTCGAGGCAGCGTCCGAGCTGCCCATCTACGACGAATGTGACGTGCTTGTGGTCGGCGGCGGCTCCGCAGGCCACAGCGCAGCCATCGCGGCGGCTCGCGCGGGCTGCGAGAAGGTCATCCTCATGGAGCGCTTCGGCTATTTCGGCGGCGACGTCACGGGCGGCTATGTCCTGATGATCCCGGCGCTGAGTTGGCATCAGTTCAACTGCGTCAAGGGCCTGCAGGAGGAGTGGTTCGCGCGTCTGGACAAGAACGCGCCGGATTCCTACATTTGCCCGGAGCGCGAGGAAGTGGGCGAGAAGGATCCCTTCAAGCTCGAACGCTGGAGCCTCATCCACGGCTGCGTCTCCCCGGAGAAGGACAACCACTATCTCGTGCGCGCGCCGTACTATGAGCCGACGCAGCTGAAGCTGGAAATGGACGCCATGGTGGAGGAGGAGCCCAACATCAAGGTGATGATCCACTGCTGGGGCACCAAGCCCATCATGGACGGCAACACCGTCAAGGGCGTCATCTTCGAGAGCAAGGAAGGCCGCCAGGCCATCCTCGCCAAGGTCGTGATCGACGCGACCGGCGACGGCGACATCTATACCAAGTCCGGCGCGCCCTTCTTCCGCGGCGCGAACGAGACCGACACCTACCGCGGAGGACAGGACCGCTGCGGCATGACCGCGCTGGTCTGGCGTATGGGCGGCGTGGATTACGAGGCCTTTGCCCGCTGGGGCGCCGCGAATCCGGAGGCCTATCAGGCGTTCCGCGGCCAGCTCACCAAGATCGCCGGCTATCGCACCGGCTTCTTCCCGGCCGGTCAGAATGACGTTGTCTGGTGGAACAACTGGCTGCAGAACCGCGACTGCTCCAACCTCGAGGACATCCGCTACACCGAGTTCACGGTCCGCGACAGCATCCGCCGCATCGTCGAGTTCTGCCGCAAGAACATGCCGTACGGCCGCAACGCATTCATTTATGACATCGCGCCGCAGCTCGGCTCCCGCTGCTCTGTCCGCCTGAACGGCGAGCATGTGTACAATCGTCTGGACATCGCCACCGC
>JAEEGL017244800.1_pt1 | contig 22462 bp, 22 predicted proteins | sample 9134231 | NCBI WGS metagenome assembly JAEEGL01 (sample SAMN16246548, study PRJNA631951) | gut metagenome | biome: gut microbiome; feature: rumen; material: fiber-attached | host: Bos | place: Iran: Karaj | collected 2018-10
ATCGCAAACGATGCCGCCATCAACCAGGGGTTTGTAACAAAGTATATCAGGATGCCTGATCTGTTATCGGAACTTCATCAGCCGGAAGCTAACAAGAATAAGATCAGAAAACGCTATGCCGCACCTGAGGTGCTTGTTATGGATGAATGGCTGACAAGTGAAGATATTCTCAACGAGGATATATCGTTTCTGTTGGATCTGATGGAAGACCGGAGTGACTATAAATCCACAGTGTTCTGCACTTTGTATCCATGTTCGCAGTGGAATGACAAACTTAAACGACGGGTAATCGGTCAGTCCGTTATCGATCGAATAGTTCACAGTTCTGTGATTGTTGATTGCGGGACGATAAACATGAGAGCCGCAAAGAGAAAGAGGTAGTTGTCGTCAGCCCCGGTGCCCGTTCGCGAAACGCCGGGGCTGAATTGCGAATAGCGCTGGTGCTCATGTGGTGAATTGGTGGTGCTCAAGCGGCGAAAGAATCAGCGATTTGAAGCATGACATTGGAATTTACGATATTGGACCTCGACATGTCTTCTTTATAGCATCTGAAATCTACTGCAAGATCTTTTTCTTCCAAAACAGTCAGTGATGCTACAGAGAGGTATTCCCTTACCTTTGCTATCTGCTCATCAACCTTTCTGGGCAGATCCGGGAAACCGAAATTATCACGGAAATATCCGTAATCAATGAGCCGGAAAGTATCGCGTTCCCTATCAAGTTCCTCAAGCCGCATGAATTCAATAGTCAGTTCATCATAAGCCATCTGAAGCCCAAGCCAATAAGATGCAGATGTACCGAGCATTCTGGAAAGTTTATTTGCAATATCAACAGACAGAGACTGCTCTCCCCTGACAAGAATACTGAGATTCTTAGGAGTAGTTCCGAGTCTCCTAGCAAAATCAGCCTGAGTAAGGCCGCTCTCATCAATTACTTCTTTAATATAATAGCCCGGATGAAAAGCGACTTTATTACCGAATTCTATGTAATTACTCATAATGTGCGATTCTTTTCTGTTGGCATATACTATCTTCACCAGCTCAACTCCAAATTACCTAACGGGTAATTTTATTATAGCAAGGATACACATAGTGTCAACAGTTCAAAAGCTTAAGATCGCACTCTTTTGCTGCGATAAAAAGATATCAAACATATTCATTATTTTAGTATTTGCTTAAGAGTGGTATATCGCCGTCAAGCAATGTTACCGTGGCAGGAATGATTACGTTTTCACACAGGTTCCTGGTGGGATCATTAAGGTCGATCATGCTGGTGAACCCGACAAAGCCTTCAGCAGAGACTGTACCAGTTCCGTCAGTTTTATTATTCGTTACCTTATAGACAATAATGGAACTACTGGCTATACCGGTATAACCAACTTCAGCGGGTGTTACAGAAACAGATTTATCACTAACAACTGAATCAGCGGAAACACTGACAGGCATCATGACCATTGACATGCACATAGCAACTGACAGCAAAACAGATGTGACCTTGAGATGTTTAATAATAGACCTCCCCCCAAAAACGAAACTATCCCCTAGTGAATGCTCACACAGTTCAATTATGAAAGGTCTGGACTAAAATGTCAAAAAATATTAATTAAGAAATTGTCAAAAACACTTCTGATCATGCAGCTGCTTGCAGTAGGTTATCTTGCCGCACTTATAGCAGACTTCGTTGGTGCACCCGTCGGAGGAATTAATAAATAATTACGAGTAGCACCATAACTTGATAGTTTTAGTTTGAACTACATCAAAATCATTGTTTCATAATCTGCTTTATCTTATTTCTGCTTTTTATAGTATTTAATAATATCTCACGATCTTCTTTACGAATAGTTTTGGGACATGTATTAATTATTTCTTCCATTGTCTCTATAAGCTCATCATATTTGCTTTTAACAACAATTTTATCTAAATACTCCAAAGCACTATCATGTGAATCTAAATTTCCTTCAACAAGTTTCTTTTTCAATTGCTTCAACTGTTCTTTAGATCCAATAATACAATGAGCATGAATATCATCCTCAATCATCTGTTTCCTATCTGAAGCGGAAACAATGCTCTCCCAATCAGTTGTACCTACTCGAGAATACATATTTCCAACAAGCCAACCTAATTTTGCTTTAAACTCATCACTAAGCTCTAAAAGTTTTGCTTCAAGCAGTTTCTGATAATGCATTTCGCTTTTCAAAGCAATTGACACTTTAAGATATGCAATCATTGATTTGGGAAAACCTAAAGTTTCTTCTTTATATAAGAAAAAATAATCCGGCTCCGTGTTATTATATACTCGTTCTACCAAATTAGATATTTGTTGTCCAACTCGAGTCTCTACTAATAGTAAGCCTTTATAATTCTCAGCGTATCCATTTGATATAAGAGTTCGCTCCAAAAACTCACTATAATCTCTAACTGCAGCAATTGTAATATAGGGCGTTTTACACTTACGACCATCTCTACGTACTAAATCACAGCTCTGTGAAAGAACCATAAAATACTTGTATTCATCATTTTGGAAATATGGATGAACATCTTTCAATATCGCCATAAGATCAGCAGTTTTACATAAAACATCACCCTGACATAAAGATTTCATATCAGGATTTTGTTTATATGTAAAATGAATTCGCTGTTCTTCTATAGAATCACTGGGGATAATCATCTTATACCCCAAGCATTCTATTAATTTTCCTGTAAATATCCATTTTCTTTTTATCTGAATAGTCAATAGTTATATATGTATCAGAACAATAAGAAGTATTGTTTGACAACGAAATCTCTTCTAAAGAGATAGAAGTAGAACAAAAGAATTCATCAGAAAAAGAAAAAGAAGCTTTCTCGCCAAATTCAACAGTTGTTTCTATAGTATTTTCAATCATCATTACATCTCCTCTAAATCATATCCAAGAGCAAGAATCATGTTTTTAGAATTAGAAATAAAATCAATTATCATATCTCGAGAAATAGACGGTGTTTCTTTAAACGGTTTAGCATGATGTTCATTAAAATGCATAATAGTTTTATCTGAAATCTGCTTAGATTCAAGATTAATTATTGAATCATTTTTCCTTAAAGAACGCTTAATCGTTGTATCGTAAATCTGATAGCCATTTTCAATTATACTTTTGTTGTCAGATATACTATCAAGCACTTCAGCAAAAATGCTACTATTGTATTCTTCAAATTCACAATTAATTCCATAAGCAATTAATTCCGGAGTAAAAGCCTTTTGAAGAAACCTATTAACAAATAAAACTAAACTATCAATTGATGAATCATTCAAATCAATAGTTGTAAAAACCATTTTTGTTTGAGACGGTGCAATAGAAACATTATCTGAACGATAAGAAATACTTATATCAACTCCTTTTCCAAATACACCAATATCAATTTTATTTTTGCCGAACACATTTTCAGCTATCCAATTAGGTTGAATATAAAGCTTGTTCCAATCGCCAAGAAGAACAACTGTAAGTGAAGAATTTACCAGACGCATAAAATACCTCAAAAGTAATATTTTTATGAAAGCCAACTAAAAATATTATTAAATAATATTTGTTTTTTGTAAATGTATAAGTATGGCAATTATGAGTATATATCATTGTTATAAGTTTAAACGGACATTTCAACTTATAGACTAATTCACCACTGGAGAATTTATTTTTAACTATAAGCTAAAACTTATATGATCACGAGCATCAACCAAGCGCAAAGACAGTTAAATTTATATTTGACTGACTATGTTATTGACAATCTCGTCAACATTGTTATTATATCTCAATATTCAAGCCACAAAATAACACCATTTGTTATCAATAGTAACAACGAGGCAAACATGAAAAAACTATCTTCTTCCCTTCTGGCATCCACTATTTCTGCCAGAAGGAACGCACAGAGCATCTCACAGGCTAAGCTTGCCGAGCTTACCGGGATCAACAGGGCGCTTATCTCAAGGATCGAATCACAAACATTCACTCCTTCTGTAGATCAGCTTCAGGCTTTGGCTTAAGTCCTTAATTTCAACATTACTGATGTGATCACAGATGACACAGCAGACTGCAAAGAGAAAAAGAGTTCAAAGCAGAACAAATCTTATAAGATCGCCGTTGCCGGCACCGGCTATGTAGGCCTCTCCCTTGCTGTACTCTTATCACAGCACAACAAGGTTACTGCAGTTGATATCATCCAGGAGAAGGTTGATAAGCTCAATAACGGCATCTCCCCTATCCAGGATGATTACATCGAGCTTTATCTGAAAGAAACGTCGGAGGGCAAGCGTTCACTTGACCTTACTGCTACTACAGACGGCAACAGCGCTTATAAGTCTGCTGATTTCATCGTTATCGCTGCTCCCACCAACTACGATCCGCAGAAGAACTTCTTTGACTGCTCTGCCGTAGAAAGCGTAATAAAGCAGATCAAGGAAGTTACCAAATCCAAGAAATCAAAGCCCACCATCGTTATCAAGTCTACTATTCCGGTCGGCTACACAAGCCATATCAGAGAAAAGCTGGGCATGGATAACATCATCTTCTCGCCTGAGTTCTTAAGAGAATCAAAGGCTCTCTACGATAACCTCTACCCCAGCCGCATTATCGTAGGTTGTGACGAGAAAAACAAAGGCAATGCCATTCAGTTTGCAAATCTCCTTCAGCAAGGTGCTATCAAAGAAGATATAAAGACATTATTCATGGGCACAACCGAGGCAGAAGCAACAAAGCTCTTCGTTAACACCTACCTGGCTTTGAGAGTCTCATATTTCAACGAGCTTGATACATATGCGGAGATCAAAGGACTCAACACGGCAGACATAATCAAAGGCGTCTGTCTGGATCCGAGAGTCGGAGATTACTACAACAACCCTTCTTTCGGTTACGGCGGCTACTGTCTGCCTAAGGACACCAAGCAGCTCCTTGCAAACTATCAGGATGTTCCCGAAAACCTTATCCAGGCCATCGTTGAGAGCAACAGAACCAGAAAAGACTTCATCGCTGACAGAGTTCTGGAGATGGCCGGAGCCTACAGCTATTCAAACAATAAGTATGATAAATCTAAGGAAAAAGAAATCGTTGTAGGCGTTTATCGTCTCACAATGAAATCCAACTCGGACAACTTCCGTCAGAGCTCTATCCAGGGCGTTATGAAACGTATAAAAGCTAAAGGCGCAACAGTAATTATCTACGAACCTACTTTAGAAGACGGAACGACTTTCTTCGGTTCTAAAGTTGTAAATGACCTTAAGAAATTCAAGAAGAAATGCGGATGCATAATTGCCAACCGTTACGATCCGGTATTAGACGACGTAGAAGATAAAGTCTACACTAGAGACCTATTTAGGAGAGACTAATCCTGTAACCCAAAATGAGCCGGTTCACACCGGCTCAAAGAATGTATCAGGTTTATTTGAATCAAATATCTCGTTACAGGTCATAACAGTAACAAGATCTTCCGTATCCGAGAGATTGATTATGTTGTGTGTCCACCCTGGGATCATATGCACTGCTTCTATCTTATCTCCAGAGACTTCAAACTCAACGGTCTCACCAGTATTTATATTACGTTCCTGGATAAGCCCGTGCCCTGCGACAACAATAAACAGCTCCCACTTTGAATTATGCCAATGCTGACCTTTGGTGATGCCAGGTTTACTGATATTTATGGATACCTGACCACAGTCTTCGGTATGAACTAACTCAGTAAAAGAACCTCTGTCATCAATATTCATCTTCAAAGCATACTTAAACTTGTCTGTAGGAAGATAAGAAAGATATAGACTATAGAGTTTCTTGGAAAATGAGCCCTTAGGCATCTTAGGCATGAGTAAAGTTTTAGGCTGCTCTTTAAATGATTCAAGCAGATCTACAATCTCGCCAAGTGTTACTTTATGAGTTACAGGAACACAGCAATATCTGCCATCTTCCTTCACAACTGTCTCAACGCCGTCAAATTCGCAATGACTCTCCTTGCCTTCAAGGAGATCAAACATACCTTCAACAAGATCATCGATATAAAGAAGCTCCAACTCGGTACTTCTGTCGTTAACGGAAAAAGGCTCATCATTAGCTACAGCCCAGCAGAACGTAGAAACGGCTGAATTATACTTAGGTCTTGAATGCCCCATAAGATTAGGGAATCTGTAAACAGCTACCTTTGCTCCTGTTTCTTCAGCATATGAGAAGAACAACTCCTCCCCTGCTTTCTTGCTTCTGCCATATTCAGAGTCACCAAAACGCCCTGAGAGCGTAGCCTGAATTGAGGAACTGAGCATTATAGTTGTTTTATTTCCGTGTTTCTTAAGGCAATCAAGCAGCTGGCTAGCAAAGCCGAAGTTGCCCTTCATGAAGTCTTCCGGATTCTCAGGTCTGTTAACACCAGCGAGATTAAATACGAAATCGCAGTCAGAACAATACTTATCCAACTCTTCAGGTGTTGAATCTATATCATATTCATAGATCTCATCAATAACGATGTTAGGTCTGGTCTTGTTCTTACCGTCTCTTATGTTCTTAAGGTTATTAACAAGAGCGGTACCGACCATTCCTTTAGCGCCGGTTACAAGTATCTTCATACTTCTTTTCTCCAAACCATCTTATTTACGATGCCGACATAAGACTGAATGATCTTTACGACCTTATCAGAAACATTCTCGTCAACATAATCAGGTACAGGAACGCCGTTATCACCGTTCTTTACCATCTCAACGGCCGTATCAACAGCTTGGAGCAGTCCGTTAGTATCGATACCGCTGATAATGAAGCATCCCTTATCAAGAGCCTCAGGGCGCTCTGTAGAGGTTCTGATGCATACAGCCGGGAACGGATTACCGATCGACGTAAAGAAAGAAGATTCCTCAGGCAACGTACCACTGTCAGAAACAACAGCAAATGCATTCTTCTGCAGGCAGTTATAGTCATGGAAACCGAGAGGCTCATGCTGGATTACTCTCTTATCAAGGACAAAACCGGATTCCTCAAGTCTCTTCTTTGACCTGGGATGGCAGGAATAAAGAATAGGCATATCATACTTCTCAGCCATCTTATTGATTGCAGTAAACAAAGATAAGAAGTTCTTCTCAGTATCGATATTCTCTTCTCTGTGAGCTGAAAGAAGGATATATCTACCCTTCTCAAGCCCAAGACGAGCATGGATATCAGATTCCTGTATCTTCTCAAGGTTCATTCTGAGGACTTCAGCCATAGGAGAACCTGTTACATAGGTTCTTTCCTTAGGAAGTCCGCAATCTGCAAGATAACGGCGGGCATGTTCTGAATATGCAAGATTTACATCAGAAATGATATCAACAATACGGCGGTTAGTTTCTTCCGGCAAGCACTCATCTTTGCACCTGTTACCAGCTTCCATATGGAATATCGGGATATGTAGTCTCTTAGCACCGATAACAGATAAGCAGGAGTTAGTATCACCGAGGACAAGAACCGCGTCTGGTTTCATCTCAACCATCAGCTGATAAGATTTTGCAATGATGTTACCCATTGTCTCGCCTAGATCGGCACCTACAGCTTCCATATAGACATCCGGATCATCCAATTCAAGATCCTTAAAGAAAACACCATTGAGGTTGTAATCGTAATTCTGGCCTGTATGGGCAAGGATAGTATCGAAGTACTTGCGACACTTTTTGATAACCGCTGCAAGGCGGATTATCTCCGGACGTGTGCCTACAATGATCAATAGCTTAAGCTTACCGTTGTTCTTCCAATCTGCCATGATTACTTAGCCTCCAATGCTTCCTTAACATAATCAGTGGTCATTATTTTCTTTACAACACCATCGACATCAAGCAGATTTGTATTATGCGATGTGTAAGCATCATCTGCTTCAGTCTCAACCTTACCTTTTACAAAGTACTTATCATAGTTTAAATCCCTGTTGTCAGCAGCGACACGGAAATACTGACCCATATTCTCTGATCTGAGTCTCTCTTCACGTGTCATGAGCGTCTCATAAAGTTTCTCGCCATGGCGAGTACCAATAATATTAGTTCCGGTATCGCCAAACAATTGTTGAACACCCTTAGCAAGATCACCTATTGTAGATGCATCAGCTTTCTGAATGAACAAATCTCCAGGATTCGCATGATTAAACGCGAAACGGACAAGATCAACAGCCTCATCAAGATTCATAAGAAAACGTGTCATTGCCGGATTAGTAATCGTTATCGGATTACCTGACTTAATCTGATCAATAAACAAAGGAATAACTGATCCCCTTGAGCACATAACATTACCATAACGTGTACAGCAGATAACTGTTCCACCTCTTTCGGCAGCAACACGAGCATTTGCATAAATAACATGCTCCATCATAGCCTTAGAAATGCCCATGGCATTAATAGGATACGCTGCTTTATCAGTCGAAAGACAAACTACTCTCTTTACACCAGCATCTATTGCAGCATGAAGGACATTATCAGTTCCCTCAACATTGGTTTTAACTGCCTGCATGGGGAAAAATTCACAAGAAGGAACCTGTTTCAAAGCCGCTGCATGAAAGATAAAATCTACACCAGGCATTGCATCAGCAACAGATCTTGGATCCCTAACATCACCAATATAGAATTTCACTTTATTTGCTGACTCAGGATGTTTAGCCTGAAGCTCGTGTCTCATGTCATCCTGTTTCTTCTCATCACGTGAAAAGATACGAATCTGACCAATATCAGTATTTAAAAAGTGTTTTAAAACTGTTGAACCAAAAGACCCGGTTCCACCAGTAATCATTAATGTTGCATTATCGAATTCACTCATAAATCACCTCAAATATTGTAAGTAATAATCAAATATTTATATGTATCATTTTTTTGTGTAATCAATTGTTTGATCCCATAATCCGCCAAGCAAATCATTATATTCTGGCGGATAAATTAACTCATACCCTTTTCCATTTGTAAAAGTCATTTCCCCAAAATATATAACTCCGTCAACATAATACAAATCCACTCTTACATGGTCAAACCCACGGCATAGTTTTTCTGCCAATTGAATCATTTCATCCAGTTTTTCTGGTCTTGGGATCGGTTTATCTGCATTTGAGTAATACTGTTTCCAATTCTGAAGGTTCCAATTAAGATCATATATATTCCGCCTATGATCTGTATTTCGCCCTACGTCTACCCATACATAATATGGTTTCCCATTAAAACACAAGAACTTGTAATCATTTAATTCTCCATTTGAATCAGCAATGTATTTTTCAGCAATGATTCGAGGTTTAATGTATTGATAATGCATTTCGAATCCTTTTCCTGCAAATGCCCAATTTTGCTTCACCCAAAAATTAAGTTTTTTCCTAAGATCATTATGATTAATCGCATTCTTATCACGAACAATTACATTTGTACCAGAACTTTGGCTTGTCTTTAAAACAAACTGATTTGGAAGATTATTGAAATCAATATCATTATAAGAATTCCAAACACCAAGAAGTGGAATAAGATATTTATCACCAATTCTATCTGCCACCCACTTTCGGACAGTGTATTTATCAGACAATTCACCTTTTAAAGGTGTTGAATCGTAAATCTTTGCAAATTGAATTTTTTCTGTATATGAAACTGGTGGTATTCTCAAGTTTTCTCCAGTATTCTTTTTATATTCTTTTGCTATCAGTTTTTCTGCTCCACATCCATAATGTGATAAAGCTAATTTCCAACGGAAAGCGTAATTTTTCTCAATAAGATTCATAAGAAATCTGTATAACGCAGGTTGATGTCGAACAAAATTTTTAATACTCATATTTACCTCTTGATGAATGACTTGATAAGATTTAACTCTTCTTTGTTATTAGATATATTCCAATAGAGAAAACAAACAATGCCATAAACTACAACACCGGAAATAATCTCGATAATTAATTTCAGAACTAATGAAACATCAAGATGATCAGCAATAAAACGAACTGCGAAATACATTAAAACACCTATAAAAAAATAAAAGACACCAATAATAAGAGATTTAATGCAGTTAACCTTTGGAATCACAGACTTATATTGCCAAACACAAGCCACAAACTCGGCAACAAGAGTCCCGATAACAGCGCCAAGCGCTCCAAATTTTGGAATCAAAACAAAGTTTACTATCAAGTTAACAAAAGCACCAATAACAACAGACATAGTTAGTCTATTTTCCATATGACAGGGTATCAGAAAGAGATTTCTAGAAATAAAAGAAAAGCCTTTAATAAACAAAACTGGTGCAAGAACAACAATCAAAATCACACAGTCGTCATAACCTTTTCCAAAGAAAAAAGGTGTAAACTCCTTAGAGATAGCAGCTATACCACAACACAATGCAGCGGAAACGAGACTAATAGATCTAATAGATGAATTGAACAAATCTTCAACTTCTTTAGTCTTATTTGCATTAACTAAAGCAGACATTCTCGGAAGAAGAACAGTTACAAAACCTGTCAAAATACCTACAGGTATGTTGATCACTTTGTCTGCATTATAATAGTATCCACTTTGTGAATAATTACTAAGTGAACCCAACATAGTTTTATCCATTATATGATATACAGACATTGCTAAAAGCGGTAGAAACAGTTTTAAATTTGGGCGAAAATGCTTCAGAATATCCTTAAAACGCTGTTTGGTAAACTTCAAAAATCTTGGAACAAAGAACCAAAGAACACATTGACTTAATAAATTACTCCCAATCAGAAGTATTGCATAAATCCATAGTTCAGAGGGACTCTTTACAAGGATAAGCATAAGCACAACCGACGCTATCCTAATTACAATCGAATATACAACCGTTAACTTAAACTCCTCTACTCCGAAGTAAAACCAGCTTATATCAAAGAAACATGTAAGAACAGAAATGCCTTGAATCCAAGATATCAGAATATTGTCAGAACAGAAAAACAACATATAAATTACATATGCAGTGAAAGCAATTCCAGTCGTTATTAATTGCATATAGAATATTTGAGAAAACACACAATTGCGTTCTTCAGTATTATCTTTAACTACAGCAATGCTTCTAGTACCATAATTCACAACACCCATCATAGCAACCAAAGTAAAATAATGTGCAATAGACGTTGTGTACGACATGATTCCTAATGGCTCAGCACCAAGTACACGAGATAAAAACGGCGCAGTTATAAGCGGAAGTCCAAGATTCAATACTTGGTATACTGTTTGAAAACCCAGATTTCTTTTTAAATTTGTCATCTGCTAACCTATTTCGTTTAAGCAATAACCGAAACGTCTAACTCTTCTTGAGCTAAATGCAAATTTTGACTACATGCAATACCAAATAGAAGCCATAGTAAGAAGTTCTTAGTACCGGGACCAAACGGAGGAAGACCCTCAAAAATGCCATTCAAAGAATAGCTTAAAGCAAGCAACATCATAAGCCAACCATAGTTAAACTTTGAATACAACGATTTAATGCTTTTAATCATATAAATAACTATACCCCAAAGATACAAACCAACAGGGAACCCAAATTGCACAATCGAAGACAGATAAAAGCACTCAAAATACAGTGCTCCATTCCCCACTAATTCTTTTCCTCGAACAAGATCCCAAAAACTCGAGTAGATAACAATTCGTCCAGATGAAAGATCATCTAAACTGGTCACATCTCGATTTGCAAACAATATCTGCTCAACAAGGGTTTTTCTAAGTCCTGGCACCAGAACCAATACAATCAATGATAAGCAAATTAAAAGATATATCCATTTCTTTATTTTTTTACTTGTATATTTCGACAAAAGCATAATTATAACTGCAACAGCAAAACAAAGGATACAAGATCGAGATCGCATCAACAGTAAAATAATCGTCAAATAGAGAATTAAAACAATTCGTACTATAGTATTAATTCTGATCTTGTTCTTATTCGTGCCAAGAATCAATATACAAATGGCTGAAGAAATTAACTGGGACGCAGAATTCTTATTAAAACTCACGTTATTATATACACGTGAATTCAAATTGAATCCTGTGGAAATATTCTGAATAAGATAAAAAGAACCCATTAAAATCGAACCCAAAACAAACCATCGAAGAATAACCTCTACATCATCTTCATTTATCTTATTTCCCAATGCAGAACCACAAACAAAAACCATAATTGATATACCAACAGTTAGACAAATTGAACTTGAGAAATAAGTGTTTCCAGGAGCTGATATACTCAAAAGCAAAATTAAAACAAACAATATAACACCGAGAAAAATAAAGGCTGCTGCTTTTTTTGACATTTTGAAACCACAAGTAAAAATGCATTCAATCATTATTACTCCCCATAAGACATAAACAATACTATCTCTTATAGATAAAGGAAGTATTTCTCCATAAGTTAAAATTGTAAAAAAACAAACTAATGGTATAAGCGTAAATCGACTACAAAACAGTTTGTTTTTTATATAATTCCTCATCCTATTTCCCCGTGTAAAACTAATCTACCAAGAATCAATTGAAGCAAGATACTTTTTCGCAACAATTGAGTCTGTAAAACCGCAGGCTGTCTTATAGCCTTCTTTAGCGATTTTAATAACCTCCAAAGAAGACAAAGCGCATAATCTATCTAAAACTTGTGTCAAATCATCCACGTTGCCAGCGTGAACAAGAAAACCGTCTTTTCCAGATGTGATAATCCCATCCATACCTTCGTTTAGTGAAGCAATAGTAATACAATTCGCTAACATAGCTTCAAGGTATACAAGGCCAAACACTTCACCTCTGCTATTCATAATGAAGCATTGTGATTTTTGCATTATTTCAATTACTTTTTCCCTTGCTATTTTCCCGTGAAAAGTAATTTTTGTATCAACATTCAGTGATTGCGCTAAAGAAACAAGATTTTGCTTTTCAGCACCATCTCCAACAATATCAAGATGCCAATCAGCATCTTTCTTTTTTGCAAGAGCTTTAATTATGCTGTCACAATTTTTTCTAGCAATCAAAGTTCCCACATATAAGAAATTACTAATTGGTCTTTGGAATTTTGCATAATCCGGCTTATAAAGATCAACATATGAATCTGGGATACCTGAATAACAAACAAAAGGCATTTTCTTAAGATTAAGAATTTGCTGTAATTCTAAAGAACTACCATATGATCTCGTTCCAATAGCATCATAATCACTTAGCAGTTTACTTATCTTTTCTGGATATCTGACTGCATAAGCGTTGCCGTGGAAGACAATAGATTTTTTACACACATAAGATTGACTTAAATGATTTATCAATTGAATAACCGGAGTCTCCCAATGGCCCAAAATCAAATCCGGTATAAATTTCTTTTCATTTAAATACGACTCAACATCATGTGCACAATGAGATACAAGGATATCATTACTAAGAGTACGAGGTATCATTTTAAAAACAGGGCGCCGGAAAACGGTCACTCCGTCATAAGGAATCTCCCCCTTTTTTAACATTGTCTTGTCAGGAAACTCATTACCAGTTTTTGCTTTAAGCTTTTCACGAATATTTAAAGGAAGAAAATAAGTGAAATAGAAAATTCTGTTCGGAACATGAATCACTATAACTTTATGACCAATTTTTTCCCACTCTTTAACAAAATAATGTACAACTTTAGTAGCGGTACTTCCTTCAGAAGCATCATCTCTAGGATATATAGATGTAACAACTAGTATATTCATAATGTCTTCACAAGCTTATTGAATCTCATTCATTATGATCTCATAACTCTTTGACACACAATAATGTTGTCTCAAGTACAAATTACTGGCACTTTTATATGGTTCTAAATCAGAACTCAAAACATTTTCTACAGATATTTTAAACTTGTCAGCATCATTGCTAAGACATCCCCATCCAAATTTCCCGATTTCGATAATTTTATTCAAGTCGCTTGTAGGATCAGTACAAGAAAGAATTGGCAGAGAATAATCCATATATGTCAAAATTCTTGATGGAATATTCGGAGTCTGTGCAGTATATCGCAAAAACACCATTCCAACATCACATGATTGCATAAGCTTATCGTATTCCTTCTTTGGTAGCCCGTTGATCAAAGTAAGATTCTTAGGTTTATACTCAGTTTTATACTGTTCAAGCAGATTATACTGGACACCCTTTCCGGAAATAACGAAATGACAATCCTCGTCCCGACACGCTTTCAAACACTCCACAATATGAGGAACGTTCTGTCCAACTCCGAGGGTTCCTCCATAGATAAAAGCAATCTTGTCTGAAGGTATTCCATATTGCCTTCTTATCTCATCACGTTCTATATGGCTCAAAGGCTCAATATCATGAGGTGAAATCGAATTAGGATTTACATGAATCTTATTCTCAGGCAAATATCTGTTATTTACTCTTATATAGTCAACATTTGCCTGTGAAAGGCAGCCAATAGAATCTGACAGTTTATAAAGCTTTTTTTCCCAACTTCTGAATACTGCACACACCGCTTTTTTGACTATTGGCCCTCCGGTTGTTTTCAAATCAAACATACTAGCCGGCCAAATATCTTTGAGAAGAAGATAAATCTTACAATTGTATTTCTTCTTTACATACGCAACAACAACATTTACCGTTACAGGAGGTACAGCAACTAAAAAAATATCGATCTTTTTATTTCCGATTTTTTGTTTAATACACTCAATAATCTGTCTTCTGAATTTCATAATTGAAATTCCTTTTTCAACAAATCCAGTATTGGTAATATTTCCAACGTGAGGTTTATAAATGTTATAACCTTCAGAAACTACATCAACGTCATTCGTACCATTACGTTTTTCTATAGGACTAATAATATCGACATGATGTCCATTTTTAATAAACTCTCTTAAGAGATCCGTATAGATATTTGACTCGTTAAGAGATGTCATATCCATAACAGAAAGAAACAAAACATTCATCCTATTACCTCTTCAATTACAATCAGAATGTAACCGGATTACCACTTTCGTCAATATATAACTCACCATATCTGCGTTTAAACCTAGTACCATATTTAATATCACACTTCGGTAATTCTTCACCAAGAAGTTGCTTAACCCTCAAATACAATAAGTTAACTCCACCTGCTCTGAACACAGCCATTGTAGCAGCCTGACGAGGATTTATTTCCATCAGCACAGCATGTCCTTCTTCATTATATTTGAAATCAAAATCCGCATTACCATCAAGTTGTAGAAGTTCAACAATTCTTTCGCATAATACATATGCTTCTTCATCAAAACAAAGAGAACCTTCCATAGGGATACTGGCATTAACCACATCACTGTTTCGTCCACACATATATAGAACCTTGCCATTATCTGCAACAAGATCAATCGAATATTCACGTCCGGGAATATACTCCATCGCCATCATTTCAGGGAATGACTCTACTTCCTCAAGTATACTTCTTAAATCCTCGTAAGTAGTAAACAGAGAATTTGGTTTCTCACCAAAAAGAATCTCAGCCCTAGAACGAGAAGCATCAATAATCCTTACTCCGCGACTTCCACTACTAACAACAGCTTTTATACAGACTTTCTTCTCTGGGTATCCAAGTTCTTTTACTGCAATGTCAAACTCTTGCAACGTTGTAACTTTTTTATACAGAGGTGTCTTTACGTTGTTTTCAGACAGAAAATCATAGAAAGCTCTTTTGTTAGTACAAATCTCAATTGAATGAGCATTTGATACGGATATTTTAGTTCCAATCTTCTCAAATTCCGCCTTGCGATTGCAAAGAGAAAGCAATTCATCAGATATTCCTGGAAGAATAACATCTACATGTTCCTTTTTACAAATCTCTAATAGACAATCAACATAAGTAGGATCAACTGCAGCTGGAGCATAATAGCACTTATCAACATATTGCTCTATCGTAGGATCTGACTTCATATCAGTCCCAACTATTCTAACTTTTCTTTCTCCAAGATTTCTAAAACAACTTGCAACTGCCGGACCGGAAGGAGAACCTGCCGCGGTCATTAAAATAGTGATGTCCTTCATTTCATCAACTCTTCCTTCATATTTTTTCTAACTTCAGTAAGAGGTTTTCTTATTTGCCCACCATATTGATTCTCGTTACGCTTAAAAAGGATCAGAAAAACAGACAGCAGAATTTTCATATCCTTTGAAAATGTAATGTGTTTTGCATAGTTTACTTCGTTTTGAAACTGTTCATCCCAGTCAAAAACAGAGTGTAGTGTCAAAACATCAGGAGGGATTAATCCACCACGCACTGTATGAATAACTCGTTCTTCCTGTTTATAATATGGGAGATAACTAGTCGGCATAGGTCTTGGGCCTATAATTGACATTTCGCCTTTTAAAATATTAAACAACTCTGGTAATTCATCTAAAGATGTTGATCTGAGTTTCTTTCCAAATGCAGTTAAACGAACCTCATCCGGAAGGAGTTCTCCCTTCTCATCACACTGATCAGTCATAGAACGAAATTTATAAAGCTTAAATGCTTTTTCGTCTTTTCCAATCCGATCTTGAGAAAACAAAACAGGTTTTCCAAGTTTTGTCCTAACAATCACAGCTAAAACCAAGTAAATTGGAGATAATAAAACAATAGCAACTAACGAAAGAACAAAGTCAAGAAACCTTTTTATAAATCTCTCGTACATATATTTTCCCTATTTTATTTCTCTTATAAGTGCAAAAGACTCAGCAGCGATTACATTTACTGTAGATCCTCTGTACTTTGCCAACGCTTCGATTGCGCCTATTGATCGTGCTGCAGGAAAAACTGCCAACTGAGATTTGAAACAATTCATCGCTTCAAGTTTCCTGCTTAATGTTGCAGATATATCTTCATAAACAGTCGGAATAAAGCAATTTACTATATTAGGTATATCCCAACCGGTTTCAGAAAGCGTCTCATAAGAATAAATACGCTTAACCACATGAGGATACTTTGGTCTTAAAGCTACCATGGCAGCATCTACAACCATTTTATGATCAAGTTGCATATCACCACGATGAGGAATATAAACCTCATCTGGTTCTGTTCTCTGAATTATCTGTATCAATCCATCATTAAGTTTATAGCGTGGTATCTCTTCCAATCTAACCGCAGGGAAATCAAGAAAGAACGTTTCTTTTACACCAAGCAGCGAATCGGCTTCGCGACATTCATTTCTAGTTTGCTCAACAATATCCTCTCGAAACAGAGGCGCTCCGCCTTTAGTTACAACGCACACATAAACGTTATCACCATTTATCGTTCTCTTAGCTATTGTTCCACCAACGCCCAAAATTTCATCATCCGGATGTGGTGCTATCACCAAAACATTCATTTTTCTAAATCCTTTCTATTCTCTACCAACTATAAATACATAATTAGTCGTTGCGCTACCACCAATATTCAGCATCAAGCCATTTTTTGCTCCATCAACCTGATATCCACCAGCTACACCTACAACCTGCTTATATAGATCTAACATCATTCTTGCTCCCGATGCACCAACCGGATGACCACAACCTATTAAACCACCGGAAGGGTTTATCGGCTTATCACCATCAAAAGCAATTGTTCCATTCTCAATGGCTATATATTCATATCCTGGCTCTGTGATTCCAAAAGCTGATATAGCAGCATATTCGGAACTAGTAAAACAATCATGTGTTTCGAACACATCTATATCATTAATTGTTAATCCAGCTCTGCTATATGCATCCAAACAAGCCTGTCTTGTCCAAGGCAATATATAATTGCTTTCAGCATTATCAGCCATTTTTTTCTCAAACAGCAACGGCGCAGTTCTATGACCAAATCCTTTAATAATGGGCTTATGTGTTAATCCTCGTTCTTTCAGAAACCTTTCTGAACATAAAACAATTACTGCTGCACCATCAGTAACCTGCGAGCAATCTGAAACAGCAAGTTTATCACCAACATAAGGATTAGTATCTGTTCCTCTTAGCCTAGCCTGTTCATAACTCATGAACCATTTACGAGTCTGAGCTAGTGGATTTCTCTTAGCATTCTCGTAATTAATTGTGCTTATCATTGCTAAAGAATCTGAATATCTTTTCTCATCTAGTGAAGGATACTTTTTTAATGTTTCATCTGCAAGACGGCCAAACAATTTCGGGAACGGCAAATCAATCCCTTTTCCTTCCTTTTCGTAATAAGCAGCTCTTCCTAGAAAATCACCGCCTATCCTGGATTCAACTGTTTTCATTAGTTCCCAACCTACTACGATTGCAACATCGTAATCACCAACTCTTATTTTTGTAGAAGCTGCATCTATTGCCACAGATGAACTGGCGCAAGCAGCTTCATATCTTGCGGAAGGCACACCAAAGAAAGCAGTATCAACTTCAGTCAAAAATGCACCAAGATGTCCCTGATCAATATATTTTTCTGCTATAAAGTTTCCAACAAAACAAGCAATTCGATTGTCTTTATTAAGAATCGCAATATCTTCATAGGATAACCCGACATTAGAAAGGCCATCCGCCATAGCCTCTTTAAGAAGAGCAACCATGCCCTTTCCTTCTTTAGTCCAATTCCTTTCAAAATCGGTCTGGGCTCCGCCGAGAACATAAACTTTACTCATTGATTTTTCCTCCCAGACTTGAAATAAATCCTATAATCATATTTAGATGTCTTTACATCAAATAACAAGCGATCTACATCAACTGCAGAACAGATTTCGGGCAATCTATCCTTGATTAATGAAGGCACATCAGAAACTGATGACAAAGCTTTATACATAGCCAATGGAGGACACCAATTAAAACCTGTAGCCATAACATCATCGGCAGCTTCAATTGTATATCCGACTTCTTCTGTTGCATAAATGCTATAAATAATATACTTAAGAAGGAAGGTTAAACAGATTTCTGCTTCTTGAGAATGATTCTTTATTAATCGCTCAAAAGCTTTATCATAATCACCTTCTGCAATATATCGTTTCATCTTATCTGCAAAGGGAAATACATAGGGAATTACATCTCTATATAAACCGGTATTAATATCATAAACAGTTTGACGAATAAAGCCATTATCATACTTTATTCTTTGGTAGAGACCACATCTACTCTTTCGTCCAAGTTTCCCTTGTAACACTAAATCAGACGCAAAAGAAGGCATAACAAAAGTATCATGAGCATAATCATGAGTGTTTTCAAACAAATTATCAACGATAGCCTTATGCACATCTAAACCAACAAAATCTGATGTTACAAGCGGAGCCATTGCACGTCCGGTAAATGAGCCAAGAATTGCATCAATATAATCAATACCGCCATTATCTTTATACTTTTCTGAATACTGCAAAGCTTCGTTTATAAACTGGAAACCAATCCTATTGCCAAGAAAAGCCGGTGAATCTTTAACTTCAACAACAGTACGATGAAGTCGTTCTTTCAAGTAATGCTTTAATTCAACATACATCTGCTCATCTGAGTATTTAGTGGGTGTCAATTCACAAAGAGGCAGTGTATACGGCGGATTAAACATATGAACGCCAAAGAAATTGCCCTGCAATTCATTCGGATAACAGGATGATATTTCTGTAATGGAAAGACCAGAAGATCCTGTGCAAGATATTGATTCTGGTTGCAAGCATTCACCGACCCTAAATGCTATTTCTTTTTTTACATTTATGTCTTCCTTACAGCTTTCAAACACAAGATCAGATTGTGATACGCAATCCTCTAACATAGAAAAATCAGCAGGAATCAAATTGTCTTTAATCGAGTCTGCTCTAACTGATTTTACAATTCGCGGTATAGTCTCATTTACTTTCTTAAGATCACGTCCAACGCAGTAAACTTTCGCATTCCCAAAAGACGCAAATATGCCTGCTACATTAGCACCCATTGTTCCAGTTACACCTATTACGGTTACTGTCTTAATATTCACACAAAAACCTCACTCAAAGAATTTTATCGGCTTAGCAGGACTTCCAACTGCTGTGCACTTTTCAGGTAAATCCTTAACAACAACTGCACCAGCACCAACTATACTGTAATCACCTATACTCTTCCCTTGAATAATCTGCATTCCCGTCCCTAACTCAACAGCATGACCTATATTTGTAATACCGGAAACATTAACCGAAGGATAAAGCGTAACGAAGTCTTTCAAAACAGCATCATGACCAATGGTGCAATCAAGATTAATAATTACATGGTTTCCAATTTCAATATTTACAGTAATTATAGAGTGAGCACATATAATTGTTCCTTCACCAATTGTCACAAGAGAAGACATTTCTACAGAAGGATCAATTATAGTTCCAAACTTAATATCCGAATTAACCGACTTCAAATTATTAACTATCTTTTCACGGATTCTAGCTGATCCAACTGCACAAACAAAATACGCATCAGGATACTTAATAACATCTCTAGTATTTCCAAGAACCATATATCCATTTATATTAGTTCCCTGAATACCATCTGAATCATCCATAAATCCAAGAAGATTCCAAGTTGGCTGAACTGCATTTATACGTTCGACTGCCCATGCAACTTCACGCCCAAAACCACTTGCTCCAAATATAATTAAATCCTTCATATTTACCTCAACAAGCTAATAGAATTAAAAGCACCTATGAATAATATCAATAATTTTATCTTGTTGTGTTTCAGTAATCTTATTATCGCTCGGTAAGCATAATCCTCTCTCAAAGATATCAGCACCCACATCGATCATACCTGTTTCCTTGATGTATGCATTGCTTCTTGCTCTGCCGTTGCCATTAGAAGTAATAAACTTATGCATCCTATAAACCGGCTGCATATGCATGGGCTTCCAGATAGGTCTTCCGTCTGCCTTGAATGCACTCAAAGCTTCAAGTATTTCAGTGGGACAGCTCTTGCCGGCTTCCTGTCTATATAACGCAGTCTTCTCTCCTCTGACATGCTCGCACATAGCTTCTTTATCGATCAGTGCGCAGGAAAGCCAATAATTCGGAACTGTATTGTCTGGAATAGGATTCATGGTTAAAGGAAGATCCTTAAGCCCTTCTTTATATCTCTCAAAGATTGCTTTCTTCTGAGCGATATGTTTATTCAGGTAAGGTAACTGTCCTCTGACAACACCTGCAATGATATTGCTCATTCTATAGTTATAGCCAAGTTCTTCATGCTGATACCAGGGAGCATCTTCCCTGCTCTGTGTTGACCACTTTCTGATCTTGTTGGCATCTTCTTCGTCATCACAAAGAAGCATTCCGCCTGAAGATCCTGTAATTATCTTATTACCGTTAAAGCTAATTACAGAATAATCACCAAAGGATCCTGTTTGAACACCCTCATATGTTGCTCCAAAGCTTTCTGCAGCATCTTCAACTATCAGAGCATTATGTTCATCAGCTATCTTTCTTATCTCTTTGATCTTTGCCGGTGTACCGTATAAATGAGCGATAACGATAAGTCTGACATCAGGATAAATCTCAAAAGCTTTACTAAGAGCAACAGGATCCATGTTCCATGAATCATACTCGGTATCAATGAATACCGGCTCACCATTCTCATAGCAGATACCGTTAACGGTTGCATCAAAGGTCATATCGGAGCAGAATACCTTCTTACCTTCTAATGCTCCATGACCGACAGCGGGCTGTCCATATAGCTTCTCAGCAGCAAGCTTTATCGCAAGATGAAGTGCTGCAGTTCCTGCGCTTAAAGCAACAGCATGTTTTCTACCGATAAGTTCTGCGATCTGCTTCTCGATTACATTAATGTTCTCGCCAGCGGTAGTTATCCAGTTCTTCTCAAAGGCATCGTTGATCCATTTCTGTTCATCGCCATGCATTGTAGGAGATGCAAGCCATACTCTATTCTCAAAAGGGACTATTCCTTCAAATCTCGGATCTTTTGTATAGTCGATCATAATATTTTCCTCAACATTACTCTTTATTTGGCTTATACGTAGGAACAATATCCATTACGTATTTCCTAATATTCTCATCGTCTTCTTTACTGTCATCATCAAGAACTTCAAGCTTCTTTTTGAATTCCTCGTCATTCATCTCGATAGGATGGCCTATGAAGATAAGCTTATTGTCAGTTGTCTTCATGCCTTCTTCAGCCATGAGCTTCTCTTCATAGAGCTTCTCGCCAGGACGAAGGCCTGTGTATTCAACCTTGATGTCAACATCAGGTCTTAAGCCTGAGAGCTTGATGAGGTTTCTGGCCATGTCATCTATCTTTACGGGCTCACCCATATCAAGAACAAAGATCTCACCACCGTTTGCATAGTAAGAAGCCTGAAGGACAAGTGATACGGCTTCAGGTATCGTCATAAAGAAACGTGTAATATCTTTGTGAGTTACTGTTACCGGTCCGCCTTCAGCAATCTGCTTTTTGAACAGCGGGATTACAGAGCCGTTAGATCCTAATACATTTCCAAATCTGACAGCTACGAACGTAGTGTCAGGATACTGCCTTTCCATCATCTGGATTATCATTTCACAGATACGCTTCGTAGCGCCCATTATATTAGTCGGGTTAACTGCTTTATCTGTGGAGATAAGTACAAACTTCC
>JAEEGL010680565.1_pt1 | contig 22461 bp, 14 predicted proteins | sample 9134231 | NCBI WGS metagenome assembly JAEEGL01 (sample SAMN16246548, study PRJNA631951) | gut metagenome | biome: gut microbiome; feature: rumen; material: fiber-attached | host: Bos | place: Iran: Karaj | collected 2018-10
AAAACGTTGACTTCGGCGGGATCGCAATTCCCTTTTTGCAGTCTCCCAGTACAAGAAGAGTGTCGCCCGGGACGATTCCGAACAGTTCTCTTGCTTCTTTAGGAATAACTATCTGTCCCTTTGTTCCGACCGTAACGCTCCAGGCATATTTACCTTTAGGCTTATTCATGTCATCCTCCAAAAGTATGATTTGTATAACAAATTATACCTCAGAGAAGGAGATTTGTCAATGGCCATAAGAAAAATCAGGCTGATTTTATACAGATGCGGATTGTTTTTTGTGAACAAATTGTAACAAGTTGTGAACGTTTTGTAAACGCTTCGAAAGTACCGTTATTTTTTGAAATTTTTTACGTCTATATAAGTGAGAGTATATACAGTAATTTTTTAAAAAAATTCAAAAAAGTGAATTTTGGACACGGAACCCCCTGCGTGTACTTGAAATTAACGCCAGAGTCGATATATAATTAAAATGAAACTGAAAGCGAGTTTCTCGGCTGTAATCAGACCTTCGGAAGGAAAAGTGGGTTCGATATCTTTCAAGAATGATTTTGAATTCATAAGCGATTCTATCATCGCACCGACAGAAGAAATCATGACTATTCTTAATGAAAACTACAAGCAGAGATTTATTGACGCCGGTTTTGAGAACGTTATTTTCAAAAACATCGAAAACGCTGTTTTTGAAAAAACCGCCGACGGATGCTCCGTTACTGCTTGTTACGGTTGAGACTTCCGTTGAAAAAGGCGGCGAATCTCACGTGTACCGCGAATACGTCGGAATTCCTTTTGCGGTACAAAACTGAATCAATAAAACTCCGGCAGCGGTATTGACCGCTGCCGGAGCTTTTTTATCACGTTTCAGGCTTGTGGTCCTGAAAGTCGACTGTTTTCATTGAAATCCCATCCCAGAACGCGTTTTTTCATTCCCTTTACGTCGAGCACGCCTTCCGCAAAGCCTTTTCTTATGAGTTCTTCGGGGACGTATTCGTCGTATTTTTCAAATACGGGTACTTCGTTCGGATAGACCAAATCAAGAGGATCGAATTCTTTGAGTGCTTCCTCTTTGGTTATACGGTAAAAATCTTCTTCGCTTGCCTGCATCGTAAACTGTATATAATACGGGCGCGACGGACTGAGCCCTTTCAGTCCGAGCCGTTCACCGCATTTTATCTTCAGAAATCTTTCGAGCGCGAGAAAAGCGTAGCTTCCGAGCCACGGGAACAGCGCCCACATTTTTCCTCCGAGACGTATAAGCGGTTTGTCGGCCATTCCGGCTTTTTTAAAGGTGTCTCTCGCGTCTTCAAGCCGGCAGACGGCGTGGCGCATCAGATAGGGATATTTCCCTTCTTCAAGAAGGATGCCGTACATTTTTTCAAGTATTTTCGTATGGATGTCGCCTGCAACGTCACCGAAATACGCGGGAATGTTGCCTTTGACAAGCGTGCAGTAAACTTCTTTGCGCTTGTGATCTACCTCTTCAACGACCCAGACCCTTCCGGCGATGGCGATTTTGTCGCCGACCGGAGGCGGTTTGACGATAGTTCCGAGCTGTTCCGATCCGGTACGGACTGTATATTCGACGTTTTCGGAGAAAACCGCGTAGAATTTATAGTTGTTTACAACTCTCTCGCCGGTTATTCCGACGATCAGTCCTCCGTTTTCGGTGCGGTTGATATGATCGGTTTTTATCAGATGCCGGAGCAGGACCTTGAAATCCTCCCGGCTGATATTCTTAAACGCCGACAGGGGGAGAACTCTGGACGCGAGTTCCGCCGGAGTCATCTCTCCGTGTGAAGCGAGAGTGCTCATAGTCTGATGATAAAGCAGACTGAACGGGAGTCTTTCGGTGCTCGGCGGTTCAACAAAACGTTCTTCAATATAAAGCTGTACGAGAGCGATTGACTGAACCAGATACCAGGGGACCATGTCCGGAAGCATTGCTCTTGCCTCAGGGTGGTCTTCCCTTATAACGAACCACATTTCAGAAGGATCTCCGCGCCTGCCCGTTCTGCCCATACGCTGTAAAAATCCTGAAACGGTGAAAGGAGCGTCGATCTGAAACGCCCGCTCAAGTTTTCCGACGTCAATGCCGAGCTCAAGCGTTGCGGTAGCGCAGACGCTAATCAGAGAACCGTCGTCTTTCATTTCTTCTTCCGCGCTTTCGCGGTAGGATGATGAAAGATTGCCGTGGTGTATGAGAAAACGGTCGGGCTCGTGATTTGCCTCGCAGTACTGGCGGAGAAACTGGCAAACGTACTCACATTCTTCGCGCGAATTTGTGAAAATCAGGCATTTTTTGCCGCGGGTGTGCTCGAAAATATATCCTATTCCGGGGTCGGCTGCTTTCGGAGCGCTGTCTGTTGCAGGCTCAAGAGCCTGAGCTTCGTAATTCGGATCTCTTCCTTCGTCCGCTTGCGGGAAGGTGTTGAAAAAATGTTCAACGCTGAGCCGCCATACGTCTTTTCCGCCGTCAATTTTCGGAATGACTGTATCTTTCCCGCTTCCTGCGGCGAGGAAACGGCCGGCTTCTTCCGGATTTCCTATCGTTGCGGAAAGACCTATTCTTCTCGGATTGCAGTTTGCGAGTTTGCACAGCCTTTCGATGAGGCAGAAGGTCTGAAGTCCTCTGTCTGCGCGAAGCAGGGAGTGAATCTCGTCAATAACGATGAATCTCAGATCGCAGAACAGCGAAGGTATTTCCATATGTTTGTTTATCAGCAGGGACTCAAGCGACTCCGGAGTGATCTGAAGGATACCTTCCGGCTTCTTCATGAGTTTACGCTTTTGCGTCTGAGTAACGTCTCCGTGCCAGCGCGTCACGGGTATTCCCTCTTCCTCACAGAGGACGTTCAGCCTTCCGAACTGATCGTTTATTAACGCTTTCAGCGGAGCTATATATAAAACACCCACCGAAGAAGACGGATTTTCATCAAGCAAGGTGAGAATCGGGAAAAACGCGGCTTCGGTTTTTCCCGAAGCGGTCGATGCTGTCAGAAGAACGTTTTTATCGGTGTTGAATATCGCGTCTCCCGCCGCGTTCTGAACTGCGCGAAGAGTTTTCCACCCCGAACGGTAAATAAAATCCTGAATAAACGGGGCGTAACGGTTAAAAACATCCATATAAAACCTCAAACAGTGAATTCGGCGTAGTTTTCGTCCGCTTCGTTTGAGACGGCTTCAGACTCGGCGAACGAGAACTCGTCCGAGCCGAGCAGTTCCGCAACGGAAAGCGAAGGATTCTGATAAAGAATATCAAGCAATTCTATGAAATCGCGAATAACTTCGCGGGGCGTGATGTTCACGTCTGCGCCGATACGTTCGTATTCTATTTTTATGAATACGGCAAGGTCTTCGGTCCCGAGTTTTCTGCAGTATCCGTACAGGTCAGCGTGCATTACGGCGAGTTTTTCACACAGTATCAGCATTTCTTCCGCGTTGAGCGGCTCAAGTCTTATCACCGGTGCGAGAAGATCCCTTACTCCTGGTCTTGAGAACTTGCCCTCCGCCAAACGGGAACGAAGCGCCTCGTAACTGTAGACTCCGCGTCGTTTGTCCTCTATCGCCTGCGGCGTCGCACCCATTATAATACCGAGATATTTCGCTTTTCCCTGGAGCGTGTCGTTATACATCGTCAGCATTTTTTCGTAATTATACTGCCTTGTAACCGAATTCGGTATTTTAAAAATATTTACGAGTTCGTCGATCATTATCATCATTCCGGTGTAGCCGGCAAGACGGAAGAAAGCTGCAAACAGTTTCAGGTAGTCATACCAGTCGTCGTCGGTAATGATTATATTAATGCCGAGGTCTTCGTTCGCTTCGCGTCTGGTAGTATATTCACCGCGGAACCATTTGACAACTTTGGCTTTTGCGTCGTCATCTCCGTTTAAATAAGCGTGATAATATGCTGAAAGAAGTTTTGCAAATTCGAATCCGTGAACAAGTTCGCTGACGGAAGAAGTCACAGCGTATATTTTACGGTCGGTAAGAGCTGTCAGAGCGGGATCTCCGGGCATAAAACCGCTTTCCTGCAACGCTTCGCTTTGAACACCGCTTATCCAGCGGTCAAGTATGAGAGTCAGAGCTCCTCCCTCGGGCTTTGTCTTTGTCGAGAGATTGCTTATCAGTTCTCTGTAGGTCGCAAGACCCTGACCGTGAGTACCGTGAAGACGTCTTTCCGGCGATAGATCTGCGTCTGCAACGATAAAACCTTTATCCATTACGTAATTTCGAATTGTCTGTATCAGAAAGCTCTTTCCTGATCCGTACTTTCCGACAATAAACCGGAAAGAGGCGCCTCCGTCCGATATTATATCCACGTCGCGGAGCAGAGCTTCTATTTCATTTTTGCGGCCGACCGTAATATAAGGCAATCCGATCCGCGGAACTACGCCTCCCTTAAGAGAATTCAGCACCGTCTGAGCGATCCGTCTCGGCGCTTTTCTGTTTTCTTCATTCATATAATATTTCCTCCAAGAATCCGGTTAACGTCATCCCGATAATCTTCGACTATCAAAATATCGTCCCCCACACATTCGACAGAGACGTCTCCGATCTCATCGAAAAGAGCTTCGTTTATTGAGTCGGCGATGATTTCCGGCATCTGATTGGTTGATTTAAGCAGTTTCCGTACCGATTCACCGCGCAAAAGCATAGATAAAATCTGAACCTGGTCGGAATCGAGCGGAAGAGAAAGAACTTCGCTTTGAGAAAATTGCGGTTCGGCCCCGGTCTTTTCTTCCGAAATTGATTCTTCGCTTTTTTCTTCCTCGGTGAGAAGGCTTTCTCTTGTTATCTGAGCGTCGCGGCGTATCTTGTCAAGATCTTCAAATGAAATCGTGACTTTAGGACGGGCGGCCTCTGCTTTAAGTTTTTTGTCGTTTTCTATAACTGCATCTATCAGCGGAGACGCCCAGGCGTTCTCGGGCTTTTCCTTCAGAGGGCGTCCTGCCTTTAGATAGAGGCGAAGTTTTCTGTCGGTTTCCTGAAGCAGGCCTTCAAACAATGCTTTGTCGAATGAAACCGAGTGAAAGCAATATTCTTTCCATCTGCCGTTTCTGTAAACGTATCGGCGGGAGCTGCTTACAGAGTAGACGGTCCCCTCCGCAGGAGGCTTGCGCCAGAATATAGCGTTTTCAAGAGGATGCCAGTTCAGTTCTCTCGGTCTTCCGAAGCAGAGAGAAAACAGGCTTTTGCCGTCTTTTTTGTATTTTGAAGAAGAGTGTTTCCATACCGAAGCAAAGAGGTTCTTCGCTTCGGGCTCGTTTGATTTCATTACGGCGGAATTGTTGATTTTTGCCCCTCCGAAGACGCAAAGAGCGTTGAAAATCTCTTCGTTTCCGAAGTTATCCGGGTTGCGGAGAACGTTTATTGCATCGTCGCGCAAAAGCATTTCCCTGCTGAGATATTGTTTGGTAAATTCCGGGTCTGCCATCCCCACGACGGCAAGTTCCCGGATCCATTTGTCGATATTTCTTTTCATACCGGGATCGCCGATGCCCGAATCGATATAGTTTTTTTCAAAATCAAGAAGTTTTAAGATACTGTCTTCAGTTGATTTTGCGCCTATACCGTTGAGCAGTTCATAAACGTAAATATACGCAAGAGAAGTGGTAATCGGTTCGAAAACGCCTTTTCGTATCTTTGTTCTCCAGGTAAAATAGCCGCGGAGCTGTTCGACGTTGAGATCACGGTAAGTGGTAAAATAACGAAGTATCGTTCCCTTCCAGGGAGCGTCGTCTTCGTAATCCTCCATAAACTTTCCCTGAACGTAGAAATTTCTGCACTTTCTGGCGAAAGATCCGTCTCCGAACTCATACAGCTTTACCATTTCCCGAATCTGCTTCGGAATTTGATTTGCAGTATTGTCGGAAAAGCCGGGACGTACGGGAATGGGTGTGTCGGTATACTTGAAGTTGTTGATTTTTGAATAGTCAGTCGTGCCTTTCGCCGTATTATTTTCGGCTCCGAAAGTAGAGGTATACCGTATCAAAGAATAATTGCGCTGCAAAAAAGCAGTCATTGCTTTATCAAACAGTCCGAAAACGACGCCGGGAATAGTTTTTTCGTTGAATCGGACTCCGATCCAGTTTTTGCTTCGCATTCTGAAAGGAGCGCCGATGAAAGGAAGTTTGTTGTGCGTCAGAAACTCGCTTCCGCATTTGATATCGCAGAGCTCGATCTCTTCTCCGAGCTCCGTGCTCCAATGGCGAATAAGCAAAGCGACCCATTTTTCGGTAGTCGGATCAGTCAGAACGGAAAATTCAGGGTAATCCGGCAGACTGTGCTGCTCTTTTATGTTGTACTTTTTTTCGGCATATGCCGTAAGATCCGACAGTCTCATCATTACCCTCCTTTCCGATGCGAACTTTTGTTCACTTTATATTATACAGTATAATAATTTGTATATCAAGTACGGCGATGACAAAAACTTATCTTTTTTTGAAGATGCTGTAGACCTTGGAGTATCAGCATGTTATAATAAATAAGGCTTGTTTTTAACTGCAATTTACGATTCGAAAAGGAGTTTATTATGTCTCTTGATCCAAAGGTAAGAATGCTGAACCTTATAAAAACCGTCAAGCGTTCGGAACGTATCGAGCCGAAAGAAGATTTTAACGCATGGCACGAACGCGCCCTTGCCCGTCTGAACGGTCTCCTCGGACTTCCCCTCGAAAGGTGCTCTCCGGATTTCCGTATTGAATTCGTCGATAAAGAAAATCCCGAATTCGACGAGATCCGTTTCCTGTTCAGAAGCGAGCCGGACGTTGATGTCGCCGCACACCTTCTGACTCCAAAAAACATACGCGAAGATAAAATACCCCTTGTGATCTGCCTTCAGGGGCATTCAACCGGAATGCATATTTCCCTCGGCAGAGCAAAATATCCCGGAGATGAAGCGGTTATGAACGGCGGAGACAGAAATTTTGCGCTTCAGATAGTCAGGCGCGGTCAGGCGGCTCTTGCAATAGACCAAAGAGCGTTCGGGGAACGCGGAGGAACCGAAAAAGGACCTGCCTGCCACCAGCCGACGATGCAGGCGCTTCTGCTAGGACAGACGATAGTCGGACAGCGGTGCTGGGACGTATCGCGGGCCATTGACGTCGTTGCCGAAGAATTCCCGCAGATCGATACTGACCGCGTTGCCGTTATGGGTAATTCGGGCGGCGGGACTACGGCGCTTTTTGCCCCTGCAGTTGATGAAAGGATTGCCGCTGCAATGCCTTCGTGTTATTTCTGCGGATTTGCCGACTCTATCGGAACGCTCTATCACTGCGAGTGCAATTACGTTCCCGGTATAATTAATTATTTTGACATGGGCGATATAGCAGGTCTGATTGCTCCGAGGCCGCTTGTAATCGTCAGCGGGCAGAAAGATATTATTTTCCCGATTGCTTCCGCGAAGGAACAGTTTGAAATTGCAAAAGTTTATTACGAACGAGCCGGAACTCCTCAGAACATAAGACACGTGATCGGTCCGGAAGGACACCGTTTCTATGCGGATCTGAGCTGGCCGGTATTTGACGAACTTACCGGATGGAATAAATAATACGTACAATCAGCATCCCTGCGTCTTTTTATAAAAAGGACCAGGGATGCTTTATTTTACATTGTTTACAGAGGTTTGCTTGTCTTTTTTTCTATTCAAACCGTAAACACTCTAAAGTATAATTATATTAGAATAGACAGTCTGTTTTGAAGGGAATCGGTATTATTTATGAGAAAAAATATTTCAGAAGCAAATAAATCAAAAGTAATCGGATTCTTTTGCTTTGCCCTTTCCGTGGCTCTCTTGCTTCCCTTTTTTACGTTTTTTTCAGTAACGTTCTATGCAAAAGAGGCCGAAGGCAAACGCAATATAAACGATTATCTTGAAGTGCTTTTCAATTTTGACGATGAATCGAACGCTTTATCTGATTCAAGCGGCAAAAACAGGACGATAAAACTGTCCGGAGACGCGCTTATTGAAGAAGGCAGAGGAGGCAGGGTGCTTCATCTGAAAAACCGTCCGCAGGGGTACAAAGAAACGTACGCCGAAATCAATTCCGCTTCGGTAAAAAAGCGTGAATTAACAATTATGTCATGGGTTATGTTCGATACGAGTTCTGTCGGGAGCAAAGCGCAGATTTTTTCAATAGACGGTATAGACGGATACTCGCTTCACTTGACAGCCAATTCGGGATCAGAGATAACCGGATACCAGGTAGAGGTATCAGGGATCGGTAAAAGCGAAATAAACGCAGACGGACTGATTCCCCGTCCTATTTATGACGGATGGAACCACGTTGCAGTCACAACAGACGGGTCAGAACTGAAATTTTACGTTAATGCTGCGCTTATCGGAAGTGTAAACGTTTCTTTGAATTTATCAGGATGGATCGTTTCAAACGTTTTTCTCGGGAAATCAAATATCTGGAATTCCGAATTATATAACGGTTATTTAGACGACTTTCGAGTTTATTCTGCTGCTCTTGATTCTGACGAAATCAGTTTTGCGGCCGGATTTACTGACGATACCGGTGTTTCCGAGGTCAAACTTCTTTCCGGATTGAAAATCGACGGAGAAGAACCTACAGAGTTCAACCCTTTTCTCGGGGAATATTACAAAGTAATTCAATCCGGATCGGCAGCAATACCTGTCGTAACTGCAGATGCTCCGTTTGAAGGAGCAACCATAGAAGTTGTACAGGCAAAGAGCATTCCCGGAACCGCATACGTGTATATTTATTATCCCGATAAAACCACCCGGACCGTAACTGTCGAATTTGTCGAACAGGGAGAACTGCGTAAACATCCCGGAATTGATGACGTAACAATCAACGATCAGTTCTGGAACGACAAACTTAAAATGTTTACCGACGTAACAGCTCCTTACGTTCTTGATAAATGGGTAAAGGAAACTCACGATAACCTGAGAAACTTTGATAAAGTAGCTGCAGGACACCGAAACACTCAGGATTACGTCGGGTCAATGACTTGGGGTGAAAGCGACTTTTATGCCTCAATGGCCGGAGCGTGCAGACTTCTCAGAAAATATCCGAACGAGTCGCTCAAAAACAAAATTCTCAATATTGTCGATCATGTTTTTGCGGCATCGGAAAGCGTTGAAAACGGATATTTCAGTATTTATGATATTCTTATGACAGACGGAAAGGTTTTCAGTGAAACTTCCGATCCCGCAAAGTCTATGGCCCTGTTCAATCTCGGTTATCTGTTAGAATTCGGCATTTCGCTTTACGATTCAATCGGAGATGCACGAATACTTCGTACAGCAATCAGGTTCCTTAACTTTACGGTTAATTATTCAAATCACGGAAAACGCAATTTTATCCCTTATCACACCGGAGTCGAATACAATATAATACAATTCTCTGAGTGGCTCGATTCAAATCCTCATGTAAGGGAAAACGAATATTTGTCAGATCTTGAAATGAACACCGATGATTATATGGAACTTGCAGATCACTTTATGAGGTATCGCGGGGTTTATTCCGATCCTGACCGTGTCAACGGTAAAATATTCGGTGTGTACGGGAACGACCATCTGCCTTTTACTAAAATATCGTCTGCTGCAGGGCATATAGTGGAGGCCAATCTTCTGTATTTTGCGATTGCAGAATATGCGAGAAGAACAGGAGAGAGCGATTACATCAACGCGGCATACAGAATTTGGGAAAATATTACAGATAAGCAGCTTTACGTAACCGGAGGAGCCGGTGTTGTGCATTATGAAGAAAGCTACGGCGGAGATTACAACATGCCGAACGAATCTTATACGGAAACGTGCACGTCGGCCGCTATGATGCAATACAGCGATACGCTTTCACTCATGTTTTCGGATTCAAAATATCATGACGTGTTTGAAAGGATTCTTTATAACAATCTTCTGGGAGGAATCGGTGCAGAAGGAAGATCTTTCTTCTATACAAATCCGCTTGCTACTTATTCAACTCCGAGATATACATGGCATCCGGTTCCCTGCTGCACAAAATACGGGCTTCTGATATTCGGAGATCTTCCCCGCTATATCTATTCGTACGGAGAAAGCAGTGTTTACGTTGATCAGTTTATTGGCAGCACGGCAGTTCTGAAACTTAAGAACGGAGATTTGAAAATAGTTCAGGAAGCCAACTGGGCGCAGAACGGATTTGCCCAGATCACGGTTGAATCGGGCGCTTCGAATATGGATAAGCTTTATATCAGACTCCCCGACTGGTCTTCGACTGTTTCAATTTTTGTAAACGGTAAAAAATCTGATTTCAAAACGGAAAACGGATTTGCGGTAATTGAAGGTCTGAAAGACGGAGATACCGTTTCTGTAACAGCAGATATGACTCCGTTCCGGGTTTATGCAAACGAGAACGTTGAGGCAGACGTCGGAAGGGTTGCTTTACAGAAGGGTCCGCTTGTGTATTGTATGGAGGGCATTGACAATAAATCTGACCTCGGAAGCAGACTTCCGTTTGTTATAATTGTCCCTAAGGACGGTGTGATAGGCGAAAAGCGTATTGAAAAACTGTACGGAGGAGTGACTGCATTGACAGTTAATGCGGAAATCGCAACCGGAGACGGATATGATCCGTATGATTTGACACTTATTCCCTGGTATGCACGTTCGAACAGAGGAGATTCTCCGATTTACGTATGGCTCGCAGAAGACCGGGCGGTAGCAGATAATTACACCGTGTCTTTCGGCGGATCTGTTGAATTGAAATCCATAGGAGCCGAATACAATGCCATTACGAATATGTTTAATCCTAAGGGAGCCGGAAATCCCAATTATTCGGTAATCGTTGACGGCAACAGATCGTTCTCGTCAGACAGCAAACAGTTTGACGGTTACGGAGCAACATTAATGGACGCTCTCGGCAACAAAAACAGTGTCGTTTGGTTTGGAATACAACTCGGAAAAGAATTTAACGTTTCGCATATTGTGTTCTGGGAAGGCGGTCACTGGACAAACGGCGGATGGTTTGGGGATGAACCGTATGTTCAGGTAATGGTCGACAACCGCTGGGTGGACGTGAAATGTAAAATATCCCCGGATTATCCTGAAGACGTACTTGAAAAGCAACTTCCTGCGAATGAAGCGTATATCTTTACGCTTGAGACGCCGATTAATTGTACCGCGGTAAGGATCCTCGGCAAACAAACCGCTTATTCAGGACATCACGTATCATGCGCGGAAATAGAGGTGTACGGCTCGATTCCTGAAGACAAACCTGCACAGCCGAGTCAGGACAATCCGCCTGATAACCCCGTAACGGATAAATCCGGAGAAAGCAGTGATCACGGTCCGGTAAAGACCGAGAAGAACGGGCTCAACAGCGCATTAAGAATAATTCTTATTGTTGCGGGAGGATTTGCAGCATTTGCGATATCGTTCTTCACAACCAGAAAAATCAAGAATAGAAAAGAACGGTAAGAAAAAAGAAAACACGAAAGGAGAATTGACAATGAAAAAAATATCGGATAAAGTTAAAATCGCGATTTTGATGATTTTTGTGTTTTCGGTTTTTCTGACGAATACTGCGTTTCCTGCATCAGCAAGCTCAATAATAGAAACCGAAGCAAAATACGGAGTTCCGGAGGCAATCGACGGAATTCTTGACAAAGGATGGGACGGAACCAAAGTTAACGTCAACGAATGTACATTCGTAAATCAGAGTATGGCTACTGATATTGGGGTCAGCTGGCGCGTTATGTATGACAACGTTTATCTGTATTTCTTTGTGGAAGTAGTGGATTCTACGATAGGAGACGATAAATTTGAATTTGACTCATGGGGAAATTATTATGCGAAAAACTCGATACATATGATGTTTGACCTGGGTTACGAACGCGTAAATTATTATGACAGCAATGACTTTTATATTGACGTCAGCTGCCGAGGGTATATTCATGAGCGCGGTTTGGGAACAACCGATTATATAAAATATGCTGTTGTTACTGACGAGGACGGATACAACGTCGAACTTCGGTTTGATCATTCCGCTTACTCGGGGTTTAAAGCGAAGAAAGGAACTAAAATCGGTTTCGACCTCTGGGGAAACGACTGTATTCCTCCGACAAGCGACCGAAAATACTGTATTACGTGGGCGGATGAAAACGGCGAGTCTTATCGAAACGCTTCCCGTATGGGAACGATCATACTGGGAGAGATTCCCGAAGGAGTTACACCGACTGTAAAAGAAATAATTGACAAGGAACATTATCCCGGAATAACGAATGAAACCGCAGAACAGTTTCTTAAAGGAACTGAACTGAGAAGCAAAGGCGCAACTTTCAAAGCAATAACAAATCTTGTTAATCCGAAAGGCGGCGGAAACAAGGATATTTCCGTAATAGTTGACGGAAGACCGGGAAAATCGGATTCCGAGCAGTATGATTCATACCAGGCTGAATTTACTGACAAGAACGATCCCTGGTTCGGCTTGATATTCAGCGGGGATCAATACGTGGTTACCTCTGTCGTTTTCTGGGAAGGAGGACAGTGGGGCAACGGAGGCTGGTTCGGAGATGCTCCGAAAGTACAGCTTCTTATGAACTCGGAATGGTATGACTGTGAACAGATAATGACTCCGGATTATCCGGATGATGATGCTACTGCGCATTTGCCGTCTTTTCAACCTTACATTTTTTCTCTGTCAAAACCTGTTCTCTGTGAAGGCTTGAGAGTTATAGGGCCAAAGAATCAGTTCGGTCAGAATACGTCATGCTCGGAAATTGAAGTGTTCGGATATAAGACCGATACCGATATTGATTATCTGACTCTTGACGGAAAATCCTCTGTCATACCCGGAACAACTGATGATCCGGCGTTGACCGGAGAAAATACCACAGAAATCGGCGGTCCCGTAACCGACGTTCCGATAACAGATCAGTCCGGTAAAAATAATGCCGGCAATGAAAAAACGACTAATCACGGGAAATTCGATTTCGTCTGGTGGCTTGTTGCGGCTGTAATTGTTGCCGCAGGAGCGGTTACTGGATTTCTTCTCGGATCAAAACGCAAAAAGTAATAAACAAAAAGGCTGACTTCAGGTCAGCCTTTTTTGTGCATATATCAAGATAATCAATTATTTTTTATTTAAGTGTAGACTTAATCAAATAAGTGTGCTATTATATAAAAAACAAATTGTCGGGGTGATAAAATGAATGAAAACGTTCAAAGAGCGTTATTTGAACCGAAACGCTTTCTTTTGCTACAGCTGATGGCGGAAAGAACGTTCTGCGTCAGAGCGCTCGCACGCAAAAGCGGTCTTTCAGAGCCTGCGGTATCCCAGCATCTCAAAGTTCTCAGAGAAGCGGGTCTGGTTTTCGGAGTGAAAAAAGGCTATTATACACATTACGGAATAGACAAAGAGGCGCTGACCTCCGTTATTGACGAGCTTACCGAAATACGCGATACGAAGCGTAAACCGTGCGACGGACCTTTTTACGGGTGTTCAGAGTCGGAATATATAAAATGCAACTCCTACGTTGCTCCTCAGTTCAGGGAGAAAAAGTCATGAAAATGCTGAAAAGATTTGTTAGTTATTACAGACCCCACAGGAAAATGCTGGCGCTGGATATGATAGCGGCGCTTCTTATTGCCCTGATAGGAATGGTTTACCCTATCGTTACGAATAAAATGCTGAATATTTATATTCCCGAAAAAATGTACACAAGTATAATCATTGCGGGTGTTGTGGTTCTCGCTTTTTATACCTTGAGGATGTTTCTGAGATATTTTGTTCAGTATTACGGGCATCTGATTGGGGTAAAAATGCAGTCGCGGATGAGGATAGACCTTTTTAATCATCTGCAGAAGCTTCCCTTCAACTTTTACGACAACAACGAAACGGGACGTATAATGACCAGAATCACGAGCGACCTTTTCGAAGTCTGCGAGTTAGCGCACCACGGGCCTGAAAATCTTCTTATAAGTTCGGTCATGATCATTTTATCTTTTTCTTACCTTTTAAGTATTGAACCGTTTCTGACGCTTATTGTTTTTGCATGTGTACCGATTCTGATCGTCGTTACTCTTCATTACCGCAAATTAATGAACAAGGCGTTTGAAGACAGAAGAAAAAGCAACGCTACGATAAATGCGGCGGTAGAAAGCAGCGTCACCGGTATACGTGTGACAAAGGCTTACACAAATTCAGAACGCGAAGTTGAAAAATTTATAAAAGGCGACGAGGAATTTGTCGACGCTTCAAGCAGGGCGTATAACGCCATGGCGAAATTTTTCTCGTCAACGTCGTTCGTTTCGGACGTTTTCAACGTTCTGATTCTGATTGCAGGCGGTCTGTTCCTGTATTCCGGACGTATTTCTTTCGGAGATTACTCAACTTTTATCGTTTCCGTCAACCTGTTTATAAGTCCTGTCAACACGTTGATCAACTTTATGGAACAGTATCAGAACGGAGCGTCCGGTTTCAAGCGTTTTATTGAAATAATGGATGAAGAGCCGGAAACCGACGCGCCCGATGCCGAAGAACTCAAAGACGTTCAGGGGGTTATCGAGTTCAAAAACGTCTCTTATTCTTATGACCCGACAAAAGAAGTACTTCATAATATCAACCTTCGTATCGAAAAAGGCAGAAAACTTGCTCTGGTCGGACCTTCCGGAGGAGGCAAAACTACTCTCTGCCATCTTCTCCCCAATTTCTACAAACTCGGTCCTGATAGCGGAACGATCATGATAGACGGAAAAGACATCCGTTCGCTGACTCTGGAGTCTGTCAGAAAAAGCATCGGTATAGTACAGCAGGACGTGTTCCTGTTTGTCGGAACGATAAAGGACAATATTCTTTACGGAAGGCCTGATGCAACCGATGATGAAGTAATCGAGGCGGCAAAGCGTGCAAACATACACGATTACGTGATGACTCTCGAAAACGGTTATGATACCGAAGTCGGAGAGCGCGGGGTTAAATTGTCCGGCGGGCAGAAGCAGCGCCTCAGTATAGCACGCGTATTCCTTAAAGATCCTGCGATCCTTATTCTTGATGAGGCGACCAGTGCGCTTGACAATACCACCGAGGTTCTTATCCAGCAGGCACTTGACGAGCTCTGCAAAGGAAGAACGACTCTTGTCGTCGCTCACCGTCTCTCAACTATCAGAAATGCCGATGAAATCGCCGTCGTTACCGAAGGCTCTATAACGGAACGCGGAACCCATGAAGAACTGATGGCTCTGGGCGGAACTTACAAGTCTCTATATGCACTTCAGTTCAGAGAAAACGACGTTTTTGAATAAAATTAAAGGAGAAGGCAAATATGGAAAGCATAAAAAGAGACAGAAAACGATTTATCAAAGGACTGATCGTTGACGTGATAGCGTACTTTATCGCCTTCGGCACAGGTCTTATTCCTTTTATAATTATTGAGGATTTAATTATCGCGGCAGGAGCGTTTACAGCAATTGCAACTTTGGTTCTGTATGTATTTACGGTGATTTTCTCCGACGTTTCTATATACGATCCGTACTGGAGCGTCGCGCCGCCTGTTATGCTTTTAGCCGTGATGATCAAATATTCTCTTTGGAACGTCAATTCGGTTGTTCTTTTGATTCTGATCGGTATATGGTCGTTCCGTCTGACCGCAAACTGGTTTGTTACTTACAGAGGGATCGGTTACGAGGACTGGCGGTACGCCATGTTCAGAGAAAAATATCATCCGCTTGTTTTTCAGTTAATCAGTTTTATCGGACTTCAGTTTGTTCCGACTGTCGTCGTATTTGCGGGAATGATCAGCGCATTTGCGGCAATTCAAAAAGAAACGTTTGCTCCTCTTTCGATAATCGGAACTGCAATTATGCTGTTTGCAGTTGTACTTGAATTCGTTTCGGACAGATCGATTCATGAATTTCTGCGCGAACATCGGGGCGAAGGAAAAACCTGCAACGTTTCTGTCTGGAAGTACTCGCGCCATCCGAACTATCTCGGAGAAATGTCATTTTGGACGGGTTTGTATGCTTATTTTGTCGCTCTCTGCCCTTCCGAATGGTACACCGGACTTGGATTTTTGTCAATTATTCTGCTCTTCCTTGCGGTTTCGATACCGATGATGGAAAAGCACAATTCTGAACGTCGTTCCGATTATTCGGAATACAAAGAGTCGACGTCAATGCTTCTGCTGCTCCCTCCTAAAAAATAACTTATGATGATCCCCCTGCGATTTAAACCGCAGGGGGATAACTGTTTTTTACGGTGCCGCTTAATATTAAAGCCTCGGTAATATTCAGCAGAAATTATGTCCGATTTTCACTTGATAATATATTGAATTGTGTTCGATTCGGTATTATAATGAATAAAAGGAGAATTAAATATGAACGAGAAACTTAAAGTCGCCGTTATAGGCGCAGGCGGATGGGGATATCAGCATGCTCGTGCTTTTTCGCAGAGAAAAGATACTTATTTATGCTCTATTACCGGAAGAACCGAAGAACGCACGAAAAGAAGAGCGAACGAATTCGGAGTTCCGTATTATCTCGATATAAGCGAGATGATTGAAAAGGAAAAGCCTGACTTTATTTCTCTTTGTATGCCGGGACAGCAGACTTTTGCGCCTACTATGGAAGTTATTAACGCCGGCGTTCCTTTGCTTGCAGAAAAACCGCTTGCATATAAAATAGAAGAAGCGCAAACGATGATCGACGAGGCAAAGAAGAAAAATCTCTTTTTCGCGATCGATTTTAATCATCGGTACAGCATTCCCGCCTTGAACGCAAAGGCGGATATAGATAAAGGAAGGCTCGGAGAGGTGATATTTGCCTTATGGCGTTTCGGACACGGATCCGGTATGCTGAATCACAAGTATCTGAACCTTATCGAGGCTCAATGCCACGGTCTGGATATGCTTGAATATCTCTGCGGAAAAATCCGCTCGGTTATGGCGCAAATGACTGATATGACCGGCAAAAACAGTTATTCCACGTTCGTTCTCGCGCTTGAGTTTGAAGGCGGCGGCGTCGGCTCTTTTATCGGTACCTTCGACAGTTCGGAATATTATCCGAATTCGCATTTTATTGAGATAAACGGAACGAAGGGCCGTATAACGATGGAAGACAGCGTCCGTAAATACACGTTCCAGGAGATAAACAGCAGGCGTGCCGAAGTGTGGACCTCTGCGTTTTTCCGCGATGACGAAAGGGCCTTTAATCTGAATATAGACCGTCATCTCGACGCGCTCATACCTGCTTTGATAGACGGAAAAGAGCCTCCGGTTCCTGCAGAAAGGGGATTGAGGGCGCTGGAACTTGCGTACGCTGCGATCGAATCGTTCACTACCGGAAAGAAAGTATCCGTTTGAGATTGATTTTTATTAAATAATACATAATATTGCCGCACGGACAGTATCTGTTTGTGCAGGCCGGAGGTGTATCTTTGCGTAAAGGGACCTTTTTTGTATTTCTTTCTGCGGTGCTTTTTGCGACCGGAGGACTGTTTTTCAAGAAATGCGGTTGGAACGCAATGGCAATCAGCAGCGCAAGATCTATTATCGCAGGACTGTTTATATTTGCGGTCATGCTTATCGTACGGCATAAATTCAGAATAAACGCGAGTGTTATCGCAGCTGCGATCTCTATATCGGTCACAAACAACCTTTACGCTCTTGCTAATAAGCTGACGACCGCAGGAAACACGATAGTTCTTCAGTTTTCAATGCCAGTATTCGTCATTATAATAATGGCGATTCTCTATAAAAAAAGACCGACCGGAACAGAACTTATTACCTGTTTTGCCGTTCTTGCCGGAATAATCTGCTTCTTTATAGATTCCCTTTCTGCCGGGAATATGCTCGGAAACTCGTTGGCGCTCGTCTCAGGTATTTCGTACGCATGCTTTTTCATTTTCAACAGCCGAAAAGATTCCGAACCTTTTACTGCGGTGTTGTTATCGTATGCGCTGACCGCTTTGATAGGACTTCCCTGGCTAGTTCGGACAGACGTTGCGTCTACGCCCGGTGCAGAACTGCTTTGTGTTTTTGCTCTGGGATTGATACAGCAGGGCGTTGCCCAGATGAGTTTCGCAGTCGGAATAAAACGTACTCCTCCGATTGCAGCTTCACTTATATCGGGGATAGAACCTATACTCAATCCGGTGCTTGTCGCCGTGTTTTACGGAGAAAAGCTTACGCTTTTGTCCTTGATCGGAGCGGCGATTGTTTTGATTTCAGTTTTGGTTTACAACGTTATTACTTCTAAAACAAAATCAGACCAAAAAGTCAAAGAATGAATATGCTTTTTTAATGAAAATTGCACGTAAAGAGGGTAAAAAATGGATTGTCTTATCACTCAATTTCGCAACCTGTATCTGAATTGCGACTGCGGCATGGGATACGTAATAAGATGTCCTGACGGAAGATTTGTCCTTGTCGACGGCGGATTAGGAGAGGCTGAAGAAAGCGACGCTTTTCTTGAAACCGTAAAGTCAATGTCGGATGATGAAAAGCCTGCTATCGCTATGTGGATAATAACTCACGCACATTCAGATCATTTCGGCGTTTTTACAAAGCTTTCGAAAAAAAACGGATACGAATTCAATATAGAAAAGGTAGTTTTTCGTTTTCCCGATCCGAATAAGGCTCGCGGTTGGTCGAATACGACGGATTTTTACCGTGCAGTGAAGGATATAGGGGAAGATAAAATTATTGTTCCAAAAACCGGAGACAGTTTTGATATCGGCGGATGCGTTATAGATTTCCTTTTTACGGAAGCAGATTTGCCGGAAGGCGCGCAGTATCCTATAAACGACACGTCGCTTGCGTTCAGAATATCGTATAACGGGAAAAGAGCTCTTTTCATCGGGGACGGCGCAGAGATACAATCATCAGTTTTGCTCGCCAAGTATTCAGAAAAAGAATTGAAAAGCGACGTTTTTCAGGTCGGTCATCACGGTTATTGGGGCGGATCGCCTGAACTTCATAAAATAGTTTCGCCTTCCGTCGTTTTATGGCCGACGCCGGACTTCAGATTTCCTCTTTTGCTTCCGCATCCTGAAAGTGAAAGAGATGAATTTATTGCGCCCGACGCGTCTCCGAACGCACTTTTTAAAATGTGGAGCATAAACGGTTCCCTTCTTTCTCTTCCCTCGGTGCGGGTGGTATCCGTTTCCGGCAGAGAGCAGATTACCGTGAATATGAGCCGTTTTTCCTCATTATCCGATCCATGGGGGGAGCAGCCGTACGATTTTCTGTCAGTCAGAAATGACGTTCCCGTCAACGGAGTAATAATCGGTAATCGGTCAAATCTACGCATCTACGATCTTCACTGGTCCTTTATAAACGGCGGTTTTTACTCGTTCGGCCCCGCAGAGGTGGATTTTGATGAAAAAGGCGCCGTTATTCGTACCGTTTCCGAAAAGCTCGCTGCCTGTCAGCTTGTTCAGAGCGAATTCTTCAAAAATGCGGAATCATTTCGGATCGTTATCAAAGGCGTTCTTTTCAGCGGTGAAATGTCCGTTCAGTATTCGGGAGACACACCGGTTCGCATCGAAACGCTTTCCGGTATTTCCGTCAGCCCCGAATACGGAAAACACTTTGAGCTCGAAATAAACGCCGACGCCGAAAAAAAGACTTCTGAAGTTGCCCTTAACGGAGTCTCCCGAACTTTCTCTTATAATCCTGATAAAATGAAAGGCCTTTATCTGTTTCTAAAGAACGCAGAGTTGTCTGTAAAATATCTTGCTGTTTTATAATTATTCCTGAGCCATAGGTGATTTTTGAAAAAGTAATCAGATACATAGCTCGGGTTACAATTCAAGGAGTAATGAAATGTTAATCGAAAACATAAACGAAGCAATCAAAAGTCTGACGGAAAAGCCGATGTTTGCCGTTACGGTTGAGAGAGTCAAAATATTGAATGAAATAAAAGACAAATATAACGACAAACCTCAACCGATAGCATTCGGAATGATGCTTAATGAGTTTCTGTCACGTGTTTCCGTACCGGTGGAAAAGTTTGATCTGATACTCGGAAGAGAAATTGACAGAGAACTGACCGCCGAGGAAGAGGAAGAATTTCAGAATTATGTCCGTTCACCGTCAAATCCCATAAACAGATCCATGCTTGGGTCGGGGCATTGTACGTACGGATGGCAGTATATAGTTGACAACGGACTTCCGGGATTGATAGAAAAAGCAGAGGAATCAATGAAGATTCATACGGATCCGGAAGAACAGATATTTCTAAACGGAGCGATACTTATTTATAAGGCCATTCAGACGTATTTGCTGAGATATGAAAAAAGCGCAAGAAATATCGGATTGACTGACGCCGCAGAAGCATGTCACGACGCGGCCTTGTCCAAGCCGTATTATTTCAGGCAGGCGCTTCAGCTTGTATGGACAATCGGTTTTGTCAACAACTCTTACCTTAACTGGAACCCTACTCTGGATCTCGGCAGAATGGATCAGTTCCTGTATAAATTCTACGTTGAAGATATAAAATCAGGAAGAATCACGAGAGAATTTGCCTGCGATCTTATTACAGATTTTTATTGCAAAAATAATCTTAACATGGGTCGGGGAGAGCATCAGATAGGAGACGCAACGAATTCAACGACGTTTACAAGAATATTTAATTTTGACGCTCCGCAGTACCTTCCTCTTGCCGGAAGCGACGAAAACGGAAACGACGCTGCAAACGAACTTACAGAGTTGTTTGTTGAAAATATAGTTCCCGAATTTAAAAACCCTGTCGTTTTGTTCAGATATACGAAGGGATTTGCAAAAAAACGTCCCGGTATATGGAGGACGCTTGTTTTTAAACAATACAAAAGCGCTCCGATCATGGTTTATAATGATTCCGACGTTATTTCCGCATTAATGTATACGGGAATTCCCGAAAAAGACGCCCGTTGCTATTCACATTTCGGGTGCAACTGGGTCAATCTCGGTGAAAACAGCAACTGGATGCATGACTCGCCGGGGTCTATATTGTTTTACCCGGAAATGACGGAAGAAGAAAAGCAGAGACATTTTAGCCCGCGTCCGGCGAAAAAGTCGGGCGGCTATCGCAATCCGTTGATGATAATGCAAGTTATCGTAGACCTTTATACGGAAAAAGGAGAAGATTTACAACTATCTGAAATAGTTGACGAACTTTTCGAAAGGTTCGGCAAAAATCTGGACGGGCGATATCAGTATTATGACGACGAATATAATTTCAGATGTAAACATCCTTCAAGAATTATTAAGTATTCGGATCCCTTCCAGGTACGTTCAATCGAAAGAGCCAAATCGAATTCGGCTTCCGGCTCGGATTACCATTTCCAGCCCTGTTCTTTTGCGCATATAGGCTCAGTTGTCGATTCGTATCTGACTGTAAAAGAACTGGTATATGATAAAAAACTGTTAACTCTCGGAAGACTCATTGAAGCTGTTAAGAATAATTTTGAAGGCTATGATTACGAATATGCCCTCTGTAAATCTGTGGATAAATTCGGAAGCAATTCCGACGAGTCAAACAGAATTGCGCGGACTTTTGTGAACAGATTTGTGGATATGGTTCGCGAAAAAAACAAATACTATCTTGCGAAAAGCGGAGTTCTGTTAAATCCATCCCTTCAGACAGATACCGGGCATATAATCACAGGACGAGCTGCGGGGGCGACTTTCGACGGCAGAAAAGCAGGAGAAGCATTCTCGCAGAACAGCAGTCCTGCCCCCGGAGCAAGAAAGAACGGCCTGACGGAAATGCTGAATGCCATGCTGAACGTTCCGTTTGACAAAATAACTTCCGGCGCATTCAACCTTGATATTAATCCTAAAGATTACGAAGGAGAAAGCGGCCTCAGCAATCTGGCAGGAATACTGGAATCATATTTTGAAAGAGGTGGGCTTCAGGTTCAGATCAGTTCTGTCTCGGTAGAGGATATGAAAGACGCCCAGATACACCCGGAAAATCACAAGGATCTCAGAGTCAGAGTGACCGGCTACAGCGGTATATTTGTCGATTTATGTAAAACGTTACAGGACGATATTATTAAAAGATCGACCTGAAACAAGCAGACAATCAAGCAATAAAATTCAATAAAAAGGCCGAAATCAAGTGATTTCGGCTTTTTTGTGTGAAGTCATTCGGCATAAGTCGTTCCGAGCGCTTCCGAAGATTTCATTTTTCTGTATAATTGTACTGCAATAAAGACGGTTACGGCTGTCCATAACGCACACCATACCTCGACCGCCCAAAGCGGTAAAACGTTTCTCTGGTACAACGCGGGAAACGTGTCCGTCAGCATATGAAGTATGATCGCCGCAGGAAGGCAGAACTTCTTTGCATTGAGTACTCCGTAAAACACAATGACTGTGAGCCCGATATGCAAAAGCATTGCAAGAACCCGCTCAACGACGTTTAAAGCCATCAAACCGTAATCAAACGATGCTGCAGACTGAACGACCGGAAGAACCGTTTCAGCGTTCTCCTCTGTAACTTTTAAGGCGCTTAATGCGCTTTCTGCGTTT
>JAEEGL011996676.1_pt1 | contig 22461 bp, 11 predicted proteins | sample 9134231 | NCBI WGS metagenome assembly JAEEGL01 (sample SAMN16246548, study PRJNA631951) | gut metagenome | biome: gut microbiome; feature: rumen; material: fiber-attached | host: Bos | place: Iran: Karaj | collected 2018-10
CTGTATGTTTTTGACATCTAGAACAATATTTACTTAATTCTAGTCTTTCTGTAGTATTTTTAACATTTTTATTAGTACGATAATTTTCTTCGTTACATACTGTGCATACAAGTGTTTTTCTTTGTCTATTTCCGATCTTTGCCATAAAGCACCTCCCTTTTTCCATTTAGTATTATATCAAACTAATATAGTAATTACAACACATTTTGTTGATATTGTTTAATTATTAATAATATGCTAAAATACCCTTGATGTATATGAAAGACGTAGTTGGAATTATTTGTGAATATAATCCATTTCATAATGGACATGTGTATCATCTATCTAAAGTAAAGGAATTGTTTCCTAATTCTTTAGTTGTTTTAGTAATGTCAGGATGCTTTACTGAACGTGGTGAAATATCATTATTAAATAAATGGGATAAAACAAAATTAGCTCTAGACTACGGAGTTGATCTAGTTATTGAACTACCATTCTTTTATGCTACTAATTCAGGTGATTTTTTTGCAGAAGGATCTATTAAAATATTAAAAGAATTAAATTGTAATTATTTAGTATTTGGTAGTGAATTAAATGATATAGAAAAACTTGAAGAACTTGCAACTATCCAAATTAATAATAAAGAATTTGATAATTTAGTAAAACATTATACTGATTTAGGTAATAATTATCCTACTAGCTTATCTCTTGCTACAAAAGATTTAACAAATACTAGTATAAAGTCACCTAATGATCTTCTTGCAATAAGTTATATTAAAAAGATTAAAGAATTAAAAGCAAATATTATTCCAATAAGTATTAAAAGAACTAATGATTATCATGATAAAGTATTAAATGATTCTATTACATCAGCAACAAGTATAAGAGAAGCTTTAAATGATAATATTGATATCTCTAATTATGTACCAAAAGAAGTAATAAATAAAATAAATAATATAGATTATCAAAAATACTTTAATTTAATTAAATATAAAATACTTTCTGAAAATAATTTAGATAATTATTTAGATATTAATGAAGGATTAGATAAAAGAATAAAGAAAGTAATTAATAAAGCAAATAATCTTGATGAACTTATTAAACTTATTAAAACTAAAAGATATACTTATAATAAGATTAATAGAATATTACTTCATATTTATACAGGTACAACTAAAGATGAAATAAATAATCTTAATAAGCTAACTTATATTAGAATATTAGGTTTTACAAAAAAAGGTAAAAAATATATAAAAGATATTAGAAATACAAGTAATATTCCTATTATTACTAATTATCATGAATTAGATGATTATATTCTTAATAATGAACTTAAAATAGCGTATTTATATAATTATTTAATTAATAAAGAAGAATTAAATTTAATTGAACTTAAGTCAATTCCAATAAGCAAATAAAAAAGAAAGCAATTATGCTTTCTTTTTATTTTTATTCTTCTTAATTATTCTTATTACTACATAAATAATTATTAATAATAGAATAATTGAACTAATTACTAATAACCAAACATTACTTGATACATCATCACTTGTTATTGGTGTTATTGTATTTGTAGACTTAAGAATTGTAAATGTTGTACTTGCTTCTCCACCATCATTAAATACTACTTTAAATGTATGATCACCAACTGCAAGAACATTAATAAATTCTTTTTTGAATGTAATTACAGTACTTCCACTCTTATGTATATAATTAGCACTATTAACTACTTTATTATCTACATAAACTTTTCCACCTGGATTAAATACAGAATAGTCAGCATTAATCTTGAATGTAGCTTCATTACCTTTTTCTACTTCTTGACCTGCTCCTTCAATTACCATATATTCTATCTTCTTAGTATCAATAATAATATTATATTCTTCCTTAATATTGTTAATAGTTAATTTATCATCAACTAATAAATTAATATTTTCAACACCATTTACTAAGACAGATGTTAATACATATCCAGAAGCTGGCTTAATAGTAATTGTTTTACTATCATTATATTCTACATTCAATAATCCATAAGGCGAAGCATCTACATTATTACCAATAATCTTCATCTTATAAGTTATTTTCTTAAATGTAACAATAATATTTAAGTTTTCTCTTAAGGCTTTAATCGTAATCCTATTATCTGTTACTGCTTGTGTTTTACCATTAATAGTTACTTTATCAAGTTTATATCCTTCATCTGGAGTAAATTTAATTTCTCTTGTTTCACCATTTAGAACATCAGTTTCTGATGCTGATATAGCACCACCAGTACCATTAACACTTGTTGTAATATTAATAGCATTCTTACCAGTAACAGGAATATCTAAATTAATTGTTGTATAGTTCTTACTATCATTATTCTCTGTATATGTTGCTGGATAATTATTCTTTCCTTCTATTATAACAGTTGTAGAATCAGTCCAAGAAAGACCTAATTTAGCAAGAGTTACGGTAGATAATGGTCTATCAATAATTCCTACTAAATTATTAATACTTGGTGCAGTTGATTCTTTCTTAGTTATTTCAAAGTTAACTTTAAATTCACCAACATAATCATTTTTATCATAACTATATACTACATAATAACTACCAACATCTTTTGGTTTATCAGTTTCATTATCATTACTATCATAATATTTAATAGTTAAATCAGATGCCGTAATATTTCCTGTATTACCAGAAACTATTACTTCTCCATCCAGTGCAATAGGATTTCCTGTATAAGTTTTAGATTGATTATCAGGAATACCACTTATTGTTAATACTTCTTTTTCTGATATTTCAAAGTTAAGAGTAACAGAACCTGTATAATTAGCACTAGTTGCTGTAACAGTTACTTTAGCTTCAGTTCCAATCTCTTTATTATCAGCATAAGTTACTGTATAATCAGTATCTTTTGCTAATTCATTACCATCAATAGTAACAGTTACCCTAGGTTCTTTATCAGTTCCATCATATTTAATAACTGTATATTCAAGAGTAATATCATCATTAGTTAAAGTATGAGGAATAATATTAAAGTCTTTCTTAGTATTTTCTCCAGTAGTTTCAAATGTATAATTACCATCTTCTTTTGGAGCAATACTTGCATGTGCAATTCCAACATTAATATTATCAGTGTAAGTTACTACATAATCTTTATCTGCTTCAAGTGTAACTGCATCAAATGTAACAGTTAACTGAGGCTTAATTTCAGAACCAGTATATTGTTGATCTACTATTGCGCCAATTACTGGATTAATAGCAAGTTTTCCAATAGTAAATTCTTTTTCAATTCTATCTTCAGTAAAGTAATTTCCTTTACCACGAACGAGAACTTTTGCAGTACCAGCATTAGTATTATCAACATATTCTATTTCATAATCAGTACCCTCTATAAGGGTTTTATCACCTATTTTAACTGTAACATTAGGTTTCTTTTCATTACCATCATATGTGTAATTAGTCTCATCTAATGTAACATTATCAGCATATAACTCTTCAAGAGTAATTCTTGCTGTTGATTGAACAACGTTTTCATTAAGACTATATTTCTTTGAAGTATCTTCAGATAACGTAACAGTTACAGTTACATCTTTATCAGTACCAATTTCTTCATCTTCAAAGACACCAACGGCAGTAAAGTCAGTTCCTTTAACTAATCTATCAGAATTAACTTGTTCAACTAAATCTACTCTAATAACAGTTGCATTAGTATTACCATCATAGTTCTTATTGCTTACTTTTACATCATTAATTACTAAAGGTGCTTTATTAACTGTTAATGTATATGATGCAAGGGCTGGTGCATAATCTTCTGTTTCACTTGCTTTAGCAGTAATAACAGCATTACCAGAACCAACTAATGTAACATTACCAGAATTATCTACTGTTGCTACTTCTAGATTATCTGATTCATAAGTAATTATTCCATCACCAGTTGTTCTAGTAGCAGCAAGTGTATAATTTTCACCATATGTCTTAACAAGTTCAGTTTCACTAAACGCTAAGTCTTGAGCACTCTTATTCTTAATTAAAATATTTATGTTATCAACTGTTCCTTTATAGTTCTTTTTACCTTTGACAGTAGCAACAATTGTATCTCCTACATTACCGTCTAAATTAGTAAAGGTAATTGTATAATCTTCATCTAAAGTTAATACTTTATTATTAGCTTTAACAACGACATTTGGAGCTAATGTTTCACCAGTATAATATATTGATTCTGGTGCAATAACATTATCACTTGTTAAAGGATATTTTTCAATTTCAAAATGAACTGTAGTATCTTCAAAATCATGTTTACTACTTGATAATGATTTAATAATAATATCAGCAGTACCTGCCTTTTTGTTATTATCATAATCAACACTATAGTCGACATCTTTTTCTAATACTTTTTCAGGTTCAGGTGATACTTTTGTAACAATTACTTCTGGTTTGATTTTATCACCAGTATAAACATAACTCTCATTATAACCAGAAACTGCTATTTCAATAGGAGCTTTTGGTTTTGTCTTAATTTCAATTTGAAGATCTCCGGCTACCTTAGTTATTTTATAGTTACCATCGCCTTTATTATTGGCATTTTTATTTTCATATATACCAGTAACTTTAACTTTATCTAAGAAATATCCATCTTCAACATTAATACGGAAGTTTACTTGTCCAGAACCAGATATATCAATATTACCTGAATCTTTATCTCTAATATAAGCTTGTGTAACATTAAATTCATCTGGTGCTAATGAAGAATTATCTTCGTATGCTTTTGTATAGAAAACATCAACACTTGTAACATGTTCATCCTTTGTAAAATATGCTACATATTTATCATCTAATTTAGTTTCAATTGTAACTTTTAAATCTCCACTTACTTTAGTAAGACGATAAACATTTTTAGATTTTGTATCTCCAGGACCTTTTATATTTTTATAATGATCATCTATATCACTTTCATCTCGTTTAATATTTTCAATTGTTATATTTTTAAGAATATATCCATCTTCAAGATTTATTCTAAAGTTTATTTGTCCAGTATCTCCAGAAACATCAATTATACCTGTATCAGCATTTCTTGCATATGCAAAGTCTACATCTGTTTCACTCGGAGTACCATATTCTTGTTTATTAAATATATCAATTGAGGCAACACCACTATCTTTTTCAAATAAAGCAATATATGGATCAGTTGCACCTTTTACTCTTACTGTTGTTGAAACTGGGAATACTAAACTAATATCAGATCCTGGTGCAGTTACTGCGGATATACCCAAATGTATTGGATAGTATCCTGTTGGTGTATCTTTGTCTACGCTAAATGTAGCACGATAAATAATACCACCGTTATTAACGGTATATCCATCAGGTTTAATTAACCATATTAATCCATTATTAACATCTTCAACTGAATCACCATTTTCAATTACTTTTTCTAAACTTGTCAACATGAAATAAGGATGATCAATATCATGTTCACTACTTGGTGAGAAATATGCTTCAAGGGCAGTAAATGATATATCACCAGTTGCTTTTAATTCAACTGTAACCTCTCCATTATTTTCACCATCTACTAGTATTGGATTGGATGCCGAACTATTATTTGTTAATTCAAATTTATTTACTGTATTATGATTTGCAATCTCCATATTATTTTTTAATAATAAGGCATCTGTTGCTGATACAAGGCCATCATTATTAACATCACCTATCATTTCACCAATAATTGGAAGTGTTTCATAATCATCATTAGTTTTTGATAATTTAGAATTTCTAATAGATATTGCATCATTATTATCAGCAATACCATCAAGGTTAACATCACCTTTTAGTACAACATACATATCAAATGATGATGTATTTTCAATCTTGTATGTATATACTGCAGGATTACTAGAATCTCCAAAACTACCTGTTACACTTGTAGGATTATGAACTGCAAACTCAGTAGTATTACCCACCGTAGTAACCATTAACATTATCTCTTTGCTTGATCTAATCGTTAATACTCCTGTATTATCATGAACAGTAAAATCACTTGTCTCTGTCCTATCACCAGTTCCGTCATTAATAGTTACACTAGCAACGCCATTAGTTTTATTATAAATATTAAAGTTTAATTCATCTACAAAGAAATAAGTTTTTCTTTCGGATACCACACCATGTTCACATGTATATGTCATTATACCTGGTGTATCTGGAGTAGCTTCTTGTGTAATTACAGGTGCCATCCAAGTATGTGTAAATGGTTGATTATAATCTTCTTCCAACGTTGTTGTAGTAGTAATTGAACTACCTTCATCCAATGTTGGACTTGTATAGATCATATATTTAGATTTTTGAATTATTTGTTCATTAAATACTTTATTTCCGTTTCCATCTAGTACTGCAATCTTTGTATTAGCCGGATATGTAGTATTATCAATAATATATTTTTGACTACTTCCAATGCCACCATTTTCTGCTGATACAATACCTGATTCAGCAATACCACCAGCTGAGAAGAATGTAGCACCATCTATTATAAGTCTTCCATCACGGTCAAGTGATGAGTTACTACCATCAGCATCTTCATGATAAACGATTTGCGTTCCACCATATAAATATATACTACCATTTGAATCCAAACCATCACCATTAGCATTAACATATATTTCACCACCATAAATATATATGGCAAATAAATCATTTCCTGTTTCACTAGGATTAAAACTACCTGGATCTGGATCTTCATCTTCTCCTGATGATGCACCACCAGCAGCATTTATACCATCATCGGTAGCAACAACATATATTTTTCCTGAATAGATATATAGATTACCTGCTTCTAAGCCTTCATAACTATCAGGAATAGTTATTTCTGGATCACGTTCTAATCCACCTTGGGTACCAACAGTTAATTTGGTATTAGCATGAACAGCATCATCACCAGATTTTAAATTTAATGTTCCTCTTGTTATTATTATGCTTCCTTCAGAGTGAATAGCATCATCTGATGAATCAATAGTAATTATTCCACCAGTAATAGAAATTATATTAGTTGCACCAGATGTATCTTCATCTTTTGGTGATGCTTTAATTCCTTTTGCACTCATTAAATCTTTTGCAAAGGAAGTTGGATCCGATCCTTCAAATGTATGAATTTCTAATTCACCATTTGTCATATAGAAATTATTTCTTGTTTGAATACCATCAAGAATGGCATATATTTTTATGTTGGCATTATTATTAACATAAATATTACCTAAAACTTGTATACCATCTTCACCGGCATTAATATCAAAACCACCACCATTAATAGTTAAGTTAAGATTTTCGGTACTACCGCCTTCATCAGCAGAAATTTTAATACCTTCTGCCTCGGCTTCTATTGCAAAGACACCTTCATTAATAGTTATAGGTCCTTCATTTGCTATACCATGATTATCTGCTTCAATATCGTAATAACCACTCTCTATTATAATTTTAGATTGTTCTCCACCTTTAATACCATTTTTAGTATTACCTTTTATTGTTAAGTGACCATAACCACCTAAGGTAAGTTTTGAATTCTTACCAATTTTAATACCTGCTCCTCCAAATAAATCACTTATTTCTAGATCAGTTGAAAATTCATTATGAGGGTCTTCATTATCAATTAATGTATTCCAGCCTACTAGTTTAATAGTAACATCTGTAGGTGTAATAGTTACTTCACCAGTATTCTTATCTTTTACTTCATCAGCTTTTTTTATTGAAACTGGAGCAGTTCGAGAAGATGTTAAGGATAAATTATCAAATATTAGATTAACACCTGAAATTCCTTTTTTAATTATAATATTTCCTTCATTTGAAGAACCAGTAACACGATATGTACCTGCTTTTGTAATTTCAAGTGTTGTTCCATTTATATTATAACCAGTTCCTGGAATAGTTTGAATAATATTATCATTATCAAAAGTTAATGTTGTTGTATAAGATGTTTCTGCATATACTTTATCTATACCAAACATTAAGATAACTGCTATTATCATAATTATTCTACTAAAGTGTTTTATATATTTATCCATAATTCACCTCCTCTTTTCTATTTAATTTTTATTAATTACTTGCTGTAAAGTATCCTGGATTACCAGGTACATCTACATGTGCATAATTTGCTCTTGTATTATATCCATCACTATATCTTGTTCCATTTTGTCCTTTTATGTTAGTACAATTTAAGAACATTTCAGGATTTGATGTAATATTAAGAACAAATCCATTACTAACTATAATTGTTTTTAATGCTGTCATATTATTAAACATCTTATTAAAGTTAGTTACTTTACTTGTATTAAAATTACTTAAATCTAATTCTCTTAATACATTTGTTCCTGCAAACATTTCTTGCATATTAGTAGCACTTGCGGTGCTAAAACTTCCACCTAAATTAATTGATTGGAATGAAGAACCATGTCTTAAGAATTGTGCAAAGTTCTCTACTTTACTTGTATCAAAATGACTTAAATCAATACTTTGCATCTTATACATATCATCAAACATTGCTCGCATATTTGTAACTTTACTAGTATTAAGATTAGGAATTAGTAATTCAGTTAAATTATCCATATGACTAAACATATTTTGCATTGTTGTAGCACTATCAGTATAAAAATTTGTTAAATCTAAACTAGTTAATGTTTTACATTCATTAAACATATAATTAAAGTTTTCTACTTTTCTTACATCCCATTTAGATACATCAAATGATGGCATCTTCCAGTTTTCACCAAACATTGACCTAAAGTTTTTAGCATTTGTGGTATTAAACTTACTTACATCCATTACTTCTAAGTTTCGACAACGCCAGAATGTTTGTTCATAATGTGTTGTATTATCGGTTTTAAAGTGTGTATCTATTTCTGTTATTTCTTCCATAGCACTAAACATATATGATGCATTGCTATTTAGATAAATATCATCAGCATCACTACCATAGTATATTATTTGATCATCAGTATCATACCATAGATATATTGGATAATCAGATAATGTACTAATTGATACAATATTAGCCTCAACTCTTTTATCTACTGGAACATTATCTACATATTTAAATTTCTTAATTTTCTTATCACTACTATTTACATCTATTTTTCTACCGTTAGCAAGTTGTTTCATTTTATTATTTAATTTTGTACCTGTATCAAATGTAGCAATACTTGCATATTCCCATTTAGCATATATTGTAACTGTTCCTGTCAAAACAAGATTTGTTACTTCTGCTTCATCAAGATATTGAGTTCCAGAACCATCCTCATTTTCTGTCCAATAAACGAATTTATATCTAGGTTTAGTATACAAATTTTTTGATAAAGGAACTGTTGTTCCAACTTGAATTATTTGATTTTCCATCTCTCCTGTTGCATCATCATCATTCTTATCAAATTTAACAATATAAGAATTAGGAACAAAGTGTGCTGTATAAGTTCTATCTCCTGTCTCATGATTTATTTCAACTGTCTCTTGTTTTGTTGTACTATCATTTAATGTCCATCCAGCAAATGTATTACCTTCTTTTGTTGGATTAACTAATATAAACGAGTCTTCAATTGTATATGTTGTTTGATTAGCATCACTTGGTGTTACAACACCACCATCTAATACATAATCAATTGTAAATGTAATTATTTCATAATGAGCTACATAATGACGGTCTCCACTAGATCCTAGAGGAATTGTTACATCAAGTGTTAATGTATCAACATCAGTTCCAGTCCATCCAATAAAGTTATATCCTGGCTTAGTTGGTCTAATTAATGAAATTGTATCATTAACACGATAAGAATCATAATTATTAGGACTAACTGTACCACCATCATATTCATAAGTTAAATTATATGTTTTAATAGCAAATACAGCTGTATATTCTTTATCACCAGTTGAACCTTGTTCTACTTTTACATTCTTTGTTGCTGTACTTCCATTACTACCAATCCATCCTATAAACTCATAACCATTTTTAGTTGGATTAATAAGTTCAAATGTTTCTGTGATCTTCGTATATTTATTTGGATTAGTTCCCTCTATAGAACCGCCATCCAAATTATATGTTATTAAATATTCTCCAGGATTAATATTAATCCAGATAGCTGTATAAGTTTTATTTCCTGTTAATTTCTCAATCTTAACAGTCTTACTTATATTACCATTATCATCTTTCCATCCTGCAAAACGAAGTGTTGCTTCACTCTCTTGATCATATCTATCTTCTGGATTATTTAATGTGAATGTATCTTCTACTGTATAACTTTCTCTATTATTTAAACTTGCTTTTTCAGTATCAGTTAAATCATTATAGGTAATTGTATAACTCTTTGGTCCATATACTGCTTCAAGTTCAAGATCTTCTAATTTATCACTTATTACTAAATCTTTTCCTAAATTGTTACCATCTTTATCTTTCCATCCAATAAAGTCATAACCAGGTTTTTCTGGATTATTTATTGCAAGTGGTAAATCTGTTATTTGGAAACTATCAGGATTAATAGCATTACCACCATTTAGTTTATAAGTAATATTATATTTGTTCATTGTATATTTAGCAGATAATACAATATCTTCTTTTAGAATTGTTTTAAAGTCAAACTTATCATCACCAACATACCATCCTTTAAATGTATGTCCTACTTTTATAGGTGAGTTTGGTTCATCTACTTTAGAATTAAAATCTATTACTACTTCATCTTTAGTATCTTCATTAACAAAAGTAACTTTTACTTTATCTACTATCTTAAAATGATTATTAAATACAATTTTACCATCAACATCTTTAGCCTTAATAGCTTTCATTGAGAATGGTATTAATACTAATCCCAATATTATTGCTGTTATTATTTTACCTCTTCGATTATTTTTAGAGGTAACAATTGTAATTATAAGCAATACAATTAATGCTAAAACAAACAATGTTAAATATATATATACTTTATCTCCTGTTATTGGAACAGCAGGTATTTCTTCCTCTGTTTCTTCACCATTTTCATCTACTAAAGTAAAGATAAATGTTACTTTATTATCAAATTCTTTATTATCAGTAGCTTCTTTATTATATTTAACTCTTAAATATATATCTAATGTTGAATTAGCTTTTATAGATTTGCCTCTATAACTTGTATCAAATTCATATGATATTATTTCATTAGTATTATCGTTAGTAATTGATGTTAATGTATAATCTTTAGAATCAGTATTTTCAATCTCTAATTTGTAAGTTACAAAATCATCTAATTTATGGAATGTTATATCACTATCAGCATACTCTTCATCAAATACATTTATTGTTGTATCTGAAAGTAGTGTTTTTCCATAAACAGTTAAATCATGTAATTTAATTATTCTAGAGGACGCAAAAACATTTTCTATTAGAAAAATAGAAATAAAAAGCATAACAAAAACTAGTGTTATATATTTTGTTATCTTCTTCATACAAACAATCCTCCACTATATTAATTAAATTATATCATATATAATATTTCAACACAATAAATTTGCCATTATTAATTATAATTTAGCAGTAAAAAAATAAGATATTTCTATCTTATTTTAGATCCACATTGAGAACAAAAATTAGCATCAGGTTCATATTTACCACAATTAGGACAATATTTAACTGCATAATCCTGTCCAGTATTATTAACTGCTTGATTTATACCAGTATTAATATTTATTGGAACATTATTATTTGCTACTTGATTATTATACATTTGCTGATTACTATTCATCATTTGAGTGTTAGTTGCTTGACCATTATTAGTCATTGGTTGATTAGGATTTCCATTAGCATACATACTATTATTACCAAAAGTATTATACATTGGTCGATAATTATTATCTTGACTAAAATAGATACTTGCAAGAGGCATATTACTTACTGGTTGATATACTACTTTTCTCTCTCTACTTACATCTCTTATTTTCTTAATAACATATATATACATAAGAACAATAAATACAAGCCATACAATAACTAATAGTCCACTACCAGACATAACTAGGAAATCATAAATACCATGAGATACCATTGGAATAGCTATACTTAAAATCAAATATTTTTTACGAGTACTTCTATTACCTATTACCTCATATTGTTTAGCAAGTCCTAAATAATACCCCATCAAAACAGCATCACATACGTGACCTGGTACGGCTGTAACCGCACGCAAAAGAGCCGTTTGCATCGTATTATCAGACACAAATACATATAAAATATTTTCAAAAGTTGCAAAACCTAAAGCAACAAAACCACAATAAAGCAAAATATCATATACTTCATCAAATTCCTTACTTTTGTAACCTATTACATACGCAAAAAACCATTTACTAAATTCTTCAACTAAAGCAACACCTAACATTACTTTAATAAACAGTTCAATAAGATTATAATTTACTGATCCATCAATAGTTGGAATTAAACCAGGTACAATACTATTAAGTACTGCTGATAATATAAATGTTAAAAAACAAGATCCAACTCCACCAAAAAATAATCCTATAAGCAATCCTTTTGGTTCTTTATTAAAATCTTTTTTATATAAATACCATCCAATTAAACCAGATGGAATTATTGCCAGTAATAAATATACTAATGTCATATACTCACCTACTATAATAATCTTATCATAATTATCATAAAAAAACATATAAAATTAATTATATGTTATTTTTTTTATAATATTTACATAAATCTTTTAATTTACAATTAGAACATTCTGGTTTTATAGCCTTACAAAAATATCTTCCAAATAGAACAAATTGTAAGTGTCTTTTACTCCAATTATCTCTTTTGATATTTCTTTTCAATGTATTTTCGATAGTTATTACATCACTATTTTCTCTTACTAAGTTGAGCCTCTTTGTTACTCTTTCAATATGAGTATCAACTGCAAAAGAAGGTATATGCAAATACTCTGAATAATACACATTAACAGTTTTTCTACCTATTCCAGGAAGAGTTTCTAAATCATTTCTTTTTTCTGGTACTACCCCATTATATTTATCACAAATAATAGTTGCTATTCCTTTAACATTTTTACTTTTAATATGATAATTACCAAGAGGTTTTATAATAGTTTCTAAATCGTTTAAATTAGCACTTTTAAGTTCATAAAGGCTTTTATATTTATTAAATAATTCTTTTGTTACCATATTAACTCGCCTATCTGTTGTTTGTGCTGATAACATAACGGCAATCAATAATGAATAATCATTAAAATAATCAAGTTCACAAACTGGATTAGGTATTAAATAATCAAGATAATCTTCTATTATTTTATACTTCATCATCTTCAAACCATTTAACATTTATTATAGAATCAACAGGTTCATTAGATACTTCTTTAATTTTATTAATATCATCTAAACTTTTAACACCTTGTTTCTTCCAATCAAATAATACTTGATCCATATATCTAACAGTAGGATTGTTATTCTTTGCTTCCTTCAAAGCTTCTTTTATTAATTCATCACTATAGTCTTTTTGTAGACTTATAACAAGTTCTTGTTCATTAGGTTTTAACTTTCTATCAAATTCTTTTTCGATTAAAGAAAAAATATTATTATCACTAATTTCTTCATTTAATTCATTAATTAATGATAAAGTAATTTTTTCATAAAAGATATCCATATTTATTTTTTCTTCTAGAACACCATTACTATTAGTGAAACTATCTAAACTTAATAGTCCTTTATTTCCAAGAGAATCTACTCCAATTAAAACATTTTCAATAGATATTCCTAATTTATTACTTAATAATTCCGGATCATAGATAATATTATTGTTGTTATATAAATATATTAATAAGACAAATTCATCTAAAGTTAAATCAAACTTCGAATATTCTTTTAATACATACATAGGAATAACTAAATTACCACTTTTAATTACATCATTTAATTTAACTTTATTCATAAATCCTCCTAATTATCAAATTCAAGTTTTATATTATATTCGTACTTTTCTCCTGCATCTTTTTTAGTTACCCAAATATATAACTTGTAATCATTTTTTTCATTTTTATTTATATTTCCTTTATAGATAATATTATCAGATATATTAGATAAATGACCACTTTCTACTTTTTTATCATCACGCATTAATACATAATCAAGGCTATCTCTTTTAATATCTCCTGATACATCGCTTATAACTAATTTAAAATTTGCTGCTCTATTACCTTCATTTTCCATATGGAAGATATAAGGCCATAGTTTTAAAGCTTCTTCTTCTGATAATTCTGTAACATCTTCTAATGTAAATGATTCACTATCTTCAAAAGTAATCTTAACATTAGTATTCTTTACATACTTTTTAGAAAAATAGTATGAACCATACGCTAGTAATGATCCTATTCCTAATAATATTATTATTAAACCAATTCTTTTTACCCATTTATTCATTTTTCTTTCCTCATCAAATATTCAAATATTAAGAATGCTAATTTTAAAGTGTCATGTTTATATGCTCCATCATATTCTATAACTAAGTCATCAGCAATAACATCAATCTTACGAAGATTTGCTCTATCAAGTACTACTGGACTCTTTTGTTCTTCTGTTGAATACTTCTCAACTAGTACTGGATCCATCTTTTCTTTATTAAAGATACCAACACTTATTTTCTTTTCGCCTAAATAACTATTTAAAAGTTCAATATGATCGCTAGCTGTTAAATCATCAGTTTCTCCCGGTTGAGTGAACATATTACAACAATACATAACAGGAGCTTTAGATTCATCAATTGCATTTAATAGTTCTTTACACAAAATATTAGGAATAATACTTGTAAAGACACTACCCATTGATAAAACAATTAAATCAGCATTATGAATTGCTTTTATCGCTTCTTTAGATACTGTAGGTTCTTCTTTATAAAATACTCTTTTAATCTTTTTAGTAGATTGTGTAATTCTATGTTCTCCTTCAACAATAGAACCATCTTCCATTTCACCCATTAGGGTTACATTATCTTCTGATACTGGTACAACTTTACCTTTTAAGTCTAAAACTTTTGATAAAGTACGAACACCATTATTCATACTACCTGTCATATCAGCTGCTGCTGTTAAAAGTAAATTACCTACTGGATGTCCATTCAAATCACTTGTTGTTTTGAAACGATAATTTAATAATTTTCCTACAACTGGTTCTGTTTCTGATAATGAAATAAGAACTTGTCTAATATCTCCCATAGCAGGTAAATTAAATTCTGATCTAAGTCTTCCAGTACTTCTTCCATCATCACATACAGATACAATAGCTGTTATATCTACTGGAAATTGTTTAAGCCCTCGAAGTAAGAATGATAGTCCTGTTCCTCCTCCTAATACTACTACTTTTTTATTCATATATAATCTCCTTTATTAATCTAATAACATTATATACTAAATTTTATAATATTTCACTACTTTACAAAGAAAAAGAACAAAGTCTATTTCAAGGCTTTGTTCTTATCTTTAAACATTACTTTATTTATAACAAAGATACTTATTATAAATAGGATTGCACCAATGATATATATTAGTGAATTACTTCCTGTTATAGGAGCTTCTTGCGGTTTTTCAACAAATACTACTTGTACTTTAATATTGTTTTTAACACTCTTATAATGACCTAATATCATTTTATCTTTTGAAGTAATTGGAGCATCTACATCATTAACAATTACTCTATCTATTTCATAACCATCACTTGGAGTTATGATAATATCTTCTTTAGAATCGTCACCGTAAGCAACAACCTCTCCACCAGTAATTGTACCAACACCACCTACTACTTCCGTAGTAATATTATATTTTAATCTTTCATATTCATATACTACTTCAACAACACCATCAGTATATTTAATTGTTTCAGGATTAGGAGCCTTACTTACTTTATATCCTTCAATACTTACAGGTTTAGTAATATAAGTTTCTCCTGCTGTACCAATACTTTCAATATCATTAGCAAGTTTTTCCCTTGTATTTTGTTTATAATGATGAACAATTATTTGACCTGGTAATTTAACTAAAGTAGATGTTGTTGCTTCAACAATACGACTACTATTAGATAATTCTATCTTACCATTAACTTTATTGTTTAATACACCATAACCTGGATAATTATAATATTTAACTTTAATAGTTTTTGTTATTTCTTTAGTTTGATCACTGCTATCAGTATTTATATCACTCCAAGTTTCTCTCCATGTAACAGTTCTATTTTCTTCGTTATAAACACCACCCGCTAAGTCTGACTTAGATTCATCTATTTTAGATGGAAGGGTATCAACAAGAGTAATCGTTGCATTACCAGAATATGCATTTAATGTTGCTGTATATTTAATAGTATATTTAACAATATCATCACGACTATTTATTTCTTCGGTTCCGGTTTTCGTAATAGTTGTTCTAAGTTTTTCATCCATCTTTTGATAATAATATGTAACTTCAATAGTATCAGCACCAACTATTCCTTCAAAATTATCAGTCTTTCTTTGGAATTCATAATTATGAGGAACATCCCCAACACTAGTTTCATAATGATTTCCATATTTATAGTCAACTGTTACATCATCAATTATTTTATTATTTGTATCTGCATCTATATGATGAGTAATTACTTTAGCTGGTTTTCTTTCATAGTAGTAAGTAATTACAATACTATCTTGTTTAACTGTACCAGTTACATCAGTATTATTAATAACACTATTATTATCTGTTGATACTACACTCTTAAATCTATAATTACTATCTAATTCAGCACATTCATGAGCTTCATAATTACTACGATATGCTTTAGTATCAGTTATATCTGCACAAACACTATTTGTAGTACCATCTTCATAATAATGAACTACATAATTACTATTTTTTAATTTATAGAAATACGTAACTTCAATAGAACGTTTATTAACAGTACCATTTATTGGATCACCATCATGATTATTACTATATTCATAATCATCTTTATAATCAGGTAATAGTGCACTAGATTCTTTATAATGTGTTTCATATTCTGTTCCATAAACAATATCACTTATTTCATCTTCATATACACTTGTTGTACCATTTTCAATATAATGATGAACAACTAAATTAGATTGAACTTTAAATACTGCAGTTGCTTTATAATCACCTTCAGCAAGTTCATAATGATTATCAGCAAGAGCACCTAATAATTGTGCTTCATTAATTACTTTATTTTCATCAGTTGTTAAGACAACATATGTTGATGTAAGTTCTATAGTAGCACCACTAGCCATATTATCTATTTTAGCCATATGATCAGATACAACAGTATATCCTTCACCATCAGCAAAATAAGCATTATCATTATTTTCTTTTATCATTACATCATGAATTGCAAAACTTGCAGTATTTGTAACTGTAATTTTAAATGTTACTGTCTCCCCAGCATGATAATATTCTTTTGTTCCTACTACTTCTTTAGTAATTGTTGGTGCAAATGTACCAGTTTGTACTTTCCATTCACCATAAATTGTTATATTCTCTTCTGGCATAATGAAGTTATTTTCTTTATACCAACCTAAGAATTTATATCCTTCTGGATCATTTATTTCCGGATGTGTTACTCTATCTCCTGGTTTATGACTAGTTACAGGAGGTAACAAACTTTCACTATTTGGAGGAAGTACTGTATCATAGAATGCATATGTAACAGTATAAGTTACTTCATCAAAACTACCTCTTATTGTTACATCATGATCTGGCATTGAGAACACAGGTCCACCTCTTAGTGTTTCACCACTTGTATTAGGAAGTACTACATCTGTACTTGTCCATCCATTAAAGCGATATCCATTAAAGACATCTCCCGCTTTCAAACTATCAAGACTAACATTTGTATCAGGATAATATTCTTTTGTAGATGGTTTAACATAACCTGATGGTGTTGTTCCATCTATTTGATATATAACTTGATTCTTTTCTATCTCAGTAAATGAACCAGTAAATGTTACATCACTATTTGGCATTGTAAATGATCCATCAGTAACTGTTACATCAGTTGTAGTCCATCCACTAAATGTATATCCTTCTACTTCAACAGGAGCTGCCACACCTACTGTTGCACTCTCTACATAACTTGTTTGTAAAGGTACTGCTGGTGCATTACTAGGTACTGTTCCTGTATAAGTATAAGTTACATTATGCATAAGTAGATCTTCTCTACCCATAAAAGCATGAACAGTATTAGAGAAAACTGTTAAACTATCTTCTTTAGCTGTTCCATAGTTATAAAAATCTCTACGTTTCTCTACTTCTGTAGTATTAGGATCATCAATTGTTGCAGGAGTCTTTGTAATAATACCTACTGTTAATTTACATCCTGCTTTTAAATTTTTAACTTGGAAGGTAACCGTTCTTGTTGATTCATTATAATGAAGACCATGATAATAACAATTACCATTTTCACATGTTGTTTCTGTTAATTCATCTTCTTCAGTATCATCAACAACTTTACCTAAACACGATATGGTTTCGTCACTTCTTTGTACTGCTCCAATAGATCCGTCACTAGTTGCAACAAAGCCCTCAAAAGTCAGTCCATCAGGTATTTTATCTGATACATTTATATAACCACTATTAATCTCGGCAGTAGTTGTATCACTTGATTCAACCCCGTTTCGATCTACTCCATCATAATTAACATCTAAATAATAAGTAAGATATGAATTAGGTTCTACCTCAACATCATTTTCTAAGATTTCACTATAACTGAAGCCAATAAAAGCAATTATAGCAAGTACAAAACCTAATATCGGTAAAAACACTTTTTTATTCTTTAATATTTTCATATACCTATCCTCCATATCATTTTATCAAAATTTATCATATTAATCAACCTCAGATGTATCAATTACAAGGATTATATCTTTATATCTTCCATCCGTTGGTTTCATTACTGAATCAAGATCAAAAATTACTTTTGCTTTATCAGCATCAATCCACTCAGCACTTTTTGTTATATGAAGGCTTCCAGGTTCATTATAATCTTCACTTTTTATTTCTATACTTTTGACTTCTACTTCTTGAGAAAAACCTCTTCCAATAAAAAAGATAATAATTGGAACTATTAGTAATAAAATAAATAATTTTTTATTCTTCATACATTCCTCCTATTATCTCATTTTAATTATACAGTTTTTATACACTACATTCAATAAAAAGACAAAAAAAGATAATTAAATTAATTATCTTTTTTATTCATTATAATTTTTAATAACTAAATTATTATTCGTATTAGTAATATTACTTTTTGTAATACTCGGATCAAAATGCATTTTATATATATCAGTTGAAGTATATCCTTTTTGCATAGTTAGATTATTATAGAAAGTCTTTGACTTATTAAATATATACATTTTATTAGTACTAGTACTATTTATTTTTAAATTATTTACTTTAAGATCAGGAAGCCATAAATCATATCCATAATTATGTACTTTATTATCTTTAACACTTGCTGCCCAATAAACTAAATATATTGTTGTAACACCACTTCTTGGTTTTATAGTACTATTAGAAATGTTTATATTTCCATTCCATGTACTACCATAATCACCTCTTAAATAGATAAGATTATCCTTAGATGGGCTTATTACAGTAACATTATCAATGGTTAATTTATTATTATTGGTATATCCTGCTCCTGTAACAGTTATTGCATGTTTACCTACTGTTGTATTTTTAATAGTTAAATCTGTAGTACCTTCATGAGCATCTATACGATTTAGTTTACAATTATTATAAGTAATACTTTTTGTATGATTAGTACCTGTTACACCCCATAATGCTGCTGTTAATTGATTATCATTATACATTTTAACATTAGAAATATTCATATTTACGACATGGTTAAGATTAAGATCATATGTTGAATTACCAGTATTACTATTATCACCATTTAGGGCATAAACAACAGAATTAGAAAATGTTACATCCGCAATATTAGCAAAAGAATAAAAACCAGTATAACGATAATAAGAATTAACTGCTAATGTTTCTTTACTAGGATTAGATTCATTTTGATTAGTTACATAAACATGTTTGATATTATTAAGTTTTGTATTACTTCTTACAATACTAATATTTCTTCTTACATAACCTTTAACATCTTTTAATTTACTACTTGTAGAGATGATTGTTCTAAATGTTCCATTTTCAAAGACTAATTGATTACTAGGAATCTTGCATACTAAAACAGTATTAATATTGTTCTTATTATAATCACTTTTATTCCATACAAATTTATCTAATATTTTTCCATTTTTAACTCTAAATGATTCAGCTTTAGGATTACCATCATTTTGATTACCACCACTTCTTCTAAAGACATTATTTACTTTAGTTGCATTAGTAGTACCTTCTTTATTAATAATACGAACGAAAGCATAATTATATTTAAGTTCATTTGTTATTAAATTAACGATATTATTGACACTATTATATTTACTTATTGCACGTCCTTTGCATTCTTCACTATCAGGAGCTATTTTATATATTGTCCCATCATAATTAGCTTTTTTATCACTATTAAGAGTTAATATTTCATCATGAATATAAATAGTTGAACCATTTAAGTTAGTATTAGTTTGAACAGTTATTGTGCCACTATCTACTTTTCGATAAATATTATAGATACCTTTTGTTACAACTATTTTTTTATTTAATTTGTTCGCACAATCATGGGCTTCTTTAATAGCATTATAATCATCATATTTACCAGATGATATTTCTTCACGAAGACTTATAAAATCTTTGTAATCAATCGTATCCTTATTTTTCAAATTATCACATAAAGTAGGTTTAATAGATTCAGTATAATTAACAGTAACATTACAAGAAGCAGTCTTTGAATTAGAACTCTTTGCGGTTATAACTACAGATCCTTTGCTTATTCCTGTTACTTTACCATTACTATCCACTTGCGCAATATTAGGATTACTACTTGACCAAGTAATCATTTTTTTAGTAGCATTTGATGGATTTATCGTTACCATTAATGTTGCACTACTTCCTTTTTCTAAAATTAAAGATGATTTATTTAAACTAATACTTTCTACATCAATATTATTATTTCCATTATTACTGTTGTTATTATTACTATTATTATTATTATTACTATTACTGTTATTATTACTATTATTATTATTATTATTACTGTTATTATTACTGTTATTATTACTATTATTATTATTACTGTTATTATTACTATTATTATTGTTATTATTACTATTATTATTGTTATTATTGTTATTATTATTACTGTTATTATTACTATTATTATTGTTATTATTATTACTATTACTGTTATTGTTATTACTATTACTGTTATTATTACTATTGTTGTTATTATTGTTATTATTACTATTGTTAATATCTATAGTACTATTATTAACATCATCATTTTTTTTATTAAATAAATTTAACTTATCACTAAAGGCAAAGAAAATACCTATACCAATTAATAATATTAAAAAAATAGCTGGTAGCATACTATCATTATTTTTTTTATTTCTCTGAGAATAATTATTATTATAATTGTTATAATTATTTTCCATACTAGCCTCTCTATTATAGTTATATCATTTTTAAATAATAAAAAAAAGATAATCTTTCGATTATCCATTTATTTGACTCATTACTTCTTCAGCGAAGTTTTCATTACGTTTTTCCATACCTTCGCCTACTTCGAAACGAACTAGATCAACAAGTTTGCATCCATTAGCTTCTAAGAATTTACCAACAGTTTCCTTGTTTTCTGCTTTAACGAAAATTTGATCTTCTAAACATACTTCTTCATAATATTTACGAACTTTACCAACTAAGATGTTATCAATTTTATCAGCTGGTTTTCCTTCATTTAGAAGTTCTTGTCTCATTATTTCTTTTTCTTTATCTAAGTCTTCATTAGGAACACTTGCTTCATTTAAGTAAAGCGGTCTCATAGCAGCTGCATGCATAGCAACATCTTTGGCTGCATCAGCATTATTGCCATCAACAAGTACTAAACTAGCAATTCTTCCTCCCATGTGAATATAAGAACCAAATGTTTGACTATCAGTTTTCTCAATTCTCTTGAAACGACGGAAACTAATTTTTTCACCAATTTTAGCAGTTGCAGCAACAACTAAATCAGCTATAGTTGTACCATCTACGGTAACTTCATTTGCTTCTTCGATAGTGCTAACATCACTATTAATAAGTGCATTCCCAATAGTATTAACTAAGTTCTTAAATTCGTCATTCTTAGCAACAAAATCAGTTTCACTATTAACTTCAACCACTAAAGCACGATTACCTTCTACAAAGATTTGTGCTAAACCTTCAGCAGCAATACGATCACTCTTCTTAGCAGCTTTTGAAATACCCTTTTCTCTTAACCAATCAATGGCTTTATCCATATCCCCTTGATTTTCTTCTAATGCCTTTTTGCAATCAAGCATACCAGCACCAGTTTTTTCTCTTAAAGTTTTTA
>JAEEGL013425756.1_pt1 | contig 22461 bp, 15 predicted proteins | sample 9134231 | NCBI WGS metagenome assembly JAEEGL01 (sample SAMN16246548, study PRJNA631951) | gut metagenome | biome: gut microbiome; feature: rumen; material: fiber-attached | host: Bos | place: Iran: Karaj | collected 2018-10
ACCGTGAAATTCGTTATAAACGAGAAATTTAAGGAGAACGATCTTGCTCCCGAAAAGAATGCGTTTGAATACGGCGACAAGCTTTATATTCTGACGTGCGGCGCCGAATATACGTCGGTATATGAGATAACGGTGACTAAAAAATAACGAAACGAAACGCGTACGCTTTGGCGTGCGCGTTTTTGTTTTAATTTGACAAAATATCTTGATTATCGGCGATTTCTGTGGTATAATAAATTATATTTTAAGGAAAGTCGGTAATATTTATGCTTTCGACCGTATATACCTGCGGCGCGCGCGGCATCGACGGTTACGTCGTGACAGTTGAGTGCAACGCCGCCGACACGCTGCCGTTTTTTGAGATAGTCGGTCTGCCCGACGCGGCGATAAAGGAATCAAAAGAGAGGATCCACGCCGCCGTATCCAACTCGGGAATGCTGTTTCCGCAGAAGGGGCTGACGATAAACCTCGCGCCCGCCGACAGAAAGAAGGAAGGTTCGTCGTACGACGCCGCGATAGCCGCGTCGATACTCGCGGCCGCCGAAATAATAAATCCGGTGGCGGAGCTCGACAAATGCTGTTTCATAGGCGAGCTGTCGCTTTCGGGCGACATACGCGCCGTAAACGGCGTGCTCTGCATGGTCGTCGCCGCGAAGGAAGCGGGGCTGACCGAGATATTCGTGCCGGAAGAAAACGCGAAAGAGGCGTCGGTCGTCGAGGGTGTGAACGTTTACCCGGCGAAGAGCCTTTCGGATCTCGTCGCGCATTTCAATACGGACAGAAAGATAGCCGCCGTAGAATTTGACAGAACGAAATTTTCAAGGTCGTTTTCCGATTTTCTGCTCGACTTTTCCGACGTCAAAGGGCAGGAATCGGCGAAAAAGGCGATAGAAGTCGCCGTCGCCGGCGGTCACAATATCCTGCTCATCGGCCCTCCCGGAACGGGTAAAAGCATGCTCGCCAAACGCATACCGACGATAATGCCCGAGATGAGCTTCGAAGAGGCGATAGAGACGACCAAGATACATTCCGTCGCGGGGCTTCTGCCGCCCGACGTTTCGCTTCTTACGCAGAGGCCGTTCCGCTCGCCGCATCACACCATGTCGAGCGCGGGCCTGTCAGGCGGCGGCCATATACCCACGCCCGGCGAGATATCGCTCGCGCACAACGGCGTTCTGTTTTTGGACGAACTGCCGGAATTTTCGCGTTCCGCGATGGAGGCGATGCGCCAGCCGCTCGAAGACGGCAGAGTGACGATAACGAGAGTGAACGGCAAACTGTCATTCCCGAGCAAATTCATGCTCGTCTGCGCGATGAACCCGTGCAAGTGCGGATATTTCGGCTCGACGGCGCGAAAATGCACCTGCACCCCTCAGGAGATAAGAAAATACCTTTCTAAAATATCCGGACCCCTGCTCGACAGGATAGACATACAGATAGAAATGCCGTCTTTGTCGTTTGAGGAGCTTTCGAAAAAGCCGTCGGGCGAGCCTTCTGCGGTCATAAGGGAGAGAATAAGAAAAGCGCGCGAGTTCGCCGCGGAGAGAAACAGACTTTCGGGCATAACGAACAACGCGCAGATGACGAGCGCTCAGATAAGAAAATACTGCAGCGTCAGCGAAGAAGGCAAAAAGATACTCAAGGCGGCATTTGAAAAGCTCGGTCTTTCCGCCCGCGGCTACGACAGGATACTGCGGGTAGCCAGAACGGTCGCGGATCTTGCGCAGAGCGAACAGATAACCGATTTTCATATCGCGCAGGCGGTCAATATGAGATCGCTCGACAGAAAGTACTGGCGCTGATATGAAAAGATTCAGAGAAGTTTTTCATAATCCGCTTCTGCCGGAAGACGTATTCGTGCCCGACGTTGAAGCGCACGTGTGGGAAGACGGCAGGATATACCTCTACGGTTCGTACGACGTTCGCGGAAAGCAGGGATACTGCAGCGAAGAATATCACGTTTTTTCTTCGCCCGATATGATCCGTTTCACCGATCACGGCGTCGCTTTCCGTTTTTCCGACGCGAAATGGGCGCACGACTGCGCATACAGAGCGCTTTACGCGCCCGACTGCGCTTACCGCGACGGCAGATATTACCTCTATTACTGTATTCCGGACGGCAGATGCGGCGTCGCCGTATCGGATAAGCCGTACGGACCTTTTGAAGACGTCGGGCAGATGAAAGATCTGCACGGCATCGACCCCGCCGTGCTCATCGACGGCGACGGTCAGGCGTATATCTACTGGGGGCAGTTCGACGGTGTGCGGTCGGCGAAGCTCAACCGCGACATGGTGAGCATAGACGTATCGAGCGTGACTCAGCCGCTGTCTGTCGCGGAGCACGATTTTCACGAAGGCAGTTCGGTCAAAAAGATCAACGGAAAATACGTTTATTTATATACAGATACGCACCGCCATAAAGACGTCAAAGCCGGCGGCACGGCGACTTGCCTCGGTTACGCCGTCTCAGACGAGCCGCAGAGAGGGTTCAGATACGGCGGAGTCGTCATAGACAATTACGGTTGCGATCCGAAAACGTGGAACAATCACGGCAGTATAGCCGAGTTTAACGGGCAGTGGTACGTTTTTTATCACCGCTCCACGCACGGCGGCGAATTCAGCCGCCGGGTCTGCGCCGAAAAGATCGTGATCGGGAAAGACTGCGGTATCAAAGAAGCCGTTATGACCTCGGGAGAGATCGGCCGCGGCATGACCGTGCCGGCGGGCGCGGCGTGCATGCTGTCCGGTTCCGTCAGGGTCGGCGGAGCGCGCCTCGGGCTTGTCGGAGCAGAAGAAGGCGATACGGCGGTCTACCGTTACGCAAAGCTCGGCGGATGCGGCGCCGTAAGGCTTGACGGCGACGGCGGCGAAGCGGAGGTGTACGCCGGCGGATCGTTTTTATGCCGCGCGAAGACCGACGGGTCGGTCAGTACGTTTGCGCCGCTTTGCGGCGATTTTGAGATAATGCTGCGTTTTACCGACTGTAAGGAACTTTATTCGCTGGAATTCATATAAAACTTAACAGGTAAGGGAAAAGCCGCGGAGCGTATCCGCGGCTTTTGCGTTTTCAGGTCATATATTTTTTGAGTTTTTCAAGCGCCGCTTTTTCGATGCGCGAGATCTGCGCCTGAGACACGCCGGCTTCGGCGGCGGCTTCGGTCTGCGTTTTGCCGTTGTAATACCGCAGGCGCAGTATCTCCGCCTCTCGGCGGGTGCAGCGGCGCAGAGCTTCCTTCAGCGCGATACGGTCGATCCACGAATCGCCATCGGAATCGGCTATGCGGTCGGAAAGAGTCAGATCCTCGCCGTCGCATGAAGGAAAAGGCTCGTAGATCGACAGCGGGTCCGATATCGCTTCGAGCGCCTGACAAACGTCTTTGGCGCCGCAGCCGAGATACGCGGCTATCGCTTCGTTATCGGGTTCTTTTCCGGCTCTCGCCAGCTCTTCTCTCGCGGAAAGCGCTCTGTACGCGAGATCTTTCGTGCTTCTGCCCACTTTCAGCGCGCAGCCGTCGCGCAGATAACGGCGCATTTCACCGACTATCATCGGCGCCGCTGTTACACTGTGAAATCATTTTATGAAAGTATACGCGCCCGAGCCGACTTTGACGTCGTTACGCCCGAATCTCACGCGGCATACGGTGTTCGCCGGCACTTTTATTTTCAGAGTATCGCCCGATCTGTCGGATACTATCAGTCCGTTCGCCGAATCGTATTCGGCGTACACCTTTTCGGGGGCGCCGTTAAGACACGGCGAGATCTCGAATTCGGCAAAGCCCGGTTCCACCGGCTTTATGCCGGCGAGCTCGGCGTAGTACATATAAGCGAAGCCGCTGTGCATCGGGTGATCGTAAGAGGCTACCGTGCGCCCCTTCATTCCGATGCCCTCCATGTCGAGACATTCCCAGAGAGAAGTCGCGCCGTCGTCGAGCATCGTGCCGAAGTCGAAGAACGTTCTGCCGAACATCACCTTCATGGCGACGTCGCCGTGACCCGTTTCGAAAAGCATCGGGATAAGATATTTGTTGCCGTAGATGCCGGTCGTCATAACGTAACCGTTATCTTCTATGAGCTTCACCGTGGATCTGACGAGCGCGTCTCTGTCTTCTTCGGGGCAGGCGCGCAGAAGCCAAGCGGCGGCGTTCGAAGCGTAATAGCCGTAAGTTTTGTTTTCTTTATCGTAGAAATTGCGGTTTACCGATTCTTTTATCCGTGAGGCGAGTTCGTCGTATTTCGAGCCGTCTTTTCCGAGAGCGCGGCAGATATCCGCAAGCATGACGGTCTCTTCAAAGAACATGAACGTCGACGAATGGATAACAGGTATACGGCGCGGGTCTCCGTGGCCGACCGGAGGGCACCAGTCGCCGAGGCCTTCGTCTATCAGCAGATCCTTGCTCCGCTTCAGCTCGTGCTCTATCCAGTCGCACATATATTTAAAGTTGTCTTCAAGCGCGCGTTTGTCTCCGCAGAGCGTATAGAGCTTATAGGGTATGACTATCTGCGCGCAGCCCCAGAGCGGAGAGCCCCAGCCGCAGGTGCGTTTGCCGGGGGCGATCATCGTCCAGTCGCCGTAGACGTCGCGCGACTGCCGCACGTCGCGGAGGTATTTTTCGTAAGGGGCCGCCATGTCGTAGTTATATATCGCCGTGTCCGATACGATCTGAGCGTCGCCGAGCCAGCCGCATTTTTCTCTCGCCGGGCAGTCTTCGGGCATGCCGTGATAATTCGAGCGTATCGTGCGCATCATTACGGTCTGCAGGTCGTTCAAGTCTTTACTTGACGTTTCGACTTTGCCTTTCTGCTCGAAATCGGTCGATATCGCGATACCTTCGAGCAGATCGGGCTGCGCGTCTCTGCCGTACCATCCGGTCACCTCGACGTAGCGGAAGCCGTGATAAGAGAATTCGGGCGTCCATTCCTCGTTGTCTTTGCCCGACGCTATGTATATCTGCTGCTGTTCGCAGTAGACGTGATAAACGCCGATCGAACGGTCGTCTATCTGGCCGTTCTCGTCTACGGTCTCGGCGAAGCGGAGTATATAGGTAGAGCCCTCGGCGCTCTTCGGCGGGCGCAGCGTTACCGTGCCGGCGAAGTTCTGCCCCATGTCGTATACCCAGATGCCGCTGTCCTCTCCGTGAAGATGATTCACCGCGACAGGTCTTATCCTTCTTATCACGCGGCAAGGCGGCATCACCGCGCCGCAGAGTTCGCCCTTCGGCACCGTGTCGGCGACGGCGGGGCGCAGATCTTCGTCAACGAATCCGTACGTACACCAGCCGGGCGTCTCGCGCCGCGCGTCGTGTATCTCGCCGCCGTGGACGTTAGAGAGTATCGTCGGCGAATACATCGTCTGCCACGTGCCGGGCTCGGTGCATATCTCGTCGGCGCTTCCGTCTTCGTATTCGACGTTTATCTGGGCGAAACAGCATATATCGCCGTATTTGAACGCTTTGTTTGCCCATACGCGGCTCTGTGCGTAAAAGCCCTCGCCGCAGTGCACGCCCACGCAGTTTTTCTCGCAAAGCAGGGAAGTGATATCGTAAGCGCGGTAAAGCACGGTCTTTTCGTAGTTGGTAAACGGCGCGTCGAAATATATTTCGTCGACCCTTTTGCCGTTCAAATAAAACGTGCCGTAGCCGAGACCTGCGATATACGCGACGGCTCTTTTCACCGGCTTTTTGCACAGTATATCGCGGCGGAAATAGACGCAGGCGCCTTCGATATGCTTCTTCGGCTTTATGAACACGCCGTGCATCTTATGGCTCACCGCGAAGAAGTCGGATGCGGAGCACTGACCGTCGGTCGTGTACGAGGTTATTTCATACTCGTACATTTTGCCCGCTTCGAACGTAACGTCCGGCGTGACGTCGACGGTTCGGTCCGACTCCGTTTTTTCGTCGTAAACGGTTTTACCGTTTTCTCTGATCGTCAGACGGTACGCCGTCTGTTTTACGTTTTGCGCGTCCGAATCGAGCTTCCAGCCGAAGCGGAGACCTTTTTCGGGTAAAGCGAGAGGGCGCTTCGCGCGTTCAACCGTGAGATCATACAGTTTTGTCATTTTATTATATCCTTTCGTTTATTGTTTCATCATTATGACGGAACCCATCGTCCCGCGCAGACCTTTAGAATACCTGTGCGAGAAGAATTTGTCCGGCTGACAGCAGGTGCATTCGTCGCTTACGTATATATTCTTTTCGGGCACTCCGGCGCACATGAGTATGTGTTTGTTCATGGCTTTGATGTCGGCGCGGTATTTTCCGTTTTCTTTCGTTATAAACTGCAGAAACTCGTCGCAGAAATAGGCGACCGTATCGACGAAGTCCTGCCCGACCTCAAAACAGCATGAGCTGATGCACGGTCCGCACGCGGCTTTGACGTTTTGAGGATCCGCGCCGAGCTTCGTCATCGCGGCGACGGTCTCGGCGGCGATGCCGGCGACGGTGCCGCGCCAGCCCGCGTGACACGCGCCTATGATACGCGCTTTTTCGTCGCAGAGAAGTATCGGCTGACAGTCCGCGGTCTTGACGAGCAGGGCGACGTTCGCTCTGTCGGTGACGAATCCGTCGACGCTGTCGAAATGCTCGGCCGAACCGTCCGCGTAAACGACTTTTTTCGTATGAGCCTGATGCGCCGACGCGATCAAAGCGTCGCCGATACCGAGTTTTTTCCGTAAGACTCTGAAGTTCTCGTCAACGACTCCGTCGGGGTCGCCTCTGTTATATCCGAGGTTCATGCTCGCCGTGTGCGGCAGCGTCGAAACGCCGCCGTTTCTCGTAAAGAAACCGTGCGCGATAAAAGGTATGGCGTCGAGCGCGGCGCAGCGTATAACGTCGTTTTCGGTATAAAAGTCTTTCATTTCAGTTCTATTACGGCGATCTCGCCGTAAAACTCCGTTTTCTCGTTTATTTCTTTTTGATCTTTGTATTTTTCGGGCATATATACCGTGCCGGCGCCGTAAGAAGCCGCGGCGGGGTCGGATATGTGACCGCCGTATATGACGGTTTCAGCCGCCGTGACCGTCTCCGCTTCGGAATACACGGCGTCGCCGAACGAAGCAGTAACGCGCGTCTTGCCGCCGTAAAGACCGTAAAAGACCGAGACGGAAACTCTGCCGCAGTCAGATACAGCGCTTTGCCCGGGGCTCTGTTCATAGTATTCCGCTTCGCCGCGGTAAAGACTCGCGGCGATACGGGCGCCCGCTTCGTCCGGAAGGATAAGGCGCCTGACTCCGAGCCTGCGGCACGCCGAAGGCACGCTCTGCACGTGATACGACGAAAACGGAGCGGCGCAGACGTAATCGGCTCCGGTCACGCCGAATTTCAGAAGTTCGTCGGCAAGGCCGTAGACCGGAGAGCCGCCGGACAGGTCGTAAACGGTGCATTCGCCGTCCGAGCAAAGGGCGATCACCTCGCCGCGTGATGAAGACTGTATTATCAGCACGTCTTTTTCAGCAAAGACAGCGCTGCTGATCAGCGCGCCGCATAAAAACGACACGATAAACGCCGCGCACAGCGCGGTATAGTGAACGCGCCGTTTGACGCCGGCGAGCGCGAACGCGAACGCCGCGGCGGCAAAGACGGCTATAAGATAAACGACGAATCCGTATCTGACCGATACCGCCGCGGGCGGCAGCGCGGTCAGCAGTCTTGCTGCTCTGACCGTGATCTCAACGATACCGTCGCAGAGCATGCCGGCGAGTCTGCCGATGTACGGGACGTACGAAAGCAAAAGCATATAAGGGCAGGCGTAAAGCAGTATGAGAAGAAACGGCGATACCGCGAGATTTGCGACGAGAGAGACGAATATCACCTTGCCGTAACCGAAAGCCGCGGCGGGAACGGTGAACGCGAGAACGGTAAGAGTGACCGCGAAGCTCGCGCCGACGTACGCGGCGCCTCTTATGAGAGCGTCTTTGCCCGACGCCGCCTCCGTTATCTTGCGCGCGGCGGGCGCGCCGATGAGTATTATGCCGAGGCACGCGGAAGCGGAAAGAAGGAACCCGACGTCGTATACCGCGTAAGGGCATACCGTGAATATGAGCGCCGCCGAGACGAAAAGCCCCGTGACGCCGTCGCCGCGCCTGCCGAACGCTTTGCCGGAGCTCATGATGAAATACATGAGCGACGCGCGTATCACCGAGCCGGAAAAGCCGGATACCGCCGCGTAAAACAGAGCCGCAAAAGCGAGAACGGCGAAAACCGAACGCCGCTTGCCGAACGTCCGTATTAACGCGTATTCGAGCCCCGCGAGCAGAGCCATGACGTGCAGGCCGCTGACCGCGAGCATATGAGTGACGCCGAGCGACGCGAAATCCGCTTCGATACCGTCCGGGCAAAGATCGCGCCTGCCGAGAAACAGACAGCCGAAAAGGTCGCCGTTGTCGCTTACTTCGTAAAAGCGCGACAGAAGATATTCCCTCAGATTGTTGAGATGATATTTGAAGTTCTTTTCCGTGCCGTTGAAGCTGAGAGAGTACAGTCCGGCCTTGTAAAAGATCCCGCGGCCTTTAAGGTATAAAGCGTCGTATCCGTCAACTTCGGACAGTACGGCGTACGCGCTGAACCTGACGTGATCGTAAGGGATCGCACTGCCGGTGTCGGCGTATACGTCGAACTTTACCGGCTCGCCGCCGATATTCGTAACCGTCGCTTTATAGCTTTCACCGTCGGACAGAGACGTGTCGATATAGCCCGTAACGAAGACCTCTTTGCCGGTCGCGCGGCCTTCAACGCCGGAAAAATACAGAGCCGAAGAAAGCGACACCGCGCAGATCAGAGCGAAAAACAGAGTGAAATAGACCCGTCTGTCAACGCCGCCGCGCGGCCGCAGAAGCAGAGCGGACAGCACGGCGAGAACGAACGCCGCGCCCGCGCACACGAAAGACGCAAAAGGGCCTGCAAAGGCGCAGAAAAACGCCGCGGCGGCACCGCCGACACAGCCGAAACAAAGAGGGCGCCCGCGAAACAGACCCATAATATCCCCCTACGGTTTTTTCAACCTTATTTTATCATAATATCGCGCCGTTGTCAATTATCACGAAGAAAAATCGAATCTGTAATTTTCAAAGTCGGACAGACGATATCCGCCCTCCGCGGTCTTTACAAGCGCGCCTTCAGCGGAAAGCTCGTCCATAAGAGAGCGTATGAGCCCGTCCCCGAGCGCGCCGCCCTCGTAAAACGCGGGCGTCACGGCGACCGGCGCGGTCCTGCCGCGCTGTTCGACCGTCAGCCGGTCGATTATGCGGCGCTTTATCTTGTACCGCACCGCCGCGCCGCGCTTCGGCGGGTTCAGGCCGTTTTCACGGCAGAACCGTTCCGTCAGCTCGAACGCTATACGCGCTTCGGGCTGTCCCCACAGTCCCGTGACGCAGTTGTATTCGGGTATCTCGCAGTCGAGCAGATCGACTTCGCACTGCAATTCTGCCGGGTCCGCGCCGCTGTTTTTCAGCCGCTTTACGTTTTCGAGATCGCAGTAAAACTCCGCGTATTTTTTGATTTGGTACAGGTGCGGCAGAAGCAGTTTGTATAGCTGTCTGCGGCTTATCGGAAAAGCCGCGCCGTCCGCCGGCTCGGGTTCGTTTATAAGCGCCTCGAGCGAGCCGATCGCGCCGTCTGCGCGGGAAAGCACGCTTTCGTAAGGGTAGTTTTTGAGTATATACCCCGGTTCCGTCCACCAGTAAGAATCCCAGCCGTCGCCGCTTCGCGCGTCGCGTATCAGTTCGATAACGGATAACAGGCGCGCTTTGTTTTCGGCGCTGCCGCCCGTTACCGCTTCCGCCGAGTCGGCAAGCAGCTCGTCCGGGTCGGCGTCGGGATCCGTCAGAAGATGGCCGGCGCAGTAAAGAGAGAAGAAATTGAGCAGATGGTAAGCGTCGGTCTCGCTCCAGTAGCAGGGAGTCATAACGGCGTCGCCCTGCTCGCGCGTGCGGTTGAAAACGTCCTTCATGACGCGGCTGTTCACGACGGCGAACGCCGTCTGATCCGTCTCCATATCGGCGGTGTACCAGCCCCACGAGCCGAGCTCGCATCCGAGCGCTTTCACGCCCTCGCGGAACGCCGCGCGCTTGCCCGGCTGACGCCATACGGGCAGAAACGGCAGTTCCATGAGCATCACGCCGTTCATACCGGCTTTGACGAGTTCTTCGGGGTAATTCTCGGGGCAGCCCCACGTGTCGACCGCTATTTTGATATCCGGGTTTTTCGCCCTGAATTTGCCGTATAAAAGCTTGACGAAGTATATTATGCTCGGCGTGTCGGTGAGGTTGCCGGGGTCGAAAAAGTGAGCGATCACGCGGTCGGCGTAAGGGGCGAGATCGGCGTATATATCGTAGTATTTATTGAAAAGCGCAAGCACGCGCGGATCTTCGCACGCGGGCTTGCTTTCGTCGGCGTTTTGGTAGACCGCGTCCGGTTCGGTCCAGCCGTGGCCGGAGAATTCCGCCGCCCAGCACCAGACGGTCACGTTCAGCCCTTCGGCGTGCGCCGCGTCGGCAAAGGCTTTGAACTTGTCGTGTACGTTTTCCCACGAGCCGCTCGCGCGCCACGCGGCGCATATATCCATCAGCTGTACGCCCGTGAATCCGCATACTTTTATCATTTTCGCGTAGTCGCGCAGCTGCCGTTTTGACAGGCACATGAAGTCGTTTATGAGCGATACCGACATATTGCTTATGAATCCGCGGTTATAATCGAATTTCCACGTACAGAGAGCCGCCTCGCGCTCTTTTATCCACGGATTTTCTTTCGTAAACATGATATTTCCCCCGGTTTATGCCGTTTTTTGTCATTATACCATCTCCGGTAAATAAAGTCAAGCCTCGGAGGCGCGTTTAAATTTAACAAAATAACAGTAGATAATACAGAATTCTATGTTAAAATAGTGGTATGAAACGTTTTAAACTCATTATGAAAAAAGCAGCCGCGGCGCTTTTTGCCGTTCTGCTGCTGTGCGGCGCGTACAAAGCCGCCGCCGAACAGACCGGCGTCTCCGCGGTCAACACGGCTGAAATATCATACAAACAGCTTGATCTGTGCCTTGCCGAAATGCTCGACGGCTTCGAAGCCGACGGCACCGTCAGAACCGCCAAAAACGGCACGGCGCTTTACACGGGCGGCGCGGAGGAGGCGTTTGCGCCTTTCGAGGGCGGCGCGATGCTCATGCTTTCGGGTGAAGGCTCCGTCGGAGCGGAACTCTCTTTCCTTAAACATCCCGACGCCGACAAATGCCGCAGCGTCGCCGTATCGGTATATATAAAGCCGACCGGGGCGGAGACGAACTATACGGTCTTCATATCGGCGGCGTTCACGAATACCGAGGTCTCCGGCACGGGCGAGCTTGCCGCCGGGGCGTGGTACACGGCTTATCTGCCCGTCTCGGAATACAAGCCCGGTCAGCTCGTGTCGGTAAATATCACGGTCGCTTCGTCCGACGGCGGCTGCATCGAAGCCGCGCTCGACTGTCTGCATACGGCGAACGTCGACGGTATGCCGGAAGATCTGCCGCTTTTTGCGTCCGGTTTTTCATCATATCACGGCAAGCTCTCGTATTCGGGCGATTCTCTCACGTTCAACGTGAGCGGCGAGAACGCGTATATCGAATCTTCCGTCTGCAATTACCTGATAGACGAAAAATACAATGCTCTGGCGATAACGCTCGTCAATTCCGCCGGGGCTTCGTCGGCGGTCCTCTCGTGCAGAATGAACGGCGCGGCGAAATACAACGAATCGGACGTTTACGCGCTGAAGCTGAAAGAGGGAAGAAACACGTATTATTTCAAAGCCGGCAACTATCGCGGTCAAAGCGTGCTGAACACGTTCAGGCTGACGTTCGAGGGAAAACTCAAAGGCTCGGTCACGGTAGAGAAGGCGGAACTTACCTCTTACAGATTCCCGCCCGCATACCCGGGCGCGCTCACCGTGTCGGAGAGCGGCGGCGATCTGAAGATCAGCGGCAGCGTGCCGTCTTACCCGGCGACCGCGAAGGAGATACGGCTTTACAGGCTTCTGCCCGGGCAGGACGAAGAGCGATTCGAAGAGCTCGACGTCACGCCGTACAGAACGGCTGAACCCTCCAAAACTTTCTCTTTCGTCATACCGAAAGAAGATAACGGCGCCGACAATACGCTTTATAAATATTTCGCGGTATATTACGGCGACGCCGCGTTCTACGCCGCCGCCGCGGCTTACGTTTCGCCGAAAGCCGGCGCGGCAGTAAACACGGGCGAAAGGTGCGTTTCGTATCAGCCGGATCTTTCTCTGCTTACCGAAGCTGAGCCGGACGCCGTGTTCTTTACGCTCGATACCGATAAAATATATAACGAAGACGGAACGGTAAACGAAGAATATCTTTCCGAATACGACCTCGCGGCGAAAAGGCTCGGGGAAGAAAACATATCGGCAGCCTTCATACTTACGCGGCAGACCGGCGCGCCGGATCTGTCTTCAGAGGCGCAGTTTGACGGTTTTGTGTCCATACTGCGGTTCGTCTGCGAAAGATACGCCGGCGTTATCAGATCGGTCGTGCCGTGCCCCGAACTCGATTCAGAGAGTTTTTCCGACTCGGCGGGATCCGACGACAGAGCGGTGAGATACGCCGCGGCGCTCGCGAGGACCGCGTCGGCGGTATTGACGCCTTACGGCGTAAAAGCTCTTTTGCCGGTCTCGTCGGACTGCGAGACCAGGTTTCTTATGATGATCGGCGAGGAGAAGCTTTCCGACGTGCCGTTCGGCTTCCTGCTTTGCGGAAAAGTAGACGGGACCTCGGCGCAGAGGACCGCCGCGTCGTACGTATCGTCTTCGCTTTTGTATAAAAATACCGGGCGTGAAATAATATACAAAACAAAGCTCCCGGATGATCCTTCGGAGTTTCTGAGCGGATTTTACTACGCGACGGGCTTCTGCTCCGGCGTCTTTTACGACGGTGAGTTCAAAGACGACGGCACGGCGGAGGTGTTCCGCTCGGCGTCGTCGGCGGACGGCGTTGCCGCCGCTGACGCCATAATAAAAGAAAGCGGCGGCGGTCCCGTATCGCTTTTGTATCCGCATACCTCCGAATATAAGAAGATCTATAAAAAAATCGCGATAACCGAAGACGCACCCGACGGATCGGTCAGCATACTCTTCGACGGCAAGACCGACGAAAGGTGGGCGACGTACGACGCCTGCCGCAGCGTATATCAGGGCGCTGTAAACAACGAGCCCGCCGCCGAGCTTACGTTCGATTTCGGACTCGGAAGCCGCGGCAAAGCCGTGTTCAATACCGAACCGGTGACCGACAACGGCGCGTTTTACATAAGGCTTTACGCCGACTATCTGCCGGCCGACACCGGCTGCGTCAAGGTGACGGTATATCTGTACGGCGACAACGGCTGCGCGTACGGCGACGTCACGCTGCGCGAGTCTGAGATCGCCGCGGTATGTATTAAGACGGACGAGCTGCTCGGCGCCGTGCGCCGCATCGTTTTTGCGGTAAGCCAGAACGAAGACGGCTCGCTCGCCACTCCGAGGATCTGCGCCGCCGAGATATACGCCGCCGACGCAAAGTCGGATCAGACCGTGACCGAACCGCCCGCGACCGAACCGCCGCGGCCCGAAACGCAGGTATTCGTTACCGAAACGCAGACACAAACCGCAGAGACCCGGCCGGCTGACGGCGGCGACGATACGGGCAGACTGCTTATAATTACGCTTTGCGTCATGCTCGGTATGTTCTTATGCTGCGGACTTCTGATACTCATACTGAAACTGATATCCGATAAAAAACAGAAATAAAAGATAAAAATAAAAAAAGGAGGTGATCCGTACGGAGAAAAGGTTCCCTTTATGGGCGAAACTGATCTGCGACGCGCTCGCGATCGGCGCGTTTCTGCTGACGTTTGCGTATTTCCACCACGTCATGCCGAGAAGAACGGCCGTGGTCGGCACAAAAACGAATATAACCGCGCCCGCCGTTACGGAAGCGCCTCCGCCGGCGACCGACTCCGACGGGCATACAGAGACGGAACCGCCGGATACGGTAGTCGAAGAAGACGACCGGTACGCAAACAAAAACGTCTCGATCTCGGTTGAAAAGCATACTATAAACAAAGCCGACGACATAATCACGTATTACGTCGCCGACATACGCGTAAAATCGGCGCTTTCCATAAAAACGGCGTTCGCAAACGATACGTACGGCGTCGGCTATTACGAACGCATCAGACCGATGGCGAAGCGCAACGGCGCGATAGTCGCCGTATCGGGCGATTTTTACGGAGCGTTCGGCTCGAAAGAAGAGATATACAATCTCGTACTGCGCAACGGTATCATATACAGCACGCTCGTCTCCGACGGCGACGTCGCGGTCCTTTACGCCGACGGCGAGTTCGCCGTATATTCGCCCGGCGAGGTGGATATCGACGAGCTTGTGGAACGCGGCGCATGGCAGGCGTGGAACTTCGGACCGATACTCGTCAAAGACGGAGAGGTGCCGAAAAAGTTCAATTCGACAAGCTACGTCAACAAAAAGCACCCGCGCTGCGGTATAGGCTGGTACGAACCTGGTCACTACTGTTTCGTCGTCGTCGACGGCAGGCAGGACGGGTACTCCACAGGCGCAACGATAGCCGAATTTGCGGATATATTCAAGTCTCTCGGCGTCGCCGACGCGTATAATCTCGACGGCGGCAGATCCGCCGCAATGACCATGTACGGCGAGTACGTCAATATCCCGTGGGGCGACAGCCGCCCGATATGCGATATCATCTATGTGGGAGAAGAATGATGAAAAAGTTTATTACGGTACTGCACGATATACTCGGCCACGTCATGCTTGTAATGGCCGTGCCGATCGTCACGTTTTACATACTCGAGATATGCAATCCCTCTATGCACTTCATGACGAACGGTTTCACCCTCGGCTTCATCGCCGCGTTTGCATTGCTGTACGTCGTCCGCTTCGTTCTGGAGCTTATCGTTAAATATAAAAAATGACCGCGCTGCACATAAAAACACCGCCCGCTCCATCTTTTCCTGAGCGGGCGCATGTTTTTAAGGTGTCGCTGCGCGAACCCCTATTGCAGGCAAGCTGCAACGGGGAACCCCTTGCTTCGTGAACCCCCAAAGCAACAAGTTGCTTCGGGGAACCCCTTGCTCCGTGAACCCCCGTTGCAAACAAGCTGCAACGGGGAACCCCTTGCTCCGTGAACCCCCAAAGCAACAAGTTGCTTCGGGGAACCCCGGACGCCCCTCCCAAAGTCGTTTCACTTTCTTTGGGGCGCGGCGCCGCCCGTATAACAGTACGGGGAGGAGGGGGAGAGCGGGAAATCCCGGACACCCCTCCCAAAGTCATGATACTTCCTTTGGAGTGCGGGCGGAGTGAAAAATAAGTATAACCGCCCGGCGGTTTGCCGGGCGGTTTTCGTTTTATTTTGCGAGCATTTCTTCAAAGATGAAATCGAGAAACGTTCCGCCGGTGACGACGACCTTGCCGGATATTATCTCTATTTTCGCGGTGAGGTTTCGGAATTCCGGGTTGAGTTCGCCGCTGTTACAGACGACAAGACCGATCTCGTATTTATTTTCGCCGGCCTTCTCAAAGCGCGTTATTTCGCTGACTTCGAGGCAGGCGATCTCGCCTATTTTTGTGTTTATATAGAGCTTTTTATCGATCGGGACGAACATTTTGCGGTTATCGTCGTACATACGTTTCACAGCATCGTCGGCAAAGTATTTCGCGGCTTTTTTTCTCAGGTAATTCAGGGGGGATATGCCGTCGATTGTCATATACGTCTGATATCTGCCCTGTTCGCCGAACTGTTCGTACGCCGCGTCTATAAGCTCTTTCGGAACGTTTTCGGCGGCGTTGTCGCCGGTTGAATACGTATCGTCGCTGCCGCTCAGTCTGATAACGTCTAATGCGTTCCGTATCAGCTTTTCCGGGTCGACGGTTTTCCGAAAATCAAAGAACCTGTCTTTGAACGTGCCGCCGACCGTCATAAGCGTTATCGAGCCGCGGTCCTCAAGCGCGAACGTGTAGGACACGGTTTTCGCTTTGCCGTTTTCTTTTACGCTGAAATCGAGCGAGACGGTCATTTTGCCGTTTTTGTCGGATCTGATCTTTATCGCGTTATAAACGTCGGTAAGGGTGATATCCGCCGCGGAGCCGATGACCGGCAGCTCGGCTTTGCCGTCGCCCGACGGAATGAGAACGTAACTGCCGGCTTTCAGAAGCCTGCCGTTGAACGTGATCAGCATATCGTAATATTCTTCCGGCAGGACTTTACAGATCTCCCACTCCCACGAGTTGTCGTCGCTCCAACCGCTGTATGCGTAAACGGGGAAGTTTACTTTCGTAAGATCGGGCACGGGACCCGCGTAATAATCGTTTTTATAGTATTCGGTCAAGCTTTCAGCCGTTTCAAGTATAAGCGGCGCTGAGTAGTGGCCGCAGAAGTCTGCAAAGTTGCCGTTGCCGTCGACGAGCATTTCTTTAATACGCAGCAGCTCAAATACGGTCAGAGCCGCCTTGCCCTTCGTGGTCCCGGTCTCAAGGAAGATCTCGGCAAATGTGCCGCCGACTATTTTCACGCCGTTTTTGTCTTCTTTGACCTCAAACGTGACCTCGTGCCTGTAACAGCCCATGCCGTGAGGGATCATGATATCGACGGACAGTACCGATACGCCGTCCTTTTTGCCGACGGCTTTCAGCTCGGTCAGGTTTATCTCGTAAATTCCGTTCCAACCCTCATCGTATGCCGTATATACTGCGCCGTCTACTATAAGAAAGTAATCGGTCGATCTTATCGCGCCGTTTACGATATCATCTGGCAGTATTTTCTTATAATAACGCTTCCAATCCTCGGCGGTCTTGAAGCCCTCCGCCTGAGTCGCGAACCCGCCCCAGTAATCGACGTCCTTGCCTTTTATCGCCTCGGCAAGCGCCGCGGGGTAATCCCGGCCGTCCGATATCTCTTTATTGCCGTATACGACCGTCGTGCCGTCGTAGCGGCCTATGCCGTATCTCAGCGCGTTAAGCAGATCAAGAGCGTCTTTTACGGCGTGACGCGATCTGAACGCGATATCGGGCGTACCGGGCTTGTAGCCGTCAAAGCCGACCTCGCTCAGTATGTCGTATATAACGGGGAAGTATTCCTCGATATCTTCTCTGTATCTGTCCTTCGCCGCGTTTTTCAGCGCGGTCACGGCTTTTTCTATCCAGCCGGACATCTCTTTAGACTTGCCGGCGTTATATGTAGACGACGACAGCCACGTCCCGTCGGAGAGCGTGGTGAGCTTTTGCGCCTCTTCAAGCCCGAGCAGATCGGTGTACGTGTACTGTCCGATCCTCATCACGTCGGAAAGAAGCACGCCCATCGCTCCGCGTACGTTATCGTCGGTCTCGCCGTAATAACGGCTCATGATGTAATGCACGGTCGTCTTTGTCATATTATTCGTGCAGACGTACGCTCTGTCTTCTCTGCCGCTCTTTATCATACTGTTTATCACGTATTCGACCGCCTGATCGCCGCGGTATATCATCACGTCGTCGGTAAGCGAGAATCTGCCGTTATTGCAGTTTGTGAATTCGCCGCGGTACGCGTCGATGAAAGTATAATAGAAGACGAATGAAGCGCCGTTGTGCAGTACATCGGCTGTGCCGTGAACGGTATGTATCGTCGGTGAGGGCTCGTTGATTGTTTTTATGCCGACGTATTCGTATTTATCTGCGTCTTTGTCGGTATCCTTCGCCGCCGTGAGATATACCGTTTCGCCGACGGTGATGAAGTATTTCGTGTCGCCGATATAAAGTTCGGTGTAATTCTGTATGCTCTTTTTCAGCTTCGTTTTGTATTCGGACAGGGTGAGCGAGCTCTTCACGAAATCGCGTTTTTCGCCTCCCCAGAAGCTCTTTATCTTCGCTTCAAGCTCCGCGCCGTAAGGCTCGCTTACCGGCTCCGTTTTCGTATTTTTCGGAGGTATGCCGGCGAAAACGGCGTCATACACGTCAAACAGCGATCTGAGCGAAGCTTCGACCGCTTCGGACGGCGTGTTTTTGTGATTCCATTCGGTCACGCCGTTTATTTTCATCAGCGTGTAAAAGTAATCGCATTCTTTGGCTCTGTCTTCGGTTATCGTCGCCGAATAAGATTTCAGATGCGTGATAAAGTTTTTATACAGTCTCGTATAATACGTCTCGGCGTCGGACCGGTCGGTATTATATACGACGGTGTTGTAAAGGGCGTCGTTGAAGCAATACGTATCCTGGTAATATTCTGCAAAGATCATTAGAAAATGCGCCGTGCAGTTTTGCAGTTTCGTACCGCCTTTCCCTTTTGCGACAAGCTCCGCCGCGTAATAAAAGTACTCGTCCGTAAGTCCGCGCCGCTCGAGATCGAAAAATATCTCTTCTGCTTCGACGTCGTCGGGCTCTTTGCCGTAAAGCGAAAAAAAGAATTTTTCGGCTTCGTTTTCCGGCGCCGGCTCGGTTTCGGGCGCCGTTTCCGTTTCCGCCACGGGTTCGTTTGTCTGAATTTCGTCGGACGTAACGGGTTTGGTTTCGTAGACCGTATCGGTATCGGACACGGAGGGTTCGACCGGTTTATTGCGTAATATTATCGACGGTATCCATATCACGAGTATAACGGCTATCAGCGCCGCCGCCGTGCCGACGTAATAAAATATCCTTGCGACGTTTGCCGATCTTTCGCGTTTCTCGCTCTTTATGAAACGCGATTCGGCACTTTTCGTATATTTTTTATCTATTTTCCCTAAGGCTTCAAAAAACGTTTCGCCCTTCATAGCATATTCTCCTTTGTCAGATATTCGCCGAGCTTTGTTCTTATGCGCGAAAGCACCGAGCGAACGTACCCGTCGCTATAGCCGAACGCCGACGCGATCTGTGCCGTCGGGTAGGCGTAGTAATATCTGCAGACGAACATATCGCGCTCTTTTTTCGGCAGAGAATCGAGAAATCTTTCGATCACCGCGGTGAATTCAGCCGAAAGAACGGCTTGCTCGGGCGTGTTTACGTCGCACAGGCATTGATCGAGCTCGTCTATCGCGATATCAGCCTCGCCTCCGCCGCGTTTCGCGGCGCGGTTTTTGCGCAGCCTTTTCGCCGATATGTTGCGCGTTATCGCCGATAAGTACGAACCGAGATCGTCGGGCTTTTGCGGCGGTATGCTGTTCCACGCGGCGAACAGAGTATCGTTGACGCACTCGTCGGCATCCGCGTCGTTGCCCAGTATGCGCGACGCGACCGTGTGGCAGTACGCGCCGTATTTGTTGTCGGCTTCGCTTATCGCCGACTCGTCGCGGGCAAAGAACGGTTCTATGATTTTTTTGTCGGTCATTTCATCACCCCTTCACCCATTAAGTACCGTAAATCTGTCAAAGCGAAACGTTTTTTCTGAAATTTTTATAAAAATATTTATGGCGATACGTTTGCTTCGCAAACGAGAAAGCCGCCCTGCGGCGGCTTTTTGTCAAAAAGAAGATATCGGAAGGCTTGCGTCGTCCTCGCCCTTTTTTATAGAGAGTATTTTTACGGGATAGCTGTTTTTTTCATTTACGACGACCGTGACGGTCTGCCCGACCTTTGCGCCGAGCACGGCTTTGCCGAACGGAGATTCCTTTGAATAGTTGTTGGTGAACGCGTCGTTGCGCAGGGTCGTGACGATGCGTATTTTTCTTACCTCGTCGTATTTCGGTATATATACCTCGACCTCGTCGAAAAGGCCTACCTCGTCTTCCGCCGAATCGGTCGTTATTATGATCGCGGTCTTTATCATCGCTTCAAGATAGCGCATACGGCTTCTGTTGCGGTTGATCTCGCGTTTCGCCGTTTTATACTCGTCGTTTTCGGACAAGTCGCCGTATTCGCGCGTGCGCTTGACTTCGGCTCTCAGCGCCGGCATCATCGCCTCGCGCTCGGCGAGTTCAGCCTTCATTTTCTCGATATCTATTTTTGTAAGTTCGTCGTGCATGTGATCACTCCCCCGTCTTTATTGCTTTTTGCCGGAAAACTGGCTTTCATACTCCGATTCGTCGGAGATCTTTTTGCTCTTGAAGTGTATTATCAGTCCGGCGACGGCGGCGCAGACGATATAAAGCACCGCGAAGCCGAACATTATGAACAACAGCGAATTGACCTTGAACATATCGCCGGAGACGATACTGAAAAGCAAGAACACGGCGACAAGACAAGAGAGAAAATGCAAAAGTATCCGCAGAAGAAGCGATATCTTTTTGATTTTGAAAATATCCGCGGCGACGGCGAGCAGAAAAGAAAAAGCGAATACGGCAAGCTCTACCGTAAAGAGCAGAAACTGACCCTTGCCGCCGTTTTCGGCAGTGAGCTGGAACACCGCCGTGACGGCGAACTGGAATACCGTGAAATATATGCAGGCGTCGCGCAGATGCGTCAGCAACCATTTAAAGAATTTCATAAAAACACCCCTCGTTCATAGTACACCTATTGTATCACATTATTATGAATAAATAAAGTAAAGACGAATATGTTTACAAACATTACTTGAATTATATCGCGCGTTATATTATAATATTCCTATAAATCATAAGGAGAAAAACGATGTTTCTTCGACCCCTTGCGGACAGAATGAGACCGCAGACCTTTGACGATATAGCCGGGCAGCCGCATCTGTTTTCAAAAAACGGACTTTTGCGGCGCATGGTGCAGAGCGGACGCATCACGAATATGATCTTCTACGGTCCTCCGGGCACGGGCAAAACGACCGCGGCGGATATCATAGCGAAGAATTCCGATATGACGCTTTTCAGACTGAACGCCACGACGGCTTCGCTTTCCGATATCAAAGACATAACCCAGCAGACCAATACCGCGATAGGCTCGGGCGGCATACTTCTGTACCTCGACGAGATACAGTATTTCAACCGCAAACAGCAGCAGTCGCTTCTCGAATATATCGAAGACGGGAGAATAACGCTGATCACGTCGACGACGGAGAACCCGTATTTTTATATCTATCCGGCTATCATCTCGCGTTCCGCAGTGTTCGAATTCAAACCGGTGCGCCCTGAAGAATGCGTGCCGGTGCTTCAAAAAGCGCTGAAAACGCTGAATGAAGAGAACAAAACCGAAAAAACGTCGGATGACGAAACGCTTTGCTATATTTCTAAGATCTGCGGAGGCGACGTGCGCCGCGCGATCGGCGTGCTTGAAAACATATTCTACGCCGCGGATCAAAAGATCGACAGGGATCTGACCGACGCGTTCATCCCCGAGATAATGAGAGGCACGGGAGCCTTTGCCGCCGACGGCGACGATCATTTCGACCTTTTGTCGGCGCTTCAGAAATCGATACGCGGCTCCGATCCCGACGCGTCTGTATTCTACCTTGCAAGACTGCTTACGGCGGGCGAGCTTCTGTCGGCGTGCAGACGACTCCAGGTCATAGCGAGCGAAGATATAGGCGCGGCGTACCCGCTCGCGGCGGCTATAACCCGCGCGTGCTGTGAATCGGCGGTCGATCTCGGCCTGCCGGAAGCGCGCATACCGCTCGTAAACGCGACCGTTATGCTTGCGACGGCTCCGAAGTCCGTCACGGCGCTTGCCGCCTACGACGCAGCGGAAGCCGACATAAGAGACGGCAAAGGCAAAGAGATCCCGGCGCATATACGTGACGCGCACTATTCCGGCGCCGCGGCGCTCGGACGCGGTATCGAGTACCTGTATCCGCACGCGTTCGATAACGACTGGGTGAAACAGCAATATCTGCCCGACGATATCAGGGATAAGCGGTATTACGAATACGGTGCGAACAAAAACGAGCAGACAGCCAAAGCCTATTGGGATAAAATAAAGAATAAATAAAATATAACGGCCTCCCGCGGGAGGCTTTTTATAACGTCAGCGGAGCATATTACGCTTCGTTCGCGGGGAACCACTGGCGGCTGACGCCGCAGTGAAATTCGTCGGCAATGCCGACGAGTGAAATCGCTTTCGCGGCGAAATCGCCTTTGGCGGTGAAATCCGGTTCTTGCGAACCGGGTGAAATAGGATTTTTTCACGGGGGATTCCCCCACCACCCCCCTTAATCCCCCGTACCCCCTTCCCCCTCGATACTTTCAGGGGAGCGTCGATCCGTTTAGGAATACGTACGGAACGTAAGGGGAGGACCATTCGGTTTTGCCGAATGGTCGCGCGCGGTAAAGGGGGCGCCGTGCGCGAGATCACAGGAAAACCGCGGCTCGAGCCGTCGCGCACCCAAGAGAGTGTAACGACGTTGGGGGGGAGGAGGGGGTTTGGGGGCAAAGCGGCTTACGCCGCAATGATATACGGCTTCGCCGTGTGATATACTTTTGTATCCTCGCCTCAGGCGAAGCATACAAAAGTGTGCTATAAGAACTTGCGGTCGTGTGATATTCGATCCTTGCGGATCCAGTGAATAAGGAGCATTCTTATTGTTTTGGGTGGGTATCCCCAAGGGCGGCGAAGCCGCAA